>Ga0307377_10007365_pt1 | contig 11376 bp, 31 predicted proteins | sample TR3MG_FD_202535 | JGI IMG/M metagenome (GOLD analysis project Ga0307377, IMG submission 202535) | Soil microbial communities from Risofladan, Vaasa, Finland - TR-3 | ecosystem: Environmental > Terrestrial > Soil > Coastal area > Acid sulfate soil | place: Finland: Risofladan, Vaasa | collected...
CAATACAATGTCAAGGGACAATCCTTTTACATATAGTCCCATCCGCGACTACTTGGGCGGCATCTACACTAGCATCATGGCATTCGACATATCCACTCGCGTGATTTTGGATTAGATTTATTCGCGCAATATCCTCGCTTGCAGCTATTTTCATAACCTCGATCAGGTCACATGATTCTTTCGGCTTATTCTTGTCTATCCCTAAACCTGTCTTCATATCTCTTGTGACATTTATATAATGGTATGGTTTATCGCATCCATGATCGCGGAGTGTATCGGTAAACTTGACGCGTTTCTGTTTTGAGATGAGCCTAATATCAGAAGGTATTTCTTGTAATTTCTTGGCTAGAATCTTATCGGCCCAGCGTTGAAATGGGATCGCCAATGGCATATCTGATAACATACAAAATGCTATCGTTCCATGGAGATTTAAAAAGAACATTTCCCTGGCTTGACCTGACTCCGCAATCTGCGTACCCAGCTTTTTGCTTTTTAACTTTTTGTAATATCCCTCCATTCTGTTTTTGTTCCGGCGCATCATATCGCTCGTGGCTTTGCTTGGATTCGTATATCCAAGGGCTTTAGCCACATCTATAGCCGCTATCCATTGTTCGCCATCATGCCATTCCCGGCGCACTGGGACTTCTTCAAACACAATTATAGCATCTCTTGTGTGCATTATATACCTCATGGGTATATTACATACCTATAGTTATTATGTCAAGGGGTTATCCGCCATATTTGAAGTATTTTTACGGCCTCGTCGTAGCTGTGGGCGACGGCGTATTCCGTGCCAGCCCGGATACAATCGGCCTCAAATTCTAGTTGATCTGCCGATTGTTTGCCGCCTCGCCGTTTCATCTCCAAGCAGTAAGCACGTCCTTCCTTGACGATGATTAGGTCAGCGACCCCTGCCCGGAGGCCCATTCGCTTGGCTTTGACCATGCGCCCAATACCGGCGGCCCCCCGAGCCTGGCCCATTAACTCGTTTGGTGCCGACCAAAACAAAAAGCCCCTCGATTTCTCGAAGAGCCGTAAGAGCGTGACTACCTGAATCTGTATGTCAGACTCTAGGGGGTCGCCATAGGTGTATCCCATCGGTCACGCCTTTGGCAGTGGCCGCCCGTATAACTCGGCAATAACAGTCTCAAACAATTGTTCGCTCATTGTCGTCCCAAGGTCGTGGCACATTTCTTTATATGCCGCCTTTACCTCAACCGGACAAGCGACGACGATCCGGTCAATCTTTCGATCATCTTTAATTACCTTTGGCATTATGCCCTCCTGCCGCGAGAGGCGGCCATTTCTTCGATTGTTACTTTCGGCTGCCCATGTAAAAGAGGCAGAACACGCCGAACGCGATTGTTGCAAGTCCTATGGCGAGAATCGCTACCACGGTATTGAAGATCATCTGTCGCCGACTATTTCCGCACTACCGCAATACGGGCACGTTTCATTTTTGGCTATGTCATACTGTTGGTAGCAATCTCCGCACTGGACTTGTACGTCCATCTTTTCCATTTTGTCTGTGTCACGTGCCATATTATGTCCTCCTTGAAAATAGATACTGGCCGAGGAGGGAGTCGAACCCCCAGAGCGGATGTTCCTTGCGATCCATGCGATCCTCCTATTGATTCACTTGCTAGAGAAGTGGCGCGGCAAGGAATCGAACCTTGCACTCACGGGGTCTGCTCCTGGGTCGCAGGGTAAGGGCTCGAACCAATCATCCCCCGCTGCATCGCCCTTCGGGATGCTTTCCCTATCCAGGGCAGAAACGGCTCCCTGTCCGCTCACGCGCCATGCCCCCTGCTCACACTCGGGGAGTCGCGCTGGGGGCGCATGGGCTTGGTGGCTGGTCTTGACCACCGCGATTCCCCCGTTAACCATTCCCCTTGTACCCCGGACCGTTCGTTAATTCGCGCCGGGGAGTCGCATGCGCCTTACGCTGCGCCGGGTGTGGTGCGGTCTTTCGATCCCGTCCCCGTTTTACGATCCGCACGTCAGCGGCCATTGAATATACTATAACCCATCCCGCATTGTATTGCAAGGGTTAGTGCGGTAATTGGCTAACAATTGCATTCCACACCAAGACACCTGCCTGCATCTTCCCGCTATATCGAAAACGATCGATACGCATCGATGATACAGCAATGAATTGAAACCTATACGTTATTTGCCCCGCGTGGCTTGGCGGCCCGATTTCGATACCCTATGTCATGGGCGATTTTATCGCGGATCGCCCCTAGCACATAGCTGCGCCTGTCCATCCCCGGCTTCAATGCGATCTCTTTCGCCATGGCTTCCTCAAGCTCGCGCGGTAGTTTAATTTCCATTTACATACACTCCTTGGTTGGTTTTATAATTCGCCCCATACGACTACAAGCGGCAACTATTTTATCCTCGAACTCTGGATACATAGCTATCCACGTTGTCCGGCCTTTGTCGTGGTATTCTCGATGATGTTTGAAGCAGAGATATATCACGTTCCATGCTTCGCGTTTCCCTCCCGATCCCCTGCTGATAATTTCGTGAGGATTGGCAGGATCGCCGCATATTTCGCAACGTTTGGAAGTATCGCAATCATGGTACTTCATTCGATTAACGCTATCCCTTCCTCGGCGGCCATCTGTTCGACTTCCTCGATGAGCATTGCGCACTCTTGAACCGATGACTCGCTCTCTGATTTCGGGAACCTGTCGCCCGTCTTGAGCGTAACGAATGGATACCCACGGCTGATGGCCCGCATCTTTACCAGCATTTTAACCATGTCGAATTCGTTACCGGTATCGACGCATATCTGCTGGATGAACCCGTTCAGCCGATGATTCTGGCTTTTATCCCCGGTAGTCCTGTGCCTCCTTGGAAGCGCTATGTCTACATCGTACCAGTCGCCAATCTTCGCGCCCTTGCGTACCAGCATGGCGTACCAGTTTTGATACTCGTCGGGGATGTCTAGCGACAGGATATGGCTGCTGTCGGTACGGATACGATGCAGGCGGAGTTTCATAGCTTCCGCAACCTTTCCACCATTTCGTCAAGCTCCTCAAGGAACAGGACGACCGCTTTTTCAATCGCCTCAATCACGGCATCATCGCGCATAACCCGCCGGAGATGGAATTGAAGTTTACCCGGAAGACGCGGATCGAACGAAACAAAGTCCCACCACTTGCGCCCGGTACAGGCCATGCCGGTTTGCATCTGGTACATATACCGAGAATCAATAGTAGAACCGAGTAGCGTTTCAATATGCGTCGCGGTATTCGGGCATTTGATTTCCAGCCCGCCAGAATCACCGACAAGGCCGTCGGGGGAAGCGCCAAACATCTTGATTGAAGGATGTAAAACAAACCCGGTTTCCTCGACCATCTGCCCTGTCTCGATTTCATACGCGCTACGGGCCAGAGGTTCGGTATCGGTTCCCCACTTCATCGCTGCTGACTCGAAATGCTCCGGTGATTCCCCCGTCAAGCGTTCGCACAGTAATTCTGCCATGTAATTCTTACGGCTTGCGGATGGCCCGGATTTGGTAGTAGCCATGATGTCGGCAATCCGTGAAGCGCCGACACAGCCGCAACGGGCATGATACCATTCATCGGTTCGCTGGGTATCGCTCATGCCAACTCCCTCTTGCGCTTGTCCTTGACAGCCGTAATGCGATGTTGCGCAGCCGCGTTACCCTTGCAGAAAATCCACGCTTCCTTGAATTGAGCTTGCAGGGTTTTCATTGTATCGGAATCGGCAAGGGAATATTCCCAATCTTGCGTGTCGATAATATCCTCAGCACTTTGACCGGACGAGCTAGAAGCCCCGATATATTTCGTCCCGTCCCATTGTCCGGCATAGATGGCCGATGCAACGCCAAGGAACTTGAGCGCGACGGAAAGCGCGTCAGTAGTCGCCATCTTGTAGGCTTCGTCTGAGTTGTATAGTCCGGCCTTTTCTTTAGTAGTCAGCATCGATCCGCCGGTACCGGGGATGGCGTCGCTCCATGCGTCGCCGTTCTTGACGTACACGGATACATTGACAAACGCCATGATCTCTCCGGCATCGCCGCTCTCGATCCATTGCCGGTCGATGGTATACTTCCAGCCGATACCGCACAAGCCGAATGCCTCCGTCATGGCCTTGTATCGCCATTGAGGTTTGATGTCGGTTTTCCCGTTAATCCTGCCGCCGGTTATCTTTTTCAGGGCGCTGGCAGGAGGCTTTGACAGCGTGTCGTAAACAGCGATTGCCGAAGCAGTATCGTCAAATATTGCGCCTTTCATAATCACCCCTTTCAGAATGGGATAGAATCAGAGAATGAGTCATCCGCTGGCGCTTGTGGGGTATCCACCTTGGCCGCGTTGTCATTCGCCCGGCTCTCGTGCGAATCATGCCCGGTTCCAAGCAACTGCACGGAATTGGCGTTGACGATTACCTTGACGCGAGGCTGGCCGTCTTGCTCCCAGCGATCTTGTCGCATGGTCCCCTCTACGGCTACGAGCTTCCCTTTCGTCAGGTATTGGTTCAGGCTCTCGCCCTGTTTCCCCCACAGATCGACATCCCAAAAACTGGCTTCGTCTGCCCATTGATCGCCCTTTTTGCGGCGCGTGCTGGTGGCTACCGAAAAATGACAGATCGCCTGACCGGAATTGGTGTACTTGAGTTCCGCATCCCGTGTCAGTCGTCCTACCAGAACGGCAATTGATAAATCAGCCATGAGTGTCTCCTTATATTCCGCCGTAGCCGAAGCCGTCGCCGTCGCCGAAGCCGCCGTCGCCGAAGCCGTAGCCGTCGCCGTCGCCGAAGCCGTAGCCGTCGCCGTCGCCGAAGCCGTAGCCGTCGCCGTCGCCGTCGCCGTCGCCGTCGCCGTCGCCGTCGCCGAAGCCGAAGCCGTCGCCGTAGCCGTCGCCGCCGAAGCCGTCGCCGTCGCCGAAGCCGAAGCCGAAGCCGAAGCCGTCGCCGTCCAGTGTTATTTCCCGCACCACAGCTCGGCCTTGGTATCTATAATGCTAATCACTGCCCTTGCAGGTATACGCACCGTGCCTACGGCGTCCAGCACGGTTTTACATTTCGGGCCTTCGAGAGCCAACTCTCCGAGACCATTCGTAGTTCCCCAGCGCCGGATATTACGTGCGCCGGAGATTATGGTATATCGGTCGTCCGCAATCACGTCGCCGACGTACACATAACTGCGATCCGCTATCACGATAGCGAACCCTTCAAGTACCTGTTTACTTTCCATGCTCATTCCTCCTGTCCTCTATTGTAATACAATACGCTAGATATTGCAAGAGGGTTTAGCTGTAATCGCCTTCATTTTTCTTCGTCAGATGATAGTACCCGCACTTGTCGCACGGGTAGCACCGCTTCGGAATATGCTTCGAGTGTACAAAATGCTGGCGGCGCTTGATGCTGTTGATGACCTCGTGCGCGTCGCGGTACGAATAGCACACCTGTCCCCTACATAGTTTCCGCTCGTTCTTCATGCTAGTCCTTCTCCATCTTGTTGCTGCAATGTTTTGATGGCCGTGACAGCGGGAACAGCAGACATCGGCCGTCAGAATGGCGCTTCGTGTACCGCCCGCATTGTGAGCATAGCTCGCTGTCGGCATGTCCGGGGCACAGGCAGTTATCGGTCGCGGGTGCCTCTAGAATATCTGGTACGTAGTTGCTCATACTCCCCCCTTCCTTAGAGCGATATTTATCTTCCGCAAGTAATCCCGCCGCACGCCCTTCTTGGCAGTTTTACCCGCGCCTTGATTGTATGCAGATAGAGCGAGCGGCCAGCTTTTGAATTGGGCATAGTTGTCAACGAGTATCCCGACCGCTACCCGCGCCGCCTGTACCGGGTCATGTGGATCGTAGTCGCCGTATTGCTTGACCCGGTCATCTCGATGCGCTTCGTTAATTTGGAACCGGCCCAGCGAGTGGCCCCCATCTCCGACCGCCGTGTCGTACTCATCCGACTCCACTATGGCGACAGCCCGCAAGAGCGTAGCCGGTACGACCGTTCCCCAGGTCGCGGCCTCGTACAATGACAGGCGTTCCGGCGGAGGCTGGACGATTGGCGGGACGAACGGGCGGGATTGGTTGCTTCCGGCGGGGACTGCGAGGGCCATAATGACAAGGAGCAGGGCGAGCGGGCGGGTCATGGGAATACTCCCGTCTGGTCCTGCTGGACGATGCGAATATAAAAACATGACCCGATAATTTCTATTTCGTCTGATTCGCAAAGTGCGTCGCGAGCCTCGGCCTCATCTTTGTAGTAGCCCGTTGTTTCGTCGTATTCCCTCTCGCAATACTCGCAGTCGCAATAGTGCGGCGTCCATCCGCGAGCCTCTATCCCGACGCCGGAAAAAATAACGTATGGTTTGAAATCTTCAAGATTGACTTTTCGCTTCGCAATATACGCCTCGGGATTGATTAGTATAGCCGGGTCTTTTGACGTCAACATAACCTTTTTCATCTCCCCCATCCTTTCTGGCAGCCATCTAACATTTGCATAACCTTCTTTAGTCAGGTTGAAGCAGTTGTTAGGCTATTGGATTCCAGCATTCCAACCCATACGAGTAACCAAGACGGTAGGCCAAAAATAATTGATTCACTTCCCCGCTCTGATATACTTGTTTGGATTTCCACAGTTCTTTGTTTTTCTCTCGGTCGAGACGGAGATAGTCAAAATCCTTCTCGAACATTTCCATTAACTCGTAATGTTCTTTTGATTCTATCATTTTGTAGCCGCCTTAATTGCCCATTGCGATGGGATTTTGAAATAATAATGACCGCCGCGCTTGGACTTTTCCCAGAATATACTCCAGAATATAGTTTTCCCAAGAGCAGTGATGATATCTTCGTTCCCCGACCATCCGCCCGTATGGAGTTCAAGGCGAATCACCCGCTTGCCAGACGTCTTAAAATATTCCGGGTATGTCCATAGACCGCGTAGATACTCGACGAGCCCGAGCGGATCGGCAGCATCCCATTCGGTTATTTTCGCAAGGTCGTCGTCGGTAGGGTAATCGTCCATCATCTTCTCCATCCTTTCAGGCGTCCGCCTAGCATTAAGTTGAGCCGCGAGCTATTCGCGAGTCGGCTCGAACTTGTTGTTCGACGCCGCCCGAAACTCACGACCACAAAACGGACAGAAGTGAATTTCTGTCTTTTGTCCAGCTTCGAGACATTGAAAATCATCGAGATCAACGAGGCGCATATACCCACGATCATCAATTACTACTCCCTGCCGAAAAAGCCATTTATCATAATCAACACGAGTCGGCAATGCCTCGTTGTCAAATGTCCATGGCCCATCATTTGTCATGTTTTGCGTCTCGAAAACAGGCTTACCATTTTCGCAATACTCACACACGGTTACTCCTTTCGGGCGGCTTGGTTGACCGTCCGTGTAGCGCCAGCTATGCGGCGTGTCAATCCGTCGAACATTTTGTTCCCCTGCAATTTACTAATTGTCAGGTGGAACATGTTGTTGGATGATGGCGCGATTTTACAACCACCATTCACCAGCTATCCATAACCATATGCGCGATATTATCACCCATACGATACAAACAGGCCACGCGCAAAACCACAATGCAGGCTCCCATCCACTCATATCCCCTCTTCGATCAACAATTCTCTGTACAATTGCCGAACCAACAAAGGACACAAAAAAATATATACCTATAATAATCCATAAAGTTTGCATTCTTCCTCCTCGCGCCATCTTGGTCAGTTATCCGTGTAACTTGTTACGCGGTTGCTGATCCATCCAACATTTGCTTAACCTGCTTTAGTCAGGTTGAAGCAGTTGTTAGCTTATTGACTGTAACCATTCTTCCGGCGTACTAAAACCATTTTCTTTGATAGATTCAAAAACACAGTATTCAGGAAAATGTTCGTTGAAATCATCCCAAAGTGATGGTTTTTGTTTTTGTAACAATTCGTTGCATGTACCACAAACATACAGCGAATAGATTTCTCCATCACATTTGTTTGCCTGATAGTGCATTATTGATCTCGGCGGAAACCTTCTTCCACACGCAAAGCATGTGTGTCCTTTTCTTGTTTCCACCATCTTTTCAGAAATAACTTCACAACTCATAAATCCTCCTTCTTATGGCTGGCTATCCGTGTAACGCAGTTACGCGGTTGTCCAGTCCAGCTAACATTTGCTTAACTGGCAATTACTATTGTCCAGTTGAAGCAGTTGTTATACGTCTTTCTTTCCTTTCAAAATAAACTGCGCTATATGCCGCCCGGTTCCCTTACCTGCGGATCCATCTTCCGTTGCTATCCATTTGACGTCGCCGAGATTACGAACTTCTGCACCAGCGGCCAAAAGCATTAAAATCCATTTATCAATTGGATAAACGATTACAACGTCTTTCCCTTTTTTCTGTTCTTCAATGGCCTTTCGCATCCATGCGGTCGGGCCTTTCTTTTTTCCTTCGTGCATAATGGATCCGAAAGGGGGATTGACGTAATTCGACTGTCCCCATTCGCAAGTAAGCCCGTCAAAATCATCGGGCTTCGGAAATGGGCACGGGTCAAAATCAAATTCAAACTCTTCTTGCATGTCTTCCATGAGATCGGGCGGTGTTAACCAGTAGTGCTTCCCATTATCTCCGTTACCCTTATGGAACTTATTTTCATCCGGCGCAAGATTCTTCATATCTCTCCTTTTGCGGTTTGTAGGCATAACTTGTTATGCCTTTGACCGTCCGTATAACATCTGCTTATGCCTATCCGTATAACTCCGCACGGCATCCCTGATACACCTGATCGCAAGCCACACCGTAGCGACAAGCAGCGCCAGGATGATGATTACTTGCAGGGGCGTGGCGGTCACGGTCGGACCTCGGCACTCAGGATATATTTGTTCCCGATGGTAAGCTCGAAAGGGAATCGCGGCGTCTTGATTACGTTCAACCTAAGCGCGATCTTTCCCGCTCCAATATGGTCGAAAGCGACAAGCTCGCAGGTGGCTTCTTTCTCTTCCTCCTCCTTCACTTCATGGACGGCGGAGAGTATTAAATCTAAGCTACCGTTTATCTCAATAAGCCTATCAGCGATGCCGCTGAAATCATCAGCCCTTACCCAGTGCGTCCCGTCTTCAAGGCACTGCTCAGACTTATAAATTAAATCGCCTATAATCTCACTGAGTTCTTTCATTTCGCTTCCTCCTCCTTCACTTCATGGACGGCGAGGGCAGCCGAGAGAATTACATAGGCTTTAACCATCGCGTCGTTCAGGGCCGCCCTAGCATCAAGCAAGCACTCCCGCCTGATCGCGTCGGGGTCGTAGGCTTCGAGGGCGGCTAGGGCATCCCTAATTGCCCCCCACGCAAAGGTCGATGCGTGGTTAAGTTTTTCTACGTCCTCAGCGTTGTAATTGTTTATGTTTATCTCTGTGCCATCCAATTCATTACGCGCTAACTCTAACGCCGCCTTAATCTTTTTAATGTCTAGGATCATTTCGCTTCCTCCCTCTTCACTTCATGGACGGCGAGGGCGGCACGAGCACGCTCTACGACCCAGGTCAATGGGATTCCTTTCTCATGGTCGTTCCATTCAATCAGACCTGACAATACATCCCGCGCCTCTTTAAGCTGGGCCTCAAGCTCGGCGATGCGGACAGACTCATCCAGTGAAAACACCACGTCGTATTTATCCCCAAAGTTTTCCTGAATAATCTGCTTTGCTCTTTCTAAAGTCATTTAATCCCTCCCGCCAATATGGGAGTCGAGGGCCGAACCGATACGTTTGAGCAAGTCATCACTCAGTCTGCAAGCTCTGCCCAGATATATGCTTTCCTCATCTGGGCTCTCGTGGCAATCAGTCCCGTTTTCCCATTCGCTGAATAATTCAGCCAGCACATCCAGCGCCTCTTTAAGCTGGGCCTCCGCCCTGTTCGCATCATCCCAGGCAATTCGGCGGTCTTTACGCGCCGATTCTAATTCGGCCCCAAGGGAGGCGATGCGGGGGTCCTTTAATTCTCTGAACCTTGACCCAGTGATACAGGATTTACACGGCTCTTTAGTTACCGAAGTATGCTCATCTTCACAGCGGATACAATCATTTTCTTGCATCTCATTCCTCCTTGCCGAGTATGGCGGCTTTGTATTTACATCCATCTGCTCTTCTGTCGCAGATTTTACCACTGGGGCAAATATCACAATTCCGATCTGCCGCATCCCGCAGTAGCTTCTCGCGGTCAGCGGTGTCAATTCCATCCTCGCACGGCTCCACGGTCAGGGTATCGAGGGCCATTGATTCCAACCGATACACATATCCAAATAATAGTTTCGTTTCCTTTGAGTTATCCCTTGATATGATTTTAATTGCATCCGTTGGATAGCCATATTTCTCCCGTATCGTCTCAATCGCCTCGCTGTTCATCTTTAGCCTCCATTTCCTTTTCGGCCAGCAATTCTACCATCCGCTTAATCACGCTTACGGCTAGTTTGCATTTCAGATATTCATCGGCCCGGCATAGCGGATATCCCATGCCCTCGAACACCTTTTTCCCCAAGGCAATTTCTCCGATGCTGGCTTCAAGTTCATCTAGCGCATCGTTAATCCGTTCAATCGCCATGGGCCGCTTTATTGGATGATCTCCCGCCACCGTCATGGCATCGAGCGCGGCGCGAGCACGATCAAACAATCCATCGTCTCCGTCTGCATCCCCAAGTGCCGTTGGCCCGTCCTCGTATAGCAATTTGCCGAGGGCTATTGCCTCCTGTATCGTCTCAATCAATTTGTTTGGCATCGGTGGCCTCCCGTTTGACCATAAATCTTGACGAATCAAACCCGTCCATCCCTCTGGCTTTTGCCTCGACAATCTGGGACTCATACCATTGCGTTTCAAGGCGCAGATGGTTAACCCTTTCTTGCAAGAGTAGCAATTCCTTTTCCATGCCTCGAAGATAATGCATCTGGCTTGCAAGGTCTTCCTCGTGCCACCATATTGGCATCTTATTACTTATTGGTGGCCTCCTTCGGATGGCCCGTTACCCCAAACACCGCTGCGTCTAGGGCGTCCCACATTTTCTTTTGCGCCCGAATGATTGCCAGCGTGGCATCCTGCTCGCCACGTAATTTTACCGCAATTGGATGGTCCTTCTCCCATTGCAGCTGCGTGTCCCGGTCGAGCAACGTCGCGTTCCGGGCATCCCAGAATTGCGCTTCATCCTCGGGCGGGTCGATGGCGGGTTCGGATTGGTTGTACATTCAGAACTCCGTTGCTTCTGCTTTGGCAATTGCGGCGCAAAATGCTTCTACGTGTAATTCTCGGCCGGAACTGGTCATTGAATCACATTCGAGGTATGCCTTGATAGCCTCGTACATATCTGGGGCCGCAATGAAAAGATTAGCGTTCGCCTTGCACTCGATCAGA
>Ga0307377_10007366_pt1 | contig 11375 bp, 11 predicted proteins | sample TR3MG_FD_202535 | JGI IMG/M metagenome (GOLD analysis project Ga0307377, IMG submission 202535) | Soil microbial communities from Risofladan, Vaasa, Finland - TR-3 | ecosystem: Environmental > Terrestrial > Soil > Coastal area > Acid sulfate soil | place: Finland: Risofladan, Vaasa | collected...
CAGACCCACGCTCATACCTCGTTATTCAAGAACTAATAGGCAATGTTCTGAACTCGGGGCGCAGTAACAAAGCTTTCACATCCTTAGGTGTTATTCTAAAGAAAGAGACGCCCGCCGGCCCTATTTATTATGAAAATCCTTTATTGAAAACTAAGATGCTGTTCTCTAAGTTAATTATCGAAGCTACGGAAGCACTCGATAGAATGCTTAAAACAGACCAAGACCAAAAGGCTGAGAAAACCTTCACTGCACACTTGCTTAAACAATTGCGAATTCGCGAAGAAAAGAAAAAACTCCAAATTGAAATCCCAGGGGAAGAAAATGATCGAAAGAGTCATAGGTTATAAAGAAGGTATAGAAAATAAAAGAAAGGAACAAGAACGCAAAGAACAACGACGGCGAAAAGATTCAAGTTTATTTACTATTCGAGTTACAGAATCAACTAGAACAAAACTTCAAGAATTAAAAAAACACCATTTAGATTCTTATGATAAAGTAATACAAAGACTTATCGAGGTACGATTAAAATGGATGAACTAGAACGAATGGCTAAAGACATATATGATTCAACAGAACCAACAGAAGCTTGGGACACTTTAACTATTAAGAAAAAAGAACCATATATCGCACAAGCTGAATACTTAATCGCTAGATATGCTCCAAAAATAACGCGTACTATAATCCGAGTAACAGAAAATCATTCAGATAGAGAAGCTTACCATATTTCATATAACGGAGAAGAAATAAAACATATTATTGCTCTTGAATATGAAAAGCTTGATTTAAATGGATAAGAATAATAATGCTGAGTCTGAAAAACTAATAGCATCTTTTGAAGATGACCCGGTCGGCTTTATAGAAGTATTTCTTGAAAGGGAGCTTTCTCCTAAACAAACTGTCTTTATAGAAACTACAAAAAACGCTAGACATATTATTGCAATTTGGTCTCGCCAGACCGGTAAGTCTACTGTTATTGCTTCTTATATTCTATGGCGAATTCTCTATGGTAAAGGTGTCACTATTAATAAAGAATGGATGCCTGAACATATTGCAATCGTTGCTCCAATTAAAGACCAGATTAAAAATCTTTACGATAAATTACGTACGCTAATAGATAGATCTGAATTCATAGCTCAATTTATTGTAAAAATGAATACTGAAATAATCATATGTAAAAACGGCAATGAAGCAAAATTTCTATCAGCTTCGCCAGGTTCTCAAATCAGAGGATATACAGCAACATGCATTATCATAGATGAGTCGCAAGATATCACAGACAATAAATATAATGCGGATGTATTACCATTTGGCGCGACGACTAATGCACTTGTGATAGAAGCAGGTACTCCTAAGACAAAGAATCACTTTTACCGTGGAACTCAAAGTAAAGCTATCACTACAATCAAGCAACCTTGGTACGAATGTCCTTTCTTATCTAAGGAATATGTTATGGGACAAAAAGAAATTTCTCCAGACCAACTATGGCGGCAAGAGTATCTCTGCGAATTCGTTGAGGAAGGTGTTCTAGCTTTTCCATCAGTACTGTTCGAACCAGAAATGACTTCAGCAGGCACTCTTACAGGCCGATGGAATCTTTTGAGTTATGCTTATCTTACTAAAATAGAGCAATTTACCAGAGAACATGTAATTAAAATCACAGATTTAGTTAGAGAAGGCGCAACATTCGTGGCTGGCTTAGATTTAGGTAAGACTAATGATAATACTGTTTATACTATAATACGAACAGACGAACGGCCAATGAAACTTTATGTGCAAATTGAATTTCCTCTAAATACTCCTTATAGAGAAATAGCTCAAAAGATATCATTATTCCACAAAATCTTTTCACCTTATGAGTTCAATATAGATTATTCAAATGAAAAAGCATTCATCGAGCAATTAGTTGAAAATAACGTCGGAGTTATTATAGACCCGGCCAATAAGAGAGGTGCTATTGCTTTTACTAATAAGAATAAGACTCAAATGATTAGTACAACTCGCATTCTTCTAGAAAATTTCCAGCTACAACTGCCAAGTGAAGCGGAAAAATTGATTTCTCAATTCTTAAATCAACAATTTGAAATAACAGAGAACCAGATGTATAAATACTTTCATCCTTCAAATGAAAACGACGACCATCTATGGAGTATATTGCTCGCATTAAAGAATGTCACCGCTTCTTCGGCCGATGATATTACGACTTTTACCAATCCTTGGGAGAAATTCGATAGAGCTTCACATGGAATAACTGAAAAGACTACAAAGGAAGCTTTAAGTTCCCATAAAGAACTCTCACATAGAAACCGTAGTCATAGATATGAACCAGCAGAAACTAGAAGACAGACTCGATTTAATATGTAATTCTAAATTGTATAGTTGCGTAGTCACAGCAATCAAATAGAAACATTTAAATAAAGCAGTTACCTATGTATTATATGGATAATTCTAAAGCTAAAGACAAAATTCTTCTAGCTGGGAAAGACGGAAAATCTGATTTAGATGCAGTTGAAGCTTTAATAGGAAACTTAGCTAAAAATGACAAAATCTCTAGATATTTAGCGCAAGCTAAAATAGAACATTCTATGAATAAAGATTTCGTAAAAGATACAGATGCCATTAAAGCTGAGTTCGTCGCCAGAGGAATGTTTAATAAAGAGGATGAATTCAATGAAAATCAAGCTCTAGTCAAAGGCAATGTGCGCGATTTAAAGACTTGGAGTAATAAAAACCCTGGCTTAATCGCAGAAATTGCGGATAATGGTAAAATTAGAGTATACGAGCGTGCAAATCGTTACGAAGATGCCGGTGAACAGTACGTTTTAAAGAATAAACTCGAAACAGCGGAAGACGATAGAGTATTAGGTATCCCATATGCTCAGGCTATGGCTGGAGACAGAGTATATATCGTAAATGGTAAGATATTTACTGGTTGGGCTCTATATTTCTCATTATCATCTATCAAATCACCTGAAGATTACGCTAGATCTGTGGATTTAGCTTGGAATGTTCCTTATCTCTTCGCAGCTATCTTACTTAAGGCCCAGTTGGGCTTAGGTTGCGGATTCGACGTCAATTACGGAGCAGAAGCAGTTGAAGTTCCGGAAGAACAGCTTATTCGTAAGTATTTGTTCGATAAATTACGAGTAAATGCTCAAAAGTTAATTAAGACTGGCTTTCATTTATATCAATATGGGAATTCATATTGGGCTCTTCGTAGAGATAAAAAAGGTCTTGTTGATAAAATCACGATACTCCAGCCAGAACGTTTGAAGATTTTCTTAGACCCAATGACTACGAAAATTCTCTTCTATATATATTTACCACCGATAATAGGAGGAACAACAATAGCTTCATATCCGTCAGATGGTCGAGTTAATCCAAATATTCTGTCTGGAGTTACTTTATCTTACCCAACGCCAATTGTAATGCATCCTGAAGATATTTGTCATTTTAGAATCAATGACTTTACAGAATATCCGTTTGGCTTCTCTGATGTTAAATCTTGTGTTGATCCAGCAACGGCTAGACTAGATATGAATATTTTGAACCCTATATTATTTAAAAAGTACACCAAGCCAATGATTCATTGGAAACTTACTACTGAAGGTATTGGTCCTGTACAAGTAAAGGCGAAACAAGATGAAATGGTTACACTTTTGGAAGATATGGAACCTGGTTCTGACCCAGTGACTACAGATAGATGGGAAGCAACTGTTATTTCAGTTGACCAAAGTAAAGGGGCAATTGGAGATTTAACATCTGATGTAGATACACAGATATTTGCAGCAACTGGGGCTCCCGAATCTTATTTCAAGTCTCGTGGGTCTACCGACAGAATGATTAGTGAGCAAGATAAAACATTTCTCGCGCGCATGAAAATACCTCAAGCTTTAGTGGCAGAACAAATTGAAGAAAAATTAATCAAGCCAAGAATTTTCCAAGAGATTAAAAATAAACAAGCAGTTAAAGAATTCGTCAATGGTCCTGATGTTGTCGAAGATACTTTAGTTACTTATGATTCTTGGCTACAAGATGAACCCAAATATCCAAAAGTTGAATGGAACAATATCTTTAAGCAAGATGAGACACAATCAATTGCAAATGCTATTGCCCTTTTAAATGCTGGGATAATCGATGTTAATAGAGCAGCAGCAATGGTCGGAGAAATACCTGCTGCAGAACAGAAGTCTAATGATATTAATAAAGTTGGGATAGACGACCCATTATATGGAAAGAAACAAGATACTTCTGGACTAGGTGGAACACCTGCTTTATCTGTTCCCCAGGAGACACCTGAAGATTTTGATACTCAAGCTAATATGCAGAAACTTCGAGGTAGTATGAATGTTACTGGGAAAAAAGACCAGAGTAATAGAAATGTTAATGACGTTAAAGACCCTTCTCAATTAGGCGGATCAAGATATGAACAACACCAAACAAAAGGCGACAAAGGGGATGTATCCCAGAAACATGTCGGTTTAGAAAATGCAGACAATCCAATAAAAGACGGAGATAAAATCAAAGTTGAAAATGGAGTCATTATCAGACAATGATACCGAATAATTATTATCCTGTGAAATTTGATGATTTTATTAGGATAAAGAGTATAGGAAATTATACTGTTATGTATGCAGAATTAGATGACCGTATTCATTTTGAAATGGCAATTGAAAATGCAGTATTTGTATCACAAAGATTTTTAGTCGATATCAAAGAGGAATTAATAGAAAAAGGTGCTAATTACGACAGCGAACCTATTAAATTATTTTTAAAAATGACTTTAAGCGGCACCACATTTTATAAGTATTTTCCGACAGAAGAAATGATTGAAGAAATCAAGAGAATTAAATTATACCACCAAATTATAGTCAAAGAGACTAAGCCTGGTGTGTATAATAAAGAAGCACTTAAAATCATAGAATCAGATCATCTATTAAAAGCTATGGATGGTAATGAAATTGTTATCTTCGGAGAAAAGCAATAATGGCGGTTGAACCAAGGTATGTGAGGACTTTTATAGTCGACACAGATTCAGATGAATGTGCTGAAGTTGATTGGGATGGCACTTATATGGCTTTAGCAGTCATGGATAGTAGATTAAAGACTGACGTGGATGACAATATAATTACTCATTCTCAAGTATTACCTTTAGATATAGATTTAAATTATGGTTATGATGACACAGAAGGCTATTGGAGCCGATTTTTAGTTGAATTAGACAACGATGATATTCCTGCAGGCCAAACTACACAATTAGTAATTCCTTTAAATTATTATTGGGAAGCTAAATCTAATGCTTGGAAAAGATGGCAAGGAGAAGACGGTAGTATGTGGACTACAGTAGTTGGTTTATATACACCAACTTTTGATTCAGTAATGGATGATATTCTTGATACAGTAAAAGTTTCTAATGATACAGCAGCAAATTTAAAAGTTGATGGCAGTGATGTTACTCAACCAATATCAGGTACAGTTACAGCAAATGCAGGGACAAATTTAAATACAAGTTCATTGGCTACAGAATCAAGTATGGGCAAATGGAGAGGAGCTGTTTCTGGACTATCCACTTGGAAAGAAGTAGATGGAAAACCAAGAGTAAGTACAACACCTTATCTATATGATATAGGAGAAGGAAATATTGCAGCTCATACACCTTTTTATAAAATAGGCTATAATCCAGTTATCACAAATGTAGAAGAAGCTGTTTGGTCTGCTGGTGGCAAATATCCTTTTCTGAAAGGTGCAGATATGCTTGAAGCATATAGTGATGATAACACGCAAGATATTGGAAGTATCTTATTCAATACAACAAGTACTGGTGGAAGTACAACTACGCTTGAAGATTCAGGAGTAGATTTTACAGCTGGTGCTACTCCTGTTGCAGTATTTGATTGCGTAATTCTTGATAAAGGAGGTGCAGTTCCTGAGTGGGGTTATGTTACTGGTGTTGCTGCAACTACTTTAACTATAGCAGGTGGATTTTCAGAAGGTGGCACAGGTGCAAGTAGGGATTATATTGTGATAAACAAGACTGCTTATACAGGCGCTCATGCCATTAAGATTAGTTATTTAACGACAGCTTTTGCTGTTAAAGAGGAAATAGTCGTTTTGAATGGTACAACACCAGTGAATACAGTCAATAATGATTTTTACAGAATTAATGAAGTCGTGTTAATTTCAGCTGGAACATTGTCTGGAAGTCTTGGAAATGTATCAGTTAGAGATGCTAGTGGTGCACCAATATATGCTTATATCACCGCTGGCTATACAAGAGCAAGACAATTAGTCTATACTGTTCCTGCTGGATTGACTTTATATATAACAAGTTTCAATTGCTCTTGGGCATCTCCAAATGATACGAAAGTTCAGTCATTAAGAATGATATTGCGATGTAATCAAGAACAAACACATCACTTTTTAACTGGAGATTTATTTTATCCTATTGCAGAGTCAATGGTTACTAATCAAGCAATCACAATAAATTTCGATGTCCCATTAAAGTTTCCGGCTGGCGTAGATATTTATGTAGCAGGTATTGCAACTAATGCTGCAGGAAGTGGACCTGCAACTGGAGTACTTAGAGGGTGGACAGAATAAGGAGGAAAATACGATGGATAAACCGATGAGTGTAGACGATAAGTTTCTTGCTAATATGAAGAAAAAGCATGAAACAAAGCAAAAGGAGAAAATTGTTGTTCAAGATAGGACAATGAAGGATATATTAGGAGATATCACTCAAGTGCCGAGTAAATTGCACATGACTGGTGAACCTAACACTGCACATGCAAAACCTAAGAAGCCACAGGAGAATGAAGGTAACTCTGGTAAAGATATGTTCGATAGCACTATGGAGAATTAAAATGCCATTTCAATCGGATAAGCAGCGGAAATTTCTTTTTAAAGAAAAACCGAAGGTTGCAAAGAAATTAGCTGAGCATGCAGAGAGTAGTGCAGCTTCTGGTGCTTTATTTAAAGAGGATATCCCAAGTAAACTTGTAGTCGGAGATGTTTTTTTAAATAAGATGATGACGCCTCCTAAAGCTTCACGTCAATTAGAAGGGGCAGATCAACAAGACACTTTAATGGGAAGATTAGCATCAAGAATGGCCTCTAGAGATATGATTGATGAATTGAATATGGGACCTAAAGGTAGAACTGGGCAAGCAAAAAAAGCAGTAGTTGCGGATACTTTAAATGAAAATGAAGTGCCAAGTAAATTAATGCTAGGTGCAGGTTTACATTTCCAAACAGCGGATAAAGTCACTCTCAATATGTCTGACCCTCATATTACTAGTAAAGTCCGGGAAGGTAGTAATATGGCCGAGCAAGCAAAGAATGCAGGGAATATATATGATACTGGCCAATTAGCGATGGGAAAGAAAGTCGAATCTGAACATAATGAGACCGTCCAGAAATTGATGTCTGGTAATGTAAATAAAGATAAAGCAACTGAATTAATTGCTAAAGACCATTTAAAGGAAATACCAGATTATTATTCTAAGCTGAAAAAGATGGAATCTAAAGCTAAAAAATAGAAACATTTATATAAAGCAGAATTACTTATATAAATAGGGATAATCTTCTATGGAAGCTGTAGCTGTACAAGACAACCGTTACGACATCTTCACTTCTAGTATAAATAATTTTGAATTCTCTGATGACCATAAAAGAGCTATTATCACTGTGCCTCTTATGCATGTCGGTCCTAATAAAAAAGGACTATTTTGGACAGCAAACATACTAAAAGATATTTCTTCGATGTTTAGAGGTATCCCTTTTCGATATGATTTGCATGGTAAAGAAGGTTCGTCCCATACTATTAATAAACTCTCTTCTCCATATTTTGATGTTGGTTGGACTTATAGTTCTCCTGACGGAGCTTGGTATGCTGATAATATTATGTGGGTTAGAGGGGAAGTTACTCATCCTGAAGTTATTGATAAATTAAGTCGAGAAACAACAGATGGCCAAAGAGAAGTGAATTATGCTTCAATGGGTGTTATTGTTGAAGAGGCAAAGTGTTCTATTTGTGGAGCTGATATGCCTAGTAATACTTGCGAAAATACTCATACTCGTTTGGAATTATATGGCGGAGAAACTTGCTATAAGATTCCGACACGAATTTCTAAAGCATTACATGCTGCTTTAACTAATGACCCTGCTGATGGAGAAGCAGAGATAAAGAATGTTATAATTCAGGAATTAGGTTATGAAGCAGCTCCGATGGATAAAAGAAACCAAGCAGGTGAGCAAATGGAACGATCACAACTATCTAATCAAATGGAAGGTGGAATGGCCCCCTCAAGTCCTCAAACGGGACAGCCAGGTTCAGCACCAAGTCCGGAAGTAATTTTGAAGGATTTAGCTGAGAGAGTTAAGACTCTTGAACAGAATGTGGGTACTCAGACAATGATGCAATCCCCAGAACTTGTGAATGCTGCTCCGCAAGACCAGATGACACAAGATAATATGGGAGTTACTTCACAGTTTGAGAACCCGGCAAAAGCGGAGGAAGGGAAAATGGACATCAAAGATGGACAATCTAGTAATGCCCCGACTTCTGTAAATCCTGCCAAACCAGAAACCCAAGACGGCATGGACCCTATGAGTCAGATTATGGGCATGCTACAACAGATTTTGCAGAGGCTGCCTGGAGCAGAGATGCAAGATATGGGTAAGGAAGCTTTGTCTGCTGGTAAAGGACAAGCAAAGAAATCGCAGGATGATTTGCCCACTGAGCACCTCGGACCTGGGGACGCAGTTGGTAATACAGAAGACGAAGGTAACGCAAAGAATAAGGCCAATATGCAAAAGCCTGGAATGGTTGCAACTGCAGATGATGCTGCTGAAGAAGTAGTAACTGCAGAAGTAGAGCCCGAAGAAGGACTAAAAGAGGAAGTAGCTGATTTGAAAAGTCAAATGAAAAAGCTACGAGCTCAGCTAGAAATTCAGGATGATGGCAATGTGCCAGAATTTGGCGGGAAACCAGTGAAAGGAGCTATTGATATAGCAGACTTAGGTGCAGAAGGTCGAGTTAAACAATTCGGCGAATTTGGTGCTTGGGACTCTATATTCAATGGAGCGGCTAATGCTCAGAAATTTGCGGGGAGGCAATAAAAATGGCAGTTGGAGGAACAACTTCAAAACCCGTCTTCGTAAAAGATGGGCAATATCTGAGTTTGGTTGCAGATGCACCTATTACTTTAGGCAATGTTGTAGAATACACAGCTACTGGCACTGATACTTGTGCTGTAGGAACAGCTGCGGACCATGCTACTTGTTATGCTGGAGTAGCAGTTGGCGGAGATAGATTTAGTAGGACGTCAACAGATAATGTTATTGCAGCTGGCAACAAAGTGACTGTTTGCACTAGAGGTGTAGTTCGAGTATATACTGGAACTTCAGCAATTCTTAGAGGTTCATTTGTAGAAGCTGGAGCAGGAGGAATAGTTGAACTATTAACTACAGTAGGAACAGCTGGCCATATGGCAGACGTTATTGGTGTAGCTTTGGATGCAAATGGTAGTGCAGCAACAACGATAAGAATAAAGCTTAAGGGGCTTTAAGGAGGTAAGGGAAAATGGCATATACAGGAATTGCGGCCTCTAGCAGCTCAACTTGGGCCTTATTCAAAGAGCAAGTCGACGATACCATTGTTAAAGCACTTCAGCCGAAGATACTTTATCCATTACTGGCGAAAGTTTATCCGGCAAATGGGCCAGTTGTAGAATACAATACAAGTGACACATGGTTAGTCCCAGAACAAGAATCTGAAAGCGGTGAATATCCGTCACAGATAATGGACTTCACACGAAGCTATGCTACCATCAAAGATGTTGGTGTGGCTCCGAGAATCCCCATTAACTGGATAAAAGATTCTAGGTGGGATTTAGTTAATGACCACGTTGAAGCCATTGGCTTCGGTATTGCAAGACACATAAATACGGATTTTTTAACCGCATTAGAAGTGTTCGTTGCAGGTGGAACGTATCAGGGACAGACTTTTACTGCTCCTACAAACCACGTCACCACAGCAGGAGCACTTTGGTCAGCAGCTGCATCTGATATCATAGCTGATATTAGTGATGCACTGAGTGTGTTGGAGGCAGATGATGCAGGAGACGGACGAAAGTTCTTAATTCTACATCCGACAGCTTTCAAGTACCTTAGGACGGACCCAAATCTGCTAAAGTTTATTAATTATGGAAATGCAGATTTGATTCAGAAAGGTATTTATCCAACGCCATTCGGAGTTGATATCTTGGTCACAAGCCAGGCTACAGCAACGTATGGACTATTGGTAAATGTCGATCTAGCGTCTATCAGGTACTACGAAAGAGAGCCCCTGACAGTTGAAATTGAGAAAGCCGCAAGGTCAAAGCATTTGGATGTTGTTGCCTACATTAGGTATGCAATTGCTTGTGCTCGACCAAAAGGCATTGTCAAAATCAATACCATTACCGCTTAAATAGCGGTATTTTTTTTCTTTTTATCTCTTCGTTGGAACTCAACTTAGAGCTGTGGGGTAAAGCCTACAAGAAACGAGGTAAACAAAATGGTACGACCGAGAAATGTAATGAAAAATTTAAGGATTAAGGACTGGCTACAAGTAGACGGAACATTCAGTGGAAACTCTAGCACACCTGGCCAAACATATTATGTTGATAGAAACAAAGATGGTTCTGTTTCAGGAGATGGAAAGTCTTGGGGAGCTGCATTTCTAACCATTGGAGAAGCAATTACAGCTGTCAATTCTGATTATACTAAGGCATCTGCACCAAGTGAAGGACGAAATAGACATATCCTTATTGGAGAAGGTTGGTATTCTGAGGTTCCATTAGTATTAACTGCTAATGATGTTACTATTATAGGAGTAGCACCCGGAAGTCACGACCAAACAGTATTATATGGAAGTTCTTCTGCAGGCAGTTGGGCTGGCCCATCAGGCGGACCTGCATTACAACTAACATGCAGTAACTGCACAATCATGAATATGTGTTTCATGAATCAAGACCCTCTATATGCAGCAGTTCAAGATGGTGGAGCAGCAGCAGATGGACATTTATCAGCAGTAGCAAATTCTTATAACAACAGATTTATTAACTGTTCTTTTGTAAGAGATACTGCAGATGGAGAACTTGGTGGAATTGATATTGCAAGTAATGAAGGACCAGTTATTGATAATTGTAGATTCTCAACCTCTTGTAAAGATTGGGGAATTAGAATTAGAACTAATGGTGTTACAAACCCTGTAGGTGTAGAAATCACAAATTGTCATTTCGTAGGAACACCAACTGGTATAAAAGCTGATGCAGGTGGTAATTTCTTAATCGATAGAAATTTCTTTTACGATGATACCACTGATAGAGCAGACG
>Ga0307377_10007367_pt1 | contig 11375 bp, 4 predicted proteins | sample TR3MG_FD_202535 | JGI IMG/M metagenome (GOLD analysis project Ga0307377, IMG submission 202535) | Soil microbial communities from Risofladan, Vaasa, Finland - TR-3 | ecosystem: Environmental > Terrestrial > Soil > Coastal area > Acid sulfate soil | place: Finland: Risofladan, Vaasa | collected...
GCGGCACAATTCCTGCTTGAGGGCAACGACCTCTGGCTCGGTTTCGGGAATGACGGGCCGTGCCTCCTGGTATTCGACGAGCCGGCGGAAGACGCTCTCCCACGGTGCGATGGAGTTTGCCACGATGCGCATCGGGTGCCGGCGGACCGCCCCCGAAACCGCCGCGGCCTCTCCGCTCTGTATGATCACCGACCAGCCCTGCTCCGAAACCGAGTGCGGCAGGAACATCTGCGGCGAATAGCGGCCGTACACCTTCAGCGGGTGGATGTACATCTCCCCCTTCACGCGGTAGACGTCGATGAGCACCTGCGTGGTCTCGCGGATGCGGGCGATCGCGGAGTAGTCGTGCCGGCCCCGCATCAGGGCGAAGTAGGCCACCGTGTCCAGCTCATAGAGGAAGGGGCAGGTCACCTGGAAGAAGTTCGCGAGTTGCTCGTCGGTGGTCCATTCCTCCACGAGGCTTGAGAGATTGTCGAGCACGTAGAAGACCTCGCGGCCGAGATCGTGGACGATGCGGTGGACCTCGCGGCTGAACGCGTCGAACCCGGCGCTCGGGTCGACTTCCACGATGGTCAGCCCGGGGCCTGCTTGCAGAATGGGCGAGTGCTCGGCGAACCGGATATAGACGCACTTCCGGCCGTCGGCGATCGCCTGCCGCGCGAACGGCTGAGCGAAATACGCGTAGTCGCCCAGGCCATCCACCTGCCAGACGACGTTGTCGCCCAGTACGAGGCCCTGCAGGACTTCGTCGAGCTCGGGAATGCCGGTGGGGACGGGCGGGCGTTTCATTGGATCAGGTTCCCGGGATCAGAAGGGGCGGCCGGATTCACGGGACGAGGCCGGTCGGTGAAGACCGCCAGCAACAGCAGCCCAAGACCGCCGGTACGGATGATGGTGCTCACCAGGCTGATTGCCCTCAAGACGTATCCCAGCGTCATACCGCCTCGCTGGTTTGCTTGAAGCGCGTTGAACAGATACCACTGCAGGACCATGGAACCGATCGACGTGAACATCATTAAGCCCACGGCGAGCAGCACGAGGAGGCAGACCCGCTGGTGCCGATTCCAGTACACGAATGCCAGGATCATCGCCAGGAGGTAGAACAGCAGCATGGGCGACATCCAGAGGAGTGCGCCGAGGGACTGTAGGATGAAATTGGGTGCTGTTGCCATAGCATCAGGCTCCTGTTCGTGCCTGCCATCCTCCCGGTGCGCTGAGGCCGCAGCAGCAGTCGCGATCTCCTCGGTAGCCCCCGACAGCTCGATGATCCGGTCGATGTCGCCAAGATCGACGCGGGATACGTCGGCCTCGAGAACGCCCAACGCGTGGAGCATGCGGTTCATCCGCGCCACCGCACCGGGATTGCTGAAAACTCGTTTGTGGGCAAACACGCCCTTGGGCCTCAACTCGTACATCGGGCCGGTTCTCCATTGCTTGCACAGTGCGCAACACACTGTGAGAATAGCAATGAGAGGAGGAGATTTCAAGCAAAAACAAACACCGGAAATGAACACCAGTGGCATCCGAACGTGTCGGCGAGGCGGGAATCGTCCGTCCATTTGGGACAGTCACCATGTTTTGCCTCATTTTTCACCAGACCTGAAGTGGGAACGCAAAAATGGAGGAAAACTAGGTGACTGTCCCAAGTTGACGAAAATGGAGTGACTGTCCCAAGTTGAGGCCGTATCTCAGCAGCACGGGCGGGACGCCGGCGCTGATGTGGTTGATGGGGTGATGGAAAGCGACGTCATCAGCTCCCTTCATCTCTTCATCGCTTCATCCCTTCATCCTTCCTCTTCTTCGTGCCCTTCGTAGCGTTGTAGCATTCTTCTCGTTCCAAGGGATCAATCTTCCTCCGGGCGCGTCTTTCGCATCATCAGGTCGCGCACGGCGATCCTGGCGGATTTGTTGCGGAAGAGCACGCGGTGGATCTGCTCGGTGATGGGCATCTCGACGCCATGGCGGGCAGCCAGCTCGCGGGCGGAGATGCACGTCCACACGCCTTCGATCGCCTGCTCGGTGGTGGCGAGGAATGCCTTGAGCGTCATGCCGCGGCCGATCTGGTAGCCGCAGCGGTGATTGCGGCCGTGGGGGCTGATGCAGGTCGTGATGAGGTCGCCGATGCCGGAGAGCCCTGCGAAGGTGGATCGCCGCGCTCCCATCGCCACGCCGAGCCTCGTGATCTCGGCCAGACCGCGGGTGATAAGGGCCGACTTCGCGTTGTCGCCGAACCCCAGCCCGTCGGAGATTCCAGCCGCGATCCCGATCACGTTCTTAAGCGCTCCGCCAAGCTCCACCCCGATCGGGTCGGTCGTGGTGTACGGCCGGAAATAATCAATGGTGAATGCCTGCTGAACGGCCACGGCGAGCTCGTCGTTGGTGGACGCGATGGAGACGGAGGTGGGCATCTTGCGCGATACTTCCTCGGCGTGGCTGGGCCCGGAAAGCACGGCGACGGGCACGCGGCCGACGATCTCGCGGATGATCTCGCTGGGGCGGAGGTGCGTCTTGTTTTCAATGCCCTTGGCCACGCTGACGATGGGCACGGAGCGATCGTGGTGAGGCGCCAGCCGCTCGGCCACCTTGCGCACGTGCTGTGCGGGTGCGGCCATCACCAGCAGTGTGGCCTCGCCGGCGGCCTGGGCGATGTCGGGAGTGATGTGCAGGGATTCCGGCAACTTCATGCCGGGGAGGAATTTCACGTTCTCGCGCTTGCTGGTGAGAACATCGACGTAGTCGGGAAATGCACCCCACAGCGTCACGTCGTAGCGGTTGTCGAGCAGCAGCAGGGCCAGTGCCGTTCCCCAGGCGCCATCGCCGAGAACGGTCACCTTCGCGCCTCTTCGTGAAAACTCGAACGTCATTTCGCATCCATACGCAATGAGGCCCGGTGTGGGGCGTCCGCAGCAGGATGTGCCGCCGGCAAACCGCTACTCGGGCAGTTTCGTGGTATCCGTATTATCCTGCTTCTTGCCCTGGTCGTCTTCTTCAAGATCCTCGGTCGGAATCTCCTCGAGCTCCTCAACGGGAGCCGCGGTTTCCACCTGGTCGCTATCCGTAGCGTCCTCGTGTTTTTCGGCGCTTGCTTCTTCTCCGCTGGGTTTTTCGGCCTCGGCGGAAGCATCCGGGGCATCGGGCTGTTCCTCCGAGGGTTTGTCGGAAGCAGGCTCCCCGGTCTTCTTTCTGGACATTGCCCGCAGTGCGTCGTGGCTCACGGACTGCCTGCCCCTGCCGGCCCTCGCGAGGCGGTCCTTGCCGTATTTCTTCTGGGCTTCGGCCGCCTTCAGATCGGCCTTGCTGGTCATGATCTTCGGTTCGGTTCCCTCGCGGAGCCGCTTGATGTTTGCACGGTGGCGGCAAAACACCACCCCCGCGGCCATCAGCGAGAGTAGGATCATCAGGAGCTTCTCGCGGTGCATCAGCTTTTCCTCGATCTTGCCGCGAGGAACCCCCTGCGCTTGCGCCACGACGGGCTTCGGATACAGCGACGCCTGCATCCTCGACAGGATGCCGCCTCTCTCGATCGGCCTTCCCGGATACAGTATGAGCACCATCAGCAGAAACGCCGCCGCCCCCGCCATCGACGCCACGGAAACGTACTTGCTGAACAGCAGCACGGTGAGCCAGATCATCAGGGCGGTGAACGTTTGCAGGGGGGCGAGCACCATGAAGACGCCGCAACTGGTGGCCACGGCCTTACCGCCGCGGAATTCGAAGAAGACGGGATAGACGTGCCCGAAGATGGCGAACGCCCCGTAGACGATGCCGAGCATCTTCCACGCTGGCACGCCGGTGATGGCGCGGGCGATCAGGGCGAAGATGAGCGCCGGCACCGCCCCCTTCAGCACGTCGAGCGCGAAAACCAGCGTCCCCGGCCCCTTTCCCAGCACCCGCCAGACGTTGGTGGCGCCGACGTTGCCGCTGCCCTCCTTGCGGATGTCCACTCCCTTCAGCCGCCCCACGATCAGCCCGAACGACAGCGAGCCGAGCAGGTACGAGATGGCAGGGAACAGCACGTAAGCGATAATGATTTTGAGGATAGCCAAGATCATCCAACCTCACGTGACCGGAAACTTGTCATAACCGGAAATTTGTCATAACCGGAAATCAAGTATAGCAAGAGGCCTATGGGGAATCAAGGCTTTTGGGGCCGACGGCCGCCCCGGCGATTTCGCACGCCGAACATGCCGCTACTATTAATTGTATTGAAAGAGGCTACCCCCCGGGATAGAATTGTACAGGAACACAGAAGGCCGCGCGGGAGCGAGCGTAAGCCTGCCGCAGACCCCGGAACATTCCGGCGAACGTCAGATGAGCATTAACACGGCAACAACATGGCTGGTGGCCGCGCTGGTTGCGACAGCGACGGCCGTGCAGATGCGCCCTTGCTGCGCGGCGGAAGAGGCCGCCCAGCCTGATCATCCCGCAGACGAGGCCGCCGACACCGCGGAAGAACCCCGCGACGAAGTCTACATCGGCGGCGACGACCAGGTTCTGACCGATCTCGAGCGGGCCACGAAGCTCGAGCAGGAACAGAACTGGCAGGATGCCGCCGCCATCTACCAGTCGATCATCGACAAACAGCTCGACCGGCAGGCCTCGGCGGCAGTGCTCGTGCACCACGATCCGCTCACGGGAGATCTGTATGTTTCCGCCGCGGAGGAGAGCCGCCGGCGGTTGGCTCGTTTCCCGGCGGAGCAGGTGCGGGCGCTCGCGGCCAGGCAGGAAGCCGCCGCCAGGGAGGCGTTCGACTCGGCAGCGGCACGGCGCGATCTTCCCGCCCTGGTGGACGTCGCTCGCCGCCATCCGCTCACGGCCTCCGCCCTGCGTGCAACCGACATGATCGGGGACATCTGGTTCGAACGGGGCGACTTCGCAGCGGCGGCGGATGCGTGGCAGAAACTGCTGGCGTCGCTGGGGCAGACGGAGCAGGCGGAAGTCGCCGCGCTACCGGTCCCCGCGCAGGTGGCCGCGAAATCGGCCTTCGCCACCGCACTGCTGGGCAACGGCAAGGCCGCCCGCGAATTGCTCGCACCACATGCCCCCGACACGCAGGTGTCGCTTGGCGGGAAACAACTGTCCGTGCGCGATGCCCTGCAGCGGCTCGATGCCCTGCAGCCTCCCCGGCCAACGGGGCTTGCCGATGATTGGCCATCCATTGCAGGCAACACGGCCAACAACGCCTTCGCCCGCGAGATCGTCGAACCCGGAAAGCTCGTGTGGTCGGCCGACCTGCCGACTGCCGCCGTCTCCGCCGATATCCTCGACGACTACCGCGGCAGCAATACGCCCCTCCCGCGAATCCATTACCCGATCGTATCCGGCGGCCGCGTGTTCGTGAACACGGGAATCGAGATATCGTGCCTCAACCTGGCAAGCGGCAAGCGGATGTGGTCGTGGCGACCGAAGCCTGTTCGCCGGGCCGCACGCGACCTCGTCGGCGGCGGATTCGTTCGCGCCGGCAGGCTGTTTGCCGCCATCAGCGGCTCGCTCGCCGCCCTGGACTGCGAAACCGGCAGGCTCCTGTGGCAGACGTCCGAGCACACCGATGCCATCTTCCGCGAGGAGGTCCTCGTTTCGCAACCGGTTGTTGCCGGCGGGACGGTATTCGCGGGCGTCACGGCCGTGAAGGCCGAGGGCGAAAGCTTCCTCGTGGCGCTGTCGGCCGGCGACGGGCGGCTGCTGGCGAAGGTATTCCTGGAATCGCACTCTCGCCCTCGCTATATCGGGCTGGGCGCACTGGGCTCCATGCCGGCGGCCGACGCCGGAACGGTGATCTACTGCACGAACCTGGGCACAGTGGCAGCGGTCGACGCCCAGTCGCTCGAGGTGACATGGCTGTGGCGGTATCCGTCGTCGCCGCCGGACCTCCGCGACCACCGGATCGACCGGGATAACCGCTGGGCGGTCAATCCGCCGGTGATCGTTGGCGGCACAACGGTGCTGGTCGCTCCGCAGGATTCGGCGTGGCTGTACGCGCTGAGCCGTCGTGATGGTTCGCTGCTGTGGCGGCAGCCCGCGCGCGGTTCACGGTACTTCCTTGCTCCGGCCGTTACCGGCAAGGCGTTCATGATCGGCAGGAGGATCGCGGCGATCGACTGCACCACCGGCAAGGTGCTGTGGACGTCGGCTGATACGGGCGAGGAGCCTTCGGGCCGGCCTGTGGCAGCGGCGGGTGGAATTCTCGTTCCCGGCCGATCCGCCATCCGCCGGTTTGCCGCTGATGATGGCCGCCTCGACGCCAGCACGGCATTGCAGGAGCCGGCGGAGTCCGGCACGATGAACATCTGCATCGCCGGCGACCGGTTGATCGCAGGCACGCCGGCCGGTGTGAAGGTGTTTGCCCCGGCGACCGAGCCTGGAAACATGGCGGGCAATGATTGGCGGGCGATATTCGACGAAGGCGAGCTTCTGCTCAACAGGGGCAGGCCGGCCGAAGCAGCGACCCTCCTCGCCAAGGCCCTCGAGAAGCTGAAGCAGCGGCAGGAGACGGACGCCATCGATGACGAGGCGGTCCTCCAGCAGCCGAACATCGAGGCCGCCCTCGTGAAGGCGTACGAAATGCAGGCAAACGCGCTTGCGTCCAAGTCACAACCGGACGTCGAAGCGGCCATCAGGTTCTATACGCTGGCATGCGACGCCGCCGCCGATCCCGGCACGAAATCCAGGGTGCTGCTGGTGATTGCCGAACTGCTGGCGCGGAACGGGCAGCACGGGAAGGCCATCGACGAGCTGCAGCGCGTCATCCATGAATTCCCCGACGCCCTGCATACCCTGCGGGAGGGCGTGCAGGTCCACGCGGCGATGGTTGCGCAGAACCGGATCGAGCGGATCATCGCGGACCGGGGCGAGCTGGTCTACGCGGCACAGGAGCAGGCCGCCGCTGCCGCACTGGCTGAAGTGCGGGCACTCGCAGGGCTGGCCGAGCCGGCCGGGCTTGCGGACGACTACGGCGCGGTGGTCGCGGAATTCCCTAACAGCAACGCGGCGGCCGAAGCTGCCGTGGCGGCGGCACGGCTGATCCTGAAAACCGATGGGCCCGAGAAGGCCGCCGACTACCTGGAGCACGCGGCGGGCATTCTTCCCGAGCGGAGCTGTCCAGCCATCCTGTACTCGGCCGCCGAGCTTCTGAAAGAAGCGGGAGGCCGCGAGCGGGCGCGTGCTTTCGGGCTCGACCTGATGATGGATTACCCGATGGCGCGCGTGGGCCCCGACGGCATCCTGGCGGCTGACTACTGCGAGAAGGAGTTGGCCCGGACACGCTACCAGCTTGCGGCGCGGAAGCCGGCGAGGCGGCTCGCGATGCCCGTCGGCGAGCGGTGGCGGGCTGCGGCACGGCTGTGCTCCGCAGCACCGGCCATCGCGCCCGGCGAATACGACCAGACCGCGAGCAGCCCGTTCGGCGGACGCGGCGTGTGTTTCATCGCGCACAGCGACACCCCTGGCTGGATGCGGCTCGGGCCGATGCGCCACCGGGCGCGATACGACTACCTGGAATGCCGCACCGCGCGCGAAGGCTGGCTGGTGTGGTCGCGCAGCCTGCCCCCGTGGGACGGCCAGATCCACTTCGCCGCGAGCAGGGTCGTCATCGCCCGCCCGGGCTACGTCGTCGCGTTCGATTCAACCACCGGGGCCACGTCCTGGCGGCACGATGCGGAAGGCGGCGAGACCGATTTCGGGGCAATCGTCGCCGCCGCGTCCGATGCCGGCCGCGTCGTCATCTGCACGGCCGACGGCAAGGTCACTTGCCTCAACGAGCGGGACGGCACCGTCGCGTGGAAGCAGCAGATCGAAAACGCGTTCATCCTGCGAAACGGCATCGTAATTCTTGAGGATTCAGTGGCCGTTTTCTCCGAGAATCCGGCAGGGATGCATTGTTTCGGAAAAGGCGATGGCACCAGGCTGCCCCCCCTGAAATTCGACGTGCAAAACGCGCGGATCAACAACAAGCCGGTCGTCCTCCGGCGAACCGACCTGCTGGCGGACCTGATCGCCGTGCAGGTTTCCGACTCGACCACCGCGATGGTGAGCGTGAAAAACGGGTCGGAACTGTGGCGCAAGACAGTAGATTACCCGGTGGCCAAGTTGCTCGCGGACCCATCCGGCCGATACCTTGTGGTAGTGCCCGACTGGGCTCAAAACGCCAAGATGCAGGTGCTCGATGCCGAAACCGGCACCGCACTGTGGGAGCGTGTGCTGCTGCGCGACACGCTGTTCGACGCGGCGGTCGACTCCCGCGGCGTGTTCACCATCGAGACGGTCGGCGGCAAGCAGCGGGTGAAAGCATTCTCGCTGGCCAAGGGGGAACCGCTGTTCCCCGATTACATCGTGGGCGACAGCGATCTGACCACGGTGGGGCTGTCGGGCGAGTGCGTCGTGTTGAGCGGGCAGCAGGCACGGCCGCGGGTGCTCGTGCTCGACGGCAATGGCATGGAAGCGTTCGCAGCCGTCCCCGCCGGTGTCGAGTACCTGTCAGCGGAGGTCGTCGACGGCACGTTGGTGGTTGCTACCGACCGCGGGACGTTCGGCTATGGGAAGACCGACACCGCCGTTGCGGAGTGGAGGGCCGTCCGGGCTGCCGAGCCGGTGAAGGCTCCCGACGCCGACAGCCTGGTGAAAATGGCGCAGTACTGCTTCGAGGGTGGGAAGCATCGTGCGGCACTGCCCCTGTTGGCCGAGGCCGTGCAGGATGCGCCCGACGACGCTGACTATTTCAGGATCTACGACCGCCTCTCGGGCATACGCGATCAGGTCCACGAAGAGCACGTGCCGCGGCTGCGCTGCGTGAAAATGGATCGTCCCCCGACCATCGACGGGCTGATCGCCGACGACTGGGACGAGAGCGCCTGTCTGAGGCTGGAGGGGCCGGAATACATCGAGACGCTCCTGCCCGGCCCCGTGAGCGATGGAAACCTGATCGTCGGCATGGTCCGCCGCGGGCCCGCCCGATGGCGCGGCCCCAGCGACCTCTCGATGAAGATCTATGCCGGCTGGGACGACGAAAACTTCTATCTTGCAGTCGACGTCACCGATCGCACACATCGCGTGATGGACAGGGACGTGGAGAAGTGGGTCGGCGATTTGCTGATCATCGGCGTGGATTGCCTGAACGACGGCGGCTTCGGCTATGGGTTCGGCGATTTCATCCTCACGCAGGGCCTGATGGACAAGCCGAAGGACGACAGGGACAAGGAGGACGTCCCCGAGGGCAATTTCTCGGTGAAGCTGAAGCCGGACCACTCGGGGGTCGTCTACGAGAACTCGATTCCCTGGAAGTACTTCAAGCAGATCGTGCCGGCAGTGGGCACGCGATTCGGCCTGGGCGTCACCGTCACCGACGATGACGGCGGGGGCGTGGCCAAGTCCATAAGCTGGACGCCCGGCATGTACCTGCACGCCGACCCGTCGCTCCTGAGTCGAAGCTTCGCTCCCGAGGTGATGGGCGATGTTGAGCTGACACTTCCGCAGGGCTACGATGCTCCGGAACAAGACGAGGAACCATGATGAAGCAGAGAATTGGGATCGTGTGCATGGCAGCGGCGCTGGCGGCGACGCTGGCAGGTGCTGTCGCGGCGGGTGAACAGACCAAATCGGACGCGGTGAAGCTGATCCTCACGCAGATGAAGAACAACGAGGTGGGCGCGTGGGACGCATCGCTGCAGCTCGAGAAGCTTGGCCCGGAGGCGGCCCCGGCGGTCGAAAGCCGCCTGGGCGAGCTTGAGCCGCCCCTGAAGATAGCGGCGGCGCGGGCATTGTGCAAGATGGGCAACATCCGCAGCGGCGTGCAGGCACTCGTCGAGACCATCACCAAACAGCCGGATTCCGACGTGGCAGTCGAAGCGGCCGAACTGCTCGGCAAATACGGGGGTACCCAGGCCGAGGGGGAGCTGGTGAAGCTGCTGGATACGGCAAAGAGCGTGCCGCTGAAGATCGCCCTCGCGAAATCGCTGTGCGCCGCCGGCACCACCGAAGAAGCATGGGAGATGGCCAACACCGCCCTGGTGTCGATCTTCAAGACGGCCCAGGGAGAAGACCGCAAGGAATGCGCCCTCGCCCTGGCATCGGTGAATGATTTCAGCGATCAGGTGGTGGCAGTGCTCGAGGATTTGCAGGTTGAGCCCGGCTACCGCGGCAGGCAGGCACAGGCACTGCTGGACCTGAAGAAACTGCGCGACGCCAACCGCCAGAACCTGCGCATCGACGACAGCTTCAAGGACCCCGTGCTGCGGGAAATCTGCGCCCGGCTTCATGCCTTCCACGTGGACAAGCCGAAGTCGTTCGACGAGCTCCGTAACGCCGCCGCGAAGGGGATGGCGTCCGCGTTCGACCCGTTCACCAACTACTACGACACCAAGGAGTACAAGGAATTCCGCGAGAGCATGTCGGGCGAGTACGCCGGCATCGGGGCCAAGGTGGGCTTCCTGGGCGACCTGTCCGACCCCGAGAAGCGGTCGTTCTGCATCATCCGCCCGATCTACAGCGGGCCGGCCTACCGCGCGGGCATTCGCAGCTACGACGAGATCGTGACGATCAACGGCCAGCCGACGAAGGGCAAGGAGTTGGAGAAGCTCGTCGAAACACTGAAAGGCCCGCCCGACACGTCCGTGGAGGTCGGCATCAAGCGCTATGGCCTGGAAGAAGTCAAGACGATCACCGTCAAGCGCGAAAACATCAAGATGCAGTCGGCGTTCTCCACCATCCTGCCGGGCTCGCTGGGCTACATCAGGCTGCTGCACTTCGGCAACGATTCGGTGAAGGAGTTTTTCGACGCGCTCGACGGCCTGGAAGCCAAGGGCATCAAGGCCCTGATCGTCGACCTCCGCAACAATCCGGGCGGCCTGCTGTCGGCGGCCGTCGACATCGCCGATGGCTTCCTGAAGAACGACAAGCTGATCGTGCGAAGCGTGGGCCGGGACCCCAACCTGGTGCCGGAGGAGCAGTTCATAACCAAGGATCCGGCCACGCACCCCGATTATCCGCTGATCGTGCTCGTCAACGGCGCCAGCGCCAGCGCATCCGAGATCGTGTCGGGCGCCCTGCAAGACTACAAGCGCGCCGTGCTGATCGGCGAGCGCACCTACGGCAAGGGCAGCGTGCAGCGGCTGATGGAGCTTGAAGCCGATGGCCACCAGTCGGCCGTCAAGATCACCATCGCCAAGTACTACCTGCCCTCGGGCCGCAGCATCCATCGCTCGGGCACTGAGCGCGGCGGCGTGAAGCCCGATATCGATGTCAAGCAGGAAGCGCGCATCGACCCGCGCGACAACGCCAAGTTCGAGGAGATCAGGCAGGCCGGAGCCTTCAACGCCTACACGCAGAAGTACCTCGCCGACAACCCCAAGCTGTTCGAGCAGCTCGCCGAGTTCGACAACGAA
>Ga0307377_10007368_pt1 | contig 11374 bp, 10 predicted proteins | sample TR3MG_FD_202535 | JGI IMG/M metagenome (GOLD analysis project Ga0307377, IMG submission 202535) | Soil microbial communities from Risofladan, Vaasa, Finland - TR-3 | ecosystem: Environmental > Terrestrial > Soil > Coastal area > Acid sulfate soil | place: Finland: Risofladan, Vaasa | collected...
CCGCGAGATGTGGCGGCGCACTATTTCGTAATGGACGTCTTCGTGCTCGGCGAGGGCCTGCATGAGGCGGTCCCTGAAGCGGGGACTGCCGTCGGCCGCGGCCGTGAGCACTGAACCGAATGTTACGTGTAGGGCCTCGCGCGTGTCAAACTGGTCGAGGATGGCGGGAAGGTCGCCGTCCGCCAGGTCCTGGGGTGCGGGCACCTTGGCGAGGTCGGCGGAGACGTGGTAGGAGGCGCGGTCCTCGGGGTAGCGCTCGATGGCGAAGCCCATGATCTCCCGGAAGAGCGCGGGGTCGATGGTGGCGATGGCGCGAAGGGCCTCCAGGTAGCTCGTGCCGGCGGTCTTGAGGTGGACGAGATCGCCGGCGAGGCGGGCGGCTATCGGGTAGATGCTGAACTTGTCGCTGCCCGAGTGGATGCTGATCTTGTAGGGGCCGAAGTGCTGGGCGACGGCGACGTGGCCGGCGAAGCTCTTCTCGAACTCGCCGAGGTCGCCGATGTAGTCGACGCCTTTCTCGAACTCGCCGATGAAGCGGGGGGCGAGGCTGACCCACTCGACGCCGAGGCGCCGGAGCTCGCCGGCGACGAAGACGTGCTCGGCGACGGAGGTGGGGGTGGCGGTTTCGTCTACGGACATCTCCAGCTCGAAGGGGCGGCCGCCGGCCTTCGCTTTGAGGTGGCGGTACATGGCGGCCGTGTGGGCGAGGGCGCGGCCGTACTTGACGGCGGCGCGGAAGAGGGCCTCTTCGTCGAGGGTGACGGTTGAGCCGTCGGGGAGGCGGACGCTCTTGTCGATGCAGCGGGCGCACTGGTCTTCCATCGCCGTCTCGAGCTGCGGCCAGGGAAGGGCCTCGAACTTCTTCCTGAGGGTGACGATGTCGTCGCTCTCGGCCTCGTTGTCGACGTGGTCGCCGGGGTCGATGGTGAACATGGTGAAGCCGGCGGCGAGGGTGGCGTCGATGTCGTCTGCGGTCTTGAGGTGGTCGGCGTCGGCGCCGAAGCCGTCGCGGTAGCCCTCCTGGAGGATGCCGAAGACGGCGGTGTCCATGACCTGGTCGGGGGTGCGGCCGGTGCGGGTCATCTCGCGGATGGACTGCTGGGCGAAGAAGGGGGCGATGCCGGTGCCGCTCACGGCGCGCACGTGGGCCGGCGTGGCGATGCCCAAACGGTCGCCGGAGCCGAAGGACGGTCTGACGCCGATGACCCGCGGTTGGAGGAAGGGCACGTGCGTGCGGAGCCCGAGGGCGTTGGTGTGGTCGAGATAGCCGGCCTGGCCCGCGAACTTGATGCCGTCGATTTCGGCCGTCAGGGGCTCGCCGCAGAAGTCCGAGACGAGGTCGGGCTTGGCGTCTCGCTGCCAGAGGAGGCAGAGGCGCTTGTCGGTGTCGCGGCGGGCGAGGAAGAAGAGGGTACCCCCCATGGCAGTGATGGATAGCGGGTAGGGGTTCCAGCCGGTGGTCTGAGCAAGCTGACCAGCGAGCTGCTTAGAATCAGCCTTGCCCAGGGGCGGAGCAAGCCGGCCGGTCTTCAGAAGTGAAGAGAGCATGTTGAACCTCTGCTGCGATGCGGTAGGATTGCCGCTAGGCCCTGCCGCCGAGCTCCGGCGGGGCGTTCTTGAGGCGGTATAGGGTTTCGCCCGCCTTGGGAACGTACAGAATGCCTTCGTCCTCGCGGTCGGCATAGTCAGCGGGGTCGATGGCGGCCGGGTCCATGTAACCCAGGCTGATCTTGGCGCACGTCTCCGGCGGGATCTGCGTGGCGAGGACGACGTTCACCCGAGGCTTCTCGGTCTCATCCTCCATGCAGCCGATGCCGCGGACGTGGGTGCTGTGGGCGAGCACTCCCCAGGGGTGGTGCTGGAACCGGTCCCAGTTCCGCAGGAAGTAGTCCCGGGTGTGGTAGCCGACCTCCTCGATGACGTGCCCGTGAGTAGCGGAGATCTCTTTGACGTGTGGGGCGTAGATGATGAGGGTGCCGCCGTCGGCGACGACGGGCTCGAGCTTGTACATGCACTTGCCCGCGGTCCAGATGTCATCGTACATTTTCGGGGCGCACGACAGGACGGTGTGGAACGGGCGGTCTTTGTAGACGATGTGGAGCTTCTGGGAGAGGTCGGCGGCCAGGGACCAGGAGTCCTCGGGAGAGCCGAAGTAGAGCCCGGCGAGGCCCTCGCCCTTGACGACGAGGGAGAGGGCGAGGCGCGGGGTTTCGAGCATGGCGGCGGCGCGGTCGACGACCTTGCGAACGGGGGTCCACTTGTTGCCGATGATGACGGGGTTGGTGATGACAGCGCCGAGCCAGTGGAAGAAGTCGATGATATGCTGGCCGGCGATGCCGGGGAAGAGGTACTTGTTGCCGCCGGAGAAGCCGACGACCTCGTGCGGGAAGACCGGGCCGACGATCAGCAGGAGGTCGTAGTCGAAGACAAGGCGGTTGACCGTGATCGGCACCTCCAGCTCGAACCGGCCGTCGGTGATCTCGCCGACCTCGGAGGCGCTGAGGCGGCCGATCTCCACCAGGGCGTCGGGGTCTTTCCAGAGGTGGTTGAAGAAACGGGTCTTCGGGAATTTCGCCTCGTGCTCCTCGGGCGTAAGGTCGACGCGGCGGTAGATCATCTCGTCGGACATGGGCGGGTGGGTGCCCAGCGCCACGAGGCAGTCGAGCTTCGCCGCCTGCTCCGCCCAGGCCTGGTAGATCAGCTTGAAAAGCTGGCCGATGGGAGCGGTGCGGGTGTGGTCGGGGATGATGAGCAGCACGCGCTTGCCCGCGACGTCCACCCGGCCGAGGGCGTCGGAGACGGCCGCGCGGACCTCGGCGTCATTGAGGAGCCGGTCTTCGCGGCCGAGCCCGGTTGCTTCGGTTGGAAGGTTCACAGCGATCCCTACTTCGTCCACTCGGTGTGGAAGGTGCCTTCCTTGTCGGTGCGCTGGTAGGTGTGGGCGCCGAAGTAGTCGCGCTGGGCCTGGATCAGGTTGGCCGGGAGCTGGTCGCGCCGGTAGGAATCGAAGTAGGCGAGGGCGGAGCTGCAGGCCGGGATGGGGTAGCCCAGGTGGGCGGCGGAGGCGACGACGTGGCGCCAGCGCTCCTGCGCGCTTTCGAGGACATCCTTGAAGAACGGGTCGAGCATCAGGTTCGCCAGGTTCGGATCGCGCTCGTAGGCCTCGGTGATGCGATGGAGGAACTGGGCGCGGATGATGCAGCCGCCGCGCCAGATCTTGGCGATCTCGCCGAAGTTGAGCTTCCAGCCATACTCCTTGCCGGCCTCGGTCATGAGGGCGAAGCCCTGGGCATAGGAGCAGATCTTCGAAGCGTAGAGGGCCTGGCGGATTGATTCGATGAAGTCCTTCGTGTCGCCGCCGTAGGTGGTGCTGGGGCCGGAGAGGATCTTGGAGGCGGCGACGCGCTCGTCCTTGACGGCGGAGATGCAGCGGGCGAAGACGGCCTCGGCGATGGTGGGCGCGGCGACGCCGAGGTCGAGGGCGCTCTGGGAGGTCCACTTGCCGGTGCCCTTCTGGCCGGCCCTGTCGAGGATCAGCTCGACCAGGGGCTGCCCCGTGTCTTCGTCCTTGCGGGCGAAGATGTCCCGGGTGATCTCGATCAGATAGGAGTTCAGCTCGCCCTCGTTCCACTCGGCGAAGACGTCGTGGAGCTGCTTCGCCGTGAGGTTGAGGGAGTTCTTCATGATGAAGTAGGCCTCGACGATGAGCTGCATATCGCCGTACTCGATGCCGTTGTGCACCATCTTGACGTAGTGGCCGGCGCCGTCAGGGCCGATGTAGGTGCAGCATGGCTCCCCGTCGACCTGGGCGGCGATCTTCGTGAGGATGGGCTCGACGAGGTCGTAGGCCTCCCTCTGGCCGCCGGGCATGATGCTGGGGCCGAGGAGGGCGCCCTCTTCGCCTCCGGAGACGCCGGTGCCGATGTAGAGGAAGCCTTTTTCGGCGAGGGCTTTGTTGCGGCGGACGGTATCGGGAAAGTGTGAATTGCCGCCGTCGATAATGAGGTCGCCCTTGTCGAGGTGGGGCAGGAGCTGCTCGATGAAGTCGTCGACCGGCTGCCCGGCCTTGACCATGAGCATGATCTTGCGGGGGTGGCTGAGTGCGGCGACGAAGTCTTCGAGGTTCTCCGCGCCGATGATGTTCTTGCCCTTGGCGGGCCCGGCCATGAATTCCTGGGTGCGGGCGGTTGTGCGGTTGTAGACGGCGACGGAGAACCCTTTGCTCTCGACGTTGAGGGCCAGGTTCTGGCCCATGACGGCAAGACCGATAAGACCGAAATCCTGGGATGGCATGTGCGCTCCTCCGGACAGAAACAGACTGGCCCGGCCAGGTACACGGCTGTGGACGCGGCCGGACTCACTCATACTATTACCCTGCCGTCGGCGCCATTCCTTTCGCGCGGCAGGGGAGGGTGCAGGGTCACTGCATTATCTGGCTGTGACTGCTCCCTTCGCAATGGGCGGATGGTCGTCATCCGTAGGAGGCACATTCTTGTGCCGAAATCTGTCATTTGAGACGCCTACCGCGGCTGATCGCGGCAAGAATGCCGCTCCTACAAGTGCTTCCTCCGTCGCTTCACGATAATGCAATGATCCTGGGGGAGGGCGCATGTCGGGTTGACAGATCCCTCTCGATCTCGTAGCATCGAACTCCCATGTCTCAGCCCCAGCTAGAGATGGAATGCTCGTTGTGTGAGGGCCTACCGGACGTCGCTGTCCCGGCAGGCTACCTGATACGCACCTACCGGCATGGCGACGGCGCAGCCTGGTGCCGCCTGGTCAACGAGGCAATTGGGGGGGAGTGGACGGAGGCTGGCCTCCAGGAGGAGATGGACAGCGCGCAGGACTTCCGAGCGGCCGATCTCTTCTTCGCGGTGGACGGCGAGGAGGTGGCAGGGACCACGTGGGCGCTCCGGCGGGAGAGCTTCCCTTCGGGCGTCGGGTCAGTCCACATGCTGGCGGTGGCGCCGGAGCACCGCCGCCGTGGGCTGGGCCGTCTTCTCGTCGTGTTCGCGCTCCGGCGCCTCCGCGAGCAAGGCAGGGCCCGCGCCAGACTCCGGACCGACGATGTGCGCCTCCCCGCCATCAAGATATACCTGGGCCTTGGCGTCCGGCCCCTGCTGACCCACGAGAGCCACCTCGCGCGTTGGCGGAAGGTCTACCGAAAGCTCGGTCTCGACCCCGAGGAGGTCCAGAAGTGAAACGATATCGTCTCGACAAGCTACCCGATGCGGTCGGGGATCACGTCTTCCGCGGGATCGTGTCGAGCCCGTATATCTGGCAAGAGGCGGCCATCGAGTTCCGCAGGCCGGGCGAGGTGGTGCCGTGGGGCGTGCACGACGACGAGGAGATCTACGTGATCCTCCAGGGCAAGGCGCGCGTGCGGCTCGACGACGGCGTCGAGCACCTGACGGCGGGAGACGTGGTGCTGATCGAGCCGGGGGAGCGGCACCAGTTCGAGTCCGATGAGGACGAGCCCTGCGTGCAGATGTACGTGCACTGCGGGCCCGAGCGGCACCCGAACCAAGTAAGATAGAGCGCATTTCATAACCCTCGCTCGCCTGGCTGTCCGCTAGAAACGCTGGCATGAAATGCGCCTGCTGGAGCCTGGCGGCTTGTGCTGCTGTTTCATAACCTCAGATGGAGGTTATGAAACAGCAGATAGGTATGAGTGGAGAGAGATGAGGGTATACCGACTGAACGACCTACCGAGATCAGAGACATCGCACATCTTCGGGGGCGTGATACCGGGCGCGTTCATCTCACGCGGGGGAGTCGGCTTCGAGCCGCCGGGTTGCATCCCGCACGCTGACGAGCCGCGCCACGTTCACGCCGGCGGGGAGATATTCGTACTGGTGCAGGGCCGAGCCGTCGTCCATCTCGACGACGGCGATCAGCCCCTGGCGGCCGGCGATGTCGGCGTCATCGAGCCGGACGAGAACCACCATCTGGAATCGGACCGCGAGGATCCCTGTGTGGTGGTCTGGCTCGAATGCGGGCCGGAGCGGCACCGGGACCAGCGCTGAGTGGGTCGAAGTGCCAATCGGGACGGGCGGGCCTTCCGCGGAGCTCGGCGAGCATCAACCGACTCCCACGTCGGCGTCCGCAACGTCCGAAACCGTCACGTCGGGAATAGATCACATGAGTGAAATTGGAGATCGGCCTGCGGTTACGCGGAAGCGAATCGCAGACGACCTTTCGCGGCTCGGCCTCGCCGAGGGCGACGCCGTCTTCTTCCATAGCTCCCTCAAGAGCCTTGGCTGGGTGGAGGGGGGTGCGGAGGCGGTCGTCGATGCGTTTCTCGACGTCGTCGGCCCCGACGGCTTGGTTATCGTCCCCACGCTGACCTTCTGCTTCGCCGGGCATGCGCCGGGGGCGGGGTTCGATCCACGGGAGACGCCGTCGCGAGTCGGGGCAATCAGCGATGCGCTGTGGCGCCGCCCCAACGCCCATCGAAGCGCCCATCCGACCCACGGTATCGCGGCCATCGGGCGACGGGCCGCGGAGCTGGTGGGCGGTCACGAGAAGACATCGACCTTCGGCAAGGAGGGGCCGTACGGCCGATACGTGGAGTGGGGGGCGAAGATACTCTTCCTGGGTGTGGACCTGCGGCGGAACACGACACTGCATGCCATCGAGGATTGGCTGGACATGCCGTACATGCAGGTCGAGCAGGCGAAGGTGAAGGGGGCGGACGGGCGACCTCGCGTCGTCGAGGTGACCAAGTCGCCGAGCGGCCACCGAGACTTCTACCGGCGGAACTCGAAGGTGGAGCGGCTGCTGAGGGCGGCCGGGATCATCAGGCGGGGACGCGTGGGGGCGGCCGACACACTGTGGATGCCGTCGCAGGAGATGGTGGAGGTGGTGGTGAAGGGCATCTACGGGGAGCCGGCCCTGCTGCTGTGTGATGATGAGAGCTGCGGGTTCTGCTCGGCCTACCGGCAGCCGACCATTGACCACATCAGGAAGAACCGGCCCCGCATCTGAATTCTGGAGAGAGTGTGTTATGGCCGTTCTGGACCTTTTCCGAATCGACGGTCGCGCGGCGCTGGTCACCGGAGGCAATCGGGGGATAGGGCGCGCCATTGCGCAGGCCTTTGCGGAGGCGGGAGGGTCGGTGGTGGTGACGAGCCGCGAGGCGGCCAGGGCCGAGGAGGCGGCGGGGCAGATCGCGGAGAGCACCGGGCAGAAGTGCATCGGGCTCGCGCTCGATGTCCGCGACGGCGGAAGCGTCGCGGCGGCGATGGAGCGGACGGTCTCGGAACTCGGCGGGCTCGAAATCCTGGTGAACAACGCCGGGGTCAATATCAGGGAGTCCATCACTGACCTGAAGGATGAAAGCTGGCACGAGATCATCGAGACGAACCTGGCGGGTGCGATGCGGTGCAGTCGGGCGGTTGCCGGTCGCATGAAGGAGAATAGGTGGGGGCGGATCATCAACATCGGGTCGATCCTGAGCTTCATCGGCATCGCGGAGCGGGCGGCCTACGCCTCTTCGAAGGCGGGGCTGCTGGGGATGACGCGGGCGATGGCGCTGGACCTGGCGCCATACGGGGTGACGGTGAACGCGCTCTGCCCGGGAGTGTTCAAGACGGAGATCAACCGCCCGATTCTGAACGATCCGGAATACCTCAGCGAATTCCTGAAGCAGATTCCGCTGGGGGCAATGGGCGATCCGGCGCAGCTCATGGGCGCGGCCGTGTTCCTGGCATCGGAGGCGAGTTCCTACATGACCGGCGCGGCACTGATGGTGGATGGGGGATGGACGGTGAAGTAGTGCTGTAGCGACGCCTACTCGTACAGTCTATCCATCTGCCGCTTGGCCCGGCTCAGTGCCTCTTGTGCCGTGATGTCTTCACTGAGGTATTTCTGGAACTCGATTCCCACGATATCGCGGACCCGGTTCCAGGTCAGCGGGTCGGGGACGCAGTAGCCTTTCTCAACCGTCGGCCGCAGCGAGAGCATCCACTCAGGCACGCGATAGCTCGGGTCTACCAGGTCGCGCAGTTCCTGAATCCGTTGGGACACCGGCCGGGAGCTTACCGCCCGCCCCTGGCGATCATAGATGTGTTTGATGGGCGACATCTTCCCGGCCTTCGTGATGCCCGGCTGAAGGTCGAAGCAGAAGGCCTCCAGCAGCACCAGCGCCGCCTCTCGTGGGACCGGCGACGACTTCGGAATGACGCCGATGTAGTGGGCAAGCAGCGCTCCGACCTCCTCGCTGCCCGGGCAGGGACCGATGCCGATGTGCTTCTCCCCGTCTTGCATCCCCTTGATGGCCCAGAAGCCGCGGCTCTGCCAGTTCGGGAACAACACAGCGATCTGTGCCCGGAAATCATCTGCGGCTTGGTAGGGCGTCAGCGCGCCCGCCGGCATGAGCCCTTCCTCGTACCATCGCTTCAGTGTTTCGAAAGTCCGTACTGCCTGGGGGCTGGATACGTCCAACCGGCCGTTTTCGTCCTCGATCTGTCCCCGAAACGCGCGCAGCATCGGGATGTACGCGTTCTGCGTGAAGAAGTTCGTGGAGAGGTCGAAGGTCATCCCGTACTGCTTTGCCTTCGTGTCCCTCAAGCGCCGGGAAACGTCTTCGAACTCAGCCCAGGTCCGCGGCAGGCTCTCCTCGGACAGCCCTCGTTCGGCTAGGACGTCCTTACGGTAGTTCAGGCAATGGATTTCTCCCATGAAAGGCAGTCCGTAGAGGTGCTCTTCCCCTGTGCTCGGGTCGGCCGCGCGGCACCCCTCGAGGTACCCGGGCAGGAACTCTTCCATCAGCCCCGCCTCCATCTCCAGGGCCAGGTGCTCCTCCAGCGGCGCCAGGAAATCGCCCTCGATGTTGCGGACGATGGACATGTTGTTGACGAGCAGCAGCAGATCGAAAGGAGTCGTGTCGGCGCGCCAGGGAAGCATGAGCGTGATCTCGTTGCCTTCGGGCATGATGCGCAGATCGATATCGATGTCGGGATGGCGTTCCTCGAAGGCGCGGACCGATCGCTCCAGGTCGCCGTCCGGGTCCTGGAACTCGGAGTGCTGCCAGGCAGAGACGAGGACCCGGACCTTCGTCACGCCGCCCTGGCGGGGATTGTACGCGTTCAGGCGCCGTTCGGCGAGGAAGCCGACGGCCGCCAGCGCTACCAGCCCCAACGCGATCCACTTCTGCATCATTGCCTAACCCTTCACCGCACCGGCCGTGAGACCGCGCATGAAGGTCTTCTGGAGCAGCAGGAACAGAACGATCACCGGCAAGAAGGACAACATTACGGAGGAGAAAAGGACGCCGTAGTCCCAGTGCTGCCACTGTCCCTGGAGAAGCTGAATGCCGACCGTGAGCGTGCGCGCCTCGTCCGTCCAGTTGTTCATTGTCAGCGCGAAGATGAACTCATTCCAGGCATTGAGGAAGACGAGCGTGCCTGCCGCCGCCAGGCCGCTCGCGCCCATCGGCACCATGATCTGCCAGAAGCTCTCCCACCAACTGCACCCGTCAACTCGCGCGGCGTCGAGCATCTCTTGTGGCACCGACGAGAACACGCCCCGCATGATGAAGATCGTCAGCGCCAGGTTGAAGGCCGTATAGCTGAGCGTGAGCCCGGTGAGCGTGTTGAGGAGCTTGTACGCGCTGAGCAGCTCGTATTGTCCGATCAGGCCCACCTCGCCGGGCACCATGATGGTCCCGAGGAAGAGCAGGAAGATGGCATTGTCTCCCTTGAAGCGGAAGCGCGAGAGCGCGTAGGCGGCCAGACTGCCGGCGAACAACGTCAGGATCACGGTTCCGAACGAGACGATGATGCTGTTGCGGTAGTAGTATCCGAACCCGACCATACGCTCGAACATCTTCGTGTAATTCTCGAGTGTGTACTGCTGGGGAAGGAAGGTGAGCGTCTTGCTGTATAACTCCGCGTGCGGCTTGACCGATGAGAGAATGATCCACACGAATGGGAGGACGCTGGCGAGGCTCACGAGCGTCAGCGCCCCATAGAGCAGGCCGCGGTCGGACCAGCGCTTCAGCTTGTCTCGGGTCACTGGTCTCTCCCCCGGGTCAACCGGAAGGCGACCAGCGTGACCAGGAAGATGAAAGCGGCGAGTGCCCAGGCGATGGCGGAGGCGTAGCCGAAGCGGAACTTGCCGTAGGAGAAGGCGACGTTATAGAGATAGAGCACCACCGATAGCGTCGAGTCCCCAGGGCCGCCCTGCGTCATGATGAACATCTGCCCGAACACCTTCAGGGCACCGATGCCCGCGAGCAGACCGACGAGCAAGACCGTGGGTTTCAGCAGCGGAAGCGTAATGGACGCAAACGCTTTGAGTCCGGTTGCGCCGTCCACACGGGCCGCCTCGACTACCTCTGTGGGGATGCGCTGGAGGCCGACGAGATAGAGCAGCATATTGAATCCGAGTCCATGCCAGAGGCACATGATTACGATGGCGGGCATGGCGAGCTTCGGATCGGATAGCCACGTGAGACCCGCGTCGGCGCCAAGGATCTTTCTCAGGAGCGTGTTTGCGATGCCGTACTCGGGGTGATAGACCCACATCCAGATGATCGATATCACGGCAACGGAGACGACTATCGGGATGAAGTTCAAGGTGCGGAAAAGGGTGCTCAACCGCCCCGCACGATCTACAAACACGGCCAGGATAAGCGGCAGGACAACCGCCAGCGGCACGTACATGAGCGTGAATCGGATCGTGTTCCAGAAGGCTCCGCCTGGCGAGTTGATGGTGAGCCAGAACACGAGCAACGGGTAGAGCGCGATCTGCCAAATCGACAGTTGTCCCTGCGGGCGTACGATTCCGGGCCATCCCGTGATGCGCTCGTCGGCGAGGATCTCGCGGTAGTTGGCGAGCCCTATCCAGTGCATTTCGTCGGGGCGAAGGAACTCGTAGTGGAAGAAGCTGAGAAAGAGCGAGCGCACGATGGGATAGACCGCGAACATCCCGAACAGCAGTACGGCCGGAAGCAGGAACACGTAGGGGCTATCGAGCCCCTTCCAACCGAGGCGGCCGTGTATTCTGCCCTCGTCCAGAGCGCTCACTTCCGCTCCTCCGATCGAGAATCCTAGAGACGCCTTCAGGGCCCCGGACTACGCTTCGCGAGAGATTGGGGCCGCAACCTGCCGGGCAGGCGGGGGCCCCGACATGGGCCGGGCGCGGGTGGGCCAGAAGATCGTTACGTCAGGCTGTCCTGGAACGTGTTTGCGGTGGACTCCGGCGGGATGCCGTCTTCGGTCCAACTGCGCTTCTGGTAGTAGCGGCTCAACAGCTCCTCGTACTGGGAGCGGTCCACGACGCGCCCCTCGTACTGCCCGCCCTTGATGGGGAGGTCGAACATCCGCGGGGCGGGATAGTCGTCCTTGCGGCTGATGCCGCGGGAGGTGCT
>Ga0307377_10007369_pt1 | contig 11374 bp, 10 predicted proteins | sample TR3MG_FD_202535 | JGI IMG/M metagenome (GOLD analysis project Ga0307377, IMG submission 202535) | Soil microbial communities from Risofladan, Vaasa, Finland - TR-3 | ecosystem: Environmental > Terrestrial > Soil > Coastal area > Acid sulfate soil | place: Finland: Risofladan, Vaasa | collected...
CGGGGCCAACGCTATCGTCGCTCTCCGCTGCTGCCATCTCAATGGCAAATTCGAGGAATATTGGGAGGCTCGCCGCGCTGCCTGATTTCCACTTCTGTGTCGCGCACCCAGGTGCCCCTCTTGAACGAAATCCTGCGCCCCAACCCCCACCCCTTTTTCGATTTGCCTTGACAGAACACAAGAACGGGTCAACCCTGTTTCCAATCGGATTTTTCCCTGAAGGATGACCTTATGACTCCCAAAAGAATCCTCAGTGTCCTCACGCTTTTGCTCACTGCTGCCGTCGGCTCTGCCATCCAGCCCGCATCTGCCCAAAATCCCGCGCCGCGTAAACCCCGCATCGCCATCATGGATTTTGACTACGCCACAGTGCAAAGCTCAACCTCCGCTCTGTTCGGCACCAACGTCGACGTAGGCAAAGGCATCGCAGACCTGCTCGTCACGGACCTGGTCAAAGACGGCACCTATTCCCTCATCGAGCGCAAAGCCCTCGACAAGCTCATGGCCGAGCAAAACTTCTCCAATTCCAACCGCGCCGACCCCACCAGCGCCGCCAAGCTCGGCAAACTCCTCGGCGTCGACGCAATCCTGGTCGGCAGCATCACCCAGTTCGGCAATGAGACCAAGAAAACCAACCTCGGCGGAGGTGGTGGCGGGTTTGGCGGATTTGGCCTCGGCGGCATCGGACACTCCAAGTCCAACGCCAACGTCGGCATCGATGCCCGCCTCATCAACGTCGACACAGGCGAAATCCTGGCCGTTGCCGAAGGCAAGGGCACGTCCGCCCGCTCCAGCACCTCGCTGCTGGGCGGCGGTGGCAACTGGCACGGTTGGGGTGGCGGCAACGCCGACTTCGGCTCCAGCGACTTCCAGCAGACCATCATCGGCGAAGCCACAAAACAGGCCGTCGACTCTCTCGTCGCCGATCTCGTCGCCGACGCTCCTAAGGTTGGCATCCGCACCATCACCGTCGAGGGCCTCGTCGCCGCCGTCGATGGCGGCCAGATCATCCTCAACGTAGGCTCCAGGGCCGGCGTTAAAGTCGGTGACCAGCTTCAGGTCATGCGCGTCACCCGCGAAATCAAAGACCCCGCCACCGGCGCCGTCATCCGGCGCCTCACCGAACCCGTCGGTGTCGTCAGAGCCACCGACGTCGACGACGTATCCGCCGTCTGCGTCCCCGTCTCAGGCTCCGGCTTCAAAACCGGAGACTCCGTAAAATCCCTCACCCAATAACCCCGCCACACCCGCCAAAATGCCCGCCGCGCCTTCAAGCGCAGCGGGCATTTTCATCTCTGTGGGGAGTTCAGGCCGCCCTGCGCACAATCCCTTTGAGCACGGCGCTCCCGGACGGCGCGCCGCAAATCGTCCTCATTCTGCAGATCCTTGGCCAGCCTTTCAGCCGTCAGATCCATCCGCTCCGTGAACTCGGTCAGCAAAATCTCTCCCGGATGAATCAAAGCGGAAGTCACACGCATTTTTATTACGGTGTACGCATGGCTCGGCGAGGGTCCACCACTCACACGAGCCCCCGTCAAACTTCCCCCGGCAGTGTTACCGTAATTCTGACGGCCCAAATGACCAGACGCACCCGCAGAACGCTTCTCATCGTCGCCGGAGTCCTGCTCCTCTTCGCCATTGCCGTTTTCCTGCGCTCCAAAGCCCCCCCAGAAGCTGCGCGCCTGCTCCCCGAGTCCGACGGTATCGTCTACATAAACCTCAGCCCCATTCGTACCTTCTTCCACAAGGACCTCAAGCCGCCCGAGCGCGTGCCAGACTACCAGCAGTTTGTCGACGCCACCGGCATCGACTGGGAGCGAGACCTCGACCAGGTCGCCATCGCCCTCCACCGTATGCCCGACCCCAACGGCCCCAACGGCCCCGTCGCCTACTCCATGGTCCTGGTCGGGAAAATCACCGGCAAGCGCCTCAACAGCTGGCTCCAGAACCACGCCGTCGCCCGTGAAAACTACGCCGGACACATCATCTACGACATTCCCTCCGAGGGCCGCACCGTCCGCGTCACGCAAATCGGCTACGACATGATCGCCGTCTCAAACACCCCCGCTCCAGAGCAGATTCACTCCATCGTCGATCGCTATCGCGCCGCCGCCCTCCCCTTTGCCGGCTCCTCGCTCCTCAACAAGCACTACCGCGACGTACCCCTGCTCTCGCTCGCCTGGGGCATCGGCCAAATCGGCCTGCCATTCTCTGAAAGCGGCGCCATCAGCATCTTCGGCTTCTCGCTCCCCCTCCCCTCCGATTCCATCATCGTCGCCAGCCTCCGCTGGACCGGCTCGCTCCGCCTCCGCATCGAAGAAATCGCTCCTAGCCAGCAGGAAGCCGCCACCCAGGCAGCCGCCCTCGCCACCCTCCTCACCCTGGCCCGCGGCTTCACCATCCAGCTCGGCAGCAACCCCGCCAACAACGGCCTCAAAGATCTGCTCAAAACCGCCGAGGTCACCCAGAAGCAGGACCGAGTCGTCGTCACCGCCGCACTCCCGCCTGCCTTCCTCGCCTCTCTCAGCCAGCAACTCAACGCCGGCCCATCCCAGATTTCCCCAGCACAATCAGAACCGCAACCCGCCCCCGATGCGTCAAAATAAATGGGTGCGCTTCCCCGCGCCTCAAGAACATCAACTCGGTACAGCATGAAATTCAAACCAGAGTCTTTCGTCTTTTTTGCAAACCACCCAGGCAAATAGCCGAGGGTGCCCCATCCTCCTGAGCGGAGTCGAAGGACCTGCTTCTGGAGAATTCTACGGAAAAGGCGCGACTGCATGAACTCCGCCAAAGCCGCTATCTGTCTCCCGTTCCCTCAAACCCTTCTTTATCCATGCGAGGTCCAATGAACCACCGTTTCCCCTGCATCCTCACTTTCGCCGTCGCCATCACCGCAACCGCCTTCGCGCAGCAACCCGTCCTCACCGGCCAGGCAGCCTTCACCGATGCAGCCCACGAGGCCCCCGGCATCCGCCGCCACATCACTCTCGCCGACCTGCCCGGCCCAGCCCCTCAGCAATCCGTCGACAACGGCCCCAAAATCGTCCCCCGCCCGGCCAACGCCTGGCCCATCGCACCCAAAGGCTTCAAGGTCGAGCTCTACGCCACCGGCCTCGACAATCCGCGTCTCCTCCGCACCGCCCCCAACGGCGACATCTTCCTCGCCGAAAGCGAGACCGGAAAAATCAGGATCTTCCGCGGCGTCGGCCCCGATGGCAAACCGAAGCAGACCTCCGTCTTCGCCACCGGCCTCCATCAGCCCTTCGGCATCGCCTTTTATCCCGCCGGCCCCAACCCCAGGTGGGTCTACATCGGCGATACCGACGCCATCGTCCGCTTCGACTACCGCAACGGCGATCTCGTCGCCCGCTCTCCCATGCAGACCCTCGCCGACCTTCCCGGCGGCGGACGTCTTCGCGGCGGCGGCCACTGGACCCGCGACCTGGTCTTCTCCAAAAGCGGCCTGCACCTCTTCGCCTCCGTCGGTTCACACTCCAACATCGACGACCCCGACACCCACCCCGAGGAGTTCCACCGCGCCGACGTCCTCGAGTTCACACCCGAAGGAAAATTCATCGAGATCTACGCCTACGGCATTCGTAACTGCGTCGGTGAAGCCATCAACCCCACCACCGGCCAGCTTTGGTGCTCCACCAACGAGCGCGACGTGCTCGGCAACAACCTCGTCCCCGACTACATCACCCACGTCCAGGAAGGCGGCTTCTACGGATGGCCCTGGTTCTACATGGGCGGACACCAGGACCCGCGCCATGAGGGCAAGCATCCCGAGCTGAAGAACAAAGTCATCACTCCCGACATCCTTCTCAACCCGCACTTCGCCTCGCTCGAAATGATGTTCTACGAAGGCTCCCAGTTCCCCGCCCAGTACAAAGGCGACGGCTTCGCCTGCGAACACGGGTCTTGGAACCGCGCCGAGCGCACCGGCTACGAAGTCATCCGCCTGCCCATGAAAAACGGCCACGCCACCGGCGAATACGAGGACTTCCTCACCGGCTTCACCATCGGAGACGGCAATGTATGGGGCCGCCCCGTCGGCATCACCCAGGCCAATGACGGCTCCATCTTCGTCTCCGACGACGGATCAAGGTCCATCTGGCACGTCCTCTATACCGGCAAATAGCGCCCCCCCAACCGACGCCCCCAACCGCAACTATCCTCTTGCTTTTGTGTTTACGGTGGGGTATCTATTGCTAAAGATTTTTTGCTTCCTTTCCTGGTTCTCTTTCTTTCGCCACGCCGGGTGCACCATTCATCGCGGTTTCATTGCGATAGGTGGCATCAACATCGCCCGGTTCCCCCAACTGCTTCACGGGGCAAATCACTGCTCCAGCAGCCAACCCACACAAGGAGAAACCATGTCCTACCTGAAGGCCCTAGCTTTCTCAGTCCTCGCGCTGGCTCTTTTCGCGGGCACCTCCCGCGCCTCCGCGCAAATCTCTATCGGCATCAACATCGGAGCACCCCCCGTATGCCCCTACGGCTACTTCGACTACGCTCCCTATAATTGCGCCCCTTACGGCTACTACGGCCCTGACTGGTTTGATGGTGGAGTCTTCATCGGAGCGGGTCGCTGGTTCCACGGCCCGCGTGACTTCTACGGCCACGTCGATAACCGCTTCGATCCCCGTCACGGCTACAGAGGCCCCTTTCCAGATCGCGGAGCAGAAGCATTCGACCACTTCCACGGCGATGAAGCTCGCGACGGCCGAGGCCACATCGGCAGGCCCGGCCACGATGCCGGCCGCGAACACGCCCTCCCCGGCTATCGCGGCGGCGACTATCACGGCGACAACCACGGCGGCAATCACGGCGACAACCACCGCTAAACCGCAATCGCCGTCTGCCCCCAGGCGGGGAATGCAATTCGGGTGCCCCATCTTCAGCGCGTCTTTGTTTCTGCGCTGGGGGTGGGGCACTTTGAGCTTCATTCTGGAGTAGTCCCTGGTCCCTCAGTCCCTGGTCCTTGGCATGGCACGAGACGGCCTGCCGCCTCCGGCTCCGCGATGACCGTTTTTTTCATACAACTCATGGTGCGCGTTTCCCCTCTAACCGGACTAGAGCCTGTTATGAACTTTCGCGTGGGCGGGAAAGTTCATAACAGGCTCTAGGGAGAAAGTATGAGCCTGAGTAAAACACTCGTGATCTCAGCCCTTTCAATCACCATGATTGGCTGCGGCCACTTGCAGGGCGCCCAGGTTGCCTTTAACGTCAACCTCGGCGCGCCGCCCGTCTGCCCATACGGCTACTTCGACTACGCTCCGTACAACTGCGCTCCCTTCGGCTACTACGGCCCCGACTGGTTCGATGGTGGCGTGTTTATCGGAACGGGTCCCTGGTTTGCAGGCCCGCACGGCTTCATCGGCCATGTAGACAACCGCTTTGACCCTCGTCACGGATACAAAGGCCCCTTGCCGGCCCGCGGCGCGCAGCAGTTCGACAACTTCCACGGAAACGAAGCGCGCGACGGAAAAGGCCACGTTGTTAAAGGTGAGCACCCTGCCACCAATGAGCACGCCCTCCCCGGCTATCACGGCGGAGACAGCCACGGCGAGAATTACGGCGTCAATCACCGCTAGCGCGTAATTCCACCAGGCAACAAACCCGAAAGACTTGGAAATTTAGAGATTTCCATCCCGCGCAAATGGCCTGACTTCCCATCCGTTCACCAGGAATAAGGTGAAAGGACGGAACGTCGGGCCATTTCACTCGCGCGATTCCTCCAGTCCCTACGTCCCTGGTCCCTCAGTCCCTGCCCTTCAACCCCAGCGCCCCCACCACCGACCCATCCACCTGTGCCGGCTGCCCATCCTGCTTCGTCACCACCCCAAACCCGCCGCGATAATCCCACATCGCCCACCCGATTCCATCGGCCTCAAGCGACGTCCGCACATCGTGCAGCCAGTTCGCCCGGGACACCGGGTCGGAAGCATTCTTGTAGGCCCCGAACTCATTGCAGATCAGCGGAACATTGTTCGCGCGTCCCCACGCTGCCGCCGCGTCAATCGCCATCCGGATGTGGCGCCCGTCCCAGTGATCCATCCAATAATTCTCAAGCGCAAACCGGTCCGCCGCATCTGGAACCTCCTTCAGCAGCGCCTGCATCTTGCTCTCGTCCGGCGGATACGGAATCCCATGCGTATAGCTCCACCACGTCAGCCCCCAGTTCGCCCCCTGGTGCGTAAACTCGTGCGGATCGTAAAAATGAAACGTGTAGATCACATTCCCATCCGCCAGTGGATGCAGCGTCAGCAGGTCCGCAATGTTGGAGTAGTTCGGCCCCGTCGCAATAATCGTGTTGCGCGGCGCAGCCTCTCGAATCGCCGCCGCAACCCGCGTCTGAATCCCCGCCCAGCGGTAAACATCGCTCACCTCCGGCTCGTTCAAAATCTCAAAGAACACCCGATTCGGATCGCGATTCGCATAGTGCGCCGCCAGTTTCCGCCACAGCATCGTCAACTCGTCCACCGCATAGTCGCTCGTCCGCAACGGCTGCTTGTAGCTGTCCTCCGGCTGCAAATCGATCTCGACCGCAAGCCCCGCGGCCAGCATCGCATCCACCGCCCGATCCACGCGCCCCACAAAATCCGCATTCAGCCCATCGGCCCCGCGCGGATATTGCTCCAGAGGAACCGGATCAATGCTCAACCGCACATGGTCAAACCCCAGCCGCGCCATCAGAGCTATATCCCGCGCGTCCGTATACCGGTTCGTGCGCGCTGCCGAGTAATCGTTCGGCGACTGCGCAAACCAGGTCGACGCATTGATCCCATGCTTCAGATGCTGCGCACGCTGAAACGCCGTCGCCACCTCCGCCGCACGATCCTGCCCCACCGCAAACCCAGCCGCAAAAACCATCAACGCAACCGCTACGCCCATGCCACGCAAACGAAGATCCACGATAAACCCCCTTCAAAAAATCGCTCGAGCCCACCATACCACGCGCAAACTTCGCATGCGCCTTGCCCAATCCAGCGTCTAACAAGCACAATACCCGAAACCCCGTTGAAAGCAGGTCGATCCATGCGCCTACTCCCCTCCGCTTCCCCCACGCGACTCCTCACCGCTCTCGCGGCAATCTTCATGGCTTCCGCCCACGCCCAGGCCCAGAATCCCGCGCCCGCTCCGCCCCCCGCGGCCGCCATCCAACCCGCATCCCCTGCGGAAACCCAGTGGCTCGCCCAGACCGCCAAACTCTACTACTCCAGTTCCAAAGCCGGCCTCACCGGATTCGACTGCGCCGTCCATCCTGACTGGCACACCCTCTTTGTCACCGCCAACAAAAGCGAAGCCTCGCCCGAAGATCAGGCCCATCTCGATCTGCTCAACACCGTCAAAATCACACTCCATGCCCGCATGATGGGCCGATCCACCATCGACTGGACCGTCGATTCAAACCCCGATAAGCCCCTCGACGACACCTCCACCGCTCTGCTCGATGGCATGCACAGGTCCGTTGAGCAATCCCTGCAAGGCTTCCTCCAGTTCTGGACCCCCTTCATCGAAGCCACAGTGGTGCCCGATTCCCCTCAAGGCCTCGAAATCACCCACACGCCCACCGTCCACACCATTCACGTCCAGCAAGGCGCAACGGAACTTACCGAAATCTTTTCCAACAACCGCGTGCTCGAGCAGTTCAACGTAAGCCTTAACGGCGTCTCAATCAAATTCTCTCCGGTCTACAAGCCTACCGATCAAGGCCTGCTGGTCAACGCGTTCATCGCCCGCATTTCCCCCCCGGGCGTTCCGCCGGACCAGGCGCAGGTCATGAAAGTCGCCGTCGAATACCAATCCCTCAATGGACTCGTCATCCCCAGCCACCTCAACATGGAAGTCATCGGCACCGGTGTATTCAACTTCGGCTTCAACGCCTGCTCCACAAACCCGCAGTAGACCCGCGCTCTTCCCCCAAAAACAAAAGCGGCCCCCAACCGGGAGCCGCTTTTTTCAACCCTATCGAAACTACCGCTTAATTCCCCGCCGTAACCGGCCCATAGCTGTCCAGATTCGCAAGCTCGGCATACGTGGTGCGCAGATACTTGTGCGGATTCACCGGCACATTGTGCACGCGCACTTCATAGTGCAGATGCGGCCCCGTTGCCCGGCCCGACTGGCCCACATACCCGATCACCTGCCCCCGGATCACACGCTGTCCAGGCGAAACCGCAATCGCCGACAGATGCCCGTAAACCGTCATCACGTCGTGTCCGTGGTTCAGTTCCACCTCGCGCCCGTAGCCGGAGCCCATCGCAGCGCCCGTAACCGTACCGTCGCCAGTGGCGCGCACCGGCGTTCCGAAAGGCGCGTCAATATCGATGCCGGAATGGAAGGCCCCTTCACCGTTAATCGGATCCTCGCGCTCGCCAAAGCTCGATGCTACCCGGCCCTGAATCGGCCACATCGAAGGAGCGTCCGCCAGCGCCGTCCAGTCCCCTGAAAAGTCCGGCGAAAGTCCGCTTTCAAGCGCACGCGATATCCGGCCAGAGAGCGCCTCGTTGCGCAGCGCATAAAACTGATCGATCGAGCTGGTTATCTGCTGCTGACTGGGGCTGTCGGTCTGAGCAAGGCTCGCCGGAGTTGGTGCCGCTGCCGCTGCCGCTGCGCTTGACGCCCGCGCAGTCTTGGCCGAGGCCAGCTTGTTCTGTCGCAATCCGTAGAGGGTCGTTACTTCATTCGCCAGCGCGCCCAGCGACGCCACCTGAACATCGCGGTCGTGCGCTATCTGAGCCATCTGCTTGTAGTCTTTGCGGAGCGTCTCCCGCTCCTGACGGACCTGGTTGTAGCTCTCCGTCTTCAGCAGCATCCGCGTGTAAGAGCCCGCAAGACCCACAATCGTGAATGCGCCAATCACTGCCGCCGCCACAAACCCGTACGCATAGCGCAGCGGAAGCGGAATCTTCCGAATCTGCCCGTCGGCATCACGAGCTACAAAAAGTATGTAATAGCGCTTGCGTAGCATAACTCGCCCTTCATCCCTGCGACCCGCAGGACCGCAACTCGCCGCCTACTCTTCCATGGCGTAAAATTCCGAAGACACGTCGGCCCGTCAAAAACACCCCTGCGCCCTCGTGCATCGTTGTATGTTTGCCCGTTAAGGCTAACAAACCCGCTTGTCTCAGGTCAATCCATTACTGACCAATTAGTGACCAAATCCGAAACTTTGGTTATGTGACCAGCCCTCGCCAATCTCCCCTTCCAATCAAACCGTAACCCAAACAAAATAAAAGCAATATACACTTCCAATCGCTGATAGAAAGAAAATCGGCACAAAACTGCAACACTTTAGGTGCACCCCCCGCTCACCCCAAACAATTACCCTCCCCTGTGTCCTATCCTCTAAGCAATGAGCAAAAGGCAATCCAACCCCCAACTGCACGCAAACCCGACCGAACTCGCCCTGCTACGCCAGATTCGCGCCCGCGCCACCGCCGTCTCACCGGCCGCCATCTCCCCATCCATCATCCTCGGCATCGGCGACGACTGCGCCCTGCTACGCCTTCGCCCTCGCGAAGACCTCGCCGTCACCACAGACCTCTCCATCGCCGGCCGTCACTTCCGCCTCGACTGGCATTCCCCCGAATCCGTCGGCCATCGCACCCTCGCCCGCGGACTCAGCGATCTGGCCGCCATGGGCGCACGACCCGTCGCCGCCTTTCTATCCCTCGGCCTGCCCCGCGCCCTCGCCCAGGCCCCCCGCCGTGGCGCCAGTTGGGTCTCCCGCTTCTACGACGGCCTCCTCGCCCTCGCCGCAACCCACAGCACCCCCCTGGCCGGAGGAGACCTTGCCGAATCCCCCTCAACCTTCACCGACATCGCCCTTGCAGACATCGTCCTCCTCGGCGCCGTCCCACGCGGAAAGGCCCTTCTCCGCTCCGGCGCACGCCCCGGCGACTTGCTCTACGTCACCGGCTCCCTCGGCGGAGCCTCCGCCGCCCTGGCCCAAATCGCCGCCCTCGCCGCTTCTTCCAATCCCTCCACCGCCCGCCCCCTCAAAATCCCCAAAAAACTCCAGCCCCAACTCGCCCCCCACCTCTATCCACAGCCCCGCATCGCTCAGGGCCTCTGGCTCCGCCGTCGCAACCTGCCCACTGCCGCCATCGATCTCAGCGACGGCCTCTCCACCGACCTCGCTCACCTCTGCCAGGAGTCCTCCGTAGCCGCCGAACTCGACTCCACCCTCCTGCCCATCCATCCCGCCGCAACCCTCCCCCAGGCCCTCCACGGCGGGGAAGACTACGAACTTCTCTTCACCGCCCCTTCCTCGGCCCGCATCCCAAAGTCCATCGCCGCCGTTCCCATCACCCGCATCGGCCGCATCCTCCGCCCCCGCAAAGGCCGTCCGCAAATCACCCTCCTCACCCCGCAAGGCACCCGCCCCCTCAATCCGCACGGCTGGGAACATTTCTCCTGATTCCCGTTTCGCCACTTCAGCCCATTTGCCTGCACGCAAGCCACGCGCCACCATTCCCCGCCGTCTATCATCAAAAGTGTCATGAGCACCATCTTCTGGATCGGCCCCGAACCACGCCTGCCTCTGGCCATCGTCCTCTGCCCCCGTGGCGAAGACAGCCTCACCGCCGACCTCGTCGAACTCCAGCAAGGCGGCATTCAAACCATCGTCTCGCTCCTTGAAAAAGACGAAGCCTCCTGGCTCGGACTCGCACAGGAAGGCCGCACCGCCCGCCACATCGGCTTGGGCTTCCTCTCCCACCCCATCCCCGACGTCAACGTCCCCCTCGACACCGCCGCATTCCGCGTCTTCGTCGCCGTCCTAGCAGACCGCCTTCGCTCGGGCGAGCGCCTCGGTATCCACTGCCGCGGCAGCATCGGCCGTTCTACCATCACCGCCGCCTGCACCCTCATCCACCTCGGATGGCCAGCCGCCACCGCCCTCGACGCCATTGAAACCGCCCGCGGCTGCGCCGTTCCCAACACCCTCGCACAGGAGCGCTGGATACTCGCGTACAAGCCCGCCCTGAACAAGGCCCTCCCGTGACCAATCCCGCTCCAATCCAGTCCCCAAGCATCGACCTCGCCTTCCCCCACCACTGGCAGGCCCAAATCCTTCCTGCCCGCCCAGCCATCCTCCCCGCCCGCCACTTCACCTACCCCGCCCAGGTAGAAGAAGTAGAACGCGGCGCGCTCGAAATCCTCATCCACCCAATGGCCGCCACAGAATCCCAACCAAATCACTCACTCTCCGCGCAGGAGTTCCTCGCCACCTGCGCCCTCGGCTTCCGCGACCCCGCCGCCCCCACTGGCCTCTGGTCCATCCCCAACCCCGACGAGCTCTGCGCCGTCTCCGGCGGCTACGCCTACCTCATCGACACCACAGCCCCCACCCGCTTCACCA
>Ga0307377_10007372_pt1 | contig 11371 bp, 7 predicted proteins | sample TR3MG_FD_202535 | JGI IMG/M metagenome (GOLD analysis project Ga0307377, IMG submission 202535) | Soil microbial communities from Risofladan, Vaasa, Finland - TR-3 | ecosystem: Environmental > Terrestrial > Soil > Coastal area > Acid sulfate soil | place: Finland: Risofladan, Vaasa | collected...
CGATCAGATCACCGACGAGGAACAGCGGATCGAGATCCTGGAGTTCTGCGGCCGCTCCTGCGCGGAGCACGACTTCGAGGAGATAGCCAGGATCAAGGATGAGGCCCGGGATAGGGAGCACCTCCTCCAGTTGATCAACGAGCGTATCCCCTGGTGCGGTGACTGGGTGTGGGAGGAGGGGAAGGTCCGCACCGTGTGCGCCGCGTGCGGCTGTCCCCTGGTGGTGGAGGGGTACGTTAATCGTAGTCCCACCTTCTGCCTCTGCTCCCGGGGCTGGGTGAAGGCCGTGTTTGGGGAGGCCCTGGGCGAGGAGGTGGACGTGGAGCTGGTCCAGGCCATCGGTAGAGGGGACGAGTGTTGTGAGTTTCTCGTGGTTCCCAGATCTGGGAGGGTTCAAGGGCCATCCGTAGGCGTAGCGAGGGCTGGGAGTACCAGCCGCCAGGGGCCTGAGACGGACAGGCAGCGCGCCGAGGATGCGCGAGAGCCGGGGGCGGCCTTCGCTGTGCCTGCAATCGATGACACATCCCAACCTGACACCCAGTTGACGATCGCACACCTGGAGCGGGCAGCACGCTGGTATAGGCAAAACACACGATTCAACTATTCGTATATGCGGTTGCTGAACAGGGACGACTTCCTAAGCAGGCTACGGGCCACACCCGCGGAACTGGCAGCGCAAGATGTTAGAACGATACTCATCACAGGTTTTCTGAACCCATTCCGATGCCGTGTCCCGCGCAAGCTCGAGACAGCTGGAGCGATCATACAGAGCTTAGTGAGCGTTGCCGGCGCCACGAGGGCCCTGGCACACCAGAACCTCTTGGACAGCGATCTTTCCTATGACGAGACTGGCATGGGCGGCCACATAGCCCAGACGTATGATGTGATTCGCAGGGTAAAGAGGGTCGGACCGACCACGGCGTCGAAGATTCTGCACGTACTCAACCCCGCCCTCTGTGTCATGTGGGACAGAGGTATCCGACATCACTATTCAGGAGTGCTGGGCAGGGAGCTGGGCACCGGGGCCGACTACGTGGTCTTTCTCACCCACATGCAGGAACTCGCAAAGCGCGTGTCCAGAGATTTCTCCCTTCAACACCCCGATGCCGTGAGCCTGGAGTGGTATCTTTCGAAACGGCTTGGTCTGAAGCGACCAGTCACGCTAGCCAAGTTCTTGGACGAGTACAACTGGGTGACCATGGTCCGACGAGTTCAGATCACCTAAGGGCCCTGGTGAGCATTGCTGACCGAAGGACAACGCCCCGGCAGAGGCGACGAGTGTTGTGAGTTCGTGGTCTTTACGTGCGATCATGAGTCACAAACGAGCGCGCACGATTAATCGTGCGGGGCGCGACTTTGAGGCGGGTGTCCCTTGGTCGTGCAGGGGTACGTCAACCGTAATCCCACGTTCTGTCTCTGCTCCCGCGGCTGGGTGAAGGCCGTGTTCACCGGGGCCCTGGGGGAGGAAGTGGACGTGGAGCTTGCGCAGGCCATCGGCAGAGGGGAGGAGCGTTGTGAGTTTGTTGTGGGCGGCCCAAGTTCAGCTCAGGCGATTTGGCGGCGTTAGGGCGGGTGGCGAGCAGGCACGCACGAAACCGGCCGGGGGCGCCGCGGGGGTCGTGGTTCAGCCAGAGGAGGTCTGCTGTGGCTGAGGGTCGACGAGAGCAGCGGTTTGAGTGCCCCGAGTGCGGTGTGCAGGCACGTCCCCCGGATGAAGCGAAGTTGGCGTTTTTTGCAGGGCAGGGCCGAGAGCAAACCTATGAATGCCCGGAGGGGCACGTGCACTCACTGCACGAGTTAGCTTTGCAGGCGAAATGCCGCCCGTCGTACTACGAGATCCTCCATCCGCATGGGGGGGTGGAGGAGGGCCTAACGGAGACGCAGATAGGGACATGGCTGACCGTCTCCCTACGGAGCCGATTCCAGAGAATCAGACATCTCTCCGCATCTTGCGTCGCCACGGGAAGGGGAGGAGTGCCGAGCGCCGACGTGAGGGTGCTCTGCCAGATGCAGGGGGGAGTCGTCGACTGCTTCGCGCTGGGGGTGTGCAGCTCAAACGCGGGTGACCTAGGCCAGCCAGCCGTAGTGTCCTGGAGGGCGTACGGAGACACAGGCGCGGAGACCTCGGAGTTGTGGAGAGACAATCTCATGCAAGCGGCGCTGGATCTGCTGGGTAAGAACTACAGGGCAGCGGTGCTGCATAGCGCCATAGCGGTCGAGATCTTCTCCGTAGAGTACGTGACTGAAGCCCTGGCGGGGGAGCGGCCGACCGTGGAGCCAGCATGGGATCCGCACACTGTGAGGACGTTCCTAGTAGGGCCATACGCGCCCGGCTTGTCGGCCAAGGGCCGCTTTCTTGTGGCATGCGAAGGCATACTAGGCATCCCGTTCCAAGGGACGGCTGAGTTCGCTAGTTGGAAGAAACTGTCCGAGATGCGAAACAAGCTGGCGCACGGTCAGCTGGGTGAATACCGTGCAGTCAGGACGCCGGGCGGTGATTCCTTGGACTCCGATGAGGACAGAGCACGCTTTGCATACGAAACGGCGGTGAGGATCATCTACTATGTCATTTACTTCCGGGATGAGGCCTGAGCCGCCTCATCCGTGAACAGAGAGGAGGGAGGGATGTTTGATCCTAATAAACTCGAATCAGCCATTGTGAGCATCGATGCGATCCTGCTTGATCCCAACAACCCGCGGTTGATTGATCTGGATCCAGGCGCAGGCCGGGTCACGGACAGTCGCGTGGCTGAGGGCGGCGTGCAGGAGCACGTGTTCGAGCAGATGCTTGAGCGCTCGCTGGACGTGCGCCCCTTGAAGCGGTCGATAAGACAGCTGGGTTTCCTGCGGATGGACAAGATCGTGGTGAGGCCGATAGACGCCGACCAGTTCGTGGTGGTAGAAGGTAACAGGAGGGTGGCCGCTGTCAAGTCCCTGCTGCGCGATCACGAGACGGGAAGGGACACGCTGAGTGACGAGTTAGTGGAGCAACTGCATGACATGGAGGTTCTCATATTGAGAGCGCCGGCCACAGAGGCAGTCACGGATCAGTGGCTTCTGCAGGGCCTGCGGCATATCTCGGGAGTGAAGGCTTGGGGACCGTATCAGCGGGCGAAGGCGCTTGAGGCCCTAGTTGAACAGATGGGCTACAATCTCGCGGACGCGGCGGAGGCCGTGGGCCTTGGGCCTGTGAAGGCGCGACGGGCCCTGGAGTCCCTGAGCGCGCTTGAGCAGATGGGAGAGGACGTCGCGTACGGGGAGGCCGCCGCCCCGGACATGTACAGTTACTTCGAGGAGGTCATCAAAAGGCCCGTTCTCAGAGACTGGCTTGGTTGGCGACCGATGGAGGACTCAAGGGACAGCGGGTTCGACAACACTGAACGTGTCGAGTTGTTCTACTCTTGGATAGTGGGTACGGACGAGGAGGACCGCAAGATCAAGAGAGCCATCGAGCTCCGAGAACTGGCCAAGGTGGTGGCCCATGAGGACGCCCTCCAGGAGATGACACGTTCTGATGGTACTCTCGTTCGGGCTCTGGCCATGGCGATGGAGGTCGAGCCGGCGGCGTGGGAGCGAGATGTCACGCGTGCGATCGAAGCACTGGAACGTTTGCCCTCCAACGTTCTCGAGTCCCTCACCACCGAGCAGGAAGAGTTGGTGCGCAGCCTCGTTTCAACCGCGCAACTTCGGCTCCATCAGGCGGAGATCCTAGAGGACTCCGTAGCGAACGGCCAAGAGACGCCACCCGGGCAGCCGCCCGCGCACGTCGAGCCCGACGACTTGGACGACTGAGCCTCACTGGGTAGCGGCGTTCTCCATGGTCAAAACCTTGGACTTGTTGCGCGATTGGGGACCTTCGAGGGAGAGGCGACAACTCAAGCTCGAAAAGCTCAAGCGCGAAGCGAGGATTTTGGCGATTGAGGAAGAAACGGCACGGCAGGAGCTTGGGCGCGCCATGTTGGAGAGAGGAGCTGCTGAGTATAATAAGGAGCGCATAGTGAGGCGGCTCGAGGGTAGCCCACTGGCACTTGAAGACGTTGAGGTGCTGGCTCCCCTGGATAAGCGGCCGCCATGAGGCGATGATGGCGCTGCAAGGTAACTGTGGAGCGCTGTCTCTTACGGAGCGCCCAAGGTGTGCTCCACAATCGCAGGGCTCTGCGGGTTGCCTGCCTCCCGCCCCGGGCCCGCGACGCTAATGAGGCCTCACCAGCGCAACGGAGTGGCATGGGCGGCTTGAATGAGTTAGGCACGCCGCCGCCTTCCCTTTGGAGCCATCTTCTGGCATAATCGCGGTGCCGCGCGCCATGTTGTCGCGGCCAGTAGCACTCGTTTCTGTGCAGCCTCTCGCACTGCCCCCCCGGTTGGAGTGAAGACATGACCCAAGAAGGCAAGAAGACTCAGAACCGAGAGAAGCTACAATTGCTTCTCCGCGAACTCTTCCAGTTCGACAGTGCCGATCTCGACTTTGGCATCTACCGCATCATGAACGAGAAGCGCGACGAGATCGAACGGTTCATCGAGGAAGACCTACTTGACGCGGTGGAGAGAGGACTAGCCGAGTTCGGCACCGTTGAGCGCGGGGAACTGGAAAGGCAACTGGCGGAGAAACGCGCACAGCTTGGTGAAGCAGCCTTTGACAAGAGGGACGCGGTACGCAAAGAGTTCCAAGAATTGAATATCGCCCAGGAGTTCATGGAACTGCGCCAGCAACTTGATAAGCTAGAACTCGCTGGAGAGACCGAGGCACGCATCTTCAACGACCTCTACACCTTCTTCCGCCGCTACTACGACAACGGCGACTTTCTCACCGAGCGCCGTTACTCCTCGAAAGATGCCAAGTTTTGTGTGCCCTACAACGGTGAGGAGGTCCTGCTCCATTGGGCTAACCGCGACCAGTACTACGTCAAGACCACCGAGCGCTTCACCGACTATCGCTTCAGCGCGGGCGACTACACCGTTTGGTTCCGACTGGAGCGCGCAGAGGTGCCCCAGGACGACGTTAAGGGCGATAAGCGCTACTTCGTGCTGCGCGAGGAGACGCCGTTCGAGTTTGACGAGGAGAGCAAGACGCTGACCCTCTTCTTCGAGCACAAGCCCATCACCGACGACGAAAAGGCCCGATTCCTGAGTATCTACAATGCCCGACAGTCCAAGAGCAAGCGTCGCAAGACCCTCGATCGCGCCGTGCTCTGCGAAGCCCTGGAAACTGGGATCTTGGAAGGTCTCGACCAGCCCGACCTGAAAGCGCACCTGGCCGTCGTGCCCGAAGACGATCATTCTTCCATGCTCGGCCAGCACCTCAACCGATACACCGCCCGCAACACCATGGACTACTTTGTCCACAAGAACCTAGGCGGCTTCTTGCGGCGCGAATTGGACTCGTGCCTCAAGACTGAAGTGCTTCGTCTCGATGAAGTGATCGCTGACAAGGGCAGCCCGTTGTCGGCCCACCTGATCGCCCGGGCGCGGGTGGTTAGGCAGATTGCGGACCGGATCATAGCCTTCCTGGCCCAGATCGAGGACCTTCAGAAGCGGCTCTTTGAGAAAAAGAAGTTTGTAGTGCAGACCGACTACTGCATCACGTTGGACCGCGTACCGGGGGAGTTCTACGCAGGGATCCTGGCCAACGAGGTTCAGTTGAAGGAATGGCGGCAACTCTACAACATGGGTGCGTGGGGAGAGAACTTACTATGGACAGGTGAATTCGACGCCGCCTTTCTCCGAAGCCACCCTTACTTCATGCTCGACACCGCCTTCTTTCAGGACGATTTCAAGGCGCAACTGCTGGAGACCTTTGACGACCTGGACGGGGCAATTGATGGCCTGCTGATCCACGGTGAGAACCTCCAGGCACTCAACCTGCTGCAAACAAAGTACGCGGGGCAGGTGAAGTGCATCTACATAGATCCACCGTACAACACGGGGAGTGACGACAACTTCCCATACAAGGACAACTATCAGCACTCGAGTTGGTTGTCCATGATGCACGATCGTCTGGGCTTGGCGCACAGATTACTCACGAGCGACGGGGTTGTGTTCGTCAGTATTGACGATCGTGAAAAGAGCAAGCTGAGAGAGCTCATGGATATTGTCTACGGAAAGGGCTCGTTTATCGCGAGCTTCGCGAGAAAGAGGAGGGCCCCATCCGCGATGTCCCAGGACATGGTCTCGCAGGATCACGAATACGTGCTTGCATATGGAGGGGCCGATTTTACTACGTTGGCAGGAGTCGACAAGGATTACTCGGCCTACAGCAACCCTGACAACGACTCGAGGGGCGATTGGGTGGCAGGTGATCTCACCGTAGGAATGACAAGAGAGCAGCGCCCGAATCAATACTACAATCTGGTCGATCCGACGAGGGGCAAGGTTTACCCACCTGATGAGAATCGTGTGTGGGCCTACTATCCAGAGACTATGCAGCAGAAGATCGAGGAAGAGCTGGTTATCTTTCCGGAGGATACTTCGCAGCGCCCCAAGCTGAAGCGGTTCAGGAAGGACTTGAAGACTGCCACGAATCCAATCTCTACGTGGATAGACACTAAGGCGAACGACGAACAGGGAGACGTCGTGGCGCTGGTCGCTGGGCTGAACACCGAGGGCACCCGTGAGATACAGTCGCTCTTCGAGCAGAACGTGTTCAGCTATGCAAAGCCCACCTCCCTCGTGCGTGCTCTCGCAGAACAAACCACTGACGCGGGCGACATGGTGATGGACTTCTTCGCCGGTTCGGGCACCACGGCTCACGCTGTAATGGGCCTCAATAGCCAGAACGGTGGTAGCCGCAGATACATTCTTGTTGAAGTTGGTGCCTACTACGATGATGTGCTGAAGCCACGCATTCAGAGGGTCGCGTTCTCCGCCAATTGGAAACAGGGTGTGCCGCAGGATGGTGACGGCCAAAGTCACATGTTCAAGTACCAACGCATCGAATCCTACGAGGACGCGCTGAACAACATCCGTGTGTGCCCCCCGGAGGCCGCCCAGCACGAGTTGCTTTACGAAGAAGCCGATGACTACCTGCTATCCTACATGCTCGACTTTGAGAGCCGCGAGAGCCCCACCTTGCTCTCCTGGGAAGCCTTTGAGAGGCCCTTTCAATTCACACTCAAGATCCAAGGCGGTCACGAAAGCCCACGGGATACCGCGGTGGACTTGGTTGAGACTTTCCACTACCTTATCGGCATGCAGGTCCGCAGGCTGGAACAGCATCGGCACCAGAACCGCCGCTATGTGGTGAGCCGTGGCGAGATGCGGACCGAGCAGGGCCTGGACAAGGTTGTCACCATCTGGCGCCACACCGAAAGCCTTGACCTGGAGGAGGAGTCCGATTGGGCCAAGGCAGAACTGCTAACGGAGTCGGTGGACCGCGTATACGTGAACGGCCCTAGCTTTATCGAGAAGGCCGAGCCGCTGGAGATAACGTTCCGGCAGCGAATGGAAGGAGGTCTAGGTGGCGCTTAGTGCCCTGGAACGCTTTAAGCGTCGGCTGGGCCTTGCAGCTTACTTTCGGCACGTCTTTGGGGTCGAGGACGTGCACGATCCCCAGGCCGTGCGCGAGTTCTACAATGCGCTAAAGGCACAGCGGGAAGGGTACACCTCGGAAGGACGCAGCCGCGTCTGCAGCGTGCTGGAGGGCCGGGTGCGCGGCATCGAGGCGGAGAGACTGCTGGCTTATGACGCGAACGTGTGGCGTCATACCGAGGCCCTCAACCGAGGCCGCACGAGGCCAATCGTGCTGAAGTACTTCCAGGTCTTGGCTGCTCTCATGACGGAGCACTACTTGGCCCGCGCCACCCATGAGCCATATGCCTTCCTCGCCGACCTGAACGCTTTCGTGGCCGAACAGAATGAAGCACAGAAAGGCCGCATTGATTTTCCCACCTTTTCCTCCGACGATCTCAACAAACTCGCCTTCTGGATGGCCACCGGTAGCGGCAAGACGCTGCTCATGCACCTCAACTACTACCAGTATCTGCACTATAGGCCCGACGCGTCCGAGAACATTCTGCTGGTCACGCCCAACAAGGGCCTCTCCAAGCAGCACATGGACGAGATGGGAAAGAGCGGCATCCCCTGTCGCCGGTTCGACGCCACAACAAGGGATCTCTTCAGCGCTGATCCCCGGGCTATCAAAGTCATCGAGATCACCAAACTGGTCGAAGAAAAGACGGGCGGCGGCAAGAGTGTCGACGTGGCCCACCTGGAGGGGCGGAATCTGGTCTTTGTCGACGAGGGCCACAAGGGGGCCGGCAGTGAGGCCCAGGCCTGGCGCAACCGGCGGGCCGCCGTGGCGGAGCATGGTTTCACCTTTGAGTACAGCGCCACCTTCGGCCAGGGCGTCGGTGGCGCAGGCACCGAAATCGAAGAGGAGTACGGCAAGGCCATTTTGTTTGACTATTCCTATCCCCGCTTCTACGACGATGGCTACGGTAAGGACTACCGCATTCTCAACCTAGAGCAGGAGCTTAGCCCCGAGTTGATCGACCTTTACCTGCTGGCGAATCTCCTCAGTTTCTATGAGCAGGTTGGCTGCTACGCCACCAACCGCCTCACGTTCTACGATGAGTATAATGTGGAGCCGCCGTTGCTGGTCTTCGTCGGCCACACCGTGACCGCAGGCAAGACCTGGTCGAAGCTCGCCACCGCCGACCATCAGAGCCTCTCCGACGTACAAGAGCAAGTGCTTTTCCTTCACCGCGTGCTTCGGAACGACCGCGATTGGGTCCCCGAGGCCGTGGAGTCTATCCTCCGCGGCGACGCCGGCCTCGACGACGGTGACGCAGGCCCTGTGTTCGCGGACGCCTTCCCCACGTTGCGCGTTGCTAGTCCCGATGGCCACGCAATCTACAGCGACATGCTCCGCCGTATCTTTCACGTGCCGGCATCTTCAACGCTGCACCTGGTCGACCTCCGGTCCGCCGAGGGCGAGATAGCCCTGCGAGCGGGCGGGGCCGACCGCTTCTTCGGCCTCATCAACATCGGCGATGCGGCCCACTTCCTTAAGCTGGCTGAAGACAGCATGCCCGAGATCGTGATCGAAGAGGAGCAGTTCAGCGATTCCCTCTTTCGAGCTATCAACCAGCAGGATTCCACCATCAACGTCCTCATTGGTGCCAAGAAGTTCATCGAAGGATGGGATTCCTGGCGCGTCTCCAACATGGGCCTAATGAACATCGGCCGCGGTGAGGGCCCGCAGATCATCCAGCTATTCGGACGGGGCGTTCGACTCTTAGGCAGAGAGCGCTCCCTCAAACGCTCCACAGCCCTGGAAGGTGATCACCCCGACAACCTGCCGCTGCTGGAGGCCCTCAACATCTTTGGGGTCCGCGCCAAGTACATGGCCCAGTTCCGGGATTACCTGAAGGAGGAAGGCATCGACGTCGAGGATAGGGAGACGGTTGTCATCCCAACAAAGCTCAGCGAAGACTTTCAACACCAGGACCTGCTGGTCATGCGACCCCACGTGGAGGCCCTCTTCGAGGAAGAAGTGCGCCTCTCGCTGGATATGGATGAGTCTTGTGTTCCGACGGTCGACCTGATGCCCAAGGCAGACACCCTCGTGTCAGAGGGCCTTGTAGCCGAGAAGCCAGAGACATGGGAGGTCCAGAATCGGCAGTGGCTGCCAAGGGACGTTCTCCCCCTGTTCGACCGGAACCGCCTCTACCGGGAGATCTGGCAGTTCCGTACCGCCCGCGGATATCGCAATCTTCTGGTCAGACCGGAGGTTCTAGCGTGTATCCTGGAGACGAAGCAGTACGACCTTCGATGCCCGCCAGCCATGCTGCAGATAGCATCATTCGCAGACGTGGGCCGACTGGAAGACATCGCCGTGATGATCCTGCGCAAGTATGTCGACCGCTACTACACCCGAGCCCATCGAAAGTGGGAACAAGACCAAATGGCCTATCGGTCGTTGGACGAAGACGACGAGAACCTAGTTGGCTCCTACGAAGCTCGCGTGAAGCGCTCAGCTGAAGATTTCCTACGGACCTTGCGTGACATGCTGGACGATCCAGCACTTTACCATAAGGACGATGGTCTCCCCCACAGGGTGCATTTCGACCGTCACCTATACCTTCCCCTGCTCCTACAGGATCAAGGTGCTGACCCGGTAGTCAAGTACACACCGCCAGGCCTCAACCCCGGCGAGCGTGATTTCGTGAAGCAGCTTCGTGACTATGTCGGCTCGCCGGAAACTGAGGCCCTGCTCGAAGACAGCGACCTCAGCCTGTTTCTTCTCCGCAACCAGACCCGCGGCCGCGGCGTCGGTTTTCTTCTGGACGGCGAGCGATACTTCCCTGACTTCATCCTATGGTTGAAGGGTGCCGCCCGCCAGGACATTGCCTTCATTGACCCGCACGGCCTCATAACCGCGGGAGATCTCGACGCGAATCCCAAGGTGCAGTTCCGCACGAGGATCAAAGAGTATCAGGTAAAGCTCAACGAGCGAGCAGGTCGCGATGACGTCGCGTTGCACTCCTACATCATCTCTCAGACTCCATTTGAGCAGTTGAAGGAACAGACCGGACTGAAGTCGCGCGGCGATTTCCATAGCCGCCACATCTACTTCACCGATGACGACAAGTACCCAGCACCCCTGCTCGCTGACGTGCTCGAAGGGGCCGACCCCTAGGCAGGCGAACCGGACACGCCCTGGCCCATAGGAGGCCCACATGGCCATGACAGACAGAGAACGCATCCTCGCCTTTCTCCGCTCCGTCTCGCCCCGGGGGGCCAGCAACAGCGAGATCCTCGAGGCCACGGGCATCGAAGGCCGCCACCTCGTCTACGAGCTCACCCAGGAACTGCTCCAAGAGGGCGAAATCCACGGCGTCAAGCGCGACCGCCAGTGGTTCTTCTGGATCGGCGAGCCGGAGACCATGCCCGAGCCCGTCCCCGCCCCCAGGCCCGCCCCGCGCTTCACGCGCCGCGAGTTTGTGGAGCTGGCCCGGGAGAGGATGAGTCAGCACTACAACGAGCGGCTGGACCCCGGCTGGGTGGGAGAGGTGCACAAGCGGTTCCATTTCGTGGCCCCCTACGGGCGAATCGTGGGCCACGCCATCTACTATACGCGGGTTGGAGGAACGCGGTGGCCTCCCGCCAAGGCCGCCGCCATCGCGGAGCACGTCTGGCTCTTGGAGAAGACCGGCGCCCCAGAGACCTTCCTCATCTTCGGCCACGACCGGCACGCACCCGAGATGTGGCTGAAGCGATACCGTAACCTGGTCTCTCGGGTCACGCTATTCTTCTTGAACGACGACGGGGAACTGGAGGAGCTGTCCAACCCCTCCTCGATTGGAGGGCGACAATAGTAGGGGCACGGCATGCCGTGCCCCTACCGAGAGATTCGGTCAACCGGCCCCTGGGC
>Ga0307377_10007373_pt1 | contig 11370 bp, 8 predicted proteins | sample TR3MG_FD_202535 | JGI IMG/M metagenome (GOLD analysis project Ga0307377, IMG submission 202535) | Soil microbial communities from Risofladan, Vaasa, Finland - TR-3 | ecosystem: Environmental > Terrestrial > Soil > Coastal area > Acid sulfate soil | place: Finland: Risofladan, Vaasa | collected...
AGTGGACCGATGATGTGGAACCGGAGCGTTCCAACCTCAAAAGATTACCTATTACAATTCGTCGGCAGACCAGGATATGCAAAGCGCTATCTGCCATGTCATGCCCGAATATGTCGTGGGAACCCTATCGCGACTCCAATATTTATGTGATAGACTTCTGACTATAGTACACCTTGATACCGGGCATTATTAATGGAGCAGACATATGGATTTTGATCGTAAGTTTTATTTGGGAAGGCCATTAGGGGAAAGTTCCGGTGAGGTAAGCGACGAGCCACTTCTATACGATCCCGATGATTTGACGACCCATGCCGTCGTGGTCGGGATGACGGGTTCTGGAAAAACCGGCCTATGTCTCGATCTTCTCGAGGAGGCGGCGTTAAACGATATCCCGGCCCTGATGATAGATCCCAAAGGGGATATCACCAATGCCCTGCTACATTTTCCCGAATTATTACCGGCCGATTTCCAGCCATGGATTAATGCTGATCAGGCCAGGCGAGAAGGGAAGTCCGTGGAACAGGCGGCGGCCGATACGGCCAATCTGTGGCGGAATGGCCTGGCCAAATGGGCTATTGGGCCGGAAAGAATAAAGGCTCTGAAAGAGAGCGCCCAGTTCACAATCTTTACTCCTGGATCAACCGCGGGTATACCCCTGAGCATTCTCTCATCCCTCGAGGCGCCTAAGCTGGATTGGGCTATTGAAGCGGACATGATCCGTGAAAAAATTACCGGGATTGTCACCGCGTTGATGGGCTTAGTAGGTTTTACTGATATGGATCCAGTCCAATCGCGGGAACACATCTTATTGTCCTCGATCTTTGAAGATTCCTGGCGAGGGGGATCTGACCTGTCGCTTAGTGAACTGATACTCCAGGTGCAAAACCCTCCGTTCGATAAGCTGGGCGTGTTTGACGTTGACACTTTCTACCCTTCAAAAGACCGTTTTGGGTTGGCGATGAGATTGAACAATATCCTGGCCTCACCCAGCTTCCAAAGTTGGATTGAAGGCGAGCCACTGGATATACAAGCATTATTGTACACTCCTGAGGGCAAGCCCAGACACAGTGTTTTTTATATCGCCCATCTAAATGATGCGGAGCGCATGTTCTTCGTCTCCCTTTTGTTTTCGAGTGTAGAGTCTTGGATGCGCTCGCAAAAAGGATCTACCTCTTTGCGCGCCTTACTCTATTTTGACGAGATATTTGGATATCTCCCCCCGCTCGGCAATCCACCTTCCAAACCGACAATTTTGCGAATGCTCAAACAGGCCAGGGCGTTTGGTGTTGGCCTGTTACTGGCCACCCAGAACCCGGTCGACGTCGACTATAAAGCCCTATCCAATGCCGGCACTTGGTTTATAGGCAAGTTGCAGACCGATCAGGATAAACAACGGCTGCTGGATGGCCTGGCCGGGGCCAGCGGCGGGATCGATCGCTCGTCCTATGACCAAATATTGTCGGCCTTAGGCAAGAGAGTATTCCTGTTGCATAACGTTCATGAAAAGAAGCCGGTCCAGTTTAATACGCGTTGGGCAATGAACTACCTGGCCGGTCCGCTTACCCGAACTCAAATACCAGCGCTCAATGAATTGGCCGGCGTTGGCAGGAGCGTTTCCCAGGCGGCAAACCTGGCCACAGCGCCGGCGGTCACACCCCATACGGAATTGACCGGTTCCCAAACAAAACCCGCCGTTCCTGATAGAATTGCTGAGTACTTCCTGCCCAACGATCTTACTATCAATGAAGCCTTGAAAGGCTCCGTGGCGCTTAAATCTTCTCAGCCGGAAACCTGGTCGATTCTGTACCGGCCGGTTTTATTGGCTCGCGCAGATATTCGCTTCACTAATCGAAAGTACCAGTTAGACCATGACGTCAGCCGAACGGCAATTATTACTGAGCTTGACCGGCGTGGCTTTCTGAGCTGGGAGGAGCATATCGTTGACAATATCGATCCACACGACCTGGACCGCTCGCCGGCACTGGATGCCCGATTCGCCGCCCTGGAAGCGCCACTTTCGGACGGTCAAACCGTTCGTTCGTTTGAAGCTGATTTTCTGGATTGGGCCTATCGTTCCTGCGAGGTCGAAATTAAGGCCAACGAAAAGCTCGATATTTACGCCGGTCCTGATATGTCCGAACCTGAATTCCAGAGGCTTACTGAGGCCGCGGCCGAGATCGCCTCTGAAAAGGAGCTCAAGACGCTGGTTGTGGCATATAAAAAACGCATCGAGCGTGTGGAAGACAAACTGACCCGCGAGGAACGGGAGCTTCGCGAGGATGAAGCGGAATATAGCAGGCGCAAACGCGAAGAAGCCGCAAGCCACGCGGAAACGGTAATCAGTTTGTTCATGAAACGGAGGAAAAGTGTCTCAAGCTCCCTGAGCAAGCGCAGTATGACCGAACGAGCCAAGGAAGATGTAGAAGAGTCTGAAGATGCCATTGAGGAGTTCAAAGAAGAGATCGAAGAACTCGAGGTGGCGTTGAAGGAAGAAATTGAAGCGGTGGAAGATAAGTGGCTGGCGGTGGCCGGTGACGTATCGTCGATTGCCGTGGCCCCTTACAAGAAAGATATCGCTATTCCCATGTTTGGCATCGCCTGGCTGCCCTACTATATTCTCGACGACAATGGCAGGGAACGCGAGCTGTACGCCTTCAGCGGCATAAAATAACCACTTTAGAGAATATGAACTGAGAATCGGTCACCCGGCCGGCGCTGGAGTGCCCGCGAGGTTTGACGCATCCACGGGGGTCAGGGACCCAGTGCTCGTCGCCGTTATGGCCGGTCTTGGCGTGTTGGTGGGGCTGGGTGTCTCGGTTGGCCGCCATTCAAAATCTGCCTGCATAATAAAGAAGTTGGTCTGACCAGGGCGAACAAACACGGACCGGCGAAAGGTTTCACCGGCCGTGGTGATGACTACCCGGTATTCGCCGGCCGGTAAATCACCCACAACAAAGTTCTCTTGCCAGACATCATCAGGGTTGATACTGCCAGGTTCATATGTTCGCAATCGTTGTATCTCGACTTCGATATCGTTATCGATTTCAACGGGGTAGACAGTTATATTTGCGCCGTGGATCACCCGTCCTCGTTGGTCCATGAAGCGACCGGCCAGCGTTCCCCAGCCCTCGTAAGGGGCCAACCAAAGAGCTGGATTACGCGTGGTCTGGTAGTTGTTGTCCCCCACGCGGACTTCCAGGTGGAGGTGAGGTCCGCTTACCTCGCCTGAGGCGCCAACACCGGCGATCAACTGCCCTTTTTCCACATAATCATCTACCTCGACGAACAACTCCAGAGTATGGGCGTAGAGTGTATAAACATCTTGGTTCAGCCACTGCCAATCGTGTTTGATGACGACGGTATTGCCGTAGTAATTCACGCCGTCGCGGTTACTGGGAAAATTGCCAGCCCAGACAACCGTCCCGCTGCCCGCGGCGAAGATTGGCGTGCCCGTCTCATTTGGAAAATCCAACCCATGATGGACCCGATAGGGCAAGGCTTCCGTACGCATCGGGCTATTGCCATAGTGGTACCAGGTCAGATCGTAATTTCGACTATCGGAGGCAATCGGTCGGATCAGCCAATAGTGGTCATCGGGATGTATCGAATGGGGGACGGGTACTGGCGGCGGTCGCCAATCGACAGAGGATTCCAGGCCCAAATTTGGTTCCCGAACGAGCTGCGCTTCTCCTGGCCGGATCCCCCCACTCTCAGGAAACGGCGTTTCCGTGCCGGCAATGGCAGCCTCAGACTTGGCTGTCTGGACGACGACTGTTGGCGCGGCCGGGGCACTTGTTCCGGCATTTGGTTCAGTTGGCTTTAGGGGGGACCCGGCGCTTACGCTGCTTGTTGACGAAGGCGCGCCTTCGATACGTGGGCTGGTTGTAGCTCCTCTAGGAGTCGTAGGGTCTGTTGGGGTTGAACAACCGGCGGTGATCAGCGCCAATAATAGCAACCCGACCAGCAACAGCAACCGCCATTGATTAACGGTTACCGTAAACCTGCTCGAGTTCATCAACGGTATATAGCTCCAGGATGGCTTCGTCCCAGGTCAGCCCCTGGCGATTCTCAAAATGCCAGTAACGGATGCCCTGGAAGAATGTGCGCCAGTTAGCCAGCGCCGGTGTGCGGCTCCAACCATAATCGGCCGCCAAAGTGGTGAAATCTATATAATAACCACCTGGAATGGCCTCTTTCAGTTTCCCGCCCTGGTCATAATAGCGGGGCTCTGCATCATAGCGCGCCGTAAAGTCCCAAGGAAGTTGGCGGAGCGGCTCACCGACAGATCCGTCTTGATTGGCCGCCCGTAGAAAAACCCGCCAATAAGTGTCAACCCCTCGATCCTCTCGAACAATTTCAACCTGGGGTTCGATAGAAATGGGAAAGCGATAATAGAAATCGAAGGCCCGGGCGGCTTTATTCCAACTCTCGTCCGGTTCACCCGGATATGGCCGGGCGGTTAAAAAGGAAAACACATTGTCTACCTGGCCTAAAAAGTCCCAGCCTACCAGTTCTTCCACGCGTTCCGTCAAGGTGGTGAATGAATCATCTACCTTATCAATAAGATAAGGCGAAGGGGCGTCGACTGCGATCTGCCGCAGCAAAAAACTCGGTCCAAATTCCTGCGGCGGATCGACTTGCTCGACAAATAGGGGTACTAAATCGTCCCCTGCTATCGGATAATGGCTCTCCATCCCATTCGGCAGGATAAGACCCGTCCAATCAAGATCATCGACAAGGCCATCTCGACTATAGGCCTGGGGAGCTACCGACCAGTTGTCAATGCTGCTGGCCACAATATAGCTCCGGTCCTCAAGGCCAATAACATAAGCCAGGCTATTTCCATCGGGCGACCAACCCGGATGACGGCCGCGTCCAAGGCTGAAGGGCGGACCGGCCGGGAGATAGTTCTCGAGGGGCAAAGCATAGATCAACTCCAGGCCATCGCCATCACCGTAATAGGCCAGGAAGCGACCATCCGCATCGAACACGGCCCGGTCCTCATGACGGTCTGGGGAGGCGGTCACGTTCATTGCCGTCTCATCGGAAGCGGTGTCCAGGGACATGACAAAGATGTCCTTGTTTCCGCTACGCCAGCTCGTATAAGCGATGTGCCGGCCGTCAGGGCTCCAGGATGGGGCAAAGTCGAGAGCGGGATTCTCGGTGACCCGGATGGGCAGGCTGTCTCCGGCCACATTCAGGATGAAGAGGTCCATATTTTGTTCGCGGTAAGATTCGTAGACGAGCCACTGTCCGTCAGGGGACCAGCTCGGGCTGCCGTCAAATTCAACGTTCTCTGTCAATCGGCGCAAATCCCCGGTTGGTAAGTTAAGAACGTAAATCTCCCAGTTACCATCGCGGTGGGAAGCAAAAGCCAGTTGCTGGCCATCTGGGCTCCAGGCCGGGGTGCGATCGTCGGCCGGATGACTGGTCAATTGAATTGGCTTTGGGCGACCCATGGCCAGGGCATATATATCACTATTGCCATTTTCACGAGCCGTAAAGGCGATAGTACCGTTGCTGCCCAAGGGATCGGGTGTCGGCCACGGGGAGAAATCTGCCGCCACAGTCGGGGCAATGGTCGGAACCGGTGTAGGCTCTTGAGTTGGCGTTGGCGCGGTGGTTGGGGTCAAGGTCATCTTCGGCACCAAGGGCGCCAATGCGGGACGTCTGGTCGGATCAAGTTTACTGAGCGCCGCGACTTGGCCGGGCGGGCGACCCTGGGTCGAAATCACACCTAAAAACAGCAAAATACCAGTGGTCACAACCGCCGTGGTAAAGCGGCTGAAGCGTACCCGAGACGAGACTGGTTCCATGGCACCGGTCAAGCGCACGGATCGTTTTCCGGGCATTTGCCGGCTGCCATAGTCCACTAACCGCTCTTCGATTCTGACCCGGCGACCGGGAATGAACCGCTCTACACGCCGGAATGCGGCTACGGCGAGCAAATAGAAAAGGCGTACGCCTTTTGCGGCAAACCCAGGCCAGGCTTTCAGAGCGACCCATAGAAGATCGCCAAAAAACCACACAGCAAAGGCGTTCAGACTAAGGTAAGTGAAACGAAGCGGTCGCCGGAGCATACGTCGATAAATCCAGCGTAACGGCCAGGTGATGAACAACAAGGGTCGTAAGAATATGCGGGTCAGCAGTTGGCGCAACGCCAGGCCACAACGGCCAATAAAACGCCAGATAGCTTCGGCAAAAGAAACTAAGAATCGTTTGAACCAGAGAATCGAGGGCCTGACAAGAAGATCAAAGATCTTCCGGATAGAGATCTCAACAAGGAATAATAGCCTACCAGGGGCTCGGCCGATTTTAGCTAACATATTGGCCAACCAGAGGGCAACTGAAGAGAGCCCCAACCAGATACTGTAAAGCAAGCGCTTGGGCAGAGCAAGTAGCCAGCCAAACGTCAAGGTTAAGGTGGTCCACAAGCCGCGAATGGGTGTTCCAGATTGATCGGCCATCCTGTTGCCAGTGTAGCATGGCCTCTCACTATGTCAAGTAAGCAATAGGTCAGGGGGATAGGCGTTCGAAGGACCAACTGTTCGGCTGGCCTTATCGACCCGGGAGCAGGCTGACTGAGGGACACTCTCGCCAATAAGACGGCCACTTTCGGAATTATGGTAACAGGATATACGGCATTTCCAAAGTGAGGTACAGACGCGGATCTGTCCTTCCCTCATAAGCGGGAATCCGCGCAGGCGGGAATCCATCATTCCAGTCAAGGAAATGTATGCCCGCCCCACACCGCCGTGGGGATAGTTACTGCGAGGCATCAAAAATGTCAGCTGGCTTTGGTAACGCTCTAATACTTGAACTCGCTGAGTTGCCGGGGCTAATCATAACAGGCTAAAATAAGCAAAGCTGACCGTTTAAACGATTCAAAGGGGCCGAATTTTGCCGTATTCTTTTTTATTGCCTCTGGAGATTTTCTGCGGAAGACCAGCTCGATATATTTCAACAACAGGTGTATTTATGAGTACTGATGATAGGAAGAACGGCCGTTCCGGCCAGTAGATAGTTAATCATGACCCCATTTACATTCCCGGCCAATAAAACTCGTATCGTCTGCACTATCGGACCGGCATCCTCATCGCCCACTGTCTTGGCCCAACTGGTCAACGCTGGAATGAATATCGCCCGGCTCAACTTCGCACATGGCGACCTGGCCGGCCATGCCCAGGTGATTGCCGACGTCCGTAAAACCGCAGCCGCTTCCGGAAAACGGGTGGCCATCATGGCCGACCTGCCCGGCCCTAAAATGCGTCTGGGCAAGCTTGCCCAAGAGCCCCTTCATTTGGCGCTGGGCCAGCGTTTTGTTCTCCATAGTCGCGAGATTGTGGGCGACGCCCACCAGGCTTCAGTCAGTTTTTCCGGATTGCCCAGGGCAGTGAAATCTGGCGACCTCTTTTTCGTCAACGATGGTTTCGTCTGCCTGAAAGTTGAAGAAGTTGTCGATCAGCAAGTCCATTGTGAAGTGGTGGTTGCCGGGGAAATAAGTTCGTATAAAGGGATCCATTTGCCGGGTATCGACCTGGGCATCAGCGCTTTCACCGCCCAAGACCACGAATTCCTCAAATTCGCGGCCGAACAGAGGCTGGATGCGGTTAGCCAATCTTTCGTGGAGAGCCCCGAGGATATCGTTGCGATTCGCCAGGCGGCCAGCCGCCTGGACTATTCCCCCTTCGTCATCGCCAAAATAGAGCGCTCGAAGGCCGTGAAGAACATCGAAGCTATCCTTGGTTTAGCCGATGGCATCATGGTCGCTCGTGGTGATTTGGGCGTTGAGATCCCTATCGAAGAAATCGCCCTGGTGCAAAAAGAGCTTATCAATAAAGCTCGATTGGCCGGCAAGCCGGTGATTACGGCAACCCAAATGTTACAATCAATGACGAAAAACCGGCGGCCCACCCGAGCCGAAGCGACTGATGTCTCCAATGCCATTCTCGACGGAACCGATTGCATTATGTTATCCGAGGAGACGGCCATGGGCCTCTACCCGGTGGAAGCAGTTGACATGATGGCCCGCATCGCCACCGTCGTCGAGCCCCATAACCAGATGCTTGATCCCAGCGTCGCCATTGAAGAAGTTCGGAGAGGGGACCGGCCCAGCAAAGAACGCCTGGTATCTTTAAGCGTCTATTTGAGTGTCGAGACAATTGACCCTGTGGTCGTTATCGCCCCTTCCTTGAGCGGGGCCACACCACGTCTTATCACCCGCTTCCGGCTGCCACAATGGATAATCGCCATCAGTCCCAATGAAACGACCTGCCAGGCGCTGCAATTTTCCTATGGCGTTCAGGCCGTCGATTTGGCTGAGAGGCCAAAAAGCTGGACCCAATACACCCGTGATTTTCTGGAACAGCGAGGTGTCACCAAGGGCCTGGTACTTTTAACCCAAGGGACTCGTCTGGGGCGGATCGACTCTGTGAATCAGATTGAGGTGATCGACCTCAATGCTCCCCCCTGGGAATCAACGGAATGGTGAGCCGCTTGTTCAGGCTCTAACGGGGTCTGAATTGCCCGTCGGTCCAGGATATTCCGTCTCAGATTATTTACCCTGACCAAATTATTCCTATTTGCTAATAATTTAGTACTCTCATTTTTTTTACTTTTGGCTAGAATTGAGTGCTTGATTTTTTGAAGAGATGATTATGTTCGCGACCAAATTCACAGCCAAACAACAGAATTATTTGGACGACCAAATGAAGAAGGTCTCTCGTTCCTTCGCCCTGGTTGTCAGCTACCTGGAAGAACCGTTACGAGAACAACTAACGGCTGCTTATTTGATTTGCCGGGTTGTAGATAACATCGAGGATTGCACCGAATCATTCGCCTGGCAGCAGCGTCGCTTCGCCGAGTTTAAGAGGCTGTTAGTGGATCCGGCCGCCGCAGTAAGCGTGTTGGAAGCCTGGGGCCAATTAGAATGGCCCGGATTAACAGCCGATGAACAGAAGTTGATGACGCATCGTGATGGCGGCCTGCTCTGGGACATTTACAACCAGTTGCCTGAAGGAGCCAGAGGTATCATTTGCCGCTGGACAGCCGATATGGCCGATGGTATGAACCGCATCGTAGATCCCGCTAATTCGCCGCTCCTCGTCAAACGAAATAGTGTCCAAGTCCTGCAATCGGCCGACGATTACAATCGCTACTGTTACTACGTCGCCGGCACTGTCGGCCATCTGGCCACAGATTTGGCCGTGGCCCATTACGACTTTACTGAGGAGACGGCCGCCGCTTTGGACGCGACGTGTGAGGCGTGCGGGCGGGGCTTGCAGAAGACAAATATCATCAAGGATTTCGCCAAAGATGTGACCAGAGGCATCAGTTATCTGCCCATTGAATGGCTGCAACGGGTCAATTACACCCCTCTGGCTTTGGACGGCGCCGGTTTGGCCTGGAAAAGAAGGGTGCTTGGGGATGCCATCAGTGACTTACGCGCGGCGACTCGCTATGTCCTGGCCATACCGCTGGATGCTGTCGGCTACCGCATCGCCAGCCTGCTCTGCCTCTTCCCCGCATACCAGACTCTCCTACAGGCAGCCGAGCGCCAGGCCAACCTCTTCACCGGCCGCCATCAGGTCAAGATCTCCCGAGTGACGATGATCAAATGCATTCGGAATGCTCGTGAAATGGTCCATGATAACGCCGGTATCTTGGCCTATAGCCGCGCAGCCGAAGAACAATTTGACGCTTACTTCCTCGCCGCTCAAAATTAGCCGGGGCTTAATGCGCCTTGATCTCAACTTTCACACCGGGCTAATATAAAGGTGGAGATCACCCTGTTTGCCGGAAACTGACTGCTCGCTGGGGCCATACGGCCTGATCAAATAATGGCCATAACGATCGGCCCCCTTTGCTGGTCACATTATGTCTACTAGAAAGCGAACCACATTTTCGCCCTTCAATGCCGGCCGATTCTTCTTGATACAGGCTCGGCGGCGTTTATTGGAACCGGTCAACGCCTTGACTCACATGATTGGCGCGCTAGCGGCGCTGGCCGGCTTAGTCCTGTTGGTAGCCTTGACCTATGAGGATATCCCCAAAATGATCTCGCTGGTCATCTATGGTCTGAGCATGGTCTTCCTATTCACCGCCAGCACACTGCTGCATGGCGTCGTCCTACCCGAAGGCCGGCGAATGTGGCTCAACCGGCTAGACCATGTCGCCATTTTCCTGCTGATCGCCGGCACCTATACCCCCATCGTTTACAACCTCTTCCCCGTCGCTTACCGTTGGTGGGTGTTGTGGGCCATTTGGTCAATCGCCCTGATCGGCGTCTTTTTTAAACTTTTCAGCCGGGGCATCCACGGTTTCTTCAACGCTACTATCTATCCGGCCATGGCCTGGGCCGGCGTACTGCCGGCGCTGCTGGCCTACCGGGTCAAGCCCCTGGTTTCCCTACCAGGCATGGCCTTGCTGTTCTTGGGGGGCCTCATTTTTATGGGTGGTTTTGTGGTTTACTATCGCCAGCAACCCAATCCCTGGCCAGACGTATTCGGCCATCACGAGATATGGCATCTGCTGGTCATGGCCGGCGTCTTCTGCCACTTTCTGTTTATGCTGTTATACGTTGTCCCTTTGCTTTAGCAGGTCTGCTAGTTACCCCGGCAACCGATCAATCGATCTCCTGACGCAACAGGGATAGGCTGATCAGATCCTGGTAGCGGCCTTTGAAGTAGCGATGTTGGCGCAACAGACCCTCCTCCGTGAAGCCTAATTTGGCCAACAATTTTAAAGAAGCGATATTGCCGGGCATGACCAGGGCTTCCAGTCGGTTCAGATTGACGGTCCGGAATCCAAAGCGGATAACGATAGCCAGAGCCTCACTCATGATGCCCAGCCGCCAATAGGGACGGGCCAAATCATAACCCAAGCCGCCGGTGGCATTATTTTGATCGACCATCAGACCAATTGTGCCGATCACCACATCCGTATTCCGTTGGGTTATCCCCCAGCGAATCCCCTCCCCAAGGGCGAAACGCGCCGACTGGCGGGCTATCAAATCGGCCGCCTGGGCCACACTGGTAAAGCTGTCGAAATCATAAGAGCGAGTTACCTCATCATTGGCGAACAGGCGGAAAACGGCCTCAACATCGCCAGCATGTAAGGCACGTAAATGCAGGTTCGCCGTCTCCAAGCGTGGAAAAATGTCAAGCGGATAGTTCAGTTGGCGCATCGCCACCTCTAATAAAAAAAGCCCGGTTCAGTGAACCAAGCCTATCTTATTCACAATCGTAACTTTTGGCCATCAGTTTGCGCCGTGGGCATAATCAGGACCAGTCGGTTTGCGGCCGGTGTTCTAATAGACCGTCCACATAAATGTCGACCTTCTCGTTGAAGAAAGACAACAAGCCTTAGATC
>Ga0307377_10007375_pt1 | contig 11369 bp, 24 predicted proteins | sample TR3MG_FD_202535 | JGI IMG/M metagenome (GOLD analysis project Ga0307377, IMG submission 202535) | Soil microbial communities from Risofladan, Vaasa, Finland - TR-3 | ecosystem: Environmental > Terrestrial > Soil > Coastal area > Acid sulfate soil | place: Finland: Risofladan, Vaasa | collected...
CTTATCGGCTAACGATGCAATCCAGTTATATTCAACTGGAACTGGATGGGTGATATTATGAGTTTTTTTGGTAAGGTATTTATTAAAGGCGACGGAGCTTGGGGAGATACCGGCACAGACTATGATGCCAGAGTCACAAGTGACGGTGAGGTAGCGGTAACAAGTACCGAGCGGGAGCGTAACAACTCAATCCATTACGTTAACCTAGCGATAGCCGCCGATGAGTATTCTATTTTGGTTGACCTCTCAGACACAACAAACTTCCCGCACGATCAGACTGGTCGGATTGATATTTCCTTAATTAAAATAGAGATTGAGAAGTCTGCCACCAACGTGATCGGTGAGGTTTTAATAGGAGTTATTACGAGAATAGATGGGACTGACGCTGATATTGATTATCTAACTGGCATTAAGTTTCTAAAAGCTGGGGACCAGTTAATCCAAGGCAACATAAACTATGCTCCCTCACAATTAAAGTTTGCTGCGGGGAGGTACTTAACAAACCAAACAGAGGCGGCGGTAGCTGCCGTCAATACAGGAGCAAGCTTAGACTCTGCCTTTGGGAGCATCTCGCCTGGCCTGGGTGATATTGTTATAAAACAAGCATACACATCAGGCGGTAACTATGATTTTGATATTGAAATTATGTACCACTCGGAGGCATAAATGGGATTAAAACTAAGTAAGTCATTCAACCTTTCCAATCTAGCCGTAGCAACGGGCGAATACTGGACTATTAAAAATTACCAATACGACAAGGGCGATAAGTTCCTAGCGGTCTTTCTTGAGCTTTATAAAGATAAGCAAGAGTTTAAGCAGGCCGACTCCGTTGCCGTTCATTCAGTGGTTATGACTTTCTCCGATGTTGTGTTTGATTACAAAGAGATTGAGAAGACGGGCAACCATGAGCGCAAAGAAGTCTACAGGTATGTATTGGAAGAAGTGCCTAATGAGATTAAAAACAATGCGGGGCTGGCCGATGCGCCTTTCCTCGAAAACGCGGCGGATGATTTATGAGCCAAGGACTAAAGACATATGTAGATGGTGAGGTTAAGAACGCTGATGGTAAAACCATTACCAAAGTTGTCGATGGGGTAGTAATTTTATTATAAGATAAATAGTTACGATAGGAGTTAGAATGAAACAGTATCTTGTATCAGATGATATTATTAAAGCAATGGCTAGGTATTTACAAGATAGGCCATACAAAGAAGTGGCTCAGTTGATTAGTCTTTTAGATAGTTGCCCTGAGGTTAAGATAAAGGAAAACGCCGAAGAAGTTCAAGAAGAACTGGTGTCTGAAGAAGCGTAGGATTATATGGCAGTTGAACAACTAAAAGTTATAACCAATGTTGAGACTATAAACGTAGTTACCGTTGGTACTAATACAATAGTTGTTCCTGCTTCTCTTGGAACTAGGGGGGCTACAGGTGCCCAGGGGCCACAGGGAGACCAAGGTATTCAGGGTGTCCAAGGAATACCTGGCGTTGGGAGTAGCATACTTGCGGTTCGCACAGTCCTTGGTACTGATACAGCTACGATTGATGATGATGTTCTTCATTTATGGGGAGCTTCATTTACTCAGACACTTCCAGATCCGGCTACAGTGACAGGAAAATTATTTACACTCGTCCATACTGGCATAAGCTTGAGTCAGGTGTATAATATCTCAGCCTCAGGGCTGGGGACATACGCTCTATATACAAATGGTGAGACACTAGGGGTCTATTCAAATGGCACTGGATATTATCAAAAAAATCATTTAGCACAGACAGATTGGATTGCTTTTCCTTCTGTTGCAGCAGGAACTTTAATCACTGGCGTGACTAATCCTCCAGCTTATGGAGATAGTGGCTCGCCAGTAACTAATGCAGCTTATTGGCGGCGTGACGGAAGGGATGCTTTAATCAGATGGGATTACAGGCACACCAGTCTAACAGGCGCAGGACCAGGGTCCGGTGCTTACCTCTTTAATTTGCCGAGTGGGTTAGGAATGGACGCAGCTTTAGTCAAAGTAAATACAAATAACACAGGTGGCGGCGACTTCTCGGACTCTAGTTCACTAGGAACTTTTAAAGTTAACTATTCAACTGACGCCAATGGTATCGGCGATGTCGCTGCACAAAGTTTAACTCAGCTAAAAAGTCAAGCCTCCGTAGTAAACGGAACAGCAACCAGCATAGGGGTTTGGGGTAGTGCGTTTATTGCTTTTAATGCTAACGCGGCGTTATCTTATCACTTAGAGGCGAGAGTTCCTATTGATGGATGGAGACCGTGAACGATATACCAGGGACAGCGTATGTAATAATAGGGACACTGATCGTAGCTAACCTGGGGACAGTTGTTACTGTTATCTATGGGGTAGGCAAGCTCGTATGGTGGATGTCTAAGTTAGACTCAAGGATGTCATCCGTAGAGATAGAGCACACAAAAGATCTTGATTCAGCTCATATTAAGATAAGAGAATTAGAAAAGTTAAACTATAAACCAAGGGAGATGACATGAACACAGCAGTAATATTAGCTTTCGTTAAGAAGCTATTACCAATGAATAAGATAGGCGCGTTTATACTAGGACTAATCGGTGCAGCTTTGGCTCTGTTGATTGGTGTTAGCAGTACAGATTTGAAAACATCTTACTGTAATGCAGATGCAGTATCGTTACCAGCACCACCAGTTGTTGAAGTAAAATGACATTTGAGCAGGCAATAGAATTGATACTCTCTCCTCAAATCGAGGGGGGGTATGTCTTTGATAAGTATGACCCTGGCGGGGAAACCAACATGGGGATAAGTAAAAGATCTTATCCACATTTGGACATCAAGAATCTTACGCGCAAGCAGGCGATTGAGATCTACCGCAAGGACTTCTGGGAGCCGCTCAGACCGATGTTGTTACCCGCTCGACTGAGACTGTGCCTCTTCGATTGTGCGATCAACCAGGGCAAACCTCGCGCGATCAGGATACTTCAGGGATCTGTGGGCGCACAACAAGATGGGATCATGGGCGTCCAAACGATTGAGGCCGCATCCATGTGCGTTGAGCTTGAGGTATTGGAACACATGTTTGTATTAAGGATCAATCATTACCAGAAGCTACCGACATGGCAGAGGTATGGTGCCGGATGGATGAAGAGGTTAGTTCACATAGCCATAGAGACTATGAAATAGGCTCCTCCTCAGGGGCGAAATGATTTATTGCAAAGAAGACTTCCTCATCCTTGTGAGATCTCCACATATCATAGGCCATTTTATAAAAAGGGTAGTGCTCCTCGATAAATTTAACCTGCTCATCACGGGCTAAACGATCAAAGATAGAGGATGACATCGACCTATTGTGCTTTATCTTTCGCCAGCGATAGAGTTCCCTAAGTGCTAACCAAAGCTTGCTTGGTTTAGACTCCATGTGCGAAGGATGACAGATGCCTATTATTTAGTCAACACTATTTGTTTATAAACTGCTGCTTTATTGGGACTACTGCCACCTCAAATGACAGGTCTCTTTTTACAGCTATCCTTTGAATCCATTGGATCTCATCAATGGCCTCGGCCCCTGCCTCCAGGGTGATACGACATGACCCATCTTTTCTCGATTCTAGTTTCTGAACTTGCGCTGTAAATGTTGCTCCTATTTTATCTTTCATAATATAAGCTGCCCTTGCTTTAGGTTATCTAGTTCTTCTTCCAATATAGAAATCTTATCTTGTATTGCGAGCCTTGCTCTTGCGACCCTCACATAATCCTCATCGAGATGGGACATTAGTCCTTTAAGGGATGACAGTTCAAGTACGATTGCCATCACTCTCTTCTCTTCCTTTGTAAGCTCGAGTTCTTCTGAGTCTTCCTTCTTCAAATTCCCACCCCTTATCTTTAAGTAGCTTACGAAAGCTTGGGTATAGTGCAAACATTTTTTCAAAACCATACGCACCCTGAGTGATATGGCACTTACGGCAAGCAGGAAAAACATTATCTTCCACATCATCGCCGCCACTCCCTCTTGTTTTAATATGGCAGCAGTCGGATGGTGGTTTCCTCGCACATATACTACAAGCTTTAAGCCTTGTTTCTTTCAGAAGCTTTCGGTCTTTGATTCTCTTTTGTTTAATGTATTCCATTGGACTGTGACAATCTCATTGATGTGTCTATCTCACAAGAAATTATGTGGAATGTGAAGCAAGCCTTGTTAATGATCTCATCTTCGGTCAGCTCCTCCCAATTAGTTTCAAGGAAGTTGTGTGATTGACCTTCAAGTTCTTTAAGGAATTCTCTGGCAATGGTGGAGTCCTCGCTCATTTGGTCGATGCTAAATGCTTTCCTTTCCATATGTCCCTATCCTTTTGTGTAAGTATTCTTAGATCTATTGGGTCACTATCATCTATGACAATAACTCCTATAGTATCGGATGTAATTGATTTTTCTCCACGGCTTAAGGCCGCGTTTATGCTGTCTACATTTGCCCAGACTATCTTCCCTTTAGAAACAAACCAGATTAGAAACCCACATATAGCACCGCCATCGTTGAACCTAGACAGTGCCGCCCATTGGTGCATCTTCTTCTCATGGAATACTCTAGACTTTAATCCAAATGTATTTGCAGTTGACTCTACCTTGGCATCAAAGAAGACACCGAGTCCTTGAACGCAAGCAGCAAAATCAAATGCTACTTTCTTGCGCACTATCTTTCCTTTGATAGGTATTACTTTGTCTGGGATTTTAAGACACGGAATGTTCAGTATGTCTGAGTGTTTAACTATGTTACTTTCAAATGCTTTCCATGCTTCCATGAATAAATGATAGACATTATTTGTCTTTGTTGTCTACGAATCTAACCTTCTTTATCAATGGTTTGTTCTCAGGACCTATAGGCTTTGAATCATTAACCCAAGTTTCTCCCTCTACACAGTACACGCCATCTCTATTCTTTCCAATGCGGCCATCACCCAAGTCTCTGTAGTGTCCCCGCCTCACGAATCTATGGGAGAAGTCTACTGTTCTTGTTGAGCATGGATCTTCTAGGCAATCTCTCTTCCTCTTTGGTTTGATGTGAATGATTCTTCTTATTCTTTTAAGCTGCTTGCCCGATCCAGTACCAATCTTAATGACTCTTCGCGTGTTCTCAACACCATCGTCTTCCACTGATACACGATCAATCATCTTCTTAACCACGCCACGCAAAGCATTGGTAGACATAACTAGAAAACCACCATCCCCCTCTATTAAAACATACTGGCCATAACCCCTCTTTCCTTCATGGGTTATCTCGTAATTGATAATACAATAAATGCTAGCAACTGAAGCCAGGTCTTTATCTTTTGGGCTAATAGAAGTTATAGGATTATTACCCAACATCTCAATAGACATGACCTCAAAAGAAGGATCTATTTGTGGATAAAGGCTATGATCGCCACACTCTTCAGGAGTTTTATTCTTTGGAGCAAAGACAAATACCTCTGCCCTACTAACTTCATCCCAAAACATTCCCATTGGTATGCTGGCCCTATAGTTTTTATGTCCAGGCTCAGACATACCATTGACAACACCAGAGGTCTTAGCAACCTCAATCATTTTATTAAACCACCTCACTTGAACCTCCTATAGTTCTTTGATTTATTGTGTGTAATAGCAATGACTCCCCCTACTACTCAGTTGGTGGTCCATCGTTGCGTTGTTGCCGCATCACTCCATCCCTAGTCAATCAGAATGAGTCAACCAAAAGCACTTTGAATCTAGTGCGCTCGGTACATTCATCCTGCAATTACCTACGTCATCACCGTTTGGTCGCTTGCGTTGGGGTGGTGCCTTGTATTCCAAGGACTTCAGCGTGCTGTCGTCTGGCTAAAGAGCCCCCTACTTTGACAACCCACTACATTCTTTCAACAATACACAGATGTTTCCCTGTGAGTTTCCTTCATTTAACGTCTGGAAGAAAAGACATAGACGCTGCTTATTTTACTTGCATAGAACCACAGGTTGATTTAGTTTGGACCCGTGGTTCTTCTTGCACCGACGAACATACAGCTCCGAGTCCAAAGTTTTCAACAACTTTCTCGGAGTTTTTTTTGCTTAAAATTTATTTGATTCAAACCCTCGAAAGAATTTGAGAAAACTGAATTGCTCACCGCAGAAAAAAAAGTTTTCCACTATATGTTTTTCAAAACGATTTGAATTTATTTCACCGCGTCGTCGATCAGCGCGCTTTTAATTCTCAATAGCCATTGGAGTTGCTTAGGGGACAGCTCTCCTAGTTTCTTATCTAGGTTTCTATTCACAAACTCTTCACACTTTCTCCAGTAGAAACTTCTACCTGATAGCTGGTTAAGATAACCAATGTTGCTACCCTCACTGATATAATCTATTACTGTCTGTTCAATCATTTCTCACCTCGGTATTTTTTGTTCGCTTCGGCAATTGCGCGAAGGAGCCGGACCCAATCTTTCTTTTCGATGAGAATTCCGTAGTGCGTCTCTTCGTGTTTTGGTATTTTAATCATCCTTCTTCTCCATTCTATCAACAAGGCCATCTATCTTCTCGTCTATGGCCAGGTTATACAGGTGAGTTGTTAGCTTCTTATCTTTAATTATCTTAGAGAAGGACTTGGCGAAAGCTATTGCTCCCTTGTGTGTGCCCCTCTCTATGTTCGATACATACTGAGCGTGAACACCCAGCTTGTGAGCTAGGTCTCCTTGCGTTAGGCTATTTGTTTCACGATATCTCTTGGTGAACTCGCCCACTGTTCGACCCATCTTGTACATGCTAGACATACTATTCTTCTCCCACATTCTTTTCCTTGTTTAAATATTCAGCATCACTCTCTTCATACTGCCGAGCTAATACATCAGCAGCCTTACTTGCCCATGCCCTATACATGGTAGTCATCTTGTCTATCTCCTCAGCATTTTCTAATGGCTTGAAGTTCTCAAAGACTGTTGTGTAATAACTAACACCAGACCCCTGCTTCTTAAACAGGGACATATCAAACGACACTAGGAATGGGGCATGACTACCGAAGCTCATTCTTAATCTTGATAGCAGCTTCTCACTAACTACCTTAAGCTGTGACTTCTGAAACGATATGAAGAATGGGTGACAGTTCTCATCGGCCATCAATAGATTGTATGTCTCGTGACACATAGGCTTCTCGAGATCCTTAACCAACGTAAGGCCATGTTGCTTCTTGATAGTTTCCTTTGTCTCGTTAGCTCCCCAATCTTTAAGGGGACAGGTAGCACAATCAATACTCATCTTGTTCTCATGTCTATCCGCTGGCTTATAGAAATCATCTGACCCACACAGGGAGCGAGACTTACTTGAGTATAGTACGCGCCCCTTCTTCACATAGATTAGCTTACAGTTAAGAAGCTCAGGCTTCTCATCTCCACTGTTAAATATAAAATTACCTGGCAGTCCCTTCGTGCCAGTACCCTGACCGATAGAAACTATAGGTGCCGAGAAATCCTCAGACGATAGGTTACCCCAGAAATCCTGAGCCAATGCCCTTGGATCTACTATTTCTTTACTCATAATTATCTCCTTGTTAAATGAATATAAACACAATTAGTTTATGTTTGCAACACCCCACTCCCCCACTAGTAAGGGGAGCAGGGCATTAGCTGGCGGCATTGGTAACTAGCCCCGTCTTTCTAAAGGGCAACCACTGAGATTCCTTGTCGCAGACCTTATGACACTCGCGTTCCCCCGAAGGGTTCGGCTCTGGAATATAGCTGGTGAACAGTCAATCTAGGTTATAGTTACTGGGCTACTCGTCTTCTCTATCTTCTCTATACTGCTCGGCCTTATGCTCGGCCTTAATCTCTTCAGATTCTTCTCTAGTGAATGGGATAATCTTTGATCTTATGCAGTTATCCTCACACTCAGGACAGAAGTCCCAGCCTGGGTTGCCGTCCCACCGTTCTTCACACTCTTCACAGTACCAAAACTTTATTTTTCTCACTTCTTCTTCTTCTCTTTCACTGTAGTTATTGGGTTGTTCTTGCTGCCTAATTTTATATCAATAGTAAACTCGCCTATGCTTGCTGCCTTTATGCCTCTCTTGATTAAGGCGTGTGCTATCGCTGCCTTAGCTGCCGACTCTTGCTTCTCTGCATCAAGGCGTGTGCTTCTCATGTCCCATGCTATCTGTGTGTGCGGCATGACCTCATCACTATCATCAAGCTTGGCTGTACCCATGGTCTTAACGTCCCAAACGAATCCCTTATAGCATTCATCCTTGAACTTACAGAACCAGCATGGGGTAGAGGTAGGGTCAGTGTATGGCCTGTCCTCTATGACCTTAGCCTCAGCGTTTACTTTCCTTTTCTTAAACTTATCTATCGTACTCTTTGCTAGCTCCTCAGACATTGGAGCAAGGAGGAAGATACTCTCTGAATTATTCTTATTAAAATAATGGAACAGTATATTCTTTCGGCGAAGGGTATGCGCGTACATATTGGCTTGCTCATAGTGCATAGGCATGGCAGTTCCATTGGTCACTACCATGTTGAATGAGTTATCACTAACAGACTTCAACTCATAGACAGCATCAATAGAATTGATCTCTCCATCTGGATGCCCAGTCAGTGTGATGTCACCATCATGGTACTCGATCTCTCTCTCTGCCCCAGAGAAATCATTAGGCAGCATATCCTCGAATATCTTGCGCCACATCTCATGGATATGGGAACCAAAGTACATACGGAAAGCTTGCGATGGCTCAGGTGCTATCTCTCCCGCCTGTATCTGATAGTCCATTAGCCTTGGGCAATCGCCTGACTTAGACATACGATAGGAGAAGTCACGAACCTGAAACTCGGGCAGCTTTGATATGTAATCCTTGATGTTAAACTCCAGCAGATTTATGTCCAGCATCAGGCACTCCTTCCAGTAGTTCACAATATAAAACAGGGTTAATTTCTTTCAGTAAATTGCAGGCAGTAGACCCACCATGCAGATGAAGGATAGTCTTAGCGAATGCCTCAAGTGTACCAAGTCTCTCGCCGACATCCCTGAAGTATGAGAGGTACTGCTTAAGCTCAGCGATGGTATGCTCTATTGATTGAGCGTCATTCCAATCCGAATCTAAATTAGTTTGCCTCGCCTTCTCAAGTGCATCTCTGTGCATCTTCTGAAGGGATTCAATATCAAACGTGTGATTCATTTGCTCCACCTTTCCATGATTGAAAGCTATCCTCTGCTATGTTCCAGTTAGTTACGCGAGGGTAAGCGTGTTTGTTTACAATATCTTTTATTCCTTTACATACTAGGGCTGAGATCATAGAGGCACAGTACATCGTGGCTTTTGCGGTGCAACGCTCGGCTGTACCTGCGCTATCATCGAACAGCGTCTTGCCATAAGCCTCAATATCTTTGCCGTTGTTGGGGTCGAAGATGTACATGACTGCATACTCAGCACTCATGCGTGGATCAATAAGGTAATCAACCAGTGGGCATCTCTTAATGGACTCCCATACAATCTTCCTTGCTGCCATTGAATCAACTGCTGATACGACAATGCCCTCAAGCTGCTCCCCAGTGTAGCGAGAGGGCGATACGTCAATGTCCTGATTCGAATAGTCATGTACCATTTCCTTGAGCGCGTCAACCTTCAGCCGACCGATGTCCTTGAACCTGTATCCTTGGGACGACATGTTCTCTATTGATACATGATCGAAGTCCCAAACCTTTTGGTTTAGAAACCCCATCTTAGCAAGGGCAATAGATACATGAGAGCCAATAGCTCCAGCCCCAATGATATGTATTCGCCTTGATAGTGTCACCGCCGGAATTAAATCCGACTGCCTTAGTAAGTGCATCATATTTGTTTCCATAAATACTTCCTATTTAGTTAGATATCCAGCAATTTCTTCGTAAACAAATTCCCTGAATAAGTTATCGTCCTCTAATAATTCTACAAAATCTTTCTTATCTAGTGCTTCGATCTCAGCCCACATATTCTCTTCGCTAAGTTCCTTCCTTCTGACAGGACTGTACTGATAGTCACCACTCTTTGGGTGTAGTCTCCACCCTTCATCATCCCATTGGTTTGTAAGTCCAAAGGTATTCATTGGGTCAAGGGCAGCGGGAGTTTCAACCACATCATCAGCAGCATACCCTCTGTATGGTGGATAGATACAGCCGTATAGATCCATCTGATCGTCGAAGCCCTGTGTCCTGTACCCATAGTGTGTTGTCTTATCATAGTGTGTTGTCTTATCATAGTGTGTTGTCTTAGGTGCAGAGTATTTCTTCTCAGTCACATGCTTCTTATATGATTCATCCCACTCAGCTATCTTCGATTCATCCATTGGGTAATCAACACTGGTATCTATCTCATCAACGAATACCTCATGCTTATTATCCATGACATCTGTTAGCTGGTAGAAGGCAGACCTAAACTCACGCTTCTTATTGAAGACAGTAGCCGTCATCCATCCCTGTTGTCCTAGTCCTCTGATGCAATTCATATCATCCCCAGACCAGAACACATTCATGTTCACATGACTATGCCACCACCACTTGAGCGCGCCCTCATCATCCTTCATCTGGAACATGGCCTTGCCTATGGCATGAGGACATATCTCACTAGAGGTAGGACTGTTGTCCTGATCTAGTAGTATGGCATCAGTAACCCTAAAGACTTTAGCTTCCTTGTCCCACTTGATTGAACCAAACCCAGAGACCTCATGCTCTGACTTGTCCACCCAATACATAACCTTACGATACACTTCATTATCTATTACGATCTTGAAGTCAGTACCTAAGATCTCCTTACCCGTTAGTGAGTTGCTCACTGTCACCTCCATCAGTAGCATCATAAGTAGCATCAGTAGTTGAATCTGTGTAGTCAGCCTCATCACGCTCAGCGAGTTCCTTCTCTAGCCTACCGCGATCTTCAAACTGAAGAAGACTTCTATAGGGTGAGTCATCATTGTATGTACTCAATGCCTTCTGAACTATCAGCATTGTCTGAGTTAGATTTCCCGATGCTATATAGTCATGCGCCTCAGGTTGTAGCTCGCCAAAGCATATGTTGTTTGAAGATACATGGGGATGGCAGTACCCATTGGCATTGATGTTGTTAGCTATACCCACAACCCTAACCCTAGAGTTAAGTAGGTTGTAGCCAATAGAAAACATGCCAAGGTTTACCGATCTCTTTACTCCATGCCTTGCATCTATGTGCACAAGGATGATGTCATTCACTGTATGAAATACTATCGAGTCATCTGTCACTTCATGTAGCTGATAGAATCCATCAGAGCATAGCTTCTCTATCTCCTCTGCATAGTTAGGTGTGTACCCTTGCATAGCCTGATACCTACGCATATAACCATTAGCTTCCTTTAGATACCTAAGATAATACTCATCGTAATAT
>Ga0307377_10007376_pt1 | contig 11369 bp, 11 predicted proteins | sample TR3MG_FD_202535 | JGI IMG/M metagenome (GOLD analysis project Ga0307377, IMG submission 202535) | Soil microbial communities from Risofladan, Vaasa, Finland - TR-3 | ecosystem: Environmental > Terrestrial > Soil > Coastal area > Acid sulfate soil | place: Finland: Risofladan, Vaasa | collected...
TATGGAATTATCCAAGGGAGGTATTCAAAAAGTAAGGCTTGGAGGGTTTTTTGGAAAGACGTACACTATTAAAAAAGAAGGTGATAAATTAGTGTATGAAAAAGTGACCACTCTCGACAAGGATGAAGAATCTCGCCAGGTAGATGTTAATAAGATCGATTCGACAATACCACTTAATCTTAAAAAACCGGAAATTCCAAAATATTGGAGTTCTTCAGAAAATCGAAAAAAACCGACTTTTATAAATTGTCCTGGATGCGGAACGCAATTAAAAGAGAGTGACATCAATAAACAATCCTGTTCTTATTGCGGATTCAAACTTGATGTTTAATTTCGAATTTTAACGTCTTTTAGCAATTTAAATTTCCTAAATTTATTTTAATCAATAAAAATAAATAAAAAATCTCCTATTATTGCTTTAAATTTGCTTTGATTTTGGATCAAACTCTTCCTTCAATTGATGAAATACCAAAATCCAACTCAGAAGCGAAGCAATTGTCAAAAATTTCATCCATAACTAATATAAAATTGAATTCAAAATCACTGCTTGTATTGTAAAAGTAATCTTCAAAGACAACGAATTTTCTATCAATAATATAAGAAAAAGTGAAAATTAATATCTCTAATTATCTTAATTTTTTCTAGAGAGCCAAATTATGAAAAAAACAGTACAAAATATTTTATTTCTCATTATTGGAATCATTTTTATGTGTATTGCCATCACTCCATTAGTTTACTTTTATGATGCTTTTCATGGAAAAGTAGGTTTCGATTATCTTTACTTTCAAAGAAATATTATTTTTTTTTTAGAATTATTTACTTTCATATATATTTTTTTAAGCATAAATTTTCTTATTCTTGGATTAAATTTATTCTTAAATAATAAAATAGAAAAAATATTCTCAATTAAGCGAATCTTTTATGTTCTTATAATAGTGGGGGTATTTTGGCGTATTCTAATGAGAATTCTATTCCCCCCTATGTTTTTTCTTCAATAGATTTAATTCTAAGAGGTTTGACAAATTTTCAAGTCCTTTTATCTCAGAAATGTTGTTGCTAGAGTGACATCAATAAACAATCTTGTTCTTATTGCGGATTCAAACTTGATGTTTAATTTCGAATTTTAACGTCTTTTAGGTATTTAAAATTTCCTAAATTTATTTTAATCAATAAAAATAAATAAAAATTCTCTTATTATTGTATATAAAATTACTTTTATTTTGGATATAATTTATATTTCACTTGGAACGTAAGATGTTTAAGAAAAAGTCAGTGAATTCTGAAGAATTTATCTTTTACGTTGATCTCATAACAAATTTTTTAAAGAAAAAGAATCTTATCAAGAGCATTAATACTTTCATGAAAGAAAAAGCTAAATTCAATACTCAAACTTCCTATGGTCTTTTACTATTTCAAAAAGAGGATAATCCAGTGACTTTTTATGATGAAAGTGATTTTGAATCATATGAAAAGTTATTAGATGAAAAATGGGAAACTCGAGAAACTGAAAGAAGTCTGTTTGAAAATGGATTATTCGAAATATTAGCTTATATATTCAGAAAAAGTCGAGAAGCTCGAAAAAATTATAGAGTAATATTAATTTCAGACACACCTAGTACGTTATCTGATGATTATCACAATGCTCTTTACGATCTACTAATCAAAGCGAAAAAATTTGATACTTTTATTGACATCATCCGCGTAGGAGATCAAAAGTTCTACAACGATGATGTAAAATTGAAAGTGGTTACAAGCGAAACACATGGAGGAGTTCTCTATTGTAACGAAGAAAAATCTTTCTTAAACATACTCACATCTTTAATCCAGAGTAAGTCAGAATTTATTGTAGTACAACCTGAATTAGATAATCAAATGCTTAATGAAGATAAGATCTTTTACGAAAAATTAGCAGTAGATTTGATTTCGCTTGATCCCGATGATGAAGAAAAGTGCGATATTTGCGAAAAAGAAGTATGTCCCATTTGCAGCGCTTATTCAGACGAAATTCATAAATGTTTTAATTGTGGTGCTAGATATCATGCGTGTTGTGCTGCGGATTATTCAATATCGAATAATATAGGTTTTAAGCACTTATTTAGATGCATCCAATGCGATACTCTCTTAAAACTCGACGAAGATTATGTAGAGATGATTTATGAAGAAGAATTCGTGGAGGAAGTGGAGCAAGATAGAGAAATTGAAGAGATCATGGAGGAGGTAGTTGAAGAAGGTATTTCTGAAGTTCAAACGATCGACGAAATTACCTATGATGAAGAAGACCAAAAAATAACGATTGGCGAAAGAATCTTAAATCCTAAAACTCTTAAAATCCCTCCAAGCTTAAATAATATTCCACAAGAATCCCCTCCAGCTAAAGAAATTAGAGTGGGGGGGTATTTTGGGCAGAAGATAACAGTTAAAGGTAAAGAATCAATCGGAAATCTGCTTTCACCAGCAACTGAAACAATAATAAGCGAAGTAGAAGGTTCCACTCAAGTTAAAGAAACGATTTCTATAACTACCCTGAAACCCCCAAGAAAAAGTACTATTAAATTGTGCAAGATATGTGGTTTCACTTTAAGAGGTACTTCTAATTGTCCTAAGTGCGGATTTAGAAATTAATCAATTAATAGACACGTATGTTTTTATAGGAATTTTATTCCCTCTCCTCCTAATTAATATGAAATTGATAAGTAGCGTATTAATACCACATAATTTTTAGATTTCCACCAATTTTGTTTGTGAATTATTAATTTCCAATAGAATTAAAACATTAATAACTTCTACAATACAATGACCATAGAGGAATTAAATGAAGCTCATGTTAATCCAACAATTTCCAAAATAAGCATGTTCTTATCAGGAATTTTAATGGGTAATGTGGGGATATTTATTTCTTTATTAAGTGGGTATCCAATATATTCAATAGTCTTGTTTAGAGGTATTTCTGGAGCGGTTTTTCTAACCTTATTTATGCTAATAACAAGATCTTTTTCTATTACTTTCTTTAAAGAGTGTTTCAAAATGCACTGGAAATATTTAATTATAATAGCAATTTTTAACCCATTAGTAGTATTTCTTTACTTTTTGAATATAACGCTCACTAGTTATGCTTTTGCAGCTTTCTTATTATATACTAGTGGTGTTTTTCTATTAATCTTTTTAGTAATAACGAAAGAAGATAAAGTATCAAAAATCAACTTTATTAGTTTCATTTTAGCAATTGTGGGAATATCCATTATAATGGAATTTTGGACCGGTCAAATTTTAATATTGGGAATAGTTGTTGGGATTTTTTCAGGTTTTTGCTTAGGTATATTGATTTTTTCTAAAAAAAAAATTTATAAAATTAGAGGAAAAATTAATTCGAATGGAAATTTTGATACATTTTTAACTTTATGGTCAACTCTATTCTTAATTTTTCCATTTCTACCATTTAGTATTACCGATTTATTTAGAATCACGATTTTGGATTTAATATTTATTTTAATGCTAGGGCTTATCCCTACTGCTTTAGCGTTTACTTTGTATAATGTTGGAGTGAAAAAAGATAAAGGAGGTAACATTATAATTTTATCGTATTTTGAACCTGTTATGGCAACTATTAATACCGCAATTTTTCTAAAGAATCTCTCTATTTTCACCATCATAGGAGGTTTTTTTCTTCTATTAGCTAATTATATTACGCTAAAATATTTAAAGTAAGAGAAGTTCGCTATTTTGATTTTTTTTAAATCTAAAATTAAGGATTTTTAATAGGATTTAATAAATTTTTAAAAAACTTATTATGATGTCAAATAACAGATAATAAAGAACGGGAAATTTAATCCCAAAAGTAATTAGCACCAAATATGGAAGAGGAATACGGGAATATCAAAAAATTGAAATTATTTCTAATATTAATAACATAAAAACAACAATGTGTTTTCAATGTCAGACAAAGAAGATAAAACAATCTCAAGAATTAAAGAAATCGAAAGTATTAATTTAGCTCGAGATGATATAAGAGACGAAGTAATCGAGACCAAGAAAGCAGTAGAAAGAGATAACGATTTATTAGCTAATAAAGTTCATCAGAGTTTTATAGATAATAATATAAAATCATTTGATATTGTAGGGGCTATCGGAGCAGGAAAAACTGCTTTATTAGAAAAGATAACCGAGAAATTGTCCTCAAAATACCGAATATTAGTGATTTGTGGGGATATTACAACTCGATTGGATGCTGATCGTATTGAAAAACACAATGCTGAAACCATTCAGATCAATACAGGTCGAGAATGCGCCTTAAACGCTTATCATATTCACAAAATAATCAAAAACAAAGATTTAAAAAATTACGACGTTGTCTTTATAGAGAATGTAGGAAATTTGATATGCCCATCAGATTTTATTTTAGGAACTGATAAGAGATTAATTGTAGTATCAACAACTGAAGGAGAATGGGTTGTTGAAAAGCATCCGATGCTCTTTAAAATGTCGGATATTGCCGTAATTAATAAGTTCGATTTAAAGGAACGCCTTGGAACTGATGTCGATAAAATGATCTCTGATGCAAAAAAAATTAACCCCAAAATAGAAGTAATTACAACAAGCGCAAAAACTGGGGAGAATATTGAAAAATTAATGAATTTAATGGGATTATAAACCAAAATTATTGAGGAATTATGAAAGAAGAATTAGTTAAGATTGAAGAGCTTATTAGGAATTTTGATGATATTGATAAATCAGATATTAAAGAATTAATGCAAAGGTTTTTCACAAAATTAAGTAACCGTCTTGAAAATTATGTGGGAGATTATCCAACTTTTATCGAACCCGTCTATTTAGAAGATAATGTTAAAATTGGAGACGATGTTCTTTTAGGACCTAATGTCTACATAGGTGCCAATTCAATAATTCAAGACTACGTTGAAATTTCAAACACGATCATCTTTGATAATGTTAAAATTGGACAGAATTTTAAATTGGAGAATTGTATTGTTGCAAAGGATAGTTCCTTTAATTTTAAAAATCTGAATATGAAAAATAGCATGTTAGTTGGAGCAGCTAATTCAAAAAACGAATTACAGAGCAAGAGTATTTAAATTAACAGAATAAAATATGTGTTTTAATTGAAAGATACTGAGGAATACTTTAAAACAAATTTAAGAAGATGGAACGAATTAGTTGAGATCAATGCTAAATCGAAATCATATAACTTAGATGGATTTAAATCGGGAAAATCTTCTCTTTTTCCAATTGAGCGCAAAGAAATAGGAGATGTAGAAGGAAAAACATTATTACATTTACAGTGTCATTTTGGCATGGACACGCTTTCTTTTGCGCGAATGGGGGCGAAAGTTACTGGCGTAGATTTCTCAGATAAAGCTATAGCTTTTGCACGACAGTTAAGCGAAGAATTAGATATCCCCGCTAACTTTATTAATGCTAATATTTACGATATACCCGATATCTTAGACAATAAGTTTGATGTTGTTTTCACATCTAATGGCGTTATTGGTTGGTTACCCGATTTATATAAATGGGCTAAAATAATCGATTATTGTCTGAAACCCGGCGGTACTTTTTATATTACTGATAATCATCCATTTGGCAATTTAATCAACGAAAAGTACGATGGTGCTTTTCAGGTTGGCTACGATTACTTTAACAAAGGAAAACCTTATCATTTTGATGAAGATGATGGAGCATACGCCGATCCCAATATTAAATTAAAAAATTTTGAAACCTACGATTGGTTTCATCCAATGGGAGATGTTATTAATTCATTATTAAAAGTTAATTTTGAGTTAGAATTTCTCCACGAATTTCCATTTAGTTTTTTTCAGATTCATCCCGATATGAAACAAAGAGACGATAAATATTGGGAATTTCAAACTTTAAAGCATTCAGTCCCGATGATTTTTTCAATAAAAGCACATAAAAAGAACGATTAATTCTTTAATCTTCCTTTTATTTTTAATTTCTTTCTCCGAAAGTAATAAATCGTTTATATTTACACTTGAATGGGAAAATAATGGGAAGCAAATCACAAGAATCTTTTTCAAGGGCAATATCTTACTAGATCTAAGAAAGAAAGTGTTAGTGAATAAAAAATGAAACCACCAGTTGAACCGTTTAAAATTAAGGTTGTAGAACCTGTTAAAATTCCTTCCGAAAAAAGAAGAAAGGAAGCGATAAGAGAAGCAGGGTTTAACACTTTTTTACTATTGTCTGACGATGTATTTATCGATTTGCTAACAGATTCTGGAACGTCAGCAATGTCCGATAATCAATGGGCGGGTATGATGTTAGGAGATGAAGCATATGCTGGAAGCAAAAACTTTTATAATTTGGAAAAGGCAGTGCAAGATGTATTAGGATACAAATATTTAGTTCCCACCCATCAAGGTCGAGGAGCAGAACACCTAATGTATAGCAACCTAGTAAAACCGGGACAATTAGTTCCAAGAAACATGTATTTCACGACTTCTAAGGTTCATGTAGAACTTCCTGGTGGAAAGATGGTTGATGTAATAATCGATGAAGCACACGATCCAGAAAACACTCATCCTTTTAAGGGAAATGTAGACTTTAATAAGTTGCAAAAGTATATCGACGATTATGGAGTAGATAAAATAGCATTTGTAAACGTCGAAATGAACGTGAATATGGCCGGAGGACAACCAGTCTCTATGGAGAACCTGCGAAAATTAAGAGAATTTTGTAACGATTACAAATTAAAGATAATTTTTGACGCAACTCGTTCAAGCGAGAACGCTTATTTTATTAGAGAAAGAGAAAAAGGGTATGAAAACACTCCAATAGTAGATATACTAAACGAAATGATGAGCTATTCGGATGGTTGCATTTATTCCGCAAAAAAAGACTGCTTAGTGAACATTGGGGGTTTTTTAGCAACACACGATAAAGAAATCTTTGAAGCTGCCCGAAGCATGGTTGTTGTGTATGAAGGATTACATACATACGGTGGAATGGCAGGTAGGGATATGGAAGCTGTAGCTCGAGGCTTGAGAGAGGGCACCCAATATGAATATTTGAAATATAGAATTAATCAAGTTCGCTATTTAGGAGAACTTCTTAAAGAGAAAAATGTTCCAATTGTCAAACCCACTGGTGGACACGCTGTTTTTCTTAACGCATTAAAGTTCGTACCACATCTTGCGAGAGATCAATGGCCAGCACAAACTTTATCTGCTGCAATATACGAGGTTTCAGCGGTCAGAACTATGGAAAGAGGGGCGATATCCAAAGGAAGAGATTCAGAGAATGGTGAAAATATCTTCCCAAAACTTGAGTTAGTACGACTTACTATTCCACGTCGAGTTTATACCAACACTCATATGGAGTATTCCGCAAATTCTATCGTAAATCTCTATGAGAAAAGAGAAACCATTCCAGGATTGAAAATGGTTTACGAACCTAAGTACCTTCGATTCTTTCAAGCAAGATTTGAACAACTAAGCCTTTAAAATAGTACTTATTTATTTTATCTTTTTATAAAACTTATTTTAAAGAATTTATCAATAAACTCTACCAAGAAATTTTAAGATAAGATATATCTAAATTTCATCGGAATATTCACTCCAGAATTGTAAGTTATATCAGAAGATCAATTGGAAAGTATAGAATTATAGAAAGAATTGCTGCAATTGGAAAAGTTAGTAACCAAATTGCGATGATTTTCCATAATCCCTTTTTCATTGGTGAATTGCTTGCTTTTGAAAGTCCTACTAATGATGCCACGAGCAAATGAGAACCAGAAAGAGGTATTTTTTGAATGGTCCCAATAAGCATGACGGCTGCTGTTGGTACTTGCACGGCAAAGGCCGTACTCGGCCGAAGTTCCGTCATTTTACCTAAATTTTTAATAACAATTCTTCCTAAAACCCCTAATCCAGCAGCTAAACCAAAACCAGTCATGATTAATAATAAAGTTATATTAATATCATCTCCAACTCCAACTACTATTCCAATTGCGTTAGAACAATCATTTCCTGCTCTAGAGAAGGCTGTAATACATATGATAATTAAGATTATATAGGAATACTTGTTCTCTGATCTTTCATAGGCTTGGAATCCCTTTAAGTGCTTGAGTTTCCGTTTATTAAGTACCTTAACAACGCCATATGTCACAGTATAGCCGACTATCGGAGATGCTAACCACCAAATGCTCATTTCTAGTATTGTGCTCCAATTTACACCCTCTCCACCCCCCAATAACAACCCTAGTCCTATAATTCCTCCTATTGTAGCATGAGTTGACGAAATTGGAAGCCCTAAAGCGCTAGATAAGATTAACACAATGGCAGTTGAAATCAAAATGGTCATAACAACAGCGTCCTGGCTAATGCTAAGAGTTTCGTAATCTAATAAAAGGATTTTGTCACCTACTGATTTAGCAACACCTTCCCCTAATAATATTGCTCCAGCGATAGCGAAAATCGCTGCTAAGATGAGAATTTGTTTCATGTTAAGAATTCGTGATCCATAAAGCGGGGCCATCGTTTCATCGTTAGCGCCAATTGCAAAACTGATTATAATAGAAATTACTAAAAATATGATTAAGATGTATTCTAACGCCATTTTGCCCATCCATCCATTTCTATCTAGTAGGGTATCTTATAATCAATCCTCTCAGATAATCTGATGTTTCCTCAACCCACGAGACAATATCATATATATATGTCACTAATTTTGAAGTTAAGTATATTTTGGTGGGATCGTCTTTCATTTTGTATACTTTTCCGAGTAATTTAAACTTAGCCGTTCGCGCTTCTCTCTTTCTCTCTTCAATTTCATAGGTTTTCTTGTAAGCACCATCAAAATCAGTTTCAATTAAAGTAGCACAATTCACTAGCTCTTCGACAGCTTGACTGCATGCGCTGTATAACTGTTTAAATTCTTCTTTAATTTCCTTGTAAAGCTTGAAAGGATATACTTCTAGAAACCTTGAGAAAAACTCCATCTTATCGTTTACGGAATCTACCATCATCAGAATGTTATACCTGTCTTCAACTAAAAAAGGAAGGGCTCTTTTATCCCTGAAAAGAACCTGAGTATATTTCTCTTTAAGCTCATCACATTTTTTTTCTGTTTGAATAATCCCTTCTAATGATTCCTTCTTTAAGTTGTCATTTGTAAAAGTTGAGAGTGCCTCATGTAGGAGTGCGGAGCCATTTAATGTTTCGGCTAAAAATTCCTTGTTGATCTCATCTAATTCATTTTTCTTTTCTTTTAACAATTTCATTTTATTCACATACCAAATTTCATGAATTTCTTACCATGAAATAATTAATTTTTTTATATTCTATTTATTGTTTGCTCTATAAAAAAGCTTATGTCTTCATTTATGTTCGCAATGTAATAGTTAAAATAAACCTCATCTTATCTCTCCAGCTCTTCAATTTACAATTATACGAGCTTGAATTATGATGTAATATATATCTATAAAGATTTTAAAAAAAGTAAAAAAAATAAATGTTAGATTAGAACAGTTTCTCATCTAAAACGATAGTGTCGTTTCTTTTTGGTCCAATAGAAATCATAGCAATATCAATATTAAGTTCATCTTTAATTGCTTCAAGATAAATTTTCATTGTTTCAGGTATCGAATCGTATCCTTGATTAGCAATTTCAGACCACTCATCGCTAGAAAGTCTATCCCAACCTTTAAATTCTCTATAGATTGGAAGGCATTTTTTGATTATTTCGTGTTGGATTGGCCAACTTTCAAGCTCTTTTCCGTTTAATTTATATCCTGTGCACATTTTTATTGGATTTATTCCATGGAGTGCATCCAGTAATGTAATTATAACTTTATCCACACCATTGATCATTATACCATACTTAATATTGAATAAATCTAACCAACCAACTCTTCTTGGGCGTCCAGTAACCGTTCCGTATTCGTGTCCTTGTTCCCTTATAACCTCCGCCGTATTGTTGAATAATTCTGTAGGAAACTTTCCTTCACCTACCCTTGAGGTGTAAGCTTTAATTACCCCTACAATCTTTCCTATTTTCCTTGGAGGTATACCTGTTCCTGCACTGATCCCTAATGCATTAGGGTTTGAAGACGTACCGTAAGGATACATACCATGATCCAAACAAAGTAGATTACCTTGAGCTCCTTCGAATATAACTTTTTTTCCCGAATCAATCGCTTTATTCAAATAATAAGCCGTATCCGTAACATATGGTTTTAATTTCTCGCCGAAAGTTTTGTATTCTTCATACATAGCTTCAAAATCATAATCCCAGTTAGGATCGTAGACTTTTATCAATTTTTTTTTGATTTTAAATATTTGTTCCAGTTTCGGCTTCAAAATTTCAGGATGGATTAAATCATATATTCTAATTCCCCACCTACCTGCTTTATCTGAATATGTTGGTCCAATTCCTCTTTTTGTAGTTCCAGCACGGTATTCTCCTTTTGTCTTTTCTTCTAACCCATCGAGAGCGATGTGAAAGGGAAATATAACATGGGCGGTAGAACTCAATTTGAGGTTGACTTTTTTATTAAGCTTATTTAAATTATCTATTTCTTCGAGTAGAACCTTGGGATCAATAACACATCCATTTCCAATCACAACCTCCTTTTCCAGTGGAGCTCCTGATGGAATTAACTTGAATTTATATTTAATCCCATTCGCAACGATAGTGTGTCCCGCATTATTTCCGCCGTTATATCGTACAACAATATCTGATTTTTGAGCTAGGTAATCTGTTATCTTTCCTTTACCTTCATCACCCCAGGATAGACCACAAACAGCAATTGTATTAAAATTGTTATTCATTATTCACAATCCATTAATTTTCTTAACCTTGCTCATTTTAATTATTTAGGAAAAGATTATTATTAGATTTTACAATCAAAAATATAATCCAAAAAGGATTATTCTTTAAAGTTTATAAAATTTTTCTGTTAATGTTTTATTTATAGATTAATTTTTAAAGCTGTATTTTTATCTTGTTTATTGTAAAGATGCTGAGAAAAACGATTTTATTCGACTTAAATCATAACGAAATGCTCACGTTAGACAACGATTTTTCTGACTTTTTAAAACTTCTTCATAATCTAAATTTTAAGATTGAAAAAAACGAAAATAAGGATTTAACCAAAAAAGTATTGGAAAATGTAGACGTACTAATATTAGGTAATCCAATTGACGATTATTTCTCAAACATCGAGATTAAAGAAATCGTTGATTTCGTTAGATTAGGAGGAAGTATCCTGATTGTTAGTGAATATGGAGCGGATTATCTTCAAAAAACAAACCTTAATGATATCGCTAATCATTTTGGATTTTTATTTGAGAAGAATCTCATAAAAGAACAAAACCCAAAAAAACAGAAATTTTAAA
>Ga0307377_10007377_pt1 | contig 11367 bp, 20 predicted proteins | sample TR3MG_FD_202535 | JGI IMG/M metagenome (GOLD analysis project Ga0307377, IMG submission 202535) | Soil microbial communities from Risofladan, Vaasa, Finland - TR-3 | ecosystem: Environmental > Terrestrial > Soil > Coastal area > Acid sulfate soil | place: Finland: Risofladan, Vaasa | collected...
TGGTCACGAACATACCAGAAACTTTAACCAAGCAAACAACAATCCAGGTAATAATCCTGTAGGGTTTTTAAATGTTGGTGCAGCATTCACCCAATCCACAACTGGCGGTGGAGCGCATAGTCACGGGCTAACTGGTGACACAGAAACTCGCCCAGCAAACACTGCGGTAAAACGCTGCATCAGATATGCAAAGGGCGTTAGTGGTGTTTTGAGTACAACACAAACTTTAAATTTATCTGGAAAAGCAAGATATCATCAAACAGCTGCGCAAAGTATACCAGTTGCATTAAATGCTTTTATCAGTTATCCGATAAAATCTTGGGGTGATATAGATTCAAACATTACAACCACACCATGGAGATATACGGCCAACAAATCGGAAGTAATTTCTGTTGATGCTGGTTTATTATTAACTAACAGCACTTTATGGAGTCCATCAGCTGAATTTAGAATATCAATTTATAAAAATGGTGCTATTTATTCAGTCGGGCAGCGGGTAACTGGACTGCCTGCTGGAAGTAGTATGCTTGCATCATCAACAGCATCTGGACTTGTTATATTAGATGTTGGTGATTATGTAGAAATAGGTGCGTATCAAACAAGTGGTGCAGCAATAAATACATATTCATCTGGAAGTGCAAATGCTTTTAATTTTGTAAATGTAAATCAGATCTTAGATTTATCTGTGTATTCAATTTACGGAAAAACAGAAGTTGTTGAATCATTCGCTTCACCGTCAATAGCATATCCATTTGGCGCAAACGTATGGGGAGATTTAACGTCAATAGATTTAACAGTTGGCGAATGGGATATAACTTACAGAGGACGAATAGGAACTGGTGGCACATCATCCACACACAATCAAAACTACTTTGTGGGAACTGTTGCAGGCAACAATACAACTGGCAGAATTCTAGGATTAAATGCAACTGGTGAAACAGTATCTGGTGCTTTTAATTCACCGGCTTCAGTAATGCCGAGATACACGGTCAACGTCACTCAGGATACAACTTTTTATTTAAAGACAGTATCAACAGCTGTGCCAACAAACTATGTCCTTGTTGAATATACATTAAATGCAAGAAAGGTTAAATAATGAGTGAAACCAAAAGATATGTTTTTGTAGATCCAAACGATCCAACTAAATTCAAAATTGAATCTAGAAGTAAAAAACCAAAAGATGCACTTGCCGTTACTGATTTGGATTTCGATCAAGCTCAATATATAATTGCAGTTGTTGACGGTGTTGTTATTCTTGATGAAGAATTAAAAACAGAAAAAGATGCAAGCAATTCAATTAAAAAAACAATAGATGAATTATATAATACTATGCAGGATGAAGTTGCATCAGACATGTTATCGACTTTTCACACAGAAAAATCAGATTGTGCATTAACTGATTATTTAACGCTTATAGACATGAAGGCTTTTCCAGATGCTTACAAAGACATGGGAATAAAAGTCATTTACACACTAAAAGCCGATGATGGAACAACTCTCTTTGGTCCTGGTGACTTATTAAATACAGATAAAAAGATTCTGGATTTCGCATCACGGCAAATAGAATTGATACGGGACTTTTCAATCAGAAGGTTACAGAAAATTGACAAATTTAATGATGACAAGAACGCAATTCTTGGTGTGTAATTAAATAAACTTTTAAAAGGAGAATAGAATGATTGTATTAAATTTCGAGGTAGCTGGTATTATTCGCAGGGCGCGAAGATTTCGCTACGAAACAGTAAAAGCAGTGTCCAGTTCGCTGGCAAGTGTTAGTGATGCAGACATGAGTAGAAGTCTTACATTTCTAAACGCATTAAGGTCTTATATCGCACACGTGATTTCTGCACCTGCTTTAGATTTGCCGGAGAGTTCGCCGTATGAAATTAATTTAGGTGAGCCTGAAAAACTAGACATGCCTGAAAACGAAAGCTTTGTTGACTTGATGGTTATGTATGATTTGCTTGAAAAAGAAGTTGGCAACAGTCAATCAGCAAGACAAGCCACGGGCATTATTTCACACGATCATTTGAGAATGGTTAATCTGATAAATAAAATGGAAGACTTTCTAAATAATTATGTAAAAGAAATTTTGCCTTTAGATTTGCCGGAGAGTTCGCCGTTACGTGATGTAACTGGTGGCGGAAGAACTGGGGTTTAATATGAGTTACACAGATATAGCTAAAAAACTAGGTCTAGATGCTTTGGAAAAGGCTATTTTTGAGCTGGTAATACCTTACATTGATGATGTTATTCAGAAGTCAGAAAATAAAATTGATGATTCTGCTTGGGGTGCTTTGCGTCCTATGCTTTTAGAAATGATTGATAAATTAGATGGCGAAAAGGATTTAGAATAGTGTGGGCATGGATTGTTGGGCTATCTAAAGTAGCTTTTGACAAAGCCATGCAGACATTCATAATGGCTCAGTTGGCAAGGCTTGCTGACTGGGCTGTTTTTAAATTAACTGTATGGTTTCACATTTTAAAAATTAAGAAAGTTAAGAAAGCAATAGAAGAAAAGGACAATATTGGTGTTGAAAAAGCTATTGGCAATCCTGACGCTGGTGACCCTTCTGGTTTTGACGGTGTCTTGCAACGAAAAAGAAAAAGAAAAGATTAGAGCTAGCATCTGGTTTTTCAGCGTTGAACGTCAGGAAATATACAGGAATTTGAATAATGGAGATCAAGAATTTTTACCTTTTGTTGCTCCACAAATAGAGGATTATGTAGCTTTAAATAAAATAGACTTCGTAGAGTTTGTAGACACTTGCACTGGGTATAGGATTAATAATGTTAATAGGTCTAAACTGCCAAATAGATAACTGCCAAAACTTTTTCTGGCATGAGGCACTTTACCTACCTCAATGGGACGTCTGGGTTTGGCCCAACACAGTAAAAACAAAAGAAAATATAGAATCAACAGCCAAAAAAATGGAACTTATCAGGGCGCATCTCGGAGTACCTTTGAGAGTTACAAGTTGGTTTAGACCAGAGAGATATAATAGAAATGTAGTTTTCGGAGCGCAGTACTCTGCACACGTTGAGGGTTTAGCTTGTGACTTTGTGCCAGTCGGTATGGAAGTTAAAGAGGCAAAAGAAAATTTAAAACCAAAATTAAGAGAGTTTGGAATTAGAATGGAGTCAAATCTTGATGGCAACTGGCTACATATTGATTTAAGAGAGCCAGGTCCAAGCGGAAGGTATTTTACACCATGACTATTTCACTAACTAGACTCGCAGACTTCGCAAACCAAAATCTAAATAAACAGCCGAACATTGTTTTAAAAATTGAGGGTGACCCAACTTGTTATGGTGGAGTCATTATAAAAAAGAAATTACAATACGGTGACCCTGTTTTATATGGAGACTTTGGTTTGTTTTATGGAGGCTCTACAGAGGTAGAAAATCAGGCAGACATTATAAGCTTCAGCAAGGGAACGACTACAAACATTACTCAAAACGTAAATATAGATACTGGAATTGGTAATTCTATTCAATCTATGCAGATTGCATTGGTTGATTTGGGTGGAGTTGCTACTGACTTAATATCTCCAGGTGTTGTTTTAGACGATATACTTGGCGCAAGATGCGCTGTTTACTTTGGCTACGAAACAACTAATTTTCCTGATGACTTTATAACTTTATTTAAAGGCAATGTTGACGAAGTAAATAGCGTTGCTGGCCTGGTTACACTAAACATAATTCACCCAGATAATTTTAAACGTGCAAACCTATTCACAAAAGCAGAGAGTGATTTATTCGCAGCAATACCGGACAACGTTAGCACGACAATTATTATCAATGATGCGTCTAAGTTTTTCACACCAGTCACGGGTCCTGATGGGCTAATAGATCAAACCATAAAATACTATGGCTTAATAGATGGCTCAGAAGTTTTTAAATACACTGGCATTACTGGAAATCAATTTACTGGTGTTGTTCGGGGTCAGCTTGGAACAATACCAATAGCACATGATGTCGGGGAAAGCGTTGAGAGTTTTGTCAGACTAGAAGGTGCTGTGATTTCAGACATTGCATTAAAGCTTATGTTAAGCGGTTGGGATGGTCCTTTCGTATCTGACATCGAAGCAAGTTCTATAGTTCAATCCAGTTCGCTGGTTGTTCCTGACTCTATATTTTTTGAAGGTATAGACGTTGCTGTGCTTTATAATTTAACAGTCGGTGATTTTGTTTCAGTAACCGGAGCGACCAACGGAAGCAACGACATAGTACTCAGTGAAGTTTTAGAAATAGTAAAACTAGAAGACGGCACTGGAACATCTTACATTATTGTTAACGATAGCCTTGTAACTGAACTTACAACTGCGGCTGTTGTTAGTTTTCGATCGCAGTATGATACTTGGGGCGTTGGTCGGGGCATGCAGATGCTTCCTGAAGATGTTGATATTGCAGAACACATTAGAATATCAAGCACGTTCTTGGGCGGTTTCAATTATGACTTTTATATTAAAGAAGGAATAGATGACTCAAAAGAGTTTTTAGACAAACAAGTATATAATCCTGCTGGGTGTTTTAGTTTAGTGAGAAAAGCCAGCGCAAGCATTGGTGTTCAATATCCACCACTACCAACTGATGTAATACAAATTTTAAATAGTGAAAATATAAAAAACGCAGGAAGCATTAGCCTAAAAAGGTCCACAAGTAGAAACTTTTATAATGGTGTGGTTTACAAGTTTGAAGATCAGCCAACAGAAGATAAATTACTTAGAATTGAGGCGGTATTGTCAGGAGACAGTAAGTCTAGATTTGGGCAGAAAATACCTGATAAGTTTTTAGTTATTGAGTCATCTGGGATGCGTGAAGACCTAAACGCCAGAGTATTAGCCAACAGCATTGCTGTAAGGCGACTGGCCAGCTATCAGTTCGGAGCTGAATACATTAACGGCCTTAAATTAAATCTCCAGGCTGGGCTTACTGTGGAGGCTGGTGACGTTGTTTTGCTTGATATGTCTAACTTGCAAGTGAGTGACATAGAAACAGGCTCAAGGTCTGGTGACCCTAGACTGTGGCGAATAAATAAAAAGTCATTTGATGTTAAGACAGGGGCAGTAAGCGTAGATATTATTGATACGAATTTCGATAAAGATGTAAGATATAGCTTAATTAGTCCTAGTAGCTATATTAAGTTTGTAAACTCAAACACTGTCTTTATTATAGAAGAGAGTTTTGGCGGTGATACTTACGGCTCTAATGAGTATAGAAAATGGACTTCGTATCTTGGAATAAACGTAATAATCCGTAATGCAGATTATACAGTAGTATCAAATCCTGTGCAACTTTTAAGCAATTCAGCAAATACATTCACACTTTCTGCTGACCCAGGAATAACTTTGGTGCCTGGTTTAGTTATGGAGTTTGCGCCATACGATCAACTTGGTGTTGACCCAATTGAAGCTACTGTTAAACTAATTTATGCAAGTTTCACTGATGAAGAAAATAATTTTGGTGACGGTGGCGTTCCATATAGAATAATTTAATAAAAAGAGGTTATAGATGGCAGACATAGTAGGTTCTAAACAATACATTCAACAAGAGTCGGTAGACTTTAACAGTCCTACTAGTGAAGTCACTTTTACAACCGTGGGCGGAAGTATTAACTGGTCATTAGATCAATTAAGCGGTCAAAAAGTTCAAAGGTTTTCCTCCGTAGGTGCCGGAGCGTTTATTGTTCCAACAACTGCAAACTTAATTTACTATTGGCTTATCGGTGGCGGTGGCGGTGGCGGTGGCACCGATAATAATCTTGTGAGTAACTTTTACAGGGGCGCGGCTGGAGGCAGTGGGGCATATCATGTTGATGGGTTTTTTCCAGCAATTGGTGGCTCTACAATTACAATTAATGTTGGTGCTGGCGGTGTTGGTGGTCCAGGTAACACCAACGGCGGAACTGGTGGAGATACAACAATAAGTGGAACTGGGATTGCTATGACAGCAAGGGGAAACGGTGGAGGTGAACGCGCGCTTGACGGTGGAAACACATCTTTTAATCAATATCAAATTGGAACTTCCGGTGGACAGGGTTTTACAAATGCACTTCCAGGCCAAGGCTCTCAGTCTTTTTCTGGTGGCGCAGGTGGCGCATCGGTCGGAGCCGGACCAAATACATTAGCCGGTGGCGGTGGCGGTGGTTCTTCATCAATAGCAAAAGGTGGAAACGGTGGAAACGGTGGAGGCACTGGGTCTTCTGGTGGTGTCGGTGCTGGTGGCGGTGGTTCTGGCGGACATTCTGGGGGCGGTTTTTTGACGGGCTCAAATGGCGGTTCTGGTTTAGCAATTATAGTTGCCTATAAAATATAATTTAATTCATAAAACTAACATCATCCTCTTCAAACTCTAGGTCTACCAATTCGCCGATGGCTTGTATTTTTTCGTCTGAGTGTAGTTTTATAAAATCAATTAGGTATGCAAAAAACTCTTCGCTTGAAATTGGTAACTCACTTTTTACGTTGATACAAATCATAGTGCAGTCATCATTGTAGAAGATGCCGCCATAAAGCTTATCATCATCCACGCTTAAGCCTAATGGTAAAATTCTCCATTAAAAACTCTTCTATTCCAGTTACAATAATTTCCTCAACCTCTCTGTTTAAGTCGGTTTGCCCAACCTTTAACTCGTGCAGAATTGCGTGAAATAATTCGTGAAGAAATATACTTGAACGCTCCGCAGGTTTTGTAGCACGGTCAATCCACATTATTTTCTTTTGCTTATCGCAAAGGCCGTCAGCCAATACGCCTTCGTCTGTTTTAAGGTTCCACTTGTAACTGACCGTCCAAACTTTACCATAAACATTAATTGATTTTGGTATCTTCACTTTAGTTCACCAATCCAACGACCGTTTTTATTTAAAACCATTGGCAGTAGCTTCGGCTGTCCGTCTAGAATTATTCCACAGCCAATTATAGGACGTTTTAAATTGGTGTTGTTATATTCAAAAGCTAAACTTTTATCATCAACCAAACAGCCAACAACCATAGACCAATAAAGACAAATGGGATTAGCCCAATACTGCACGGTAAATTGCTCGTGATAATGGCCGTTAACGGTAGCCATGCCTAGTGACTGAGACAATTTAATTGACTGAGCACTTTTACCGTGGCAAATATAAACTTTATTCCCATCGGACATTGGTAGAGTTAAATCATAAGACCATTTCCAAGTCTTAGGAGCCTCCAGAACATCATTGTAGTCTTTAAAAACAGACCTAGGAAGTCCTGCATGCTTTTGTTTTCTGTAAACAAGTGAACCATGGTTAGAGTCAACTATATTAAGGTAGGGAAAAAGTTTGTATAGGGTCTTTAACTTCTTAATAGCTAACTCTAACTCATGGCCTGGGCTGAATAAATCGGGGTCAGAATTATGAAAACTAATTGCGTGTCCATCAACTTCATCACCAACACTTATTACTTTATCTGGTTTATACTTACTTTTTATTGCTTTAAGAAACTGAATAGAATCAGGATGCTCGTAAGGAATATGTAAGTCAGATATACATAATATAGATTTAAAACCCATAACCAATGGTAGCTTATTGCGCCTTGGAGGGGTAATAAGCCAGCAATAACAGGATTTTAGTCTTAGGACCTAAGTAACTTTGATCTCTTTTTGGCGTCTAGTTTTTTGGTTCATTCTTTCAAATGTGAATTTTTTAATGCCTACGTTTTTACAAAGGCGCATAATGCATTTTCTGACTTTTGAATTATAAAAACCAAGGTAGGATTTAATGACAGCATCTTGGTCCAGGTTGTTAACTATAACTACACACACAAACTGATAGGCATCTCCCCACACCCAATCAACTCCACCTCTAACAATGCCAACAGTAGGGATTATCCATTCAATACTCACACCAATATTGTCTATGCTTGTGTAGTCAATATCATGCATTTAATCTACCCATAACCACACAAATAGCCATGTTAAATTAAAAACTAAAAACATAAACACAGCCGGAGCTAAATCATAGTACAAAAAATTATCTATAGTTATTAATGTGCTCACAACCACTCCTTTAATTTCTCTGATATTTCATCAACACTGCAACCTAAAAAATCAGCAAGATTTGTATCATCAATCCAGGTGTCTTTGCCGTTTGGATATTTATAAATTGGTTCAGCACTTAGAACGTCCTTGCTTTTACACTCATCATCACAGACAAGACCAGTATCTAGAAACTGTGCAACAGGCTCTCTTGAGTCGTAGACTCTTCCGGTTTTAGAGCATGTTAGTTTAAGATAGCCCATTATGATTTCAATCCACAAATTATCTTTAAATATAATGACATAAATAAATCATAATATTGTTCGATTGTTATTCTGTTATTTTTTTTGGCTATTTTCAGCAGTTGTATTGCTGACTCTTTGTGATCTTCAGTAACTATTCCAGAGCACACTTTGTAGAGCCACATAAAAATATTATAATTTTCAACACTATTCTTGTCAGTATCCATATTCTTCATCCTCTTCTCGTTTAATTTCTCCAGCTAGATATTGTTCTATCTCTTCGATTTTATAAGCGGTGAGCCTGTGCATTAACTCAACACCATTTGCTGTGAATAATAACACAATACAGCTGAAAATTGAACAGAAATAGCCATCTTTTCGCTTGAAAATTTCGTAATGAATACAAGCGTTTACAGAGCCGAAGTCACCAATAGACATAATTATATTTTTTTCTCTAGTGCCAAACCAGATGCCTGTTTGCTTTTTCATATATGTATATATTACACTAGAAAAATGGACCGTAAACAATCAGTTATGAGAGCAATTGAAAATTACAGTAAAAAGCTTGAAAATAAAAACAAGCCAAAATCACCGTCAAAAAAACGTGAATCTCCAGAGAAAAAAGTCGTTGCTGGGCTTTGCAAATGGCTGAAGGACTACGGGTTTAGTTACGACATTATAGAAGCATCAACATACGATAGAAACAGCAGCGAAGGCCACACGACCAAGGTTTCCGCTGGTTTTTCAGATATTGTTGCCGTTGATCGCTGGGGATTTGGGGTTTTCATTGAGGCTAAGGCTCCAGGCAGAAGAAAGTCAGGGCTCAAAGAACATCAATATAATTTCCTGAGGATGAAAATTATGAATAACGCTTTTGCGTGTTGCACAGACTCAGCAGAACACCTGCACGATTTATACCATAAATGGATTGTCTTAAAACTAAAGGTCAGAGAGTTGCAGGTATTAAAGCCGATTTCGATGTTTCAGGCCGGACAAAAATCACCAGTACAATTATTGCTTGCTGATTTACCAGTTCCAAAAGCCGTGCGTGACGATAAACCAAACGCTGAACTTGGCTTTTAAAAGTCGTTCAAACCAAAGTTAACTCTGTGGTGTAAATACTTATCAATTAAATAAAGAAAATAACTGTGCTTAATATCAATCCAACTACACAATTCTCTAGTAGATATTGAATAAACATTTCTTTTTAATCTCTCCAAATTCACTGGAGGTATGCCGGATGACATGTAAAGGCTTAACTCTGCATTTTTTAACTCTTCGGCTGAGTATTTTCTTCTGAAACTCATTAAGTCAATATCACTAAAGTATGTATTTAGTATTGCACAAATTAATTTTGCTTCTGGTGATTCTGGTTTTGCAATGTCTCGACCAAAGTCAAAACGCCATTCGTTAGGTTTCATACAGAAATATTAGTTTATTTAAAGACGGATTGAAAGACTATTGTTGTAAAAAAAGTAACTGCCCCAAGTCCACCCGCTATGTGCCATTTGAATTTTAACACTTCGTCTAGTTTTTTTTCTATACTCTCAAGTCTTTTTTCTGTGTTCGTAATATACAGCTTGAACCAATCTTCTGACTTCATAAAAAAGCTCCCCATCCGCGCATTGAAGAAACAAGTAAACAACAACGGATATTGTATCACCAAATGGATATGCGTTGACAGGGAGCAGGTAAAAATAATTACTAATTAAAACAGTATTTCTTCATTTGCATCAAAACTAGGTGCAGGTCCAGGTGCCAAATTCTCAACTCCTGAATGAACAGTGCTGCTTTTGAAGTCTGCTACAACATTTTCAATTATGGCATTGTCGTAGACTTTGCCCTGGTACTCTCTGTTGGTAACTTGCAATTCAACAGTAAGTATATCCATTTTAGGATAAAGCATTGCATGACATTTCTCGGCCGACTCGTTCCACGTGGAACATTCTTTTAATTCGCTGCCAATTCCAAGGACACCAGTTTGCCATTTAACAAATTTAACAGCACTCTCCGAAAACTGTAATCTAATCCATAACTTTCTATCATTGAAGTTTGCATCTCCAACAATACGCCACACAGTAGTTACAACATACGGCTCCTTACTTGTGTCTAACTTAGATTCATCAAGCACTGCTGTGTAAAGTCCTGGCTCAATATTGTTGTACTCTTCTTTTTCGTCTTCCCATAATCCCATCGTTTCCTCGCTTTGTTTGTTTGCCGTAATTGGCATTAATTATTTATTTTTCTCAACACACTTCTGCGCTTCATCCTCTTCCCAACACTCGCAATGTTTTTCTTTGAAGTCGAATCTATCAAGAAGTTCTTTGCAGAAAAATCTAGCAAGCGGTTTTCTATATCCTTTGCCGTTATTTACATCGTGACTTAACCGTGCTGTGAAAAACAACTGGTCAAGCCTGGGTAATTGCAGAAACGGAACGCTCATAATTAAATTAACCAGAACGTCACCAATTGCAAAAAGCAACAGCGCAGGTACAGCAAATATTGTAACTATTTTTGTTACCTTTTCTGGGTGTGTTTTTCTGGCAAGGTTAAGTCTGGCAAAGCCTAAATAGCCTAAGTAAACAATGCTAATAAAAACATAAATCCCAATGGTCCAATACAAGTAATTCATTTATTCCCCTCTTTAAGTTATGCCGCAATTTTAATTTAAAAATGTTCTATTGTACATATCTTTGCTTTATGTACTACAGCGCATAGTTTAGTTTTACCCATAAAAAATATACTCCAAGTATATAGTTATAGGATTTTTCAAACCCAAGTTAATATCTCGTAAGGTAGCCAGTCGTCTAGGTCATCGACAAGTACCTTAATATTATTGTGAGCGTGAAACGGCATGTAAGGCTTGCCATACTTGCATTGCACCCAATAACGTATTTTAAACTTTGTGTACTTAGGCCCTACATAAGAAACAGCCAGGACTTCTATAAATAAATCCATGCAACGCTTATGTTTGTAAAAGCCTTTTTTCACCCGCAACCATTCCTTAAATATAAAGTATATGTTTTCAATCGTTTGGCAAATACTTGAATCGTTTGCCAATCACTCATCGCTTGCCTCGTATTCTTTAATGGCTTTAATCATTGCCATGCGATCATAACTTATTGT
>Ga0307377_10007378_pt1 | contig 11367 bp, 19 predicted proteins | sample TR3MG_FD_202535 | JGI IMG/M metagenome (GOLD analysis project Ga0307377, IMG submission 202535) | Soil microbial communities from Risofladan, Vaasa, Finland - TR-3 | ecosystem: Environmental > Terrestrial > Soil > Coastal area > Acid sulfate soil | place: Finland: Risofladan, Vaasa | collected...
GCAGGTCACGCGGATGCTCGTCAAGGCAGGACGAGCGCTCGGCATCCAGCTCTGCGACCACGTCATCGTCGGCCGAACGGCGGCGCAGTCGTTCTCCATGCTCGACGCGGGACTCGTGCCAGAGGAGCCGTGAGCGTCTCGACGTTCTACTGGTGCGGCGTGCTCGCCATGCTCCTCGCGCAGCCGGGGCCCCCTTTCGCGTCGGGCGCAGCGGCGATCCGAGCGCTCGGCTGGCCCCTGTTCGTCATCTTTCTGCTGATCGACTCGCTCAATGGGAGCGACGGCAGCTAGGCCCAGTGCTGGGCCTCGCGCACGACCTGGACCGCGAGCAGGGGGTGGAGGCCGGCGCCCAACGGGATCCCGAGGGCGCGCGCGGGCGTCATGCCAGCGCGTAGGGCCTCGATGGTTGCCGACACCGCCGGGTGCAGCTCGGTGGCGGGGTTCGGCTGGAACGGTGCGCGGCCGAGGGCGCGGGCCAGCTCAGGGGGCACGCGAGCTGCCTTGAGCTTCGCGATCTCGTGCGCGACCCGAACGTGCTCCGGCACGCGACCCGGATCGGCGCCGACCATGCGCTGCCTCATGGCATCGACGCGGCTGCGCCGGGCCTCGTAGGCCTCGCGACCCACGGCGAGGGCGCGCTGCTTACTCACGCGCCGCCCCGTCTCCATGCGGATGAAGTGCTGTAGATGCTCGCCCGAGCTGTGGCCCGGATCGTACGAGTATTGCGGATCCGCGGTCGCCCGGTAGTAACCGCCCGCGAGGCCGTCCTCGAACTCGTCGCCCCACGAGGTCTCCGCGGTCTGCGTCTCCTCGCCGCCCTCCTCGAGCTTCGCTACGAGCTGCGCCATCCTCTCGAAGACCTCGTCCTGCTCGGTCTCGAACAGGTCCGCCTCCCGGCTGGACGCCCTCGGGTGCCGCTCCAGGAACCCGTAGGCCGCGTCGACCTGCGCGTCGATCTGCTCGTAGCGCCGCGCGAGCGCTTCGAGCTCCTCCACGTCCTCCTTGGGGAGCGCCGTGTGGGCGCGGCCGACTCCGACGCCTGCGTACAGTTCGGCACCCAAAGGGCGCACGCCGAAGGCATCCGAGAACGCCTCCGGGGACATCGGCGCCTGTACGAGCGCCTCGTCCGCCTCTTCGACCGTCTCGAAGCCGGCGAGCTGAGCCAGGCGAAGCAGCTCGTTGGGATCCACTGCCCGGATTGTCGCGCGATTTCGCGTGTTTTTCCATTGGTTGCGTTCGTGGCCCTCTCAGGGCTACAGTGTGGCCCTCATGACGGACGTTGTCAAAACGATCACGGTGAAGGTGCGCGTGGACCCCCTGGAGAAGCGGGACCTCGACTGGGCGGCGAAGCGGGCGGGCCTTCCGCTCTCGGTGTGGATGCGGTCGCTCGCGCTCCAGGCCGCGCGCGATCAAGCGGCGCAGGTGGGGAGGCGCAAGCAGTGAGGCCAAGCCACTACCTCGGCGACCACACATCGCTCATCACCACCGTGCACGATCACCGTATGTACGTCGACACGCTCGACACCATCGCGGCGCCGCACCTCATCCTCGACGGCAACTGGGAGGGGTGGGTGTCGCGGTTCATTCGGCAGACGCTGCCGCGGGGCGCGTGCTTCGTAGACGTCGGCGCGCACCTCGGCTGGTACACGCTTCTGGCGCACAGCTGCGGCGCTCGGTGGGTGCACTCATTCGAGCCGAACCAGCGCCTGCACGGGCTGCTCGAGCGCACGCTCTCCATCAACGGCCTGTCGGCTCGGACGACGCTGTACGACGTCGCGCTGCTCGACAAGGAAAGCAAGGAAGTCTTCGCGGTGCCCCTGCACTGGAGCGGCAACGGACGGATCGAACCCACCGGCGAGCGCGACTCGCACGAGGACGAGCGACCAACGCAGCGCACGGTCGTGACCACGAAGACGCTCGACGACCTGCTCACCACGCGGAGCGGGCAGCACGCTTGGGCCGTGGATTTCATCAAGATCGACGCCGAGGGCGCCGAGAGCCGGATCCTGCGCGGGGCGGCCAAGCTGATCGAAGACAACCCGCAGATGCGGCTCCTGGTCGAGCACCACTGCCTCACCGAGGAGTACGAGACGATGCGGTGGCTGCTGGACACGTTCGGCTTCGCGCTCGGAGTCGTCAACCACAACTCCCGCGTCGAGGAGGTGCCCGTCGAGAAGCTCGACCAGATCCCCGACAGCGAAATGCTCTTTCTGTCGAGGGGGTGATGGCCGCGAAGGTGCTCGCGTTCGGGGGGGCCGAACTGTCCGAAGATCGGACGAAGCGGTACCTGCTGTGGCGCCCCACCGGCGTCCGCGGTGGCAAGACGTGCACGTTCGTGATGCTCAACCCGAGCGACGCCGACGAGGCCGTCGACGACGCCACGGTGCGACGGTGCATCGGTTTTGCCGCGCGCTGGGGGTTTTCGACGATGAAGATCGTCAACCTCTTCGCGTTCCGCACCCCTCACCCGAAGAAGCTCGCGCAGCTCGTGGACGCGGCCGGAGGCGTCCGCGACACCAAGAACATCGCGCGCGTTCGCTTAGCCTGCAAAGACGCCTTCGTCGTCTGCGCATGGGGCGCACACGGCAAGCTCAACGGCCAGGACGAGCGCGTCGCGAGAATCCTCGAACTCGACGGCGTGCGCCTACACGCGCTCGGCTTCTGCGCGAACGGCTGCCCGAAGCATCCTGTGCGGCTGCCCTCGAAGCTCACGCCCGTGCCGTGGCGGCATGAGCGATGCGTCTGGGAGTGCAACCTCCCATAATGGTCGTTCTCGGCGTCCCCACGCTCAACTGCTACGACCTGCTTCGGCGGATGCTGGAGTCGGCCGCTCGCGGCACCACGAAGGTCGACGTCGTCATCGTCATCGACAACGGGGGGGACCTCCCGGAGCTACGCGGCGTGCCGGGAATCGACGCGGTCGAAACCGTCAAGCCGGGCCGAAACCTCGGCGTGGCTGCCTCGTGGAACCGCATTATTGATCTGCACGCCGAAAGGTGGCCAAGCGCCGAGCTGGTCATCGCCAACGACGACCTTGTCGTGCTCCCAGACGGGATCGCCCGGATGCTTCGGCGCCCCGAGCGCCTGGTGATCGGACACTCGTTCTCGCTGTTTCTCTGGCGGCTGGGCAAGTCGCTGCGATTCGACGAGCGCTTCTGGCCCGCGTACGGCGAAGACTGCGACATGCTTCTGCGCGTCAAGCGTGGCGGCTTCAGCGTTGGCTACGCGACCGCCGCGGCGGGACACATTCGCGGGGCGACATCCAAGCGCGTGCCGCGCGCGGAGAGGCGCGAGCTTGATGAGGGCGTTCGTCGCAACGCCGAGCGGTTCCGCGCGAAGTGGGGGCGTCCGTTGTCGGACGACGTCAGGAGGCGTGACTGGCGTCTGGACGGCTACTACAGCGAGCCATGGCGGGGCAGGCCTCCGCCGGGAGAGGACTAGCGGCGAGCCCACCACTGGTAGAAGCCCCAGGCGCCGACGCCGAACAGGCCCACGGTAGCAATCCCAGCGAGGCCGACGCCGCGACACGGCGCGAGGTCGAGGTAGGCGACGGCCGTGTTGTTGTACCGGATGGCGGCGCCCGGGTAGTCGCCGTCGGTGCAGACGCGGTACTGGTTCTCGCAGCCGGGGCGGCATCCGCGCGGGTCGTCGCAGCAGACCTTTCCGGAGTTGTAGGCGCCGCAGATCGCGGGGAGCCCCGACGTGACGCCCTTGCCGATCCGGGCGATGAGCTTGGCCCCGGCGTCGATGTTGAGCTCGGGGTCGAACATCTGATCGGGGTCGTAGTCGAGGAGCCGCGCCGTCGGCGGCATGATCTGCATGATGCCGCGGGCACCTGCGTAGCTGACGGCCTCGGCCTGATCGGCGGCGCTCTCCCACCAGGGCCCCGTCTCGACGCTCGCGATGCCCACGAGCCACGAGGGGGGCAGGTCGTACCGCTTTGCAGCATCCGCGAGCAGGCAGCCCCAGTTTTCCCAGGTTCCGAGCACGATGTCGTGCCGGGCGTGTCCAGGCTCGTAGAGTGGGACGCCCGCGCCCTCGACCTCGACGGCACCGTCGTCGAGGTTTCGCCACCGGGTGCCACCGCAGGGGTTCGTCCAGGGGCCCACCGCGCTATGATAGGCGTCAGCACGCATGCGAAGCAATCGAGCCTGGATCCTCGTGGGGGCTGCCGTCGCCACCGGCGTCGGCATTGCCTTCGTCCTGAAGGGCGGTCACCCGAAGCTCTCGGAAACTAGCCGGATTCTGCTGATCGGCGATTCGATGGCCCAGGGGCTCGCGCCTCAGCTGAAGGCCATGGCCGACGAAGCGGGGATCCCCTTCGTGTCGCTCGCGGTGAAAGGCACTGTGATCTCCGAGTGGGCTGGGCTCACGGCGTCCGCCCATGGGCAGGCCCTGGTCGCGACGCTCGACGCCTACCGGCCCACGATCATCCTCGTCAGCCTGGGCACCAACGACGAGTACATGAGCGCCGCGGCGGCCGCCGCCGAGGCCGACGATCTCTTGGCCCTCCTGACACTGCTCGAAACGTACGGAGACGTCGTGTGGATCGGGCCCCCGGAGCTGCCGAAGGACGACTCGAACGGCATCGTCGCCATGATCGAAGACACCGACGTCGCGTACTTCCCGAGCCAACAGCTCGACATCCCGCGCGCGCCCGACGACCTGCACCCGACCGTCGGAGGCTACGGTAGCTGGGCGGGAATGCTGTGGTCCTGGCTCACCTGAGCCTCCCGCGGCCGGTCGGTTGCTATCACCCTCCGCCTCGCGTAACCTGAGCGCCGATGCCAGCCCACGAGCTCAGAAAGCAGGTTCTCTGCCGGATGTGGCGCGACGAGCAGCTGCGCCTCGACGCGCTTGGCGTCGTCATGAGTGGTGCGGGCAAGCGCCTGGGACGCTCGGCGGTCATCAACCGCCTCGTCGAGGAGGCCTACGGGCGCCTGCCGGGCCACATCCGGGAGAGCGCCACCGCCGCCGCGCGGCGCAAAATGGGTGCGCAAGGCCGAGCACCCGAAACCTCGGCCGCCGACGCCGGGGGTTGAGCGCGCTCCGGCAGGGTGCTATCACCCTGCGCATGGACTTGCAGTCACCGGTGCGGGAGGACGTCACCCGCATCGTGCTCGCCTTGACGCCCATCTGGGACACGCTCGGCACCGAGCTGCTCGAGCGCTACGAGCGGCTCATCGCCGAAAGCCGCGAGCTACCGAAGCGCTGTCCCACGTGTAGCGGCAAGGGCGTCGTCCCACAGTGACGCGGATTCAGTGGGTCCAGAACGCGGACGGGAGCCAGGGCAAGACCTGGAACCCGACCCAGGGGTGCTCGCGCGTTTCCCCAGGCTGCGACCACTGTTACGCGATGCACTTCGAGCATCGCTTTAGCGGCGCGGGGCAGCGCTCGGAGGGGCTGACGATCTACCGCGAGGGCGGCGGCCACCCGGGCGTCGACTGGTCGGGCGTCGTTCGCCTGAACCCGAAGAAGCTCGCTATCCCGCTCAGGCGCAAGGCGCCGACGACGTGGTTCGTGAACAGCACGAGCGACCTCTTCCATCCGGCTCTCACGAACCAGGAAATAGCCTCCGTTTTCGGGGTGATGGCAGCGACACCTCAACACACGTATCAGGTGTTGACGAAGCGCGCGGACCGGCTCCCGGAGTGGTTCGAGTGGGCCGGCTCAGCCATCGGCCGAGACAAAACCGGGGCTCGCTCGCGCATCGAGTGCGATCCGCTGACCACGTGCACGATCCAGGCGTCTCGACGGGTGCACATCCCAGCAGGCACGCCCCGGCCGACGTGGCCGCTCCCGAACGTCTGGCTGGGCGTCTCCGCGGAGAACCAGGAGTGGGCGGACAAGCGCATACCGAAGCTGCTCGAGGTCGAGGCCGCCGTGCGCTTCGTGAGCGCGGAGCCGCTGCTGGGCGCCATCGACCTCTCGAAGGTCCCTGGACTCAACAAGGGCGGCCAGCTCGGGTTCGACATCCTCCGCAACTTCTGGGTCATCGTTGGCGGCGAAAGCGGCGCAGGCGCGAGGCCGTGCAACGTGAGGTGGATACGGCACATCGTGTCGCAGTGCGCGATCCCTGGCGTGCCGGTCTTCGTGAAGCAGCTCGGGCGCTTTGCCTACGACGACGGAGGCGGCCGCGAATTTGTCACGGACCAGAGCGACGGCAGTCGAAAGGGCGACGCGATCCATCTGTGGCCTGAGGACCTTCGGGTGCGGCAGATGCCGAGGATCGCCGCGTGAGCGCACTGTGGGAGGGGCCTGATGCCCGACCTGACATAGCCCCCGGCAACCGTGCTGGCACTAGTGGAGCCCAAATGACAGAAGTGACCGTCAGAGTCGGCCCAGAGCTGTTTCGCTTCGAGAGCCGACACGATTGGTGGGACAAGGCGCAGCGATGGTTTCGCATCGCTCGCCGCGATCACGACCTGACTCCCGAAGCGTTCATCTGCATCGACGCCCGCGGTCGCGTCTGCCGTTGGGGCGCTCACTTCCAACGCGCCGAGGCCGACGGGACCTACCCTATCGTCGTGTACGCCGTGGACGACCTACCTACCGTTAGCGGAACGCCGGAGGACTCATGACCGTCGACCCAAGCCGAGAGCCCACGCTCGTTCACCCGGTGTGGCAGCGCGCCACGCAGCGACAGTGCGAGTCCGAGCACTTCCTTCGTTGGTGCGAGAAATTCGACGTCAAGCCCGCGATGCACCGCAAGCTCTGGGAGCACGTCTACATCATGCGGTGCCTGGAGGAGGCAGACATGCTCGGCGCCGGCAAGCGAGGGCTCGGCTTCGGGGTCGGCAAGGAGCAGCTCGTCCGGACGCTGGTGCGGCACAACTGCGACATCGTCGCCACCGACTACGCGGCAAAGGGCTGGTCTAACTGGCACGCCTCGTCGCTCGCCGACCTCGGCGTGGAGGAGTACGCGCATCGCGTCGAGCTGCGGCAGATCGACATGCGTGAGGTGCCCGAGGACCTTCGGCAGGGCGAGTTCGACTTCGTCTGGAGCAGCTGCGCGATGAAGCACCTCGGCTCGATCCCCGCGGGCTTCGACTTCGTGCGCGCGAGCCTTCAGTGCCTGAAGCCGGGCGGCGTCGCCGTGCACACGACGGAGCTGTGCACAAGCAGCAACGACAAGACGCTCGACAAGGGGGGGACCGTCCTCTACCGCGCTCGGGACATGCACGAGTTCTTCGACGAGCTGTACGCCGCCGGCCACGACGTCTCCCTGAACATGACGCCCGGTACCGGCCCCTGCGACATCGGCATCGTCTCCCAGTTTCAGAAGACGGACTTCCATCTCAACGTGAAGATCCAAAACCAGCCCTTCGTGACGACGTCGTTCGGGCTCTACGTGCGGAAGCCGCTGTGAACGAGGGCTGTCTGGCCCTCGTCGGCTAGACGGCCGCCGAGCTGTCCTGAATGCGCAGGACCGCGGCGTAGGGGGGGCTGGGCGCGTAGCCGTCCCACAGCTCGATCTCGCGCTCCTTCACGGCGTTGCCGACGTTGCCGCCCACGATGAGGGCCCGGTCAGGGCTGACCTCGGTCACGATGTCGCCGTGCGTCGGAATGTAGTCGCCCCCCTGGGCGATGTCGGACCAGGTCAGGTCGCGGCCGGCCCGACCGCGGACGATGATGTCGCCGGGCCGCAAAGGCAGCTCCCCGGGGTCGTAGGCGCCGTACAGGCCCGGCTTCCCGCGATTCCAGTACGCGGCCCGGGTGTAGAAGATGTGGGCGCCAGAGGCCGTCAGGGCGCCGGACTGGTCGGACTGCTCGACGGCCCACGAGACGAAGGCGGCACTCCAGGGCTCGTCGAGCCCCGGAAACGGCTGGAGCGCCGCAGCCCAGTACTCTTCGAGCTTCGGCAGGACGACGGGGTCCGTCTCGACGAGGCCCTCCCACCAGCGGGCCTCGCGGCGCGCCACGGCGGCGGGCCCGTTGCCCCGGCGCTGGAGCAGGGCGGCGGCCCCCACGACCACCAGCGAGCCGAGGGCGACCTTCTGCCACGTCTCGAGCCGGGCCCACACTCCCTCATCGTACCACTCCGAGGGAATCCCCGGGAGAGAACGTATGGTAGGATTTTCGCGCCGTGGACGCGATTGTACCCGCATTCAACGAGGAGCAGACCGTCGCCGACGTCGTCCGGACCCTCGGGGCCGCAGGCGTCTTTCGGCGCGTCCTGGTCGTCGACGACGGCTCCAGCGACGGCACTGCGGCCGCGGCCACTGCGGCCGGCGCCGAGGTCCTCACGATGCCCCAGAACGGCGGCAAGGGGGCGGCCATGCTCGCCGGGGTGGAGGCCTGCCCGGGCGACGTCGCGTTCTTCGACGCGGACCTGGTGGGGTTTGGGCCCGAGCACGCGCACCTGCTCGTCTACGGCTACGAGCAGGGCTACGACATGGTCTGCGGCCTGCGCGAGTACGACGCCGTCGGCAACGTGCTCCAGGCCGCGGTGGGACCGATCATCACCGGCGAGCGGATCGTGCGTCGCTGGGTGCTCGACCGTTTGCCGCCGAGCTGCTGGGACGGCTACTCCATCGAGACCGCCATGAATTTCGTGTGCGACTCGGCGGGCGGTCGGATCGCGATCCTTCCGATGCGCGGCGTGCGGATCCGCGGGAAGGTCAAGAAGGGCGGCCTGCTCAAGGGGTTAGGGGGACACCTCAGCATGTTCAGCGAGATCGCGGCCACGCGTCGCTTGCTCACGGAGACCGGTGGCCTTGCCTGCAAGCTATGACCGCGCGGCGCTCGACGCCCAGTACCGACTGCCGCCGGCCTCGAGCCTCGGCCCGAACGCGCTCGTGCTCGGGATGTCGGGCACCGACCGCACGACCTACCGGTGGGGTTTCATGCTCTGGAGCAGCACGCTGCTCGTCGGCGGGATCGCTCTCGGGTTCTACTGGGGAAGGAAGAGATGAGCAGAGTCCTCGCGTGGAGTGACGAGCGCACCAACGCATCAGCGCTCGACGAGTGGAGCCTCGTGCACTTCGGCCTCGGCCTTGCACTCGGTGCCTTCGGAGCGAACGCATGGCTGTTCGTGCTCGGCAACGTCGCCTACGAGGCCGCTGAGCTCGCGCACGAGTCGCCGAGCGGTAGCTCGCTGTTCGGGACGAAGCGCCCCGAGTGGGACGTCAACATGGTGACCGATCTGTCCGTCGCCTTCGGCGGCTACGTCATCGGTCGGCTGCTTCGGGGCGATCAGGCGCCACGCTGAGCCCTGCGGGGAGCGCAGCGGCGCACCCTGCCCAACCCAAATCAACGCCGGCTAGCTGCCCTCGTACTCGTGCCAGAAGGCGTCGGAAGAACGCGGTGTTTCGGCGGCGATCACCTCCCCGTCCTCCACCCACGTGGGCACAAAGAACCACCGCGCCTGGAGCGCCTTGCCCATGTACGAGGGGCTGCGCGAGAGCAGCTCGGTGCTCGGCGCCTTGTACCGCAGACCGACGATCACGCGTCCTGGGTCGGTGAAGCGGAAGTCGTGAATGGTGCCGTCGATGACCTCGTGGCCTCGCCAGCTCGCCGGCAGCTCGTAGCCCTTTAGCCGATGCGACACGAAGACCACGGCGAGGCGGCGACCGCGCTCCAGCTCGCGCTTGCTGGCCGGCCAGTTCGTGCCGGCGTAGCTGAATGTCAGGTCGTAGTTGTCCGGCGTGCTGCGCCCCTCGACCTTCGTGTAGTCGTAGAACCACGTCTCCTCGAACCGCTCGAACAGCTCGGGGTAGATCAGCTCCCACGGGAGATCGCTGTAGACGTTCAGGCGAAAGCACGCATCCTGGTTGCACTCCTCACGTCGGTCATTCTTGAACCACTCGATGGCGCCGACGAGCATCCGCATGAAAGCGACGGGGTCCTCGATCAGGGCCACGCTCGTCGCCACCTTCAGCGCGTTGTTGTACGGGTCTGCGACGTTCTGGCCGGTGTAGACGAGGCAGCTCGACCGGCAGTAGGCGTTCGACGACGCACAGAAGGTGCCGGCTTGGATGCTCTGCTCTCCCTGCTCGAGCCCACGGCGGCGCGCGTTCGGGACCGCGGCGAGGCCCATGCGCTGGAAGGCGAGAGCGTTCGGGGCGAGGTTCAGGCCCGTCAAGACGTACTCGCGGTGCTCGGGGTGCCGGCGCTGCGTCTTGTAGTTCTCGCGGAGGAAGTTTTCGAGCATCCCCCCTTTGCCTCGCCCCCCCAGCCGTTGCCACTGGCTGACGGGCTTACCGCGCTTCTCAGTCGGAAAGAACGGCTTGAGCCGCGCGTGCGCATCCTCGAGCGTCAGACTCATGACCTCGCCGTCGGTCACCGTCGGAAGCTTCGACCCCTTCAGGGCGTTGCGGACCGGCGCCATGGGGAGCCGGGCCACGTTGGCCGCGAGGGCGTGCGGGACGAGCTCAGCCGCGGGCACCTCGTAGACCGAGTCGAGCACCACGTCGTCACCGACGAGGTCTCGGGCGGCGCGAATCCCATCTACGAGCGACACGCCCTCGTACAGCTGCTCCATGTAGCCGTTGTCGTCGACGAGAGCCCAGGTGCGGTGGTCCAGAAGCTCGCTCATCGTCGTTGAAGCCTTTGTCGGTTCCGGTAGTAGCGGGGGCGCTCCTGGGAAGCGGGAGGCGGCGCGAGATCGTCCATGGACTCGTTGAAGTCCATCTGGAAGTCGTCCTGGCCGTGCTTCGTGCGCAGGTCGTAGTTATCGAACTCCATGGTGTCGTAGACCTCGCCCTCCCTGCGGAACACGACCGCGTGGGCCCCCTCATCGGCGTAGTGCACGAGGAGCGAGTAGAGCTTCGCGCGCACCAGCGGGAAGTGCAAGTTGACGACGTTCTCGCCGAGGTCGAGCTGCTGAACCGGCTCGCCGCGGCGGTCGACGATCAACATCTCCGCCGCCGCAGCGGGGTTAGGGCGCGCGCGGTGGCTCGACCCGGGTCGACTCAGGCGCCGAGCCACGCGCCTCCGTCAGTCCTTGCCGACCAGGTGCCGGCCCGGCTGATCGTGCAGGATCGCCCACACCTCTGAGTTTGCCACGTCGTCGCTCGCCATGGGCAGCAGCACCTCCGCGCGACCGTCGAGCCACGACATGATCACGAACGGCTCCTCGGAGCCGTTGAAGTCGTCCCGAATGCCTGCCGAGTGCACGACGCCTGCCGCGGCCGGGCTCTTTGGCTGGTCGCCCGCGTTGTCGAGCTGCGGGTAGGCGACGAGCTGGCTGAAGCGGCCGACGTGGCTTATGAGCGCCGCGTCTTCGCTGTCGGCCTCCTGAATCCTCCGAAGCGACACGTCCCGGGTGATGCCGTTCTGGCGCACGCCGTCGTCCCAGACGACGTCGCATACCGGAAGCGCTTCGGCGACGATGGTGCCCATCCGTAGCCCGTCGAGCCCGTAGGT
>Ga0307377_10007380_pt1 | contig 11364 bp, 9 predicted proteins | sample TR3MG_FD_202535 | JGI IMG/M metagenome (GOLD analysis project Ga0307377, IMG submission 202535) | Soil microbial communities from Risofladan, Vaasa, Finland - TR-3 | ecosystem: Environmental > Terrestrial > Soil > Coastal area > Acid sulfate soil | place: Finland: Risofladan, Vaasa | collected...
TGGTTGTGTAAGCATACCCCAATACTGCATCGCACTATAAAAACCAACATAATATTCAGGTGAATTAATCACTTCTCTTGCTGCAACAAGCCAATTACCGAAATATTTATCAACATTTCCAATTTCTTGAGGAATAATTAAAAACTTACCATCTTTAAGACGGGTAATGACTTTTCTCTTTACTAATTCACTTAATAGATCTGTTGTTTTATTATAATTTCTATTAAGAATACCCTGGGCATCAGAAATAGTAAAAATCGGCTTATTTTCCTCAAAAAGCTTGGTAATTAAATATGCACTTACTTTTCCTAAGGTTCTCATTTGATTCACTATCTACTATTTATGTAATAAATAACGTATCATATCCTATATTATATACATATTTAGAAGATAATAAAAGATTAAATTTTTAATAAAGGTTCATGAATTCTTTCTGTCCTTATATGCATTTTTGTAATTGAGTTAAGGGTTATCTATAAGTTAAAAGATGGAATATATGCAAGACAGTTTGATACATTACACGCTTATCTATTAAATTTTTTATGAATAAAAAATACGGTGACGACCTACTCTCCCATACCGTTGCCAGTATAGTACCATCGGCGCTGAAGGGCTTAACTTTTGTGTTCGGGATGGGAACAAGTGTTGCCCCTTCGCTATAGCCACCGTAAGCTTATATATTCTAAAAGTACTGTTCTCTCAAAGCTTCATAGCGTTTCATAGATAATTAAGTCTTCGACCAATTAGTATTAGTCAGCTAAACACATTGCTGTGCTTACACCTCTAACCTATCAACCATGTAATCTACATGGGGTCTTAATCCACAAGGGATGGGAGAACTATTCTTGGGATGGGCTTCGTGCTTATATGCTTTCAGCACTTATCCCTTATAAACTTGGCTAATCAGCCATGCCCTTGGCAGGACAACTGACATACCAGAGGTTCCAAATTCTCTATTTTTAATACTTATAGTATTGGATTATGGTGTTTGTTCATGCTTTATACTTTTGTGATCCACAAGAAAATTCTTATAAATAATTTATATACCAAGAAAATTATGCTGGCTTTCCTTGTCAGCATTAAATTCTTCCGCACTTGCCTCATGCACAATTCTACCATTAACTAATATATATACCTTTTGAGCAACGCTTAATGCTAAACCAAGATTTTGTTCTACCAAAAACAGGGTTATACCTTGTTTAGTTAATTGATGGCATATTCCTAATATTCTTTCAAGAACCAATGTTGAAATACCTTCGGAAGGTTCGTCCATTAATATTAGGCTGGGATTTCTAACTAATGCTCTTCCAATAGCAAGAATCTGTTGTTCACCGCCACTAAGCTTTGTCCCACTAATCTTTTTTCGTTCCCCAATTTCTGGAAATATATCAAAAACCATCTTGGGTGTCCATCCATTTCCTCCTTTAACTGGTTTGTAAGCTATTGCAAGATGCTCCTCAACGGATAGTAGGGAAAAGAGCTGCCTTCCTTGAGGTACATAAGCAATACCTCGTTGTGCAATTTCATATGTTTTCTTTTCAATTATGTTTTCATCGTTAAAATAGATATTCCCATCACGTCTAATACCACCTAATCCCAGTATAGACCTCATAAGTGTAGATTTGCCCATACCATTTCGTCCAAGAATTGCTACTCTTTCAAGTGAATTAATATTAATTGAAACATTCTGCAAAACATGAGACTTTCCGTAATAGGAATTCAAATCTTTTATTGATAATATTGATTCTGACATAGTTTCCTTACTAGCTTTATAATTTTTTACATAGATTGAATAAAATTATTTATTACTGCTTTGCTGTCTGGAATAGCACTAAAAAAAACAAAGAAGCATTATTCCATCTTATATATTTTTTGCACCTCCACATTGCCCTTAATACTTTCTGGAGAACCTTTAGCAATTACTTTCCCACGATCTAGTACCATAACATTGTCAGTTATATTTAGTGCAAAATCAATATCATGTTCAATGACGATAATATTTTTTTCCACAGCTAATTTTAATATCAATTTGTTTACCAATTTTCTTTCAGTAGGAGAAAGACCTGCCATAGGTTCATCTAACAACATTATCTTTGGGGCTGGGGCTATAGCCATTCCAAGCTCAAGCTGCCTTTGTTCCCCGTGGGATAAGTTATCTACCAATATATGCTTCTTATCTTCAAGTTCAACACTCTTTAAAACCTCTTTTATTCTATCCATTTTATTTTTATTTTTCTGCCATGGAGTCAAAAATGGAAATTTGTTTCTCTTCGATTTCCACTCATTGCTATTTAAAGCAAGATATATATTTTCTTCTGCCGTCATGCCATTGAAAAGGTTGTATATCTGATAGGTCCTGGCTAAGCCCAGCTTGCTTCTCTTTTGGACGGAACTGTTGCTGATATCCACACCGAATATATATATTTCACCACTATCCAGTGGTACCTCACCGGTAATCAAATTAAATAAAGTGGTCTTCCCAGCTCCATTTGGGCCTATTAAAACCGCACTTTTATCATGACCAAGTATAAACGAAACATTATCTATAGCTTTAACACCACCAAATGATTTATTAACATTTCTTAAAACAATTGCATGCTCCTTTTCGGTGTGCATATTATTATCCTTCCTTAAAAAAAATTTATTTTACACAGAGAATTAACTAACCTTACTCAAAATATAATTTCCTAAAATACCTTTAATATTAAATTCAGTTACTCTTTTTATAATTTCCCTTAAAGCATTCCAACAGATTCTACTTCGTATTCCTAATATTAAATCAAAACGACTACTTTGAATTCTTTTTAAACAACCTGGTTCCAAACTTTGATATTCTTTCTGCAATACCCATAATTCCATTTGGAGCCAACAATATAACAATAAGGAACATTACTCCTATAATTAGTAGATATCTTTGTGTTATCCAACTTAGAACTATTTCCACTGTTTTTATAATTCCTGTTCCAATAATCGCACCTATAATGCTGTTTATACCTCCAAAAATAGAGGCTATCATAACTTTAACCGATGCATTTAAACTAATAGCATCAGGATTCATCAAACCTATGAAATAAACAAAAAATATTCCCCCGATTGATGAAACAAAAGAAGATACCATGAATGCAACCCATTTAATTAATGAAGTGTTATATCCTAACATTATCATTCTGGATTCACTTTCCCTTACACCTCTCAGCTTCACACCAAAAGAAGAATTTATTAAAACATAAAGCAAGATAATGCAAATTATAAAAACTACCAGAATAAAATAGTAAAATGAAACATTTTTTCCGAGATTTGCTATATTTAAAAGGTATGGTCTGTTAACACCTGTAATCCCGGTAGTTCCCTTTGTCAGAGAAACCCATTGCAGTACAATTGCATAGGCAAGCTGTCCAAGAACCAGTGTCAGCATTAAAAAATATGTGCCCTTGCTCCTATTCACCATCACTCCTAAAAATGCTGATATAATCAATGCTAAAATAATACCTACAAGGACAGAGTACGGAAAAATAAGTATGTTTTTTGTTTCAAGAATAGCCATTGTATACCCTGAAACACCAAATGCTACAGGTACCATCAAAGAAAACAACCCAAGTTGACCTGCCAAAAATGAAAAAGCGATAGCCATCAGTCCGTAATACATTATTCTGATAAGCATTATAATAAGAAAGGTATTACCAAAATTTGGAGCAATGCTTAATATTAAAGCAATCAATACCAAAATAATAATTTGAAAATATTTCTTTTTTATGATGTTATCCTCCCAAATAAGCCCTTAGGCCTTATGACTAATGTAATTGCGACAGGTGCAAACATAAGAAAAAGTGAGAACTGAGGAACATAAACATTTCCAAAGCTAAAAATCATTCCAATTATTATTGAACCTACAATAGTGCCTCCAAAGCTGCCCATTCCACCTATAATTATAACAAGCAGGGCATAGGTGAGTATCCTCCAATCCTCTCCTGGAGCAACCATTAGGTAGGTTCCTCCAATGGCTCCTGCTATTCCTGCTAAAAAACCTGCAGCAGTAAAAACCAGGGTAAATACAAGCTGAATATTTATTCCCAGCGTCGAAGTAATTTCAAAATTATCCACACCGGCTCTAATGATCATACCAATTTTTGTTTTCTGGAGAATCAACCACAATGTAAGACAAATAAAACATGCAAAGCAAAATATAAAGATATTGTAAATAGGTACATTAGCATCAAACAAAGTGACATAACCTTTCAATAGTTCAGGTATCTTTATAGTCTTTGGATTCCCGCCCCATATTACAATAAGTAGATCGGAAATAATAATAGCTAATGATAAGGTAATAAGTGTTTCTAAAGTTGGCTTTCCTCTAACACGACGCAGCAGGGTGAATTCTTCAATAAAAGCGATTATGGCTACTACAATTCCTGCCGCAGCTATACCAAATATCCAACTTTCGGTTGCTTTATATACATATAGCCCAATATACCCCCCTAGCAAATAAAAAGAACCATGTGTCAAATTTACTATTCTTAATAATCCGAAAGACAGATTCAAACCAACCGCCATTATAAATAAAAGAGCTGCCATGGTTAGTCCGTTAATAAATGTCATTAATAACATTCAATCTCCTCTAAATCATAAAACATTAATGAGCACCTCTATATAATTTTTTATAGCCCATTAATATAAGATACATAAATATGTTAATTCATTACTTACAATCTGTTTAACAATGCTGAATTAAGATTTATTTTTGGCCAGTTCAATTTTACATTCAGGCAGAGTTCTAAGGAATGCTTCCGGACCTGAAAACTGGTAAACAGCAAATATAACCATTGGGATAGTGCCAGTATTTATTGTACTATGAAAGGCGTCTGAGGGTATATGGACAAGGTCACCTTTTTTAATTCTTCGTTTTTCTATTCCCCCACCAACTTCTACAGTTTGATCACCTTCTCCTTCAATTACAAATAATAATTCTTCACATCCCGGATGGTTATGCCTATCGTGTCCTTTCCCGGGTTCAAGTGTTACGACTCCAGCCGTCATATTATCAGTTCCCGTTACCCTAGGTTCTGAAAGCCATGCAAGTCTACCCCAAGGGAAAACCTGGGTTTCAACATCATCAGCACAAACATACCTTTTGCCTTTAATCTTATTTTTATCCATTTAAATATCTCCTTTATACCTTATCAAAATCAGGAATGTATATCTTTTTACCGTTTTTCATTGCTGACTCATGAGCACAAATTCCGGCACCAGTCCAGTACGCTGCAGTTACTGCATCAATTTCCGAATCTCTACCCTCAACTATCGCACCTATAAATTCTTTTACCATGTGAGGATGTGATCCACCATGGCCTGCTCCCTGGATAAAGGAAACATGCTCTTGATTGATAATCTGTTCACGTTTTGTAAATTCTGCTATATCTGGAGGTAGTAGACTGTCAGTATCAGGTGCTTGCATTCGTCTTACGATTTCGCCACCTTCAAAAAGTGCATGTCCCTCATCAGCTACTTGTTCCCATTCAAAAGACATTTTATCTCCATATACATCAAAGCTTTCACGATATTGACGTGTAGTTTCATAGAGGGAACGGGTTGCTTCGGCAACAAAAATTGAATCTTTCATACGAAATACTGCAGTCTCGACTGCAAAAGAAGAACCATATTTTTTCGTACGTTCTTCATTAATTGAACCCGAACCATGACAAATAACTGATTCAGGTTTTGTACCTGTTATACACAAGAGTGGTGATATTGCATGTGTACCATACCACATGGGAGGAAACCCAAGCCAATAATCAGGCCAGCCCTGTAGCCCCATATCCTGCATATGGGAACCTCTAACAAATTGAATACGGCCAATTTTCCCATTGTTTACCAATTCCTTCACATATAGGAATTCTCTTGTATAAACAGCTGTTTCCATCATCATATAAACCTTTTTTGCTTTTTTCTTAGCCCTGATTATGTTCTTTAACTCGTCAATGGTCGTACCCATAGGTACTGTGGATGCGCAATGTTTCCCTGATTCCAAAACTGCAATAGCCATTTTGGCATGGTCCAGAATAGGTGTGACTATATGTACGGCATCAATTATATCAAGCTTCAGCAAATCATCCCAGTTTGTAAAACGGTTCTCAATACCGAACTGGTCACCTATCTTGTTGAGCTTTTCCTCGTTTCTCTGGCATATCGCCACTAATTCAGAGTCAGAATATTTTTGATAAATCGGAATAAATTCTTTGCCAAAACCAAGACCCACTATGGCAACCTTAACCTTACTCATGATTTTTACCTCCTTCATTTTGTTGATAATCGGTTAGGAGGAAGCAATTATTAATCAGCCTCCGTCCTCCCACACTACCATACGTATCGTTCGGTATATGGCGGTTGAATAGCTTGACGAATTTCTTCGCAGGAGCTAGTTTTGTTTCGTGCCAAAGATATACTAAGCACTCCTAAGTACCCTCGTGGCTGCACCACTACATTCCCTAGGTAGTTCTCAAAAGAGGTTTTTTGCTTTCTTTGTATATTTTCGAACATCTCAACTTTTCTCCTTGCTATCCTTCTGGCCTTCCCCAATACTGATTGTAGCTGGTAATACGACATCTTCTGACTTCTGGAAGGTTATCTTCCAGAAGTCCCCGGGTAAGGGTAGTGACTTTCACTCCATCTGCCCTCCACATTTACTGACCTAGCTTTGGCACCCAACGGACTTTTCCTTGAAAAGCAAGCTTATCCAGCTACAGCCAGACTCATATGTAGTTCGTGTTCCTGGGGCCAGAACCTTCCCGCTGACTTCCTTCAGATTCTACCTCACGGTAGACACCCTTGTCTTAAGTTAGTGGTTAGCACTACCTGCTCCTACAGTGGACTTTCACCACCTAGTTAATACCCCATGCCGGGCGCACCTTTTTGCAGGATTAGGAATAATCAATTCCTAATCCTGCATTCAAACAAGTTACTACCATCCACCCTTTGCAATTAAATTATCTACATATTCCTGTCCAAAATATTGTGCTATATCTTCCAAATATTCATCCTTATTACCAGATGGATAATCACGATCATCAGGAGGCATGGACATGTATTGTTCTTCCATACCAGCATAAGGACCAAATTGACTCTCATCCGGGAAAGTTTTAATAACAACATTGGCAAGCTTGCCATCGACTATTTGCACCTGCTTAATGTAAATATCTTGTATTGCGGCTCCATACTCATCAAAAGAGAAATGACCTCTTGGTGAATCATCTATTGTCATTGCAAGAATTGCTTCCTCTAAAGCTTCTGTGTCATCGACATTTCCACCGGTAGCTTCCAATGCCTGGATAAGCAATCTCATGCTATCATATCCCTGCAAAACTATGGCATCGGGGTCTTCGTTATAAAGTGCATTGTAATCTTCCTTGAATTTGATATTTGCCGGTATATCCAAACCATCACAATAATGCATTGAGGAATAAAGACCTTCAAAATTGTCAGATACTTCTATAAGAATAGGAACATCGGGTATATTAGCACCACCCAACAATTGAGGATAAAATTCATCCATTCCATACTGTTCCCATGCTTTCCAGAATGCTAATACCTGTGCTCCACCACCATTGTACATAACTGCATCGTAATCATCTGCACTGTCCTTTAAATCTACCATTACTGCACTGAAATCCAGCATTTCCACCGGATGCCATATAGCTTTAACTTCTTCTCCTCCATTTTCAAGGAAGCCTCTCTTAAAGCCTGCTGTCTGTCCCCAAGGATACGCATAATCCTGTCCAACTATAATAACTTTCTCATAATCAAGATCCTTAGCACAAAATTCGCCAAACCTGAATATTACCTGGTCTGCAGTCCATCCAGCTCTAATTATGTTTGGCGTGTTATCCCTCATTGTCATATCCTGTGGAGCAGAATAACCAACCAATATCAACGTGTCAAGATTCTTTTGGGCCCAAGTAGGTAAAGCATCTCCTTCATGTCCAAGAGAGGGGCCTATAATTACTTTACATTTGTCACGCTCTTTCAAACTATCTAGTTTTGTCATCATTACCTCAACTTCCGCTTGTGTGTCTTCAATGAACAACTCTATTGGCCTCCCAGCAACGACGTTTCCAACTTCACCAAGCGCCATCTTGACTCCTTGGACAACATGCTCACCGTAAACCGTTGCCCATCCGGTCTGAGGTCCGATTATGCCGAGATGGATTGGCTCTCCTGCTTCTTCTTCAACAGCTGCTTCTACAGCCTCTTCAGCTACTTCTTCTTCTACAGCCTCTTCAACTGGTGCTGCTTCTTTCTTACAAGAAGTTCCAATAAATAGCATTGAGGCCATAAAAACTACAACCATAGCAAGTATTATAGTTTTCTTCACTTTTTTCATCTCCTTTTAATTAATTTTTTTTTGATAAAATGTATCTGAGATTTGTTTAAGATAAGCCCCCAGAGGGCCTTAGACAAATCTCCTTTTTTTCCTCATATATACCTCCTCCTATATTTTTTTACATAATTTTTTTTATCTCTTCTGGCATCTTTATATTAATATTAAAAAACTTACTCAAAATAATTTAAAAGTACATAAGATGCTGCTCCTAATACTCCTGCTATATCGCCAAGTTCGGAATACTTAATTTCAGTTTCTCTTTTTATGGAAAATAAGGAAATTTTATTAATCTTTTCCCTTAAATTTTCAAAAAAATATTCTCCCGCTTCTGTAAAGATACCCTGAATGATTACAATTTGTGGATCATACATGAGAATAATGTTTGATATCCCAATCCCGAACCAGTTTATTGCATTATTCATAAGATCAAGTGCAAGCTTATCTCCTTTATTTGACGCATCAAATATATCATAAATATCTATGGCATCAGGATTGTTTTCCTTAAAAATGGTGGAGTCAGGATACTCTTTATACTTTTCTTTAGCCATCCTCAGTAACCTATTGATTGATACCATTACTTCAAAGCAACCTTTTCCGCCGCACGCACAGATTTCTCTTGCTTCAGGATCTACAATCATATGTCCTATTTCACCAATTAAAGAATGGTTACCCCTTTTGATTTCATTCTCTATTATCACTCCTGCTACCAATCCTTTACCTGCCTGGATAGCAACAATGTTATTTTTATCTTTCGCCAGACCTAAAATTTTTTCAGCAAAAACCTGGAACCTTGAATGGTTATCAACCATTACCGGTATATTCTCTGGTATTAGTTCTATTATTTTTTCTTTCAGCATTAAATCTCTACCCCATGATGGAAAATGTGGTGAAAAGATAACTTTCCCCTCAGCGAAATTAGTTATACCATAGGCCCCAATTGCTAGACCGGTAATTCTTTCTTTGTTAATTTCTGGATTTTTTGTAAGATAATTATATGAATCAATTATCTTCTTTAAAACACTATCAAATCCTTCATTTGTTTTAAGGGGTACTGAAGTTTTATATAGAATCTTACTCTTTAAATTTGTAATCACTGCAGTCAGCTTATTTGCTGATATAATCATACCGATAGCATAACCACCATCTTCATTAAACTTATAAATATTTGGTTTTTTACCACCTTCTTCTGTAGAGTCTCCTTTTCCTGTATTTATAACAAGCCCATTTTTTAAATAATAATTTATTATTGTCATAAGAGTAGGCTTGCTTAAATTTACCTCTTTAGAAAGATCAGCTATTGATATTTCCCCTGAATCACGGAGAATATTTAATATTACTTTCCTATTTGTTTGTTTAAGAGTTTTTTGTTTTTTTATAGAGATCATACGATAGAAATTTTTTTAATATTCAATGATTTAAGGTTATTATAAAAGTAAAATGTTAGTTAGTCAAGTCTTTTTTATAACTAATTTTTATAATTCACTTGACTAACTAATTTTTTTCTCTTACTATAATTCATAAAAACATTAAGGTTTAAAAAATTAACATAATAATTTTTAAAAAAAATGATTAATTTTTTATTAATAAAATTTTAAAAATCATCTCATAAATAAGAAGGTTTTATGGAAGACATCATAAACACTAAATATCAGGAAACAAGAAGAACTAAAGAAGAACTAATAAAACATCTAAACACATTCAGTCTTAATCTTAAAATCTCTATAGGTATATGGTATTTTACGCCAGTTGGTGGGAGATTTCATGAAGCATATGTAGATAATAAAGATATTCCACAAAGACTGGAGATAGCAGCAGATATGGCAAAATATGGAGTTAAGGCTATAGAAGCTCATTACCCTTTAGAGGTAAATGAAGATAATTATCACCTTTATAAAAAACTTGAACAAGAGACTGGAATTAAACTACTAAGCTGTTATCCTTCAATATTTTATCCTAAAGAATATGAATTCGGCTCATTATCAAACCCTTACAATAAATATAGAACCAAAGCAATAGAAATTTTAATAAAATGTCTGAAATTTGTAAAAGATAAAGGTTTACACCATGCTGGTATATGGCCAGGATCAGATGGCTATCTTTACTCACTAGGTACAAATTACTATGATATGTGGGACAGATTTGAAGATGCTGTTGCTTACGCTATGGATGAAGTTCCGGGTGTTCCGGTAGCCATAGAACCAAAACCATATGAACCTGTTTCAAATAATATTTATAGAACTACCGTAGACGGACTGTTGGCCTGCCGGGATATTGAATCAAGATTAAAATCTAAAATTAACAGAGATCTTCTTGACAAAGGTTATAGATTATTAGGAATGCAGCCGGAAATAGGACATATTAGAATGGGATTTGAAGATGCTCCTTGTGCTTTTAGCAGAATAACAAGAGAAGGTAGACTCTTCCATACCCACTGGAATAGTCAGCCTATGGGTAATTATGACCAGGATTTAAATGTTGGAGTTGTTGAATGGCAGCAGGCTGAAGCTTCGCTTTTTTCATTAAAAATGGCAGGATACAGAGAATATTTTGGTATAGATATCAATCCGGAAAGAATGCCGGTACAGAAAGCTATTGAAATAAATTCTACTGCATTAAATATTATGAATGAAAGAATCAACAGTTTACCCAACGAAGAGATAATGGAAGCATATTTTGACCCGGAAAATCACAGGGGGGATATTGAATTAATATTAGCAAAAAGAATGAAATAATATAAAAAGTAATTATCTTTATAATGATGAGATTTCTTTTAGGCCTTGATGTAGGAACAACTTCAACAAGGACTGTAATAATAGATGAAAATAGTAAACTGGTAGCTTCAAGTACAAGTAATTATAAACTTATAACTCCAAAACCCGGATGGGCTGAGCAAAATCCAGATGATTGGTGGACTGCCTCAGTAAAAACCATAAAGGATGTTATAAAAAAATCAAATGTTTCTGCTGAAAATATTGCCTGTATCGGCTTAT
>Ga0307377_10007382_pt1 | contig 11363 bp, 11 predicted proteins | sample TR3MG_FD_202535 | JGI IMG/M metagenome (GOLD analysis project Ga0307377, IMG submission 202535) | Soil microbial communities from Risofladan, Vaasa, Finland - TR-3 | ecosystem: Environmental > Terrestrial > Soil > Coastal area > Acid sulfate soil | place: Finland: Risofladan, Vaasa | collected...
ATCACTCCAGTATGGGAATGCGAAACATATGAAGGCGTTTAAATTTTTTCAACTTCTTTGGGATTAATTCCTAAAGATCTTACGTATGCTTTCCAATCCTTAAACCTATCATCATCCCGACTAAATTGGCTGTGAGTTTTAACCAATTTTCCTTTAGAGTCGTATAATTCCCAAGTAGTGGTAGAAGCCATTTCACCATAACCAATATTTTCTCTTTCTATGGTGGATTTTAATGTGTATTTTGATTTTGCGGCTGTTATTGTTTTAATTGCCTTAGCTAAAGAATTTTGTATAGATTTTGAGATTGTATCTATAATTTTTTTCTCATTTTCTGAAATAGTTTCATACGAAAATCCTTTTCTCTGTAGTGTGTCAAAAAAATTACCAAACCAATCATTAAAATTATACCCTACATATTGAGCAACATATTCTGTTAATATATCATCTAAATTTTTTGGTTGAAAAACTTGTTCTTCTCTAACGTATTTAGCCTTCATAAATTATAAATCTTTAATTTATTTATCTAAAAATAAAAAAAGGGGAGCGCCAAACTCCCCTTTTCATTTTTAACCTAAATAGGTTAATCCTCTTCCCTTCACGACCAACTCATGGTTACGAATCATGTTGCTTATAAACCAGTACAACTTCTGATACATTCCTCTACCTTTCTTAGCGTAAGGTAAAACTTTACGTATCAATTCTTCGCGACCGATACCGTCGTTTCTACTGACCTCGTAAATGATTGATTCTCTCCAATGCGTTGCCACATTTTTAGTCATCTTTCTCTTGGCACGAGGCCGTGAATTGGTTAAAGATTCTTCTGCAACCAATTTTTGAAGGTCTTCGACCTTCGCTTTAAGAGCGCTTAGCTCTTTTTTCAACAATACTTTTTCCATTTTTTAAAAAATTAAAGGTTAATACTACAGCGGTTGTTTGGCCGCCGACGGTTATCTACCGTCTGAGTGTACACCAGGAATCGAACCCGATAAAACCAAGGTGTTTTTTTTACCCCCTACACCGTTCGTATTAATTTTGAAAAAGCATGCAAAGAACGCGATTTAGTGTAAATATAACCAAAATTCCCGAAAGAAAAAAATGTTTTTGAAAAAAATGTCTATATATTTAGATAAAGCCTATCTTTTTATGCGAATAAATAAATAAAATAATGTGTTTGAACATGACAGACGTATTCAATAACTCATCAAACGACTACATATACCCAGGACTATCACCATGTCCAGGTACCGGAGAGGACCAATACTTAGTATGGACAGCAGATGGGTTGTGTATAATAAAAGGAGCTAGTGTAATTTCGTGCATTTCCTTTGCAGATCTTGAAATTCCAGTAAACGGTTTTAGTAAGGAACAAAAGATATTGGGCACAGGAGAAGTAACATTCATTCCTGGATTAACCAAGGGCCTATGTAACAAGTATCAGGGATTTACGATGCCATATCTTGTAAGTACCAATAGCGCATTGAATCCCTATTTCATGCAAATCGATCTATCAATAAACTATTATAAAAATTTCAGTTATGTCATGGGAGATGTAGATGCATCTGCCAGTTATGTTCAAAATATAAGCATTGATACTGCTGTAAATCTTGCGTTTGGCACTGATGGAATAAACATAACAAGTGTTTACGATCCTTGTATTTTTTCATTCACAGGAGGACTTGCAGGATATGAGTTTGACATCACAAATGTAGTGCTATCAATAATTGATATTTCTATGAATGCAAACTCTCCATTCGCACATGAGGAAAACGCAGAACAATATGTTCTCGTTGAAGATGTATCTGCAGCGGTTCCATCTGCAAAATACCCAAACACCGCAATGCAAGGAATAATTTTAAAAGGAACTTACCCATATGAATATCAAAACACCGTACTTTGCGAAGAAGATAAGTGGGTACAGATAAATCACGTTACTGACTATGTTACAACATGTGATCCTTTAGATGTAAATTATGATACAAGTGTTTTAACTGAATTAGTTATAGATCTATTACCATTTGGAACACAACCAATCGTTGATAACGATTTTTCTGTTGCAGATTCATCTTGCGGACTTTATGATATTTCACTTGGAAATCTTACTTTGGTTCATGGAACAGATATAAGTATTGGCCAAAATATCATTTTTACGGTTGTAGATGATTACGATTTATTGGATTGTTCAATAACATCCTCAACCATTACAAATTCTTATATTGAAGGATTTTTAGTAACACTTTCTGAATTGGCAGGTATTTCATTAAGATCTACACCGGTAACAAAATCAGAGATAATGACAGATTCATCAATTTATGATGGATCTATAAGTGAATCAATAGTTTCAAATTCTTTTGCAGAAATTGGAACTTGGGTTGACGTATCTGTGAGTGGTACTACGTTTTTAGATACAGATATAGCGTCAAGTTATGTCACAGGATCAATATTCCAAGGAGATTCAAGCTTTTATGGAAACATAATAAGCTCAGTCGTTGAGGATTCTTCAATTAAGAATTACATATTAAGTTTAACAGACGTATCTGTTTCATATTTAAAAGACTCTTCTATAGCAGGAGGTAATGGAAATCTTAACATCTATGATAATACAGTGGTATGGAATTCGAACATTTCTGACAGTTCAATTCTGTGTTCATATGTTGAAGATTCATCCATTGTAGATTCATATATCGTTAGATCAAATATTTATGATTCTGATTTTTACGACGTGTCAATTTATAAGGGGTATGTTGAAGGATCTAACTTTGATGCTTCAGGAACGAATTTTATTGAGGACACTTCAATATATTCATCGGTTTTAACTAATACAGCAACAAATAATTGCGAGATTGGTCAATCAACAATTGTAAACTCCGTATTTTCTGATACGAAGTTTGGTGGATCGCATATTATGGATTCATCTATCATCGCAGACAGTATCGTTAACAACGATTCATCTATCGTAAACTCTTATATTGCCAACTCTTGGACAAATACATATAAATTGTTGGTTTATACAGATCCATGTACTGGCGATCCATCTATTTATGAATATGTAACAAATGATGAAACTCTTGGGCTGGATGTTTCTTTAAACACTGTTAGTATTTATGAATCAGAGATATGGGATTCATCATTAAATAATGCAATAGTTTATGATTCATCATTATATAATACTTATTTAGAAGATTCTGAACTCATTCGTTGCACAACATATAACTGCGCATTTGATGCAAGCACAATAGTTGATGCTTCAACAAGAGACATTTTAATAGATCCATCTATAGGGTGTGAATACACGATAACCATGGACACTTCTACATTCTACCTAAAACACAGGAGAAGGTTAGAGGTTGGAATGAGTGGATGTAGCACACAAGATTTAATGAGTGCAGGCGATTACCTAAATTGGGTATCAACAAACGGATTCTGGAAAAAAGTAGGAGCCATGTACATTTGGACAACAGCGGCAGATGGAACTTCGGATTGTTATAATAAAAACCTTATTGATGGTTTCTATGTATTCAATCCACATACATTTCCAGTTAAAATAGAATACATGGTATTCGTATAAATTAATTAAAGTATGAGAGCCAAAGAAACAAATTTCGAATTAAACGAAGAAAGAAGTTACTCGGAAAGTGATTTAAGAGTTGACTTTACAAAATATGTTAAAGCAAACAAAGTAAAGAAGAGACACCTTTCTAAATTATGGTCTGAATTATATTCTGGATGGTACAGTAACAAGATTCACTCCCCGGAAGATGTCATTGTTTTCATAAAAAGATTACAAGAATCTATCGCTGGCGGTGCAGGTTATGCTGTTTATGGAGGTGGTCACGGTGGAGGATTTGGCATGCCAGGAAGAGGTCGTGGTTTTGGAGGTTCTGCTAACTTAGGAGGTGGGCCAAACCTAATGTATACGTACAGTGTTAAACCTTTGACACAGGACATGCAACAACCTGGGACCCCCCAAGATGATGACGAAGCTATTCACACAGGATCAAAGATTAAAGGGAAAATATTAAATACACAGAACGATATAGAAGGACAGATACTACACATTGAAGAGGATCACGATAACAACGTAAAATATTATTTAGTGTTGGATCCTACAGATGGAATGCAAAAGAAAGTAGATCCTACGTCAGCATATCTTGTGCAGATAGCAGACTTTATTGATCCATTCACAGAAGATCTTCCTGTTGAAGAAGGATTTTACCCAAATTTAGATTAACATAATGATAGTAAACGAATCGTTAACGTTTAATTCTTCGATTGATATTGGCGGGGTGAATAACTCAAATTCAAATTTTCGTCAATTTACCAATCATATCTTCTACGTCTTAAGAAAAGAAGTTGGCAACACTGAGGCGATTGGCATGATGGAATGGTCTGAAGAAGAGTTAATGGCTCTATATGCCCAAGGAAAAACAGGAGAAGAAGCCATCGAAATTCTTAAACAGGCCGAAAATACTCATTATGATTTTTTGGCTAAAGATGATTTTCGTTTTGACTCTCGCTTGGTACCAGAAAATCTGTCTCCTGGTGGAGCACTTTATGGATTTGGGGGTTGGTTAACAACAAGGGACGAACCAGTCACAATGAGCGGAAAACATAATGCAGCAACCGTTGTAGAGTTAATAGATAAATTCATGAAAAAACAAGGTATTGAAGATCCTAAAGAACATTGGGAAGATGATTTAGTTCCAATGAAAGAGGATAGCGTTTTTCGGCCAAAGGATTTACATGATGTTTTTATGGATAAGGAGTATGGACACGATAACGTAAGAGAATTTATCATGGATGTGTTTAAACTCGTTAACATAAATCAGAAATTTTTTAATCCATTATCTCCAAGTGAATTTGTTGCCGAAGAACCCATTGCCAAAGAACTAGCAAAAGGCCTTGCTAACAAAGAGAATCCTTATGCAGTGGCTTTACGAATTAGAGCTTATATGAAAAGCACAGGGCTAGATATAAAAGAAAGTGTAAACACTATTTTTAAAGGAAAATCAAGAGAGGAACTCATACCTGCTTACAAAGCAAAGTTGAAAGAAATATTAAATGATTACCAACACCTAAAGAGTGCAGCAATGTCTAGGCATTTAGATCCAATAGATTTTCCAAGAGAAGTGAAGTCACACCTTAGAAGGATGTCAAAAGAAATATCAGAATTGAGATTTAAGATTGATCCTGAAAAAGAAATTTCAAAGTTTAACAAAGCAGATACACGTCGAGATGAAAAACGTAAAAGCAATGATTCGATAATACGAAAAATTAAAAAGGAAACGATAGAAAAATACCCTGACATAAAAGAAGCTGCCAACATATTCAGGGTATATCAATACGATCGCAAGACCGGTCAAAAACTTCTGGATGCATCCAGATTTGAAAACATATCTCGAGTCAAAGAATATGTTTTAACTGCAAGAGATTTTATGAAAGGATTAAAGTCTAAATCTAAGGCTGTAGGTCATCTACCTTTTTAGTAATCCAAGGCACATCAAACTTATGTATCTTAGTTTCTAACTTTCTAACTTGAACGTTGTGTTCAGGAACATTGAAGAGCATGATAGCTTCATCTCCTTCTTTCCAGTTTTCCCATCTTTTAACTGCCTTTTCAATCAACTCCTTTTTGAAGTGATTTTTCGCACTCCAGTTAACAAGTTTCTTACGAATGTCTCTCCTTATCCAGGCCGCGTGGCCCATCCTGAGTGTTTCATCAGGGAAGATATATGTTCCCAAGTTACTGGGGTTGTTGATCCTCCTGGTGGGATCTGTGGGGCCCGGGGCAGGCCCATTATAGGTATAGTTAAAGTAAGTAGTGTGAATGAAAGGAACGAATGGTCGGAATGGATAAACAAGGTAGTGTTCAAAGTCTCGATAGTAATTTACATACGAACAATATGTTATACCCCATCCATTTTTATTTATAAGATTTATTGCGTTTGCAAACTGATCCTTATCATAAAATTCATCGGCATCAATGTTAAGAACGTGAGTCATCCCCCTTGTTTTCGCAAGATTTATTCCCATGTTTCTTTTGTCGCACTCTTGCTCTCTGGAATATTTGGCAAAATCTGGTTTGAATTCAACGAGTTCATCAATAAGCCCCATTTCTTTCAATCGAGTGAGTTCATTCATATCTGCCTTTGACATTGGGTTTCCCCAATAAGATCTTTTTTGATAGATGGCAGCCACCCAATCAATTTGATCTCGTATCTCAGAGATCAGTTGTTCTAAAAGTTCGGATGCGTCGAACGCATTAATTGTCAAGCCGAGTTTCTTTATCATTTTTAATTCCTTTTGTAATACGTAAATTTATACATCAAATCCTCAATACTCTTGAGATAATCTTGATCTCCTACGATCTCAAAATCGTTAAATAGTTTATCTATAGGAAAACGTTTGTTTGCTTCCGGATAGGTTTTATTTATCCAGGTTATCTCAGCTTCATTCACGTTATCAATCATTTCAGCATAAATCATTTCACCACCAATAACAAAAACTTCCCTATCTCCTGCAATCTTTTCTGCCAATGCAATAGCATCTTCAGGGTATGAAACCGGATAAACTTTAAGAGATTGTAACGAATCTAAAGTGGCTTCATTTATTATACCACAAACTACTATCGCGGTTCTGTTAGCAAACGCTTGTTTTGGCATTCCCATGAACGTATTTAACCCAACTATGACTACATTACCCGATGTTCTTTTTTTGTATCTCTGCAAATCCTCTGGAACATTCCAAATCAATTCATTGTTATTTCCTATGGCTCCGTCTAAACTAACTGCTGCAATCAATTTTAAATCAATCATCTGATATTTTCGTTTTTCTCGTTTAACTTTTGATCATAAGGGCCCAAAAGAGTTTTATTCATTCTTCTGAGCATTTTCATTCTTTCTTTTCTACTCTTTCTTACTTGTAACATTGACTTAATAATAAACGTAAATCCTGCTATCATTAAGATTAAAAAGAGGACAGAGAATGTGTGACTCTTCCAACCATCTTCGATTCCAAGATAAAAATTTGGTAAATCATATAATTCTTCATAAGCTCTTTTTAAAAATTCGATCATATTGCCACTGGGACATTCTTCCAATTCGGATGATATTCATAATCTTTTAGATCAAAATCATCCGGTTCGAAATCCCAAAATCCCTTATTTTCATTTAGAAGCATCACAGGTTCTTTCTCTTTGGAGGAACGTGCAAGCTGTTTGTATATGTATTCTAAATGATTCTCATATATGTGGACATCACCCGCAGAAATCGTTAAATTTCCTGGGATCATGTTTACTTCCTGTGCTATCATAAGCAAAAGAAGGGCGTAAGAGGATATGTTAAATGGACCGCCTAAGAAAATGTCCCATGAACGGATATTCATCTTGATATTTAAGGTCCTTCTATCATCACCTGGATACTGCCTTGTATCAAACTGGTAACTCCAGTGACAAGGAGGTAATGCCATATCTTTTATCTGGTCAACATGCCAAGCAGATACAATCATTCTCCTATCATCAGGATTAGTTTTAAGAGTATCGATGATATTTTGAAGTTGATTTATAGATTTTTTATGATAAACGTCCGTATCGTTCATAGATATTGAATCACTATCTTCTCTATCATAGTATGTCCAATTTACCCATTGATGTCCATAAACAGGACCGAGTTCTCCGGTTTCGTCATCGCCCCATTCATCCCATATCGAGGTTCCATACTTTTCTTTGAGAACGTGTTTGTTTGTGGATCCAGATAAGAACCATAGAAGTTCTCCTATCACTGCTTTTAGGTGAACTCTTTTCGTAGTTAGAATTGGAAATTTTTTAGCAACATTATAAAAGGTTACTTGTGGTCCAAAAATTGATAGAGTTTTTACTCCTGTTCTGTTTTCTTTCCAAACACCTTCTCTTAAAATTTGGATTATTAAAGAGTGGTAGGTGTCATCCGTATCATTTAACCCAAATGGAGGTTCGCCAACAAGCGGATTATCATCCACCGGAAATTCATCTCCATGAAATAAATTTTTAATCATTATCTACCTGGTTTTACTGATTATATACACGAAGTAATATAATGTTTTAACTAGGTGACCAGTAATAAATTCCACCTGCTTTGGTTGTATCAAATTCAAATTTAAACATACCATTTTTAAGAGCGCCTGTTACCCTTGCTCCTACTTGTTCGCCAATCATCTGAGAAATTTCATCCCAATCTACCGGTGTTTCTTTGCTTGCAGCAGCAGTAGAAGAATACGATGCCGAAGAAGATTGTGATACATTTCCACCACCAACCTCAGAATGAGCAGGACGAGTGGCTGCGCCAGTAGATTTGTCCATTATTCTTTGGTTTGAATTAGTAAAGCTATTTGTTTTTTCAAGATACGCCGCAGAAACGGTTGAAAGATCTCCTAATTTATCTACATTTAAGCTCTCAAGATTTGTACCGAGCAATCCAATGCTTGTGGCTAATTCAGTTATGGAAGCTGACATTCTCGTTAAACCATCAAGAGATTTAGAAAGTTTAGAAAGCTTATCAATCATCTTGTCATATTTTTCGAGAGCTTTTCCTGCATCTTTTGCTTTTCCCTTTTCCAATTTAGTAGCAAGCGTGTCAGAGAAATTAGTTAATGTTGAAACAATGTTATCTGCGATTTGGCCAACAGAAAGAAATTCACCAGTCGGTTTACCCTCAGCATCGAGTATTGGAATTTGATTATCTGCTCCAAATTCTGAGAACATCCTAAGTGTTTCGGCAAATGAAGTAACAGCTCCAAGGATACCATGTCTTCCAATGAGAGCTTTACTCATTTTCTTCATTCTTCTCTTCTGTTTTCCGGATATTCCTGCTTCTTCTCCGTCTCCAAATTCTTCTTCAGATCTGCTAAACAATCTATTTGTAAAGTAGAGGAATGAATTGATCATGTTATCTACCACAAAATTTGCGCCTATTTTCTTTCTTATTTCATTTCCATCGTCATCATAATCAATGTATCCTATCTCATTGTTTTCTCCAAACTCAGCGTAAACTTTAAGTGCATCAGCAAATTGTATGACAGCTGAGAGTATGCCTCTTCTTCCCGTGAGAGCCCTTCCCATCTTTTTAATTGCGCCAGCTTGCTCTCTTGATAATCCATCGGTCGAACTGATTAGCGCTATTAAAAATCCAGAGATTGTTGAAGAGATATTTTGACCAACCTTCGTGACATCAATTGATTCACCAAATATCGGTTCTCCATTTTCTTTGTGACCAATTATTTCTCGCATGTTATTCAATTGCGCAAATGCGGTCAATCCCTTTGCAAACATTGATAGTGTAAGAGAAGCTGATGCTAAAAGTCCAAGTGCAGCAAATAATTTAGCACTGTTTTTGGCAAATTCTACGAGTCCTTTAAACCCCGTTTTACCACCGGTAAGCGTGCTTATTCCTCCTATTATTCCTTCAAGAAGTCCTCCAATCATAGCCGATAATTGCTTACTAAAATCTTTTGGAATGCTTCCAGCAACTCCCATGAGATCTTTAACAGATCTTGCTAAGAGTATCAATGATAATGAAATTCCCATTGAAACTGCAACACCGGTTCCAACAAGTAATGCGACTGCTGGAATTCCTAATATTGCAAATAAACCTGCGGCTCCAAGGAATATCATTCCAATAGCTCCTAAACCTCTTACATAAGGTGGAACTTCTCTTCCCAAGAACATTACTTTTCCTTTTTCTCCACCTGCACCCATTAGACTAGAAATTCCCGCCGCTGCTGCTACAAATAATCCAACAGATAATGCTATAACAGCAAGACCAAATCCGATTGCAAGAGATACCATTACACCCTTTTTAACAAATTTTCCTGCAAAACCAAGTAAAACAAACAACCCAACTATTCCAACAATAACTCCTGCAAGAACTGCCAATGATTTCATTATTCCTCCAAATCCTAATCCAGCTTGCATTGTTGATGCAATCAATAACAGAGACAAAGTAAATCCTAAGATACCCAGGGATAAAAATAATAAACCTTTGCCGATACCTTTAATGGCCTTGAGTCCGGGCTTTAAGAATTTATTAGCGAGTGTAAGAAGTACAAGCGCTCCAACCAATACAGCTACAGTTCCAAGAACAACACCAACTATTGGTAATACGAGTCCACCTCCACCCTTTTCACCAGAGGTTTTTGTGGTTAATCCCATTATCTTTGAAGCTGCAATTATACTTACGGCAAACACAACAAATGATAGTCCGAGATATGTCAAGAAATTTGAAAGAATTCGTAATGGAGCCGTGATTTTTCTTAGAGCTTTTCCGAGTTTGTCAAACATACGAATGGCCCTGTTTATCTTAATTGCTTTGCGACCATCACCAAACTCGTCCATCAACATATATAATTTACTTAATGTCCCGAGCGCTCTATCTACACGCGAAGATCTCATTCTAGATAATTCTGATAAACTTTTTATGAGATCAGGAAGAGCGGCTGAAATGCCAATTATACCTTCTGAAAATATTTTAAATCCTTTGCCACCTGCAGAATCTTTGGAAACTTTCAATACATCTTTCATGAATGTAATGAATCTTTCAGTTGTTTTGGGTTTTACGAGACTAAACTTTAATAATGCTCCTGAAATATTTAACGCATCTTTTACACCACTAACAGCTTTAGGCGCGCCACCAGACTTTTTCTGATCACGCTTCATGTTGTTATCAATACTCGAAACAGTGGTGAGAATTCCCTGTAAGAGTTCGTTAGCTGTCTTAGGCATATAAAAATAGATTTATTTTATATATCTCTTTAAAAAGAAAAAGGTGCTATAAAAGCACCTTACATCTTAGGAATACTTATCTTAGGTATGTCCATCTTAGGAGTCTTAAAACCTCCATAATCAATCTTAGGCATCTTATCCATTTTTGGTTGAGATTGCTGATACTGCTTGGATTGTTGGCCTTGCTGTTTCTTATAGGCCTTTTCCTCTTCATCTATGTATTCCTCGAAGTTCTTTAACAGATACTCCACTTCATAGAATTCAAGCTGTCTTAATTCAATCGGAGAGATGTTTAGTTTATGAGCACAGATGAACTGTATCTTAAACCAATTCTCCAAATGGATCTGAAATAAGGAAAAGAGATTTAATCCCGCCTTGAAAGTTTAGCGGGACTTCCCGCTCACCTCCTTCTTCATCATGGTATCTAACTACGGGATCAACCGTATCGGCAAAAATATCTTTAACGTGTGTTATCACAGAAATTTCAGCTGTAGTCCAAGAATGAGAATCTAGGATTATTTTTGTATAAGTTTCATCATTCAAGCCCTTCCAATCAAGAATTACAAATGGTGCAAAGCTTAAGAAGTCTTCATCTATGACTTCTTGACCCATT
>Ga0307377_10007385_pt1 | contig 11360 bp, 25 predicted proteins | sample TR3MG_FD_202535 | JGI IMG/M metagenome (GOLD analysis project Ga0307377, IMG submission 202535) | Soil microbial communities from Risofladan, Vaasa, Finland - TR-3 | ecosystem: Environmental > Terrestrial > Soil > Coastal area > Acid sulfate soil | place: Finland: Risofladan, Vaasa | collected...
TCAAAGCCGGCAACTTTCTTAGCAGCAGACTTTTCATTCTTTTCAGCTTTCTTGCTATCAACTTTCTTGCCTTTCTTTTCTTTCTTTTCTTTCTTTTCTTTCTTGCCTTTCTTTTCTTTCTTTTCTTTCTTGGGTTTCTTTTCTTTCTTTTCTTTCTTACCTTTTTTGGATTTCTTTTCTTTCTTGCTCACTTTTTCCTCCTTTTTGTTATCATCATCATCATCATCATCATCATCATCTTCATCGTCTTCATCTTCATCGTCTTCATCTTCGTCTTTAGCCTTCTTTTCTTTCTTAGGCTTCTTTACTTTCTTCTCTTCTTCTTCATCTTCGTCTTCATCTTCGTCTTCATCTTCGTCTTTAGCCTTCTTTTCTTTCTTAGGCTTCTTTGGAGCTTTTACTTCTTCTTCATCTTCATCATCGTCGTCATCGTCGTCATCATCTTCATCATCGTCGTCATCTTCCATGAAGATACCATTGCCTAATGCTACCAAACGTTGTTCTTCTTCAATCATTTTCTTTGTCTTTACCATTTGTATTACTCCTTAGTTTGTTATTTAGTGTCTATGTCTCACTGTGTTCTATCGATACTATGAATCAACGCATTGGTACCTCCTTTAGTATCCCAATCTTTGACGCACTCTATTTGTTGTTTGTTTCTCCAAAAATTGCTCAAGCAAATCTTCTGGTGACAACCCCCAAATAAGTGCAATGTTAATAATGAAATGAAAAATGTCAATCAATTCTTCCTTGACTTTATCTACATCAACTTCTTTTCTTTCTTTCTTCCATTCCTTAAGGTTCAATTCTCTCTTTAATTCAATTGACTCCTCTATAACAGCAAATAGCATTTGCTGTGTTCTTTCTTCTTTGTACTTTATGCTTTTAGTTTTAAAGTTTATCCACTTGTTCTTCTCCTGAAAGTCCTTTTGAAGAGTAAACATAATATCTAAATGACCTTGCTTAGTCATTGGATGCTTTGAAGCTAAAGCTTCTGCAATTTCATATCTTACTCTATCTCTTATTTTATTCTCAATCAGTACTGTTTGTACTTTCTTTCTCTTTCGTTGCATCACTAACACCAACCTTTCTAAGATGATCTAGAAAATCTTTTATCTCATCAACATTTTCCATATGATGAAATGCTTCAATCTTCAATTGTTTCCTCAGAGTCCCTTTTACATTTAACCTTTTCATGTACGTGACAGTGAGCGCCCTAATACGTTTCTTTAGGCGCTCAGCCAATGTGATTGCTTTGGCATGTTTTCTTAAAAAGTTCTGTAATTGCTTGTTATCTTCCATATGAGCCTCCTACGCGCTCACTTATTTGTTTCGTATAGTTATTATACCCAAAGCATCTGGATTTATTTATAGTATCCCAAGTTTTTGTGCTTCATCTAGCTGCTTCTTTACATGGTTTTTAAACATTTGCCTTACCTTTGATTCTGTGCTATTCATTCGTTTAGCAATTGTTGCAAATGACATTCCTTTTAGAAGAAACGAGCAAAGCATGTATCCTTCAGGTTCTAATAAATCCATCATGTCATCAACGAAGATTCTGTTTATTGCATCTTCATTTCTTTGCTCACATTGCTCATCAACAATTATATCTATTAGCTTTGCATCTTCTTCAATCATCTTATACAAAGAATCTGCTTTAAAATCTATTTGCCTTTTCTGAGCACGTTCTTTCTTTCTGTGTTTATCATACTTTCTTAAAAGCAGTTTTGTAAAGAATGTTGTGAACTTAGCACCCATATCATCTTTATATTTATTAACTGCTTTCCATGCGACTATTCTGCTCTCTTGGATGAGATCATCATGATCCATTTTAACTATGCCTGCTGTTTTGGCAAATCTCATTGAGATTCTATCTGTTTCTTTTATTATCTTTTTAAATGCTTTTTCATTTGATTCTTTTGCTTTTTTTATTGTCCTTTTAGTTATGCCAACAGCTCTTATATCTCTAGCCATAATGATGCTATGAATCAATTGTAAAATACATTGGCACATCATCATGTTTATCATGATTGATATGTTGTATTATCTTCATCTTCTTCAGCTTAGAGACTGCAGCTGTAACTAAATTGTTATCAACTTCAAACATACTCATAATATCTCTATTTGATAGTTCTATTGGTTCATCAGCTTCATAAATGAGCAACATCATATGTATTGCCAACACTTTTGGAAAAAAAGGTAAATCTCTATTCTTTATAATGTCTTTTATTGCATCTGTGACTGCCATTTAACTCTCCTTGATTCTTTTAATGAATGAAAGCTTCTTACCCTTTTGCTTATAATGCTTTGTAACTTGCCTTTCTGATTTTTTATCATCAAATGTTATCTTCTTTCTCTTTCCATCATATTCAACTCTCCATGTATAGAACTTCTTTCTGCTTCGTTTCTTTTTATTCTTCTTTCTATCTTTCTTTTCAAGCTCTCTATCTTTCTTCTTCCTTAATTTCCTCACCTTCTTATCGTGATACTTACGAACGTAATATGTAAATGTTCTTTTTAGTTTTCTTAATTCTTTTCTGTCTTCCTGTCTTTGTTTCTTTTCTTTTTCTTTTCTGCCTTGCTCTCTTTTTTGTCGTTTTTCATATGTATCATTATCCTCTAGCACTCGCCTTGCATCAGTGAGCCTCATTATAGATCTTCCTGCTCTGACTCTTGCGACTCCTCTTGGATCTAATGTGATACAGTCACCACATACAACACCCATGACTGAAGCATCGCCAACTAGGATAAACTCTTTACATACTTTACATGGAAGATAGTACTTACCTTTTATTTTTTTAATCTTGTACTTACGTACTTCTTCTTTTTCTTCCTTATGTTTCTTTTTCTTCTTTTCTCTCTTTGAAGATCTTCTCTTCTTTAAACGTTTTCCCATTATGCTGCCTCAGCTATGACCTTAGGAACTTTATATCCCTTTTTCTTTAATATTGATAAAGCAATCTCAAGGTCTGCGTAGTCGTATAGAAATTCTTTTCTCCATACTTTTCTGATACATTGTAGCATTGTGTATTTAAGCTTCTTTCCTTTCACTGCAATTGCACCATCAGCTGGTTTCTTTCTAAGCTTCAATACTTTTTCAACTATCTCTTCTGCATTCTCATTTGCTATTGCCATATACTGCTTATGGCAACTTTTAAATACCCTATCAACTTCCTTGTTCACTGATGATAAATCAAACTCGATTGCCCTCCTGGAGAGTCTCTCAATCTGCTGTAACTTTTCAATTACATGTTTTAATTCACCCTGTCTGCTTTGCTGAGTACCCTTAAAGAGTTTCCTCTTTGTCTTTAAGTCAAGCTTGAAAAATTTCTTATCAAACATTAATGTTTTAAGTTCTAGCTTGCCATCCTCTGTCGGCACCCAAAATAGAACCTTGCCTCCAATGATGTCTTTTGTTACCATCAACTTTGGATTTGCAATGTACACATTGCCAAATTCTTTATGCTTGAGAATCTGCAGCCTGTCTGTGTCAACTCTTTCCTTCTTGACTATCTTTGGCTTTCCTTGAGGATTTATTTCTTTTATCTTAGCTTCAGCAATAATCTTTTTATTTATTGTTTGATTGATTACTGAAATAATATACTTACTATACTTCTTATTCTTTTCAAAGAATCTTTCAATTCTTACTTTTGCTCTTTGAAAATTTGTTGCATGTACTTTAAATATCCTGTACCGTATCTTTTCATCGTTTTTCTTTTTTCTGTAGCGAACTTCAAAGTAAAAGACTTCATAGAATTTTTCTTTAGTTATCTTAGAAATGTCTATATACTTTGACCCCTTTTTCTTTAACATAGGAGTCTCCCTTAATGAATGAATTAACCTCTAACTGCACTGTCTTTTAATTGCTTTTTGATTGATACCCTCAATTCCTTGTCCATTTTTTCTATATTGATATCTTTGTCTTTCCTTTTCACTGAATAAAGAATTATTTTAAACACCTGCCACTTCTTTATTCCAATCTTCTCCCATACAATTGAGAAGATTACTGTATATACTTTTTTGCCTCTATGTATTCTTGCACGGTACCTTGCACTTTCTTGCATTACATATCCAATTTTTTGCCATGATACTTTTTGTACAAAGCTTTCTTTATCATGAAATATTCTGGATCAACTCTGAACTTTCTTGTTTTTAATGTGCCTTTGTACTTTGAAAAAAGTGAATTGAAGAATTGATCAACTTCAAAATATCCAAGCTCATCAATCATTTCGCTTATTCGATTTCTTTCAAATGGTGAAAATGCACTATTCATATCTGCTATCATTTCACCAATATTGATATTCCCTGTTTCACCCCAACTCCCAAGCAATACATTTATATAAAGATTATGTATAAGTGATTTGTCAATCATTATAATCTTTTCCCATTTATCAAATGCTGTTGGGTTTTCTTCTTTCAATTTTATTTTAAGTTGTTGTAATGATTTTCTACTTTCGTTTGATAGTGCTGATTGTAATCGCATTCCATACCTCTAAATGAATGAATAAAAAACTTTCTATATGACATTCCCAATTACAACGTTTGGTAAGATCTTAGTTACTCTTATGTATGAATCAACTTTCAATTCAACATCTTGGCGATTATTTATTACAACCACCAATCCGCCACCATTGTACTCCTCATCTGAAACAAGCATCCATTTGTCTCCCTTACGATATGCCCTTGCAATGTAATCACCATTTTGCTTTGGGTTATCAAAAACTGCAAATGGTTTTTCAGGATTATCACTCCCGATCATTGCATCAATTTTAATATCATGTTCGCTCATGTTATTCAGTGCTCCTTTCCTTAATGATCTTTTCCTCAAGTGCCCCAAACCGTGGTTCATATTTTGTAAGCAACAATAGCCTCCGCCTTTTAAGCTTGTTAATCCTATCCTTAAATCGTTCATCTTTTTCTTCATACTCCTTCTTCATTTTCTTTAATGCCTTCTCACTCTTTGTTAGTTTTTTCGGTTTGTAGTCTCTTATCTTGTTATCAAAGAAGCTGCAATGGAAGCCAGCTTTTTCTGGCTTTCCATAATAACAAACTTTCTTCTTTATGCAATGAGCTACATGTGCACATTTAGATATTGTTCTCATATAAGTATTCTGCGTTAAGAAGTAATCCTCCCTCTTTGCAGCCTGTTGCTATACCTCCAGGTAAAAACGTACCATACTTGGGTATCCCTGAGTCAATAACTACATCAATTGCTTTTTGTAATAATTCTACTTGATGCTCATCTGAAAACATTTGCTCCAATACGAGTATAATGAATTCTTTTGTTGGTTTTGTTTTACATATAATTCTTATATCACGATCTTTAAATATCACATGTAAAGTATATATCAATTGTTTCTTAATCATATCTCATCATACTCATTCATCATTCTGCATCCCTTGAAATATACAGTTGATCTTAATATAAATCCTTTGACTAGACTTTCTATTGATCTTGGAATTGCATCTATTTTCAAAATATTGTATACTCTTTCATCTACAATCTTTAATGCAAGCTCTTTTGTGAATTTGTCTGAATCTTTTTTATTGCATAGTGCGTATGCAACATTGAATACTCCTTTACCATCAAGAGTGTCAAGTCTTTCTGCAATCATAACACCGATGATCTTACGCTTACATTTATTTTTAAGATCATGCACTTGCATTCTTAGTCCATTCACTTGATCAATCAGCTGATATTCCATTTCAGTGTGCTTTATATCTTTAGTAGGAATAATTTGAAAAGGTTTATTTTGCTTTCGCCTATGATCACTGTATATGTATTGAACTATTCTTCTTTCATATGTATCAATTTTATAACTATCACTTTGCTCTGTCATACCGTCTCCTATGAATGAATTAATTGTTTAAGAACAATGCTTTGGTGTCCTATTGAATATTTCAGTTACTTCTTTACTTCCTATATACCTTAAAAGCAATTCATCATGCTTACTATGAAGTGCTTCATAATCATGGCCACAATCTTCTTCGACTTTAAGCATCATTGCAATTAATGTTTCTTTATCTATCTTATCTTTTGCAAATGTAAATGTGGCATCATAGCTTTCATTGTAACCAGGTTTGTCATATTCAACAACCCAGCCTTCCCGCCTGAATATATACTCAAAGTCAAATAATTTTTGTTCAAATATTTGATGCCTTGTAGGTGTTTCACTTTTATCAAGTACAAGATCCATTAAATCTTTCTGTGTAAATCTTGCACGGTTGCCATCCCATGTTGCTGCAATCATTTCACTTACTGAATCAATGATATGTTCAGGTATCTTCTTTCTTGATGCCATTTGAATTTTGTCTGGTGTTATTACACTCATAATAAATCATCCTGTGCATTATCAATTGGTACATTATGGTTCTCGTTTATCCTTATTGATTCGATATCCAAGTAGCCAAGATGCTCGCCATCTGATGAATACCATTGCTTAACTGTAGAACCTCCAGGAACGATATTCCCCATTCGTTCAGGCATTCTATATTTCCTCACGTTCTCTAGTAGAAATTCAACATACCCAATCTCTTCCTTCATTGGTGTTTGCTTTATCTTTAATAATTCTCTTACAATATCAGATGTTGTTGGTATGCACATGAACCAAAATGTTTCATGTAACTTTACTCTCTTATGAAATGTTCTTACTTTAAATACAACCATCACTTCCTCCTTAATGAATTAATGAATAAGTTCCTCACATTCAGTATATGTCTTTATGCTTACTTCTTCTCCTTCAGCGACTCTTTTTATTGAATCGCCAAAATCTTTTGCCTTAATTCTTGGAATTGTAATTGTCTGTGTGCCAATTGTTATTCTTATCTTGTCACCTTTAAGCATATCCATCATCTCATAGCCTGGACTGCTAACCTTTAGTACAATTATCACTGGTGTTTGCATTATCTTCTCCTCAATGAATGAATATTGTTGCCATCCTATATATGGTAACATGTATATGAACCTGGTGAGAGGTCTCTCATGCCTTTACCAGAATATAGGTAAGGTATATATAGGCACCACCTATTTGATTAGGATTGAGATACCTCCTGGATGGCTTAAACCACATGCCTACCATATGGCCTATGCCTCAATACCCTTATTGGATACCTTACTAGGTGGTAAAGGTTTATCCATCCATAAGTATATCCTAGGCTTAGGTGTCCCCATCACTCCACTTATACTCCAAGCATACTCATGGCCAAGTGCTTTATCATAGAATCCTTCACTTACATTTAACTTTCTTTCACGTGGGAACTTCCAGACAACTAATACTTCTCTAGCAGTTGAAGGTGCAAAGTCAAATGGTGATAACCAAGTGATGTTTGAAATCTTCTTTGGTATCTTTACAAATTTTATATTAGCCATGATGCTTACGAATACGATAAAGGAATTATGCTAATGAACTTTAGGAAGTCCATTACTTCATCTAACCCAAATGCTTTGTAACAATCCTTTGATACTGTGTGAATGATCTCCCAAATGTTAGAGCCAACCTCCACAATTATGTACCCTAATTCCTCAATTGCTCTAAACAATTCTAACTGAACAGGTTCCTTTGCCTTCACTATAGCTTGCATAACTTACTCCAATGAATGAATGTTGATTGTTCTAACTTCCAAATACACTATCCTGACACTGTTGGCACATACCACTTATAGTAAATTCTTTAAAGTCAATTGGTGCTTTAAAGTCTTGAATACTTATTTTCTTTCCACATGTTGGACACAATCCTTTTTCTGCACGCTTAACATGATCTGGAAAAAGCTTCCTAACGAGTTCCTTATTCATACTATCCTCAAATGAATAAATACTATTGATACACATACAAGGTAGAAGGGAAGGGAACCGAAGCTCCCTTCCCCGATGTCATCTTATCGTTCTACCTTCTTACAACTACTTGCCTTTCTTTGCTTGTTTCAATTCTTTCTTTAGGTTCTTTACTGTAGCCTTAATAGCTTTGACTGCAGCTTTGTATGCTATCTTCTCACCTTTGATTGAAGCTTTGGCTTCCTTGATCTTGTTCTTTATTTTAGAAAGAACTTTAGGATCAGCTTTTGCTTTCTTTTCTTTCTTGCTTTTCTTAGATTTCTTTTCTTTCTTGTTTTTCTTCTTGCCTTTCTTTTCTTTCTTCTTCTTTTCTTTCTTAGCCTTCTTTTCTTTCTTAGGCTTTACTTTCTTTTCTTTCTTAGCCTTCTTTTCTTTCTTAGGCTTTACTTTCTTTTCTTTCTTAGTCTTCTTTGTTTCTACTTCCTCTTCGGTTTTCTTCTTCTTAGCCATGGGAAATCCTCCTTTGCGATCGAGTTCAAATGTTTGAGTAATTTTAGCTAGGTCCAATACCTTAGCCTTCTGTTCAGATTTAGGAACCTTGAAAGACCATTCCAATTCAAGTTCTCCGATCTGTTCATGCTGAAAGTTCGTATCCTTCAACGACAAGGTATGAACTTTGTCTAACCATACCAATGCATCATCTCTCTTATCAAAGAATTTTGGTAAGAAGGGTTTCAATACTGGTACGTTTAAGTTGGTTCTCCATTTATCACCAACTTGCTTTACTGCTATGTCTCCTTGTTTTCCTTTCCTCCCGAACTTGGTTGAATAAAAATCTGGTCCTTGTGGATTTTTCTTTGAACCAGGGTGATCCTTAATGAACGTCTTACTTATCTTACTTGCAGGTTCTACTACTTTATCTTTTTTAGGAAATGCCATTTTGTACTCCAGTTAGAATGAATGAATAACTTTCAATGTACTATCAAGATACTTACTACTTATGCCATGGTAACTTCTTCAACCTCCTCATGAGATTCAAGCTTGTCACCAAGCTGGTTCTTTAAATGATCGGTTGTTTCTTTATAGCACCACCATTTAAAGACTTGCGTTGATGTCATTGGGAGCTTTTTAAAATCATTGAAGCCATGCTTCCTAATCTTATAGCCAAGTAACGATTGCTGCTGCTGTGCCCAGGCTTCATTCCTTTGTTCCTTGATGTTTGCTAAATATTCAAACCGTACTTTACTACCTGAGATTGTAATTGATATTGCTGCAGCTATATTGGCTCCCATTACTTAACCTCTTTCTTTTTAAGTGCCATAAGTTTTTTGACTTGCTTTGAATTTTCATGACCATTGCTAATAGCCTTTTCGATCTTCTGATCCAATGTAAGGATATTGTAATCATGATTTCTTAAATTTGCTTCTGTTCTTTTATCTTCTTTGGACTGTGCCATAGTGTCCTCCAATAAGTTTGAATGATTGTGTTAGTTATTACTACCTTCCATTGAGAATGTATTAACCACCTCCCCGATTTGCCATCTCTGTTGTGTGCAATTGTATTCTATCTGATTCATCTTCAATTTCAGAATCAATTTCTTTAAGTGCATCAAATACTTGTGATGCTATTATGTTTGCCATCATTGGTGGATGTAAATTTTTTTCCATAGTTGAAGCCAACTTCTTCAATCCACCATAGTAATAAATCAGGATCCCCATGATACTGAGCTCTGTTGATACAGTATCAAATGCCTCAAGCATGTATCCATTAAATTCTTTTGTTTGATTTCCACCAACTGAATCACTTATAGCTTTGAAGTTTTTAAACCCTTTTGCTATAGCTTCGTTTATTATTTCTTTACTGTATGTTTTCAATTTATACTCCATGAATGAATGAATGATGTATTTAGCTTCCTTTTAAGTTTCCTTTTAATGCAATTACCAAAGCAGCTTCTTCAGCTTCATTTGGTGTTCTTTCAAGTGCCTTTATCTCTCTTATGATTTGAGTGTTTCCTTCATCATCAAGAACCTCAATCACTATAGTAAATTTCTTTCTTCCTTCAAGTTCTTTTCCAGCTCTGTAAATTGCATTTTCTATTTCATTGAGGTCGCCTAAAGTTCCAACATTACCTTTTAATACTTGCTCATGGAACTTCTTTGTAGCATCAAATAGATTTTTAAGATCAGTGATCATTGTCTTTATCCAAGAATGAATGAATGTTTATCGTGCCGTAGGTTCAAGGTAATCAAAGCCAAGATATTTGAATATCTTCTTTTCATTTGCTGTAACAAATTTCCTCGGGTTCCCTTTCTTCTTAGCTCTTATCCAAAGCCCATACTGATTGAGTAGCATACCACCAGCTTTTGCAGCCTTCCTCATCTTCTTGTTGAGGTCTCCGCTTCCTGTTACATAAAGCTTAAGTGCTTGCCATGATTTAGTAGGAGCATAGAAGAGATTTATTTGAACTCCATCATAGATAAGGTAGCAAAGTTTGCTACCACTTCTTTTTACTGTACCGATCTTCTCACAATAGTTATTAAGAGCTTCAGGATCTTTAGGTACAATTGCAAGATCAATATCACCTACGATATCTTTTTCTCTTGCTATTGATCCACCAATGAATACTTTGTTGCAATGTTTTTGGATTTTCTTAATGAGTTGGTTGGCAACCAAGGTTGCCTTTTGGATTGGCATGTCTTTTTTGAAGCTCATCTTCTGCCCTTTGAACTTCAATTTCTGAGTAGCTTCAACCAGTAGAATATGTTTGCATTTACCTGATGAATAATGAAATGCACGACATTCACATTTAGGTGATAGTGTCTTTGGGTTGAATGCTACTGTATAAACCGATGTTGAATTGTCTTTGCTCTCTACTACAAATTCCAGGTCATCAATCTTTCTTACTTTATATAACCTTTTTGTTTCTTCACTGTCATATTTTGTAGCCATTACTTCCTCAATGAATGAATGAATGTTTAACTGACTTGGTAAAGTCTTTGATAAGATGCTTAGCATCTTTAGCACTGAGTCTTTTTAATTTATTTTTGAATTGGATTGTATGGCCTCCTTTTTTTTCGACCATAGCTCTGTATGTCTTCCCTTTTCTTAAGTAGAAATAGTAATGAACCATCTCATGCAAAACTGTTTGCCTCAATTCAAGTATTGCAAATGTGTTTTTATAATCCTTCGTAATCCCAATCATCACTGAACCATTGCTTGCATATTTAAAGAATCCTCTTATAGATTTCTTTGCCTTATGCTTTGTTCCAAATATTTGTTTCATTTGTTTGAATGAAACAAACACGATTAGTATGAATGGAAGCTTTCCCTTAAAGTATCTTTCATTAAGATCATCAAAGGTACGTACCAGATAAGCTTCATTTATCTTTATGAAGCTCATGCTGTAACGGTTAAAGTTTCCTCAGGTTCTCTAAGTGCTTTAACCTCTTTATCAATAACTCCAGTTTGAAATAGCTCATTGACATGCTTTATAAATTGTGATCTTGTTCTTTGTGATGCATTGGTATAGAGACCTTCATACTTTTTTATTTCTTTCAATGTTATAGGTTGATCAACCCATAGCCTCTGA
>Ga0307377_10007386_pt1 | contig 11358 bp, 5 predicted proteins | sample TR3MG_FD_202535 | JGI IMG/M metagenome (GOLD analysis project Ga0307377, IMG submission 202535) | Soil microbial communities from Risofladan, Vaasa, Finland - TR-3 | ecosystem: Environmental > Terrestrial > Soil > Coastal area > Acid sulfate soil | place: Finland: Risofladan, Vaasa | collected...
AACTGACCATGATGTTTGCTTTATTTTTAAATTCATTGACGCCTTTTGCCTGAGGATATTCTGAGACAAAAGATGTTACGTTTATTCCTTTTATAAGAAAAAGGATTGTTTTACAGATTTCAGTTGGATGGCTGGCTTTGGCAGAGACGGATAACCGGGAATTACCCAAGTTTGTAATCTTTAGTTCTATCTTACCTGGTGTACTTAATTGACCACCTGCCGAGGATAAAACATCACAACTTAACGTTAATTCCTTTGATGATGCTTTTTTTATATGCAGGCTGCCTGGATCAGGACAATAAATATTGTTTTCTGTTGATAAGCGAACGGCAAAACGAAGATTGTCAAATTCCACGTACGGATCTTTAAAATCATATCCGATTGGCCCGAATTGGGCATGGATATTTCCTGCGAAAGCAATTAGTATAGAAATAATTAATAATAGTTTATTTCGTCTCATCGGTTAAAATTTTATTTCGGTTACTTTTCTATTTATCTATCGAATTATGATACGGTACAATACCTTTAGGATTTTGAAAATAGTAAGGGAATTCATCCCAGATTGATTTGCCAGTCAAGCTGCGGGGATCTTTGGTTTTGATAAGGTATTTATCAAGGATTTTTGATAAGCGTCTTTTATCTTTTGCGTAATTTGAGTTTGAAATAAGGTTTGTAAGGCAGAAAGGATCGACAACTACGTCATATAGTTCTTCATAGGGGCGTTTTGCCACTGCAAGCTCAAAAAGTCGTTTAACGCCTTTCTCATTCTTATTATCAATCAGATATGTAAGGCTCGGTGACCTATCAATATCTCCATATAGCCAGTCATGGGCCGATTTCAGATCAGGTGACCCCGCAGGCCAACGGTCAGGTTCAAGGTTACGGATATAAAGGAACCTGTAATCGCGTACTGACCTTTGCGGATATGGCAGATCGTTTTCACGACAAACAGTATGACGCTCTTTCCCTGCGAATACATATTTACGGCTTTTATCAACCTGGCCAGAAGATGCAGAATTGAAGATTTTTAACAGGCTTTTACCCGTCATCTCATCCGGGACTTTAATGCCGGCACATTCTAACAAAGTCGGAGCAATATCGGTGAGACTAACTAAGTCTTCACTAATTCGCCCTCCTTTTTTCATCCCTCCAGGCCAGCTTATAGCCATTGGCATGTGGATTCCATATTCATAAAGGTTATTCTTGGCAGAAGGAAAAGCCATACCGTTATCGCTGGTAACAATGATAATGGTGTTATTGAGCAGGTTCCTTTCTTTAAACATTCTTATCATTTTCTCCAGATTTTGGTCTACCCATTTTATTTCAAATAAATAGTCTGCAATATCGTTTCTGACTTCCGGGACATCAGGCAGAAAACCAGGTACTTCAATTTTGTCCGGATCAATACCATGTTTGGCTCCGGAATTTTCTTCAAAGGCACGATGTGGCTCAGAACTGCCAAACCAGAAGAAAAATGGTTTGTTTTCAGGGCATTCATTGAGGAAATCTCCAAAATTTGCAGCGTAATCATTGGTGACGATCCCACTTGCCGGAGGCTGAAGTTTTTGTTCGTTGTATCCTTTACCGAGTGGATATTCTTTCCACCCATGAACCTTAAAATCGTTAGGTTCCCATCCCTTCTGGGTATAGCCAATAGAATATCCATTATCCTTGAGCAACAAGGGGAAACTCATTTTTTCCAGCTCTTTTGGCACCGCGCTAAACAGTTGAGCAGCTTCGCCCAACCTCCACATTTCCTGACCGGTGATAATCGATCCCCGTGAAGGAGAGCATGAAGGTGAAGCACAAAAAGCATTCCTGAAATAAATCCCTTCACTCGCAACCTTATCAAATGCAGGAGTAGTTATTGCTTTTTCTCCGGCAAAGGAGGTATGTACCCAACTTTGATCGTCTGTTATACAAATCAGAATATTGGGTCGTTTTACGTTTGCCGATTGAGCATAGATAGAGCTGAAGGGCAATAAAACGAACAGTAAATCTATTATTGGCTTTTTATTCATGGTATAATTCTTTCATTGGTTTTACAATTTATATTTCCCGGCAAAATCATATTCCAAATGATTTTCCTATATCCTGCAGTTTGACATTATAACCTTCTGCTGTAATCTTCATTTCTGAACTTATTCTATTCTTCGCACAATCAACTGTAACTATATGTGATTCACCGGGCAACAGGGTAAAGTATCCATCACTAAAAAAGGCAGGCAGTATCCTATCATTCGTTGCGACATCTCGTAAGTTTAATTTTACCGATAAGGCTATCACCTTTGATGGATTCTTAATCTCAACTACTGTTCTCAGACTACCATTAATTTTTCTTTTGCTGACTTTTCCTATCAGAGCAACATTCTGAAGGGCATTAAATGGTAAAAAATTTCTTTCTATTTCGGGATTGGCAAGCCAATATCTATTTTCCGAAACAAGTATCCCTTGTTTATCATGTAACTCTATAACAACCATATATTGCGCCAGTAAGGTTTTGGGGCATACCAATTCACAGCAGTCGGTAAGTTGATTTTCTTTTACATCAAGGATTAATTTCTTTTCAAACAATAATTTTGCATTTAAATCATACATTCTGATAGAAACTCGTGATTTTGGCAGAGATTTCAGGCTTGTATTAATAGCGACCACTTTTTGATCGTGTAAATTCATTTGAATATGGATGGGTTCCAATGCCTTTTTGGTTCCGAAATAAGATCCAAGGGTCTCATAATCCCACGAATAGATTTGCCATTTAATACTTGGCCAGGCAGGATGCGTCATCCATAGCATTACACCGCTGGTATTGTTCCAGAGTTTGCTGTTCCAGGCTTCAAACATAGCACGGTGGCCTTCGTAATTTACCATCTGAGCCTTTTTACAGAAATCTTCCAGCGTTTCGGATTTTCCATAAAGGGTTTCGAGAGATGACATAATTTCTTCTGAACCGTATTGATCGTGGTAATACCAAACATCGCTGATGGGCCAAACATCTTCCTTAGACATCATTTGGCGCATCGATTCAGCCGTTGGCACAGAGGGTATGCCAATTTCTGTACTAAATCCATTGACATCAGTGATATAATCGGCGGGATTGTGATAATATTTCCATGGTCCACTCGGGCTAAGATTCAGATGACGGGAGTTTGGAATAAAATGCCTTGTCCCGTCCTCATCATGAACTATTTGTGCGCAACCATCACTTATGACAGATAAAGGAAATCCTTCGTTCCTGGCACACCAAATTGCAATGGAAGGATGGTTCCTAAAGCGCCGTACTACATCCCGGACATTAGCCAGAAACAATCGGCTATCAAAAACATCTGTATTTATATAATCTTTGCTCAACCAGAAATCGTTCCATACCAATATACCATATTCATCAGCAAGCTCATAGAAGACTTCTTCAGTGCTCTCACCAGTCCAGTTACGAATCATCGTAATGTTTGCATCTTTGGTTAAACGGAAATATGGTTCTAAACGCTCACGCGAAACGCGTTTCATGGCATCATCCATGCCCCAGTTTCCTCCTTTGCAGTAAATACGTTTGCCATTTACCTTAAAAACCAGAAACGGGGACATCAGAGTGTCCTTTAATTCGTCTAATATAGCCGGATTAATGCCATCACGAAGTTTTGGGATCCATACCCTCTCATATTCATTAACTTTTGATGGCGGGTGAGGATAAGCTTCCCTGCGGATCAAGTTGTCAAAAATAAATTTACTTTCCTTTTGTGCTTTAATTGGATTGTACTCCACTCGCCAACCTTGTTTAGATGGAGCATCTACGGTAAGTTCATAAGATAATTCACGAATTCCAAACTGCACAGACTTATGATCAAACTGCTGTGTATTGGATGAAACAGATAATTCAAGCGAGTACAAATTCTGCTTCCCATATCCGTTTGGCCACCATAATCTGGGATTTTTCAGACAAAGTTGCGAAAATTGAAAGGGAGAAAAAGTAACAAGTTTTCTTTCTCCGGGATACAGTTCTAATAATTGTTCAAAGTGTATATCTTCAATTTTCCCAATTAAGGAAATTTTTTGTTTGGCATTTGAATGGTTAATAACCTGAGCTCGAACAGTCAGATCAGCCTGAGTAGTATCGGGCAGCGGCAGATCTGTAATTACTTGCGGGTCACTTAAAGTAACCGGTCCGGTATAACTAAGAAGAACATCCTGCCAAATCCCGATATCCCGATCACGTATTCCAGGCATCCAGTCCCATCCTATTGATGATATAAACGTAGGTCCATCCAGACATAATTCGCCTCCATTGTAGCCACCGCCCGCAGATGGTGATGCTTCATGAGGGTAACCCGGATCAGGAGGGGGCAGAATACGAACCGCCAGAATATTCTCTTTTGTCGAGTCCAAAATTCCTGTAACCTCAAATCGACCCCGTTGGAAAGCACCACTTATGGTACCTAATAATTTTCTATTTAACCAAATTTCTGCCCGATAGTTAATTCCATTAAATACCAACCAAGCCTTTTGTTGTATATGGCCTTGAGGTTGGCGAAAAGCAATGCGATACCACCAGTCCATGCGACAAAGCGTGTCAGGAATAGCCAGGTTGTTAATTCCAAAATAAGGATCGGGATATACTCCCTGTTCGACCAGAGTAGTCAATACAGTACCGGGAACAACGGCATTGTACCAATCGCTTGTATTAAGCTTGGGGTTAAAAATAGATTTTTCGGAAGCAGTAACTTTATAAGCTTCGCACAACTCCCATCCTTTAGAAAACCTATAGCAACCAACAGAATACTGATCCAATACAGCAGGAATTATTTTTTTCTCTTTACGAATCGGAGGTTGAATGGAAACTTTCGATTTTGGCAGTGTTTCCTTGGGTTGAGGCTGTGACATTCCCAGATTGAGACGTTTGAGTGGCTGGCCTACTGATTGCAAACAAAAAACAAGAAACATAAAGAGACACAAAATTCTAAATCTAAAGCCAATGAAATTTTTGATTAGAAACATAGCATTTATTTTAAAATATTAAGGGACAACCGTAATGATCACTCTTTGGTAGGCACAAAGCGAAGGATTTCCGTTATCCGAAACCTTGAGAATAATGTGTATGGATTGAGATTCACGTACTTCTGGTGCAACAAAATTCATTTTTGCTTTTCCTTGATTATTAATCTTTACCGTTCCGTTAAACGTTCCTGCTTCTATGTATTGCCACCAGCTAAACACGATTTTATTTCCATCAGGATCATAAGACTTGCTGGCATCCAGAGTTACCTTTTTGCCACTTTTTATTTTGATATTTTTGCCACTTTTTAGCAATGCTACCGGAGGGTGATTAGCATCTTCATATTTTGGACTGACACAGTAATCCATTCTTGCCTGAAAGTCACGGTTTGCATCATCAATCCACCTTCTTATTGATTTTCGATCATCCCCATCATCCAATGCATCAATATATACATTTGAAAAATCCTCCGTTTTTGTGAATCGTCCTCCCCAGCCGCCATATGCAGGATCTTCATGGTTCCTTAAACCATTAGCTATTGAGTATAAAAAGGCTGGTGAATCGCCTTCACTGACATAGTCCTGAGGATAAAGCGCCCCCAATGGACCATGATTATGTTTGACCTCATTTTTAATAAAATCGTAGGTATTCTTTTGGCTATTATAATTCCAGGTACCGGCAAATGAACCGCAATAAATCATTGTTACTTTAGGATGATTCTTTTCAATATAATCACCAGTGCCATCCTGATACCAGATATTATACATTACAACTTTTGAAACCGCTCTTTGATAGTCACCCGGATATTCTGTTTTCAATTTGTAGAAAGCACGAGCAGCCGTATTGCCACCTCCCCATGCCTGAATGTGAACGGGATCAGGATTTTTTTCTAATAAAACCTGCACAATTTTTTCAGATCCCGGGGTGTCCTTCCAATTATCCGGTTTAAAAGTAATTTTAGCACCAGGTTTGAGTTCCCATCTTTTTTTTATCAATCCTCTCAGGTGGTCGTGATCCTCATCTCCAATGCAACTAATTTCTCTTAACTTATCTATAGTGAGATAATTGGGATTGTGTTTAATCAGGTTCGGATAGATTTTAGCGTATGCCTCTAATTGTTTTTCATACCAGTCTTCTTTGCTATGTCCCTCTCTCTGGAATATTGAATTTGTTTCAATGATAGCACATACTTCGACGTCACAGGTGTACAGTAAAAACCGTATCATTGAACTATGATCATCAATTTCTCCATCGGTCATTAAGACAACTCTTGGCTTTTTTGACTTGTTCTGCGCATTTAAACCGGTCATCGCTGATAAAAGAACAATACATATGAGCAAGAAGGAAATTTTCTTAAAATTCATAATCTATTTGTTTTTAGAATTAAATATCCTAACAGCCATATACTTACCTGAAGGCCATTTGATTGTAAAAGTTCCGGAATATATGCCGTCCATTTCGGCGACGGTCATGTTCCATGTATCCAGGACATCCACCTGATATTCCTTCCCTTCCGGCATGGTGAAGCTCTTTTCGCTGGTCACTTCTTCCCCGAAATAGTACAAATAGTAATCGTTTCCAGCTTTTGCTGATACATTATCGAGGAGTGTCAGCCCTTCGGGTAATAGTTTGGAATCGTTATTCAGGACTTCCTTACTAAGCCAGGAAACCCTTGCAAAACTGAATCTCTGGGGTGTGCCTCCTTTCCAGAAAAAATTATAGGGCGAATAAGATTCACCATGAGTAACATATCCTCCATTAATAGTCGCTATCCAGGCTCGTTTTGTTGCTTCCTGACCAGTAAGATTACCCCAGTTTTGAACATTGCCCTCATACTGATACTCATCGTCGACTATGGGTTTTTGGTATGTACTGCGCCACAAAACAATATTATCTACATTTGGGCTTTGGATACTGATGTGGGTAACCCATGAGTTATCCCAACCGGGATAGTGAACATTTGGTCTGCCGTGGATCGAAATCATATGGTTATAAGGATCATTGGCTACAACTGTTTCGGCAAGCGGTTCCCAGTATGATTCTCTTTTATCAATAAGGTCAAATTCGTTTGCCATAGACCACCAAACATTCTTGTATGCCGCGAGTCTTGCCACTGCATATTTTAGATAGTTTTCCCGCTGCAAAGCAGTCATTTGTTCAGGGCCAAGTCCCCATTCTTTCCTTGTACCACTCTCGTATGGATGAAAAAAGATAAAGTCGGCCTGAACGCCCCTTTCTCCCAAATTCCTGACCGCATTCTCAATAAATTGCCAGAATTTGGGGTTTGGCCTATCAAAATCCCAGTTATTTACACTTCCTTCCCATGGGTTAAAAGGTGGAAATGTATTTCCGTTATGTGGAAAGGGCATAAAGCGAACCTTGTTGATGCCTCCGTTTTTGAGAGTAGCCAAGGTTTCATCATAGCGTTCCATCAGCCAGCAATACAAAGTAGTACCCACAGGGAAGAATCTTTTTCCATCTGCGTAGGCAAAATGAAATTGATCAATTACACGAACCGGACCATGATTGCCTGGTGATGGTGGAATACATTTAAATCTGCCCTTTTGGTTATCCATTTTTGAAATTCCGGAAGAAGTCACAAAACTCCAGACACCTAATTTGTCTGGCATAAAACGAATCAGATATTCTCCGTTTCCATTATAAAAACCTGCAACCTTTTTTTCGGTTTCTCCTTGTGAAAAAACAGCATTTATACTTACATCAAATGCAGAATCTGCATTGACTGAACACATTAACTTAAACTCAAACACCCCCCATTCCTCAACAGTTATATCATTAACAAACACGCTATCTTTATAAGTATTTGGTGTGGAATTATCCGATGAAATTTCTGTAGAAGGTCCTCCTTTCGAACACGCCCACAACAAAATTAAAAACATGGAAAATAAAACTGTCTTTGCCATCAGTATTTGTTTTTGCTTTTCAATATGGTTTCTGAACATTAATTTATTCAGTCTTTTTTAATTTCATTTACTAAAATTAGTTATCCATACCTCAAATCAACCTGATCAGAAAAGGTATAAACTTTCATTTTATAATTTATTTTATGCGTTCCAGGTATGCTGCAAATCCGCCTCCCTGAGCCATTTTAATTTTTACTATTTCGCCTTTTTCAACCGTTGTCTCCGATTTTATCAATTTGGTGGCATCAATCCCGGAATCAGGGGCATCGGCAAACGATACCATTTTATATTTCCCCGGTTCAAGAAAATCCAACGTGATTTCCAATTCACGCGCATAACTGTTTGTCATTGATCCGATAAACCAATCATCAGCTGACCTTCTGGCCATAGTAATGAATTGGCCAATCTGCCCATTGAGTACTTTAGTATCGTCCCAAACGGTTTTAACTTTTTTGAGAAATTCAATTCCGGGTTGGCCTCTGTAATTGTCAGGATGATCACAGGCCACCTGAAAAGGACTGTCGTAAATAACAAACTGAGCCAGCTGAAAGCATCGGGTCCCCATGACATTACTTGGCAGTTCATTAGCAAATGTTTCACCATTGCGGTTGATAAATCCTCCCGGGGTAAAGTCCATCGGTCCGGCCAGCATCCTGGTAAAAGGCAAGGTAACGCAATGCTCCGGAGTCACTCTCATGGACCATTTGTTGTATTCATTCCCAAGAACCCCTTCTCTGGTAATAAGATTTGGATAGGTCCGTCTGAATCCGGTAGGCTTGTATGCACCATGAAAATCAACCATCAGATGATGTTCGGCAGTAATTTTCACAATCTTATGATACCAGTTTACCATTTTCTGGTCATCACGTGCCATGAAGTCAATTTTAACACCTGCGATTCCCCATTTCTCATACAAAGTGCATACTTTTTCAAAATCAGACCGGTCAACATCTGCCCAATACAACCACAACCAACACCTGACATTTTTCTTTTTCGCATATTCCAGTACTTCAGGCATATCAACAGAGTCGGTAACCTTGGTAATATCCGCAACTGGTAAATTATACGGGCCATACCACTGCCAATCAATCAACTGATAAGGCCAGCCCATTTCTGATGCCAGATCAATATATTCTTTAATCGTTTTTGTATCCATTTTTACCCTGCCGCTCCACCAATGATCCCATGCCGAAACTCCGGGTTTTATCCACGAAGGGTCATTAATGGCACATGGTTCATTCAGATTGGTAATAATTTCAGATTCAACAAGTAGCCCTGGGGTTTCTCCAATCATCACCACTCTCCATGGTGTTTTATGTGGCAAATCCAGAATTACTTTATTGCCATCTTCCTTTTCCCCGGGTAAAGGAGCCAGTTGAGTTTTTACGGCAATTTTGTTTTCCCCAACAACAGGCTTTAAATACATACCTGCAAAATTGGTTAGATTAGCTTCAGTAATGGCAACGTAACATTCATCATCAACCTTTACGGTCATAGGTAATCCAATAACCCATTCCTTCTCGAGTTCGGAAAGTTTACGCTCAAAGTATTCATTTTCCTGATGGCTTTCGTAATCCTTATGATTGGCAGCCCAGCATGTAAAATCATCAGCAAAATAGAAACTGGTTTTTTCATCCGTGATTGTAAATTGGTGCTTCTTTTGTTCACCCAAAAATTCGGTTCTAAATGCAATTCCATCGTTGTACGCACGAAACGTTAAGTTTATCTTCCGATTTGGGAACCGGCTTTCTATCAGCTGTAATTCCAGTTGTTTGCAATGATTCAGAACTTCAGTTTTTCTTTTTAGTACCGGTTTCCATGTTTCATTTATTTCTGAATTTATTGATCCAATGGTTTTCATATCTGCTCCCAGTAGAGGAGCTTTTTCAAACATGAATCCAATAGGGGAGTCCAACAAAACGGTTTTACCATTGAAAAATATCGAATAAGATATGGTTTCTCCAATATTTACTTTTGCTTCAACCTTGTTGTCAGGTGATGTTACTATAAATTGTGCTGTTGCCTGATATGTAAACAGGCTAAGTAGTAAAAATAAAAAACTAATAGATTTCATTGTAACCATGTTATACGGACTTAATTTTTCAAAATAATTTCCTTTTCTATATCACCAATTTGTATTTTATGACTTCCAGGTTTCAATTCCGGCAAATCAATTCTTCCATTAATTTCCATATCCTTTTTAACGGCTATCGAAACGAAACGTATAAATTCTCCATCGACAGAAAATTTAACTGGGAAAGTTGTTATTCGGGTTCCTTTTCCCTTGGATTGATTTGCAGAGAAATTGAGATAAACCTTTTCTTTTTCAATTGAAATATTCAAATCGGTAATTTTAAAACTGAGCGACTCTTTTTCCCCTGTTTCTAAATTCCAGGAAGCCGGATTTATATTCAGCCCTTCTACCACAACACATGGAGGTTTGGTTAATTGATCCTTACGGAATTTAACTTTAATATTTCTTGTTTCGCCCGGCATCATGGTAAGTGCATTATCATCCCAGAATGACGGCAGAATTTCTTTGCCAAAAGTTCCATTTGTAATTTCCAGCATTGCATTCACCACCGGAACAACAGATTCATTTTTAACTTCAATAACATATTCTTCTTCATCGTTAACCTCTTTATGTCCAGTAACTTTACAGGACAAATCGACTATTGGGATTAATAATAAATTATGCCATTTTGTGTTTTTCTGAGTCCATGTAACCGTTCTGTCCAATAATTTCCCAGACTGGTCAAAAAGGTTCATTGCAACAAAATACAAGTTGGTATCACAAATCATTTCGTTTATAGATTCGAGGTGAACTGTTTGATTTGCCAATACATCGGTTTTGAGTTGCTTTTCTGCCTTTATAATTCTATTTCCCGATAATACTTTTATATCGATTGTCACACCTGTTATATCTTTGTATAGTGTGCTAACCACCTGAATCCCTCCATCATCATGACTGAATTGCACATGAATAGGTTTACATGCTGATTTCATGCTGTAATATCCTGCATTTGGACGAAGGGTCCAATCGTAAATTTGCCACATAAAACTTGGCCAGGCTGCGTTTGATTTCCATAGTACAACAAGGTTGTTACGAGGCCGTGATTTGTTCGCTGCTTCAAAAATGGTCCGATAAGTCTGGTTACTGTACAAATCGCCCCATTTTAAAAATTCTGCAATCGAAGAGCATTCACCCATACTCTCCTGTATTAATTCAGCATAATTTCTAAACTTCCCATTTTGTTTTATACCAGTGGCATCATGATATCCCATTGTTTTATTAAATGGGAAGGTCTCCTTTTCCGGAATATTGAAGTCGGGAATGCTTTTGGCTACGGTATTAATTGTTGGAGGAGAAGGCAATCCTATTTCGTTTTTGCTCTCAAAGGATTTTTTTTGATCGAATAGTTCATAGTAGGTTGGTAATTTTAC
>Ga0307377_10007388_pt1 | contig 11357 bp, 12 predicted proteins | sample TR3MG_FD_202535 | JGI IMG/M metagenome (GOLD analysis project Ga0307377, IMG submission 202535) | Soil microbial communities from Risofladan, Vaasa, Finland - TR-3 | ecosystem: Environmental > Terrestrial > Soil > Coastal area > Acid sulfate soil | place: Finland: Risofladan, Vaasa | collected...
GCGAAAACAATAGTCAGGCGCTTTTGTTGCGCTGCCGATTTTAATGGCGTCCTCATGAATAACATCTTTATATGCTTCGGCATAGCCTTGTTTGTTGTTTACATCCCAGCCGAGCAATTCGAAAAATGGATCGATGAATTCCCGCCTGAGCTGTGTTTCATTATACTGTCCTGAACGGTAGGCCTCCCTGTTGTTCTCAAAGCGGTTGATTAGTTCTGATAATTCTTTCGGCCTTTCTGTCATGTTTACACTCATTCCTATTGCCTGAGTCGTATCAGTATAAATACAGAACAGGGAATCTTTCAATTAAAGATTTTAGAAAAATCAGAGACGAGAGGTGTAATTGATAGGGATGCAGACGAAGGTGCTTTTCCTGCCTCTTATGCCTCTCTATGAACGAGAGGCATAAGAGGTGGAACAAAACCCTACTTTTTTGCTTCCTTCTGTTGCCCCATAGCATCGGTCAGGCTCTGCTTCTGTGAATTGGCCTGTTCAGTCAGCGATTTTGCAAGGTCGCTTGCCTGACGGATTTGGCCTGACTGTATCTGTTCTTTTACATTTGTCATATCGAGTTCAAGCTTGCCGATTGCCGACAGAAGTTCATCTTTTGGCGCACCCGCTTTTTTCTTGATCGCTGTTGCTGCAAGACTTTTCACCTCATCTAAACTCTTCTGGAGATCCGGAAGCATTGCTTCGAGTTCATCTTTCATTTTTTGCTTGTTCTGTTCTACAAGGGATGCAGCCTGCTGGGCTATTTTTGCGGCCTCCATGGCGGCTGTTTTGGCCTCAGTGTATTTTTTTGCTGTAACCATCTCGCTCGCTATTTTCATTTCGTCCTGTGCCTTAGCGAATACATCCTCGACGTACAAATCCGCCCCCTTGGCCTTTGCATCAGCTATCGCTTTTCCGGCATCAGCTATCTCCTGCGTGGGTGGCTTCGCACAAGCTAATATGAAGGAAAGAACAAACATACATACAATCAACCCTGTTTTCCATGCTACTTGCTTCATAGTAGAAAACCTCCTACAAAAATTAATTTTTAAAACGTATTAGTATAATAGAAACTGTTTACAAGGGCAATATGTTTAAACAATTGTCAAGCTCATCGATAATTCATTACAATGAGTTCTCATGAGAATAAAGCTGATGCCTGTGCAGATCTCTGCCCCCGGAATTTTAGCGATATGAATCCGCTTCAACAGAAAATCATAGAACGAATTAAAACGGAAGGTCCTATTCCCTTTGAAACCTTCATGGAAATGGCACTCTATGAACCGGGTCTCGGATATTATGCTGCGGACAATATCGAAATCGGGAGGGTGGGAGATTTTTACACCAGCCAGCACGTCCATCCCGCCTTCGGCGCGATGATCGCCGTACAGCTTGAAGAGATGTGGGAGACCATGGGAAGGCCGCCAGACTTTTATGCGATTGAGCCCGGCGCCGGGGCTGGTCTCATGTGTCTGGATATCCTGCAGTATCTTCAGGATAAAGAATTTTATCACGCTCTCACCTATCTGCTTGTGGAGACGAATCCTTCGGTGCAGCTGAAACAGATGAATGTGCTCAAAAAATATGAAGATAAAGTCCGATGGGCATCTTCATTACTGGCAGTGGGAAACAGAAAAGGCTGCATTCTCTCGAATGAACTTCTCGATGCGTTCCCTGTCCATCTTGTCGAGATGAATGAAGAAATCAAGGAAATATACATAACATTCAGCGATGACAGTTCTTTCTCAGAGATAAGAATGCCGCTAAGCACAACTGCCCTTACAGATTATTTCGATGAATTTTCTGTTCAACTTCCGAAAGGATACCGGACTGAAATAAATCTGGGAATAAAAGACTGGCTTCAGTCAGCAAGTGAGATACTCTCGGAGGGCTTTATCCTTACCATCGATTACGGCTATCCTTCCCGGGAATATTACAGTGAGGAGAGAAACAGAGGTACCTTGCTCTGTTATTACAGACATCAGGTACATGAAGACCCCTATACCAATATCGGTCATCAGGACATAACCGCACATGTCAATTTCTCGTCGGTAAAGAAATGGGGGGAATTCTTCGGATTCAGGACGCTCGGATTCTGCCGGCAGGGGACATATCTGATATCACTCGGAATTGACGGGGTGATCCGGAAGCTCTTCGCAAACTCACCTGATTATCTCTTCGAAGTCGCACGGATCAAGAGATTGATTTTTCCCGGGACACTCGGTGAAACCCATAAAGTCATGGTGCAGTATAAGGGGAAAGGGAATCCTCAGTTACAGGGCTTTTCCATGAAAAATCAGGCAGAAAAGTTATAAATAATCATTCAGTTTCCGGATACTTTTCATAACGTCTTCAGGAGCATGCCCTTCAATGGTATAGATCAGGTTTTTATCTTTCAGTAACAAAAAGAGTTCATCAAAATTAAACGTTCCATCCCCAATGGCCTTATGGTCGTCAGCTGCCCTGCTGTTATCATGGAGATGCAGTTCCAGGATATAAGGCTTCAGCTGCCCTATCCATTCGTCGAGAGGAATTCCGGAGAACAGGTTGCAATGTCCGGTATCAAAACATATCCCGAAGTGATCAGATCCCATTTCCTCCATCAGCAATTTCAAATTGGTTGGCTCGTCTTCAAATACATTCTCAATGGCAATTTTAATATGTCTGTCAACTGCTTTTCTTGCCAGAACCTTCCAGGTTTTCAGACTCTTTTCGAGCCAGAGATCGAACTTCAGCGCATATTTCCACTTCTCATATCCTGAATGAAATACGATTGATTCTACCTCGAGCAGTTCAGCGATATCGAAAACCTGAAAAAATCGCCCCATGGTAACTGCCCGGATTTTTGGATCAATTGCACCCGGTGACAAATCCATAAAAGGTGCGTGAATGCTCAGGGAAGGCATGTAGTCAAGAGTCTTTTTTAGATGAATGATATCGGTACTCTTGATGCTATCAAGGACTGCCGAAGGAAAATACAGTTCAAGGTTGAGTCTGTGCTTTTTTATGAAATCAAGGTACTGCCCTACCCGGTCATAGGGGACATGGATCTGAGGGTTGACCATCAACTTTTGGCTGCTGATTCCGCGTTCGTTGCTGCTTTCGTCTCTGCTTTGCTCTCTGTCTTTGTATCAGGCTTTTCTTGATTCTTTGCATCGGTGGGCCCATCAGATTCCTGCGCCTTTTTTCTCTCCGGTGAGGCATAATCGGTTACATACCAGCCTGTACCTTTCAGAATGAATGATGTATGGGATATCAATTTATGCATCTGACCTCTGCATTCTGGGCAGGTGCTTATAGGTTCATCAGTGACTTTCTGAATTACCTCACAAAGTTTTCCACAATCATCACATGCATATTCATAAATCGGCATGTTCAGTTAACCTCCTGCAGAACTCAACTTACTTTATTAGTATATCATACATTGTATGAATCGACAGGTATAAGCTTTCTCATACAGTGCGGCATAATGAATAATCTTTCATGCATTTCAGGCGCATAATACGAGAGGTTCTCAATCCCTCTTTGTTGCAATCTTTTTTCAATCACTGTTGAAGATAGTGCCTTCGGACTAAGCTGAAAGGAGCCGGTTGCATAGGACCAGAGAGCTCCAAAGCTTGGAATATATTCATAATATACATTCACTTTTGGAAATACCCTGGACAGTTTATGTATGATTCCATGAGAAAAATTCTCATGGGGAACAGCGTACACAGCAGTTGCGTGGGTGACAAAGATTCCATCGGGCATGAGGATCTTCTTTATGAGAGAATAAAATTGTGCCGTATAGATCATGACAGACGGTCCTTGATCCCCGGGATCGTTGATATCCGTAATGATCACATCAAACCGGTTCTTGATCTTCTTCAGATACCTGAATGCATCATCATAAATCAACTCGACTCTCCGGTCGCGGAATGATTCCTGATGCCATTTCTTCAAATATCTTTTACAGATTTCTACAAATTCCTTGTCAATATCAATCATAAGTGCCTTTTTGACGGTCGGATGCCTGAGAACCTCCCGGAGAGTTGCTCCTTCGCCGGCTCCGAGTATCAGGATATTTTCAGGCTTTGGATGCGTTAACATAACCGGGTGGACAAGGGTCTCATGGTAGATGAATTCATCTGATTCTGAAGACTGGATTTTCCCGTCAAGAATGACCATACGGCCATATTCATAAGTATCCAGAATGTCGACAGTCTGAAATGTTGTTCTGGCGGATATAACATGCTTTTTTACCCGATGGTAAATCCATCGGTCGCGACTGTCCTTGTCGATAAACCAGGTGTCAGTTTTCTTCTTACTATTTATTTTTTTCAACCGTGTTCGTCACCATTCCAGTTCCCTTTTCATCAGCCTCTCATACATACCCCTGGGGATGAATGACTGCTGATGAACTTCATGACTGTAGTACTTTGCCTTGATTTTCCCCTTATTGCGAATCTCACGGGGAGACTCTCCTTTCGACGCCACAGCAAAAGCCCACCAGTTGCCCGGGTATGTCGCAATGGCAGCGGTATAGAGATCGACCAGCGGAAAGACGTTTTTCAGTGCTTCCTGGATTTCGATAACCATATCCTTGTGAAAGTGAAGCGACTCTGTATGGGTGACGAACAGACCAGGATCTGTAAGGCAATTCTTGACTGACGTGAAGAATTCCGGGGTAAAAAGACTTCGCGCAAAGCCGATGATATCTGTAGAATCGATAATAACAGCATCTATGTCGGCAGCCTTTCGCTTTGCGACAAAATCTGCACCGTCCATAATCTTGATTTCGACACGGGGGTCATCCACTCCCGAAGATACAGACGGGAAAAATCTCTTTGATATATTGATCACTTCTTCATCGATTTCCACGAAATAGACTTTTTCGATGGTCTTGTGTTTCAGAACCTCTCTCACAACTCCACCGTCACCACCTCCGATGACGATAACTTTCTTAGGATTTGGATGTGCATGCATAACGACATGGGTCAGCATTTCATGGTAGAAAAATTCGTCCCGTTCGGTTATCTGAACAACGTCATCCAGGATCAGCATCTTTCCGTAATAAGGATTTCTGATAACCATAATATCCTGAAATGCGCTTTTCCCCTTATAGAGAATCTCCTCAACATCATACAGGTATTCCACCGGCGCATAGGGAGCCCTTTCGGTAAATTTAATCATTGTCCATCCTTTCTCTAAATAAGAATTGTTCTTGGTATCGAAAATCCATTGAATTCCGAAGCATAGGATACGGTATACGCACCGCTCGACAGGATAAGCATGAGGCTGCCGACCTGTGGTTCCGGCAGGGTAACATTCTTATCGATGACGTCAAAGCTGTCGCAGCTCGGTCCGGCAACCGTCCACTGTTTCCTTGGCCTTGTCTGTTTATGACTCTCCACAATATAACTGTATTTGATTCCACCAACGCTCTCCATAAGGCCATTGAAGACCCCGACGTCAAGATACACCCAGTCTTCATCTTCCCTTTTGGCCTTCCCGATTACCGTTGTCACAAAAATTCCCGCATCTCCCACAACCGCCCTGCCGGGCTCAATGTGGACTTCTATATCTCTCGGGAATCTTTCAAAAATGAGACTGTTTACATTTTTTTCTATTGCTTCAATCCCGATAACATTCTTCGTATAGCGTATCGGGTACCCTCCACCAATATTGAGCAGTTTCAGTCTGATTCCTTTCTTCTTTGCAAGATCCCACAGCGTCTTTGCCTTATCCAGGGCTATGTTCCAGTTATAGATATTGGTGCACTGGGAACCGACATGAAAGGTAACCCCAACTGGATTGAGTCCCTTGTCCCTGGCATATGAGAGAAGATGCACAGCTTCATCGAGTTCAACACCGAATTTTTTGCTGAGCGGCCATTCACTGCCTTCATTGGGGACCGAGAGTCTGACATACACGTTACAGTGCGGTATGAATTCTGCAAGCTTGTCTACTTCATCTGCTGAATCGAAAGAAACCGAATGAACACCGTACGATGCCGCTATTCTTAGGAATTTGAGCGACTTCACGGGATTGCTCGATATAATCCGTGAAGGTTTTACTCCTATTGAAGAAAGGATCTCCAGTTCCCCTTCGGATGCAATTTCGAAATTCATATTCAGTTTGTTGAGGTACCTGAGTATTTCGATGTCAGGATTTGCCTTGACTGCATAAAACACCCGTGATTTTTTTATATGACGGCCAATCAAAGACGCCTTCTCCCGAACCTTATCTTTATCAATAAGCAGAAAAGGCGTTTCGATTCGCTCTTTATCGAGATACCTCAAGGTCTTGAAGAGCGTTGATTCAGGGACAATCCCTGCATGAATTTTATCTACCTTAAATGTTCTCAGCATTCAGTGTCCCTGGCGAGCTTTGAATATTTTTTTGGCAGTTGAGCGTATCCCCTCCGAGACATTCTTGTTTTTCCCCAGAAGTGCAAGATCTTTTGTTTTCAGTTCAGAGACAAGGTGAAGGGAAATAGCCGGAGGTGTTTTCGGGTTCGCTACCAGCGCATGAATGACATTGTAATTCTTCATCCATGCTTTCTTCTTCGATATCTTTCTGAGTGCTTCATCAGGCATCGAGCGTGATTTTGCAACCAATTCGATTTCAGTCTCGGTAAGTTTCGGATTCTCCAGAACGGTAAGTGAGACTTCTTTATTCGGATCACGCAAGAGGATTGTTCTGATCTCTTTTCCTCCCCTGAGGGCAATCTGTATTCTCTCGGAGACACTAAGTTTCTGAATCCGCTGAAGAATAGTCTGTGACCGCTCTTCAGGGTTTTTCCGGACTGCTGCAACTTCAGTCTTTTGTGTAACAGGCAGGCTGAGGATATCTGCAATCTGCTGTCTCACTTCATTGGGGGTATCAGGATTTTCCATGAGAAGACCGAGTATCTCCGGTCTGTTCATGTTTGCTTTGGCAATCTCTTCAAAAAGAACCGGTTCTGAAGCATCGTCAAGAAGCAATTCTACCAAGAGCGGCGAAGCTGTCGAGAAGTCAATCCCTAATAAACGCCTGTTCTCTTCCATTAAGCCTACCTTTTCATATACAAGAAATATTCAATATTGCCTTTCTGTCCCGGGACGGGTGACTCGAACACCCCCCCTGTCTGCAATCCGATATTTTCCAGATCTTCCTGCACCTCTCTGACTGCGGACAGTCTCTTTTCCTCGTCCCTGACTATTCCGCCTTTCCCAACCTCTCCTTTGCCCACCTCGAACTGAGGCTTAACGAGTGCAAGCACCTCGCCCTTTTCTTTCAGAAATTTCATTGTTTCCGGAACGACTTTTGTCAGGGAAATGAATGATACATCGATGGCAGCCATGTCTATCTTTTTCGTTTTCATATCGTCAAAAACATCGCTCCTGACTTTCGGGTCCTGTCTCTGAACCAACTTATCGAGATTCCTTATGTTTGTTCTTTCGAGGAGTATAACTCTGGGGTCCTGTCGTAATTTCCATGCGAGCTGGCCATAACCGACATCTATGCAATAGATTTTCCGGGCCCCCCTTTTGAGCAGACAGTCTGTAAAACCCCCGGTCGAAGAACCGACATCAATAATGACCTTATCCTGGACATCAATAGCAAAAAAGTTTAATGCAGCATCAAGCTTTAATCCCCCTCTGCTTACAAAAGGGATGCCCGGTTCCCTGAGAATTATTTCGGAATCCTGACTGATTTGGGTCCCTGCCTTTGTAATCTTCCTGCCATCAACAAAAACCTTTCCTTCCAAAACGAGGGCTTTCGCAAGCTCCCTGCTCTTCACAAGACCGTTTGAAACGAGAATCTTATCCAGTCGTTCTCTCAATAGGTATACGTAGGTTCTTTCAGGAAAGAATGTACAGCAAGGTATATCCCTTCATCGTCAAGCCCGTATTGCCTTCGCAATTCGCTTTGCTGGCCCTGCTCTATAAAAACATCGGGGATGCCTATCCGTCTGACCCTTATATGAGGCGCCTCTATTTCATTCAGGAATTCGAGCACTGCGCTTCCGAAACCACCCTGAAGGGCATTTTCTTCTATCGTGACTATCCGTGGAATAAGGGAAAATACCGAGGATAACAGATTGCGGTCGAGTGGTTTTATAAACCGTGCATTGATTACCATGGCTGAAATACCGTCTTTTTCGAGTTTCTCAGAAGCACGCTGGGCCGAATACACTGCTCTCCCCAGAGCGACAAGAGCCACATCCTTGCCGTCCTTCAGAATTTCTGCTTCTCCAATCCTGAACGGGCTGAGAGCCGATGAATACGTTGGAAGAGATTCTACCGTGCCACGCGGATACCGGACAGCAACCGGCCCGTCACAATTGACAGCAAGTTTTAGCATCGACTTGAGTTCAGTCTCATCCTTCGGTTCCATGACAACGATATTCGGAATATGCCGTAAATAGGAGAGATCAAATGTTCCCTGGTGGGTCGGTCCATCTTCTCCTACAATACCCGACCTGTCGATCGCAAAAACGACAGGGAGATTCTGCAGACAGACGTCATGAATGATCTCATCATAGGCTCTCTGCAGAAATGTAGAATATATCGCAACAACAGGTTTCAGTCCCTGCGTTGCAAGACCTGCGGCAAATGTGACTGCATGCTGCTCTGCTATTCCAACATCATAGAACCGGTCCGGATGTCTTTTCGCAAATTGATCAAGACCCGTCCCTTCCTTCATAGCGGCTGTAATAGCAATAATCCTCGGGTCCCGCTCCGCCAATTCAGTCAGGGTATTTCCGAATATTTCACTGTATGTAAGCGGGTTTCCGCTTACCGGTGAACCTGTTTCAAGTTTAAACGGCCCAATACCATGATAAAGGGAAGGATATTTTTCTGAAAACTCGTATCCCCGCCCCTTTTTTGTTATAACGTGGAGAAGCGTAGGTGATGATTCCTTTTTGACGCTCTTTAATGTTTTTATTAAAAGTTCGGTATCATGTCCGTCAACAGGCCCGACATAATTGAACCCCAGTTCTTCAAAAATGATCCCGGGCAGAAAGAGTCTTTTGATCATTTCTTCGGTCTTCTGTGCTATTTTCGATGCTCTGCCACCCAGTTTGGGAATGCTCTCAAGACGTGCCTTCGTCTCTTTCTTGATCTTCTGATACAGATCACCCGTGAGTATCCTGTTCAGATATGCAGGGAGCGCCCCAACATTCCTTGAGATGGACATTTCATTGTCATTGAGAATTACAATGAGATCCTTCTTGCTATGGCCTGCATTGTTCAATCCTTCAAAAGCGAGCCCCCCGGTCATTGCACCGTCACCGATAACTGCAATAACTTTATACTGTTCTCCGTTCTTATCCCTGCCTTCCAGAATTCCCAGTGCTGCCGATATCGATGTCGAGCTATGGCCGGTTCCAAAAGGATCGTGTTCGCTTTCATTTCTCTTGGGAAAACCGGAAAGCCCCCGATATTTTCTGATGCTCGAAAATCGGCCGTATCGTCCGGTTAACAGTTTGTGAGGATATGTCTGATGACCAACATCCCAGATGATTTTATCGACAGGGGAATTGAATACATAATGAAGTGCTATGGTCAGTTCTATCACACCGAGATTTGAAGATAGATGGCCGCCATTTAAGGAGACACGCTCTATAATCGTTTTCCTTATCTCCCGCGCGAGCTTTCTCAATTCCCTTACCGAAAGGTCTTTGATATCTGCCGGCGACGTGATTTCTTCCAGATGCATCAATTCCTCCTCGTCACAAGATATTGAGCAATCTCTCTCAGGGGATCTGCCTCTGACGAAAATTCTGATAGGATGCGTATTGCCTCTGACATGTATTCATCCGCTTTTTGTCTGGCAACCTCAATCCCATAGAGAGACGGATAGGTCAATTTGTTTTTTCTGCTGTCTGAGCCGACAGGTTTCCCGAGTTCCACAGTTGTGCCCTCCACATTCAGTATATCATCAACGATCTGAAAGGCAAGTCCGATGTTTTCTCCATAGCGTGTTAATGCGCGCAACTTCTTTGTCCCACTGTTTGCAAGAATAGGCCCGATTCGCACAGAAGCTGCAATGAGGGCTGCTGTTTTATGAAGATGGATGAAATTCAGGGTCTCTCTGTTTGGTTCTGAACTTTCAGAGAGGATATCCTGTGCTTGTCCGCCAACCATGCCGTGGGCTCCTGCAGCAAGAGCAACATCACGAATAGCTTTCAGGAGCGCTGAACGTGAGATTGGAGATATTGCCTTTGTATTCACTGAAAATCCATTCTTGCTCTTTTGATTGGAGAGATTCGCCATCTCTCTATCCCCCCCTTTGGTAACCTTTTCCGTATTCCCCCCTTTGGTAAAGGGGGGGAAGGGGGGATTTACTCCTGTCATCATAAGAAAAGCCTCTGTCAGGAGCGCATCACCTGCAAGTATAGCCATTCCCTCACCGAAAACCCTGTGGTTTGTCGGTTGACCACGTCTTAAGTCATCGTTGTCCATTGCTGGCAGGTCATCGTGGATAAGGGAATAGGTATGGATAAGTTCAAGGGCTGCAGCCTGAGGCAAAATCGCCTGAGCATCTCCACCGCATGCTTCATAAGAGCCAAGCGCAAGGATCGGCCTGATTCTCTTACCGCCTGATAAAAGCGAATACTTCATTGAGTCATGAAGCTGAAGTGGTAATGACAGCGGTCCAAAATATGATTTCAGATATGAGTCGATGAATCCGCGTTTCTCTTCAAGATAAGCCTTTATGTCCATAATATTTTCTATATTTAACCCGCTCTGAGCGATTCTTTTGTATTACTTGTAGCCGCAGGCTTTAGCCTGCGTTTAGGTTTAAGAGCAGATCAGCACGTGAAGCATAACCCACGCAACCTAAAGATTGCGGCTACCTTTAAGACTGATATTTTCAAATGGTTATTGCCTTACCGGTTTTTTTAATCTCATCGACAAGATTACCGCCTTCTTCAAAATCCTCCGGCCTGAATGGCATGGGCTCGATTCTGTTGTCTATTTTTCTTCTCAGTGGAACGATCTTTCTTCTGTCTTCAAACCTATCCCCCGTAAAAGCTGTAGAAACCAATGCAATATCGATATCGCTTTCCTCCTTTGGGTCTCCTTTCGCATATGAGCCAAATACAATAGCTTCCTGAATCGTGATATTATTTCTTTCAAGTTCCCTAATATACTTTTTGACTGCTTCTATTACTAAATCTGTTGCAACAGCCATGCTTTTATTTCCTCAATTTTCTTTAGATTTGTTTCAGTGAATTCCTTAGTACACTTCTTATGAAATGAGAATTTTTTCCTCAGGATATCTGGCTTCAAGATTGAAGTCCGTGATTATCTCTAATAGTTCCAGCCTTTCGGAAGATATGTCCATGCCTGCTTTCTCAGCCAGATAGGTAAGCCCGTGAGTATGTGGTGGAA
>Ga0307377_10007389_pt1 | contig 11356 bp, 8 predicted proteins | sample TR3MG_FD_202535 | JGI IMG/M metagenome (GOLD analysis project Ga0307377, IMG submission 202535) | Soil microbial communities from Risofladan, Vaasa, Finland - TR-3 | ecosystem: Environmental > Terrestrial > Soil > Coastal area > Acid sulfate soil | place: Finland: Risofladan, Vaasa | collected...
TACGCGTGGTGGCGATCAGCTTCTACCTGATGGTGCCGCACACCGCGCTCACGTTCTACATATTCGCGGGCGTGCTGGGCCTGAGCTGGCTCGCCACCGTGCCGCCGACCGCGGGCCTGGTGGGCAAACTGTTCGGCGCGCGCTATCTCGCCACACTGTTCGGGCTGACGCTGCTGTCGCATCAGATCGGCGGCTTCTTCGGCGCCTGGCTCGGCGGGCTGGCGGTCGCCGCAAGCGGCAATTACAACTGGATGTGGTATGCGGACATCGCGCTCGCAACCTTTGCCGCATTGATCAACCTGCCGATCCGCGAAGCGCGGCCGCGACTTGCTGCCGCGGCGGCATAAGCAGGGACGAGCCCCCGGGAACCGGGGGTGCGGCCGGCCGCGATTGCTGCCGGCCGCCGACATTAGCACGGTCCGAATTGCAATGAAGGTATGGAGGCGGCAGCATAACGGCGGAGGGCGGAAGCATGAGCGACAAGAAAGCGATTCTGGTGGTGGGTGCGGGCGATGCGACCGGCGGCGCGATCGCGCGATGCTTCGCGCGCGAGGGCTATATCGCCTGCGTGAGCAGGCGGCATGCGGACAAGCTTGCGCCGCTGGTGGCGCAGATCGAGGCCGATGGCGGCGAGGCCCATGCCTTCGGCTCGGACGCACGCAAGGAGGATGAGGTGATCGCGCTGTTCGCGCAGATCGAACGCGAGGTCGCGCCGATCGAGGTCGCGGTGTTCAACATCGGCGCCAACGTGCGCTTCCCGATTGCCGAAACCAGTGCGCGGGTGTATTACAAGGTGTGGGAAATGGGCTGCTTCGGCGGCTTTCTCGTCGGGCGCGAAGCGGCCAGGGTCATGCTGCCGCGGGGCCACGGATCGATCTTCTTCACCGGCGCGACGGCCAGCATGCGCGGGGGCAACGGCTTCGCCGCTTTCGCCGGCGCCAAGCACGCGCTGCGCGCGCTGGCGCAGAGCATGGGGCGCGAACTGGGCCCCAAGGGCATACACGTGGCACAGATCATCGTCGACGCTGCCATAGACACCGAATTTATCCGCGAGAACTTTCCGCAGCGCTATGCTCTCAAGGAGCGCGACGGCATCGTAGCTCCCGAGGCGATCGCCGAGAGCTACTGGCAATTGCACCGGCAGCCGCGCAACGCCTGGACGCATGAAATGGACCTGCGGCCGTGGATCGAACCCTGGTAACGCGCACGCTGAACAAGGAATTGCGATGACCAAAACAGTCGAGTTCTACTTCGATTTCGGCAGTCCCTATTCCTACCTCGCGTACAGGGCGCTTCCCGGAATTGCCGCCGCGCGCGGCGCGCAGATCGTCTGGCGGCCGATGCTCTTAGGCGGCGTGTTCAAGGCAACGGGCAACCACAGTCCCGCCGAGATCCCGGCGAAGAGCAAGTGGATGGACGACGACATGCGGCGTTGGGCAGCGCGCTACGGCGCGCCGTTCCAGCGCAATCCGCATTTCCCGATCAACACGCTGACGCTGATGCGCGGCGCTGTCGGCATGCAGCTGCGCGCAGGCGACTTCGCGCGCTACGTCGATACGGTGTTCCACGCGATGTGGGCCGAGCCGCGCAATCTCGGCGACCCGGAGGAACTCGCCGCGGTGCTGCGCGCCGCCGGCTTCGATGCGGCAGCCTTCCTCGCGCTGGTGAGCGACGCCGAAGTTAAGGAGGCGCTCAAGAGCCAGACCGAGGCCGCGGTGACGCGCGGCGTCTTCGGCGCACCGACTTTCTTCGTCGGCAAGGACATGTTCTGGGGCCAGGACCGGCTCGATTTCGTCGCCGCGGCGCTTGCCGGATAAGCAGCCTGCCCTCGGAAAGCGAGGGCTACGCCTCGCTCACCTCTGCGCCGACCGGCGGCAGCTGAGCGGGGTGCGCGGCCGTCTCGAGTCGCTCGGCGACTCACTCGTCGAACAGGAAGGTCGACTCATGGTAGTAACGAACCGCCTTGGAGGCCATCTTCTGCTTCAGCCAGTCCACCAGCCGAGCGTTCTTTTCGGACAGGCTTGCACCGTTGCTGAGCGCCGTCAGGGGCAAGTTGATGCCCAGCGCGCGCCTTGGAATCAGGTGGCGCGTGATGCCGGCGGGAAGACGCGCACCCACGCGCGCCAGGTCGATGATCTCCGCCGGCACAAAGCGGGGAAACACAACCAGCGCGGCAACATTATCGTAATACGGCAGCAGCGACGGCAGGTGATCGGAGTTGGCGCGAAAAATCAGGCCCTGCACTTTGTACAGATCCACGATCTCGTTGAGCTGTTGCGTGCGCTGATGCAGGTCCCCCGAGGCTTGCACGGTCCAGGATTCGCCGTTCGGGTACTCCACAAGGACCAGAACCTCGCGGCGGGCAAGCTGCGCGCGCGCATGAGCCGCGTCTGCCAGTTCGATCTTGATACCTTGCATGGCATGCAGCATGCCGTGAAAGTGCCCGGCGCCGATCCCGCTGACCAGGTGATGCCATGTATCGAGGATCAGATCCGCGTCTTCGTAGTCCACCACCTGCACGGCGATGTGAGCGATTCCGAGCGCCTGCATGGCGGTCACGCGGTTGGCGCCGTCGAGCACCACGTAGCGCTGCTCGCCGTTGATCGGGGCGACGATCGGCGGGTTCTTCAACACCCCATCGGTTTGCAGACGTTGCAGCAGCGGCTTGCTGCGCTGCGCGTCATGCTGCTCGTGCAGCAACAGTTCGGCCACCGGCACCACACGCAGGTCGGGCATTTCGGGTTGGCGTTGATGCGCGGTCATGCGAACTCCCTAAGACGTTGATCATCCCTTAACCATCGATGCCCTGGGCGTGCCCGGGCACAATGCCCCGCAGCGCTCCTTCAGAGCGCACGGCCCCGTTTCAGCGCTTCAAGATTGACATCCCTGCTCGCGGCTCCGCTTAAGGCCTCGGTGGCTGCGCAGACTTCATCGTAGGTGAAGGGAAAGTGTTCGCGGCTCGATGCGAAACCGAGCAGCACGAGGTTGGCCACTAAGGGGCGGTCCATCTGCAGCGCCACGGCGTCGGCATCGCAGATATGGACGTTCACCCCGATTTCGATCAACAGGTCAGCCACGCGACGATCCGGAAACGCCCGCGCATCCCGGGCGTTGACCACGCATGTGGCACCGCTGCCGTTCCGCTTTTCGCGGAGGTAGGGCAGAGTGCGATGCGCCTCCATGCAATCGAGCCCGAGCAGCAGGTCGGCGTCACCTTCGCATACCAATGGGCCGTTGAACTCGCCGATCTTCAGATGGGTCATGACGGAACCGCCACGCTGGGACATTCCGAAGGTCTGGGAACCGAATACCGGCTGCCGCCTGCGACGGGCTACTTCGGTAAGGACCTTCGCGGCAAACAGCACGCCCTGCCCGCCGACCCCGGCGATGATCGCCTGGCAGCTCATATGCGGACCTCCACTTGCCGGGTTTGCCGAGGCCGTATGGCTCCCTGCACGCATACCTGGACGCACAGACCGCAATCGATGCAGGTGCGCCTGTCGATATCGACCAGGCCATCTGCACCGCGTTTCAGCGATGGGCACTCGAACCAGGTGGTGCAGTAGCCGCAAGCAATGCAGACGCCCGTTTGCGGCATGCTGATGGCGCCGCGCGGACATTCGGCCGCACAGACGCGGCAGGCCGTGCACTTGCTCCTGTCGATCCGGTAGGCGCCGTCGATTTGCTCGATCGCGGCGCTCGGGCAGACATTGACGCAGATGTCGCAGTGGGTGCAAACGCCGCAATGGAAGCAGCGCTCCCGTGCCTCTGCCGCAGCCTCCTCGGAGCCGAGACCAAAACTGACTTCGTCGAAGTTCCAGGTCGAATCGTTCGGCGCGCGGCGCCGGGGTTCCGCGCGCGGCGTCTTGCGAAAGAACTGGAACTTGATGGCCTCCGGACCCGCTGCCGGCGTTATCTGGCCGGCGCGAGCGGATGGACGGACCGCGGCCTTCCCATGGGCGACCGCGGCGGCGATGCCGGGACCGGCGCCGAGTTCGAGCGTGCGCGCGTCGAGCGCTTCACCGCCAAGCCGTTCATGGATTGCCAGGGCGGCACGTTTGCCGGCATTGATCGCGCCGACCATCGTGCCCGTGCCCACGCTGGAAGCATCGCCGCCGGCGAAAATGCGCGGCTGGCGCGTTCGCCCCCACGCGTCGACCGCCAGCCTGCCCTTGTCGCTCAGCTTCTGCTGGCCGAGGTAAGTCAGGTCTGCGTCGCCGCCAATACAGACAAGGACGCTATCGGCCTCGTTGGTTTCGGTGCAGAAAACCGGCGCATCCTCGCGCGCGTCCGGTTTCGGCACGGCGAGATCGCGCAGCAGCAGTTTCACCTTGCCGGCTTCGCCGTCTTCGAACATGACCGGAACCACTTGGTGATGAAACACGATGCCCTCGTCGCGCGCGGCCCTCACTTCTGCCGGTATTGCCAGCAGCACGTCATAGTAAACATCGACCGCAGCACCCTCGCGCCTGGCCGTGCGGGCGGCATCTATGGCCGTGTTGCCGCCGCCGATCACGGCGACGCGCTCACCGAGCGCGGGCGCTACACCGGCGCGCGCCTGGCACAAATAATCGAGCCCGCTTAGAACGCCTGCGCGTTCTTCGCCGTCGATCCCGAGACGCCTTTGCTTCCAGGCGCCGGTGGCCAAAAATACTGCATCGAAGTGGTCCAGTTCCGACCAAGCCATGTCCCTGCCGAGGCGTATCCCGGTGTGCACCGTGACGCCGAGCGACTTGAATACCTCAAGCTCTCGCTGCAGGACGCCGGCGGGCAGGCGATATTCGGTGATTGCCCAGCGCAGCATGCCGCCGATCTCCGGCAGCGATTCGTAAATCTCGACGCCATAGCCCAGGCGGGCCAGATGGTAAGCAGCCGTCAGTCCCGACGGCCCGCCGCCGACTACAGCCACACTCTTGCCGAGCACCCGCGTCCTGCTGGCAAAATTGGCGGCCGAATGGCCGCGGTCGCCGGCCATGCGTTCGATGGCGTTGATCGACAGCTCGCCGTCGTAGGCAGCCCGATTGCACTTGCTCTCGCAGGGGTGCGGACAAACGCGGCCCAGGGTCGACGGGAAGGGATGCTCCTCGTATAGAATCCTGGCGGCTTCGGTCCAGTTGTCCTGGGCGACCAGAGTCATCAGGCCTTCGATGTCGTTGCCAGCCGGACAGGCCTCGGAGCAGGGGGACAAGCGGTCCTGGTAGTGCGGCATCCACCGCGGGTCGAGTACCGCAAGGGTTTGCGCCGAACGCGGGCGCGGTCCGTGGTGTACCTCTACCGGCAGGGCTGCCTTGTCCGGACCCAGTCCTTTCATCTGCGTCACGCACACATAGCGCGCGATGACCGCTGCGACGCCTCCATCGACGGCACGGCTGTGATCCAGCGCGTCCAGCAGCGTGCGCTGAAAGCCGGCCAGGTCGTAGGGATCGGCGTGCGCCACATGGTTGACGCCGCAGCCCCTGATCAGGGTTTCGAGATGAACCATGCCTCCGCTATGGCCATCGGCCGTCTCGCCGAGTTCGGGCGTCGGCTGCATGCCGGTCATGCCGATGGTGCCGTTGTCCAGAACCAGCAGCACGAAGCGCGCGCCGTTGTACACCGCGTTCTCCAGCCCCGCCGCGCCGGAATGAAAAAACGTACCGTCGCCTATGGTGGCGAAGATCGGCGGCGATTTCCCGTCCTGGGCATAGGCATGGTAAAAACCCGATGCCATGGAGATCGAAGCGCCCATATCGTGCACGGTGTCGACCGCGCCCTGATTCAAACCCAGCGTGTAACAGCCTATGTCGCCGGGGAAAATGGCATCGGGAAACGCGCGCCGCAGCGAGTAGAAAGCGGCGCGATGCCCGCAACCGGGGCAAAAGGTCGGTCGGCGGACGGGCAGCTCGAGCGCCACCACGGCTTCCTGCAGTCGATTGGGAACTCGTGCATTTGCCACCAAGCCGGCCTCGCCGGCAGCCGCCAACAGCAGCTTTTCGATGACCCCGGGTGTCAACTCGCCATCGGAGGGAACATGCGCCGTGAGCCGTCCCCACACCGGTATCGACAACCTGATCTGCAGTTCGACCGCGGCGTCGGTTTCTTCGAACACGATAAGACGCTCGCAGCGCCGGGCGAAATCGGCGACCAGGGTGCGCGGCAGCGGGTAAGCCGTAACAATCTTCAGGAGCGGTAACTGATGCTCCAGCCCGAGGGAGTGCAGCATGTCCTTCAGGTAGGCGTAGCTGACCCCTGCCGCGACAATGCCCAGCGGCGCGCGCTGCTGCGGCGAGCCCCCAGGAAAAAAAGCCTGATTGCCGCGCCAGGTCTCGAACTCGCTTTCGATCGCCGCCAGCTTCCGATTCAGCTGCTGGTGCAGCTGCCGTCTGGCGCCCGGCGTCGCCGCCCAGCGCCGGGGGTCTTTCTCGAATCCGGCCGTTCGGGATGGCGCGTTTACCGGCCCGCATTCGATCGATTGTTCCGAATGGCACACGCGCACCGTGGGCCTTAGCATTACGGGTGTCTGATGGCGCTCGGAAAGTTCGAAAGCCAGCGGCACCATGTCCTTGGCTTCCTGCGGACTGGAGGGGTCGAGCACGGGAATTTTCGAGAACAAGGCGAACAGGCGCGAGTCCTGCTCCGTCTGCGACGAGTGCAAGCCCGGATCATCGGCCACGATAAGTACCAGACCGCCCACCACGCCGACATAGGCCGAGGAAAGCGCCGGGTCGGCCGCCACGTTGAGGCCGACCTGCTTCATCGCCACGGCCGCGCGCTTGCCCGAATAGGCGGCAGCCAGGGCGGTCTCCAGCGCCACCTTTTCGTTGGTGGACCACTCTGCATAGAGCTTGAGCCCGAGCTCTTTCCCGAACGCGACCACGGCCGGCAATATTTCGGAACTCGGTGTTCCGGGATAGGCCGTCATGAACTGGCAACCCGCTTCAACAAGACCTCTCGATATGGCCTCATTGCCCAGCAAAATGCGATGGTCCCCTGCCTTCATGTCCATGCTTTATCCTTTTCCGCTAGGGCCGCCGCTCTCCTTTTCTCATGTCTGCGGTGGCAGGTCGCGAACACTCAGCGCAGCACTGGATAGCGGCAATGGCGACGCGGTAAAAGCTGGATCAGCAGCCGCCCCCGGTTCAGCTTGGCAGGCCCGCCGCGCGCCAGGCGCGGCGGGCACAGTCTCAAGCTACCTTGGGCAGGCGCTCCAATGCGGCCTTGATCTCCGCTTCCGGATAGGCATAGTCCTCGAGCTTGCCTGCGAAGTAGCGGTCATAGGAGGCCATGTCGAAGTGACCATGGCCGGAGAGGTTGAAGAACAAAGTCTTCGGCTCCCCGGTCTTCTTGCAGTTCAGCGCCTCGTCGATCACGGCACGGATGGCGTGGTTCGACTCCGGGGCCGGAATGATCCCCTCGGCACGTGCAAACTGCACTCCGGCGGCGAAAGTCGCGACTTGCGGAACGGCCACCGCCTCGATCAATTGCTCCTTGAGAAGCTGAGACACCAGCGGCGAGTCGCCGTGATAGCGCAAGCCGCCGGCGTGGATAGAAGGCGGCATGAAGTCATGACCGAGCGTGTACATCAGCATGAGCGGGGTATAGCCGGACTCGTCGCCGAAGTCATAGGCATAGTGCCCCTTGGTCAGGGTCGGACAGGAACTCGGCTCCACCGCCACCAGGCGCACCTTTTTGCCCGCCGCCTTGTCGGCGAAAAACGGGAAGGCGACGCCGGCAAAGTTCGAGCCGCCGCCGCAGGGAGCGAAGATCATATCCGGATAGACGTTGATTTTCTCGAACTGCTTCTTAGCTTCGAGGCCGATGATCGTCTGGTGCAAGAGCACATGGTTCAGCACCGAACCCAAGCCGTACTTGGTATCCTCGCGACCGGCTGCCTCCTCCACGGCCTCGGAGATTGCCAGACCGAGCGAGCCGGGATTGTTCGCATCTTTCGCCAAGGCATTGCGGCCGGACTGGGTCAGATTCGTCGGGCTGGCCAGAACTTCGGCGCCCCAGGTTTGCATCATCGAACGCCGGTAAGGCTTTTGCTCGTAGCTGACCTTGACCATATAGATGCGCAGTTCGATTTCAAACATTTGCGCCGCGAAAGACAGAGCCGAACCCCACTGCCCGGCGCCGGTCTCGGTGGTCATGCGTTTGATGCCGGCCTGCTTATTGAAATAGGCCTGCGCCACGGCTGAGTTCGGCTTGTGCGAACCGGCCGGAGAGACGCTTTCGTTCTTGTAATAGATTTTGGCCGGCGTGCCCAAAATCTTCTCCAGCCGCGCGGCACGGCACAGCGGCGTCGGCCGCCAAAGGCTATAAATCTCGCGCACCGGTTCGGGAATCGGAATCCAACGCTCCGCAGACATCTCCTGTTCGAGGATGGGCATGGAAAAGATCTGCAGCATCTGCTCCGGACCGACCGGCTTGCCATCCGGCCCCAAAGGGGGTGCGGGCGGATTCGGCATGTCGGCGATGACGTTGTACCAATGAGTCGGCATCTCCGACGCTTCGAGTATCACTCTGTTTGCTGCCATTTCGCTCCTCCTCGTTATATTTAGGTTCGAAGAACTCCCAGGCTAAGCGTCTTGTATACAGAATACATTTGGCGAATTCTTTGACCTGGATCAATGAATTCGCAGTTATTAATCGACGCCCAAAAGGCTCGTCCCCCACGCGTTTCGCGACGGGCAAGGCCATGCGTATTGTGCCGCACATTGAGCATTTTGCCTCACACAAAACGCCGATCGACAAGAATCCACTGGCCCCGAGGATCGCGCTCAGTCATGCATTGCGCCTCGAGTATCGCTGCGTGCCGTCTACCTGACTATCGCTTCGCTCAGCGGCTTGGTCGCGCTGGCCGGTGGAGGTGGCGGTCCGCTGGCTCTTGGCGACCCCTGGCCAGGGAGCGGAGATCTACGCGGTGCCGCCATACTGCCCAAGCTACATCGCTCGGATAAACCGGCTCCTGCCGATGCCGGCGGCCACAGCCGGCATGATGCGATGTTTTCCCGCAAATTCAATTTGTTCCGAAACGTCGCTGCGCCGTCCCTGCGCCGGCTTTGGGCTAGCAATACCGCCGCATTTGCCTGTCGCAGCCCGTCGCAATTGCCAGTCGCAAATGACAGCCTGTCGCAATTGCCTTGACAATATTTGCCTAGGCAATTAGCATCCCTCGCCTTTATTCCGCACCCCGTATCGCGATGCAGCCCATTTACGCCATCGACACCTTCCGTCCCAGCCAGGCCGTCGGCGCCCATATCGCCCTCGCCCGCCGGACCATTGTCGAGGCGATCGACCACGAACTCGCACCGCTGGATATCAGCCATGCGCAGTGGATCGTGGTCATGCTGCTGGGCGACGGCGCCGCCTGCACCGCGGCCGAGCTGTGCAAGATACTGATTTACGACCCGGGCGCGATGACGCGACTGCTCGACCGCCTCGAAAAGAAAGGCGTGCTGCGGCGCGTGCGCACCGAGAGCGACCGCAGGGCGGTGCGCCTGGAACTGACCGCCGACGGGAGCAAGCTCTATCCGAGGATTCTCGAAGCGCTGGTGCAGGTGTACAACCGCCTGCTGCGCGGTTTCACCAAGAGCGATGTGGCGCAACTCGAGCAGCTGCTCACGCGCATGGCCGGCAACGCATGATGCGATCGCAAGCTGCCATCGCCGCCCTGGCCGCCGCGCTGCTTGCCGCGGGCTGCGCCAATTTCCGCGGACTCGCGCCCACAGCCCGGCCGACCGACCCCGCATCGCTGGCGGCCAGGACTTCGCTCGCCGCCGCGAAGCCCTCGGCCGCATGGCCTGCCGCCGACTGGTGGCGGCGCTTCGGTGATCCGCAACTGAACGCGCTGATCGCCGAGGCGCTCGCAGGCAACCCGGGCATGGCGAGCGCGCGCGCGCGCATCGAGAGCGCGCGCGCGTTCGCGGCAAGCTACGGCGCGGCGCTCGCGCCGCAGGCGAATGCCGGCGCCAACGTCGTGCGCCAGCGCTACTCCAGCAACGGCATCTTCCCGCCGCCGATTGCGGGCAACTGGTACACGCAGACCGATCTCAGCGCGAGCTTCAGCTACGAATTCGACCTGTGGGGCCACAACCGCGCCGCCTACGAAGCCGCACTCGGACAGGCGCGGGCGGCCGAAGTGGACGCATCCGCGGTCAGGCTGCTGCTCGCGGCCAGCGTCGCGCGCAGCTATGTGCAGCTCGCGCACAGCTTCGAGCAGCTCGATCTCGCCCGGAAAACGCTGGCGCAGCGCCAGGCGATATTCGATCTCACGCAGAAGCGCTTGAAAGCCGGACTGGACTCGAAGATAGAATTGAAACAGGCGGAAGGATCGATCCCGGCCGCGCGCGAACGCATCGCGCAGCTGGAGGAGGAAATCGCGCTCGGGCGCAATCTGCTCGCGGCGCTGCTCGGCAAGGGTCCCGATCGCGGCCTCGCCATCACGCGCCCGCAGCTTCAGCCGCAGTCGGTCGCGCTTCCTTCGGTGCTGCCCGCGGACCTGCTCGGCCGGCGGCCGGACGTGGTGGCGCAGCGCTGGCGCGTGGAATCGGCGCGCCGCGACATCGACGCCGCCAAGGCGCAGTTCTATCCCAACGTCAATCTCAGCGCCCTCGTCGGCCTGGAGAGCATCAGCTTCGCCAAATTGCTTAACGTGCGCAGCGAGAATCCCGCGTTCGGCGCGGCGCTGCGGCTGCCGCTTTTCGACGGCGGACGCCTGCGCGCCAATCTCGCGGGGAAGGACGCCGACTACGACCTCGCCGTGGACCAATACAACCAGACGCTGATCGACGCCTTGCGTGAAGTGGTGGGCCAGTTGACGTCGCTCAAATCGTTGGACGCACAGTGCGCTGAAAACGAACGCGGGCTCGCCGCCACGCGCGCCGCCTACGCGCTCGCGGCCGAGCGTTATCGCGCCGGCGTCGCCAGCTACTTGCAGGTGCTCGCGGCCGAGACGCCGCTGCTGCAACAGGAAAATTTGCGCGCGAACCTGCGCGCGCGCCAACTGGAACTTTCGATCAATCTCATCCGCGCGCTCGGAGGCGGCTTTGACGACGCAAAGCCTGCGGGCGCGTCCTGATGCGGGAAACACCACAAAAGGTATCGAATGAACGACGACGATAAAGCCGACGCGACACCGACGAACGGCCGGCGCAAGCGCCTGCTTTGGCTCCTGCTCGCCCTGTTCCTCGCCGCAGGCGCCGGCTACGGCGTCTATTGGACCCTCATCGGCCGCTACTTCGAATCCACCGACGACGCTTACGTCGGGGGCAACATGGTGCAGATCACGCCGCAGGTGTACGGCACCGTGCTCGCCATCGACGCCGACAATACCGATTACGTCAAGGCAGGCCAGACGCTGGTCAGCCTGGACCCG
>Ga0307377_10007390_pt1 | contig 11356 bp, 8 predicted proteins | sample TR3MG_FD_202535 | JGI IMG/M metagenome (GOLD analysis project Ga0307377, IMG submission 202535) | Soil microbial communities from Risofladan, Vaasa, Finland - TR-3 | ecosystem: Environmental > Terrestrial > Soil > Coastal area > Acid sulfate soil | place: Finland: Risofladan, Vaasa | collected...
CGCCGTCGCCGGTCAGGATGTGTTGCATGTCGCCGCGAATAAGGAAAAAATCCAGCCCCTGGTTGACCGCCAGTGGTTCAAAGTTCTCAAAAGTGATAAAACGAATTTGATGCCCGGCGGCCTTTAACGCTTGCCCCAGGTTGATGTACGGTACAACGTCACCCCGCGAGCCCAGGGCGAGGATCGTCAAATGCATCGGCTTTAGACCTTCTCCGCCACCAGGTGCTTCGACGCCTGTTTACTCAGATATCTCTCCACCATCAGCACGACGATCAATCCCCCAAATAAGGCCGGGATGAAAAAAAAGCCCGCTTTGAGTTCGTCACTGTCGCCGATCAGCCCCATAATCCAGGGGATCGATCCAAAACCAAGAATGCCCACACATGAAAGCAAGACAAATAGAATGGTTGTATTCACGCTAAGCAGGCGGCCGGCCTCAGCCATGATGGAAGGCCAAAAACAGGCAGTAGCCAGGCCGGCCAGGGCCAGCAACAAGTAAAACCACCAGAGCGAGGTCGCCAGGGGAATCAGGAAGGTCACGCCAACGCCCAATAATGCTGAAGCGATCATAATGCTGTTAAGGCTCATTTTGCCGGCCAAATAGGCGGTTAGAAAGCGACCTATAGCCATGAATCCAGAAAAGAGCACCAGGGCAATGGCCCCGGCCCGGGGGATATCACTGAGATAGGTTTCGACATAGGTCCGGCTCCAGAAAGTCAGGCCCGACTCGATACAGGCCCCGAGAAAAATAGCCAGGGCAAAAAGCCAGAAGCCGCGCAACGAAAGAATGCTGGCGAACATTTTTGGGTAGGAGCGATCATCTGATTCACCAGGAGGAAATGGCAACAGAGTAAAAACCACAGCCACGATCAGCGCAACCAGGGCAGCGATCTGAAACATAAACCGCCAGGAGTAGCCCAGGGTCAGTAGCTCGCCGAAAAGTAAGGCGGCAATAACTATGCCTATGGGATAAAAAGCATGGCTGAGATTAAGGAATTTCCCCGAATCCTGATGATGGATGTCGGTAACCAGCGGGGTCATAAGCGCTTCGGTGAATCCGCCGCCGAAACCCATCAGCAGGATGGCGATGATGAGCATGGCGTAATTTTGGGAGAAACTGGCCAGCAATAGCCCGGCCGCCAGCAGATATTGGCCCAGATTGAGGAATCGTTTTTTTCCCCAGCGCTGGGCCAGGATGCCGGCCAGCAGCAGGACGATAAAGACCGTCAGGTTTCTGGCTGTTTCTAAGCCGCCCCCTTCCGAGAGGTTGGTCGTAAATGTCTTCGAAATCTCAGGCAGCGTTACGGCCACGATCACGGCGCTTACCGCAAAGACCATGAAGCCGGCCCAGGTGGCCACGTCAAGTTGTGTCAGCTTGTTATCAACTGTCATATTAGTGAGGCTTCTCCAGATTTTTCGGCCGGCAGGATACAATGCTTAATTGTATCTCTGACGTTTGAAACAGGCCTACTTGCGGAATTTTTTCGCCGTCAGGAAAAATGGGTGTGAGACGGCCCGTGGTCGCCGCTCTGACCTCCCTCTTTATGGGCGCCACCCTGGGTTACGTCGTCATCCAATTCATCACCTGGATCCAAATGCGCACCCCCGAGCAGATGTTAGGCCGGATGATGAGTATCCTCATGTTCGCCTCCCAGGGCCTGGTACCTCTAGGCATGGCCGTCGCCGGGGCCCTACTGGGAGTCAATCCCACCGGGCTGTTCGTCGCGGCCGACCGGCTGCTGGTGCTCATCGCCGTGCGCAACCCAACCGTGCGGGTCATGGACCCCGTGCCGGCTCACTGAGGTCGCGCAACAGACCAGTCAACATCGCTCGAAACATCCCAAGTTTACATAAGGTGCTTTTGCAGAGAGCCTTGTCAAAAACTTTGGAAGTTTTTGATCCACCTGCCCCTCACCCGGCTTTGAATAATTAGCCGGGTCGTTCCACCACCGGGTAGCTAACCGGTACAACAACCACGAAAGAAACTCGGGGCCGCCCCGCAATCAGTTGGTATTTATTGGCTGTAAATAACTCCGGGCTGATTATCCGACCGGCGGTGTCACCCCTAACGCTGCCAGGAAAGGTCCAAAGCCGCCATCGTGGCCATAAGGTTCTTCCCTGGCGATTTTACCTTCTACTACCGTTACCTTCTGATCGTTCTCCTCCCATACGATATCTTTTCCACTAGCCGGGATAAGGCCCATGCCCATCGCCGACAGGTCAAGATCCCCGGTAAATTTTCCCTCGAAATGACATCTCATGATAACGGCGCCATCTTCTTCCCGAAGATTATTGAGCACATATCTCCAATCTGAGAACGAACCCAAAAACAGCTGGACCATACCGGGCATGCTCTCCCGTGTCATCACCACATTCCCATTCCTGTCAAAGGATTCCCATTCATCCGAGAGACAGGCAACCTTTCCCTCAACATCGGCCATTGGCACACTTTGCCACTTTTTAACTATATCTATATTACTACCTATGTCGCTCTCCTGTTCACCCCTAAGGGTATTAATCAGCCTCACCGCCGTCATCCAGGATTGAATTGCAGAATTGTCGATGACAAACTGCCAATGACGAAATTTCAAACGGCACGGCCCCCGATAAAGTCACAACCCCAGCCAATGATAACCGAGGCCCTCTGGTCAATTCATAAACACCTCCTTGAGTAAAAAAACAGGCAAATGTCACGGGCGACCAGATTACATTTATGCCGATATGGGCAATACGTTCATATTCATCGCCAGCCGCTTGCATGCTCTCGCCTGTGGATGGGTTGATTAATTGTTAGTCTATCTAGGTCGGCAAGGGTGGCTATGAGGGGGAGATGGCCTTGCTGTTCTGTCGGATCATTGTATCAACTTCTTAGAATAGGCCACCAAAACGTGGCCGCCGAACATCTTTCCCTTGACGATTGTCTTATAATATGGATAAACGAGTAGTCAGCGGACAGTCATATACAAAGCAGGGGAGAGGTAATGGAAGATTATCGACTTTGTTTGATAAGAATTCAGTTGATTGATGATGATTGGCAAGCCATCGAGCAAGCCCTGGATCACACACCCTGGCAATCCGATCTCTGGCCGACATTTGAACGTATCCTTGAAAACGGCCGAGAATTTGACCGGGCCGATTTTTGCGCGGCCGTCCGGGAGCTGATGGATGCGGGTCTTCACTCCGCGGCCGCCGCTGTTTTTGAATCTATTGACCAGCGTAGCCAGGAGCTGGCCCAGATAAATTCAGACCGACCCGAACCGACGTTAGAGGATATCGGTGAGGCCACTGGCCGATTGTTGGAGGTCGCGGGTCTGATGAGTACCGGCATGCGTAGCGATCCCGAGCCGCCACCGCCACCGCCGGATCCCGACGTGGGGGGAAAGGGGTTTGAGACGGGAGGGCCGGGCGACGAAGACCCGGGCGACACGGGTGCCACAAATGGCGGCTCTGAAAACGGGGGGCACGAGGAATGGGAAACGGCCAATGGCGGGTCAGGCGGTCGGGTACCAAGAAATGGCGGCTCCGGCGAGGAAGAAGAATATGAGGAGGCCGTTCCGCCGGCCGAAGAGGAAGAGATCGAAACCACATCTGCTAGTTATGTCAACTTAACCTTCAGCGACCAGACCATGGAATGGGCCCCGCGGGAGCTCGAATTACAGGAAGGTTTTGAGGCTGAGAGATCTTACGGGGTGGCAGTAGCCATCGGCCGGGAGGCCGATATTCGTTACATGCCGGACGGGGAGCAACCGCAGATCGAGCGGCCGGATGTCGAAGTAGAATATATCGACCTGACAGTGGCCATATTCGCCGAACCTGAAGAGGTCCTGGCCATCGTGGGCTCGCCGCTGGGCACGCTACGCTGGCCCAAAAACGCACCCTCAACTAGGAACGCCGAATTCTTACTGGAGGTAGCGGCCGTGACCGCCCCGGTTAGCGGCCGGCTCGACATCTACTTCTACTACGAAAGCAACCTCATTTATACGGCCGGCACTTTCATTCATATCCAGCCCAAGGGGCAGGCCTGGCCCCAGGATGGCCGGCCTATAACCTGGGCTTACCAGGCCGACGAAGACCGGGGACGCTCGCTACTTTTCCAGCGATTCGCCTACCTGAACCAGCTGACCCCCCGGGGCGTCAACCTGGCCATCCAGGCCGGCCGTTCAGCCGAGGAGTTCAAATTGACTGCCTTCATGGGTCGGGCTGAACTGCCGGCGCGAGTCCGCATCACCCGAGCCGAGTTGAACGGCCAGCTGGTCCAGATGCGAGCGGCCATGGATATGCTACGCAAAGAGCCCTACTATATCGACGGCGCCGGCTATGATGCGGCCGGGGAATATACGGCCGACCTGTTGAGCAATGATGGCGCTCACGGCCAATTCGGCCAGAGCCTGTCCAAGGTAAAGCGCCAGAAGATTCAAAAACGATACCAGGCCTTCCTCGAGGAGATGGCTTACCTGGGTAGCCAGTTCTGGGACCGGCTCTTCGGTCGCACCGACAGCGGCCGGCTGCTACGGCAGGCGATCGAGCAGCACCTTCAGGATGGCGATATCATCCAGGTCTGGATCGACCGCGAAGCCACCGATTTTGTTTACCCCTGGAGCTGGCTCTATGGCAAAACTATCGAGCCAGGCGACGAGGCGGATAAGGACCGCTTTTGGGGATATCGCTACGTGATCGAGCAATTGCCCCAATATGAGGAAACAGCGCGCAAGCCACCACCCACCCCGGTGTTGGCCGTGGATGAATTGGATATTAAGATGGGCGCCTACGATTTCCCCCAACTGACCGGCCGGCAAGTCGATTACCTCTCAGGCAAGAGCAAAGAGGCCTATTCAGACCGCTTCGACGTATGGGGCTCAGATGAGCAGTGGCAAGATTATCTGGAACATTGCGCCAGCCATATTCTCTACTTCTACGCTCACGGCCATACCGCTAAACCGGCGTCGTTAGCCGGGCAACAATTCTACGATATGGTCGCCGGGCAAAAAGCCTGGCTGAGCGAGATATCCCCGGACGAGCCGGATTGGATGACCGCTTACCGGCTCCAGGCCCAAAAGTATCTATCCGGTCTAGAGCAAGACCCGCAGCGAGTGGAAGAAAATTACATTTTGCTAGACGATGGCTACCTGATGCAAAGGGAGATGCAGGAGATGGATCTATGGGCCACCCGGCCGTTGGTGTTCCTCAATATGTGCGAGTCGGCCCAGGTCTTTCCCGATATCAGCGAAGGCATGATCGATCTGTTTCTCAAAAAAGGGGCCCGGGCGGTCATTGGCACTGAGATCCCTATGCTAGCCCGCTTCGCCGACCTCTTCGCCCGGGAGTTCTTTGACCTGGTCCTGACCCCACCACGGCCAACGAGCACCGGGCAGGCGCTACTCGAACTGCGGCGGCGCCACCTGGATCGCGGCAATCCCTTGGCTTTTGCCTATACGCTATATGGGGATGCGACGACGAGGTTGGAGTGGTCCAATTGAAACCTCCGAGGTTTGCTCGCAGACGAGACTAAAACCTCGGAGGTTGAGCGATCGATGTTTAAGTGCCGACCACGCCCAACGTCAGGAATATTTCACCACCCCAGTGCGCGGCGACGACGGGCCAGGTATTGAGCTGCCGGTCAGGGCGGCACCCGTTAATTCCCCGGTAGAGATGGTGAATTTACAGAATACAGCAGAAATGGCCCCAGTTCATCTATCCCATCTTTTTCAAAGGACATGCCGATATTTTCTGCCACGCTGATTGAAGCTTTATTGCCACGATCGATCAGGCAGATCAGGCGCGTCAGCCCCAGTTTTTTGAATCCGTACGCCAGGATGGCCTGGGCCGCTTCCGTTCCCAGACCCTGTCCCCAGTACGCCTTGGCTATCATGTAGGCCACTTCTACTTCATCCCGGCCGTCAATCGTCCAGGGCAACAACCCGCAACGCCCTATTAATTGATTGGTTTCCTTGTGGATAGTTGCCCACAAACCCAGTTCAGGATGTTTCGGATGTCCATTAAGAAACCAATCCAGCTCTTCTTTGGTCTCTTCATAGGTCAACGTTCCTTCCGGGAAGTAGCGCCGAATTTCCGGGTTGCTATAGAGCATAAATAAGTCGTCCAGGTCGTCTGGCTCCAGGTGTCTCAAGAAAAGCCGATCGGTTTCCATGATATTCATATGGTTCTTACGCCTCGAGATGGTTGAAAATAGTTTTCCGCTAGGGAAACCTGGACTATCCAAAGTCAGATCTTGGAATTGAAGCTTTACAAGATGGAGCTTGGTGATCCCAAACCTCCGGGGTTGAAGAAAACCCCGGAGGTTTGATTGATGAATCTAGGTACTAACGAACTCTAGCCCCTTATCCACCCCAGTCGCCGGGCCTTTACCTTTGAATTGGCTCATGTAAAGCGCATAGTAGAACCCTTCCTGAACCATTAGCTCGTCGTGGCTGCCTTGCTCAACGATTACTCCGCCGTTAACCACCAGGATCTTGGCCGAATCACGGATAGTACTCAGGCGATGGGCGATGACAAAGCTGGTCTTACCCTCCATCAGGCGCAACAATCCTTGCTGGATCAAGGCCTCAGTACGCGTGTCGACATTGCTAGTGGCCTCATCCAGTATAAGTATCTTTGGCTCGGCCACCATGGCCCGGGCGATGGTGATCATCTGGCGCTGGCCCTGGCTCAGGTTGGCCCCGCGCTCAGTCAGCATCGTTTCATACCCTTCCGGTAGATTGATGATGAAATCGTGGGCATTGGCCTCCTTGGCCGCAGTGATAGCTTCTTCGTCGGTAGCCCCTTCCCGAGCATACTTCAGATTGTTCATCACCGTATCAGAGAAGAGGAAGGCCTCTTGCAGAACCGTCCCGATCTGTTTGCGCAGGCTCACCTGGGACAACTTGGACAGGTCCTGGCCATCGATCAAGATGGTGCCACTTTCGGTATCATAATAACGGGTCAGGATGTTGATGATAGTGCTCTTGCCCACCCCGGTCGGGCCACAAATACCGATCTTTTGGCCCGGTTTGGCATCGAAGGTGTTGTCGCGTAAGATTTTGCGACCGGGCACATAGCTGAAATCCACATCCTCGAAGGCCACATTGCCGCCCTTAAACTCGAATTCGGCCGCATCCGGGTCGTCGACAACGGTGGGCTCTTCGTCGATAATGCTAAATACACGCCGGCCACCGGCCACTGCGTTCAGAGAAGTCGCCGTCAGGTTAGCGATCTCCGATTGGGGTGAGGCCAACAAAGCCACATAGGTGGCGAAAGCGATGACGGTGCCGACTTGCATCAGGTCGTCCAGGGCCATAAGAGAGCCGATAACCAGCACGACCGCGATCATGACCATGGTCAGCGTCTGGGTTAGCGGGAATTGCAACAAGGAGGTGAAGAAGGCTTTGCTGGATACATCGTATACGCCACTGGCCAAATCGTCGTTGGTGTCTTCAGCCCACTCCTGGCGCAGGTTGCTGTTGATCACTTTGTTGCCCGAGATGGTTGATTCCTGGAAGCCGCTCAAATCTTCCAATCGTTCTTGCAACTGGTTGAATGCCGGCGTAGAGATGCGTTGTATCACCCCGGTCAAAAAAAGCATGATGGGGATGATGGTCAAGGAGATAAGGGCCAGGCGGAAATCCAGGAAGAGCATCACGATGGCGATTAGCACAATCTGGAACAGGGCCCGAATAATCTGGGCCACGGCCGTTTCGTAAAACAGGGCTACGGTCTCCGTGTCATTAGTCACCCGGCTCATGAGCTGGCCGATAGGTTGGCGGTCGAAAAAAGTCAGGGAAAGGGTCTGCATGTGACTGAACAGATGGTTCTGCAACAAAAACAAAGCCCTGGTCGCCAGCCGGGAAAAGACCCGTTCGGCGATAATACTGAGCACCAGGAAGATCACCCCGGCTATTAAGGCCAGTAATATCCAGTTCAGTAAATTTTCTTGCGTAGCGTTTGGGCTGCTGATTACATGAATCGCTTCGCTGGTGAAGCAGGGGATGGCCACCAGGGCCGTGACGGCCAGCAAACGCACCAGCATGGCCACGACAAATGGACGCCGGCTTTCACCCCCGGCCATATAGGTCACCAGGCGGCGGATAATTTGACCGGTATCATCTTTTTTCTCGGTGGCCCGGGTCTTCTTGCGGCCGCTCATTCTCTTTTTTAAGGTTATTTCTGGTGATTCGACATAGGCGCTCATAGTGCCACCTCCAAGCCGGCAGTAATGCCGCGGCCAAGCTGTGATTCGTATATCTCCTGGTAAAGCGGGCTGCTGACCATCAGCTCCTCATGGGTGCCTTCGGCGATGATCTCGCCATTTTCCATCAGTGCGATGTGATCCAGGTCAGTGACCGCACTGATACGTTGGGCGATGTATATCGTGGTGACGTTATTGGAAAAGCCAGGTATCGCTCCCTGGACCCGACTCTCTGTGGCCACGTCGAGGGCGCTGGTGCTGTCATCCAGGATCAGCACGCGCGGTTCGGGGGTCAACGAGCGCGAAATAGACAGGCGCTGGCGTTGGCCACCGGAGAAGTTGTAACCCCGATGGCTGACGGGCGCATCCCATTTCTGTGGGATTTGGCTCACAAAGCCATAGGCGTCGGCCGCCCTGGCCGCATCCTGCATCAAGGCATCCCCAGCTTCCGGCTTACCAAATTTAAGATTAAAGCGTATGTCACCTTGGAAGAGCACCGCCTCCTGTAAGGCAATACCCACCAATTGACGCAGGTTGTCCTGGGGGATGTCGCGCACGTCGACGCCGTCAAGGGTGATCCGCCCCTCGGTCACATCATAAAAGCGGGGGATCAGGTTGACCAGGGCTGATTTTCCAGCGCCGGTGGCTCCCAAGATGCCGACGCGCTGGCCCGGCTCGATGGTCAGGTTGATATTTTTGATGGCCGGTGGATCGAATTTGCCGCCCGGCCGGCGGAAGCTGAAGCTGACATTTTCAAAGACCACATGGCCTTTGACGGACTCCGGAACCAGGGCCTGGGCCTCTTCTTTGTCCTGGACCAGCGGGACGGCGTCCCAAACCTGAAAGATCCGCCCGGCCGAGGTATCGCCCCGCAGGATGAAAGGCAAGACGATAGCCATCATAGCCAGTGGGGTTACCACCAGGGAGATGTATTGGGTAAAGGTAACTAGCTCACCCAGTGTAAGGCCCGCGCCTTCCAGGATTTGGTTGCCGCCGTAACCAATGGCTACCGCAATGGCAATTTGGGCCACGGCCGTCAAGATAGGGTTGAGCATGGCCACCCGGTAGGCGGCAGCGAAGGCCGGCACACGCAGATCTTCTGCCCGGCCGCGGAAATGTTCCTGCTCCAGATCCTCCCGGACAAAGGCCTTGACTACCCGTATACCGGCCAGATTTTCCTGCATGGTGTTATTCAGATTATCGAGGCGCTTCTGGCGTTGGTCATAGGCCTTGAATATTTGGGGCACCAGTATCACCATGATACCCAATGCCAGGATAGTGACTACCACCAGGATCCAGACCAGGCCAGGGGTATTTATGATGGCCAGGATGTAGGCCACAATGATCATAAAAGGCGCGTATAACAACAAGATCACCGTATATTGAACGGCGTTGGCCACGTTATTCACATCGGTACTGAGCCGGACCATCAAGTTGCCTGTTCGAAACTGGTCGAAATTGGCGAAAGAGAAAGTTTGGATCTTGTTGTATAGTTCACTACGAATGAGATAAGCCGTACCCTGGGCGAAAAAAACAGCGAATGCGGCCGTGCCAGCCAGAGCTGCGCCGCCGATCAAGGCCAACAAAACCATCCAAAAACCGGTGCTGATGATAATGACTGGATCTCTTGCGAAGAGCCCAACATTGATTAGACGCTGGTTGAGGGTAGCGACCCCTAAGGTGGCCAGCGCCGAGATCATGAGCTAGACCTGGGAGAAGATCAGCCTGAGCCGGAATCCCTTATAGATACCCAGCAAGCGGATCATCGAACGGATCATAGGAAAACCCTCCTTGAGTAGAGGCAACCTGGTTACGATTGAAGGCGAATAAAGTACAGGACCTATTCTTACAAAGAAGAGGTGCTGGGGAGCGTATCTTTTATACACCCATGGCATAAGTTGTCTAGGAGCATAAGTTCCGAACCCTAAAAGAGTTCGGAACTTCGGATTGCGTCACTTAGCGGGTATAGGACAACACGGTCCGGCCGCTGCTGCTCAGAACGGTCATATTATTGCCGGCAATCGACATTTGCGCCGCCGAGTCCATGGCCTGGAAGAAGGCCGTTTCTTGGGCCATGATGTTTTCATCACAAGCGGATTGTGACCGGTTCTGAATGCTAATCCGAAACGTTGTATCGTAAGCGGTGAAGGCGCCACTGTAGGTATTACAGCCGCCGTTACCCGTCACTGTTCCACTACTGCTAAAAGCGGAGTCGATTATTGTGTTCGCAAGAACACTATTCAAGATGCCGCTGCTGTCGGCGTAAGCCGTCAGCCGCCAGGTTCCGGTGGTCAAACTATTACTCACCCGGATCTCCACATTGTATAGTTCGGTCACGCCATCGCGACGGACGACCCGCATCTGGTAGGTGGTGGTGATAAAGGGCGTCACCGTCTTGCTGCCTTGACCTGTAGTACCGTATTGGGTCCAGTCAGCGCCGATGGGATAAACGTAAACAGCCTGGACATCGGTCACACCCCAACTCAGAACGGAGGTCTCCCCGGCCGTTATATCGGTGCGGCTGGCGGTAAAGACGGCGGCCGGGGCTGGGGTCGCTGTTGGGGTCGGCGTAGCCGGGGGCGGTGGCCAGGGGATGGTGGGCACGTTCCCGGCGTTTTCCACCTGCAACAGGCTACCCAGGATCCAGCCAATTTTCTGCGGCGCTGCGGGGTCGGTCAGGGCATACCACTGGCCGTCCACACTGATGCCCACCACGGCGCCCACAGCTCCTTGGCGGGCCACACCCATGCTGGGATAGAGGGTGCCCGGGCCGGTACGGATGTTGGCCCCATCGGGAGCCGTAACTGTGGCCGATGGCTGGCCCGGTTCCGGATCGGGCGGATCAACTTCTGGTTCCCGGGTGGGCGCCAATACGACCGTAGCGGTTGGCAAGGCGGTCGCCACACCGGCTGTGGGCAGGTTAATCTCCGAACCACTACCACCATCGCCACGGGAAATAAAGGCGATGGCCAGGGCAGCAATACCGATAATGGCCAATACCAGGGCGACGATCAGTATAATAAGCAAGGCATTATTGTTCTTGCCCCCACCATTTTCCCCACTTTGCGGGGGGGCAGTTTCTTCAATTTCTTCAGGTGCATTTTCTGTTGTCATGTTTCCCTCTGACATCTTTATGTCCTCTAAAATGATATATTTCATCCGGCATATTATTGA
>Ga0307377_10007391_pt1 | contig 11355 bp, 9 predicted proteins | sample TR3MG_FD_202535 | JGI IMG/M metagenome (GOLD analysis project Ga0307377, IMG submission 202535) | Soil microbial communities from Risofladan, Vaasa, Finland - TR-3 | ecosystem: Environmental > Terrestrial > Soil > Coastal area > Acid sulfate soil | place: Finland: Risofladan, Vaasa | collected...
TACGGCTGACAATCGCGCTTAATCAGCTGCCAGTTTTTCGGTGCTTGATCTAATTCTATAAGTCTCATATTATACCATCAAATATTTTTTTGCTTATAGCATAGTATTCATCGCACCGTATCATTATTTCGTGCCCGGATTCTATAGCACCTTTTAAATTACTGTCTACTTGGTACTGCGATCGGCTTAAAACATCATCTACAGCTTTTTGGCTTGATGGAACATTAACAAAACCACCAACGCTCGGCCAGCGAATGTCAATAGCCATGTCCTCTATTATAGGAGACCATAACCAACTAAATTCTCCAATTGGAAATACAGCATGAACCGCTCCGTAATAGTTAGCTTGCTCGATAGATCCAGTTGCAAATAGTGAGTTACGGAATGGTTCTCCGTACATCTCTTCAAAATAATTATTGTAACGTTCGTGTTTAATTCGCGCAGTCGACATTGGTTCACGGTCGAACAGGCGCACTTTTTTACGAGTTAATCCTTTAAGGGCATTATCGCCATTCATGCCGCGATACAATGGATGATCGCCGAGCTTGCCGCCCAATCTTGACAGAAAGGGCTGGCAATCTTTGGTTATTGCCGCAAGAATATTCGGATGAGATTCTGTATCTTCATTTATTAATTCGTAATGTCGCATTGTGTATTTATCCAGACTCCGCAAATCAAAAAAAAGCACTAGCCGAAGCTAGTGCTTTGAAGAGATTGTTGATATGATTATTTACAGCTAACGCTTGTTACCAAGTTGCAACAATCTGATTATTAAGATTTCCAAAAAGGCTTGTTAATCTCAATTTGAATGTCGACATGGTCAAGGCCGATGTCGCGCATCATGTGCGGTGACATGCGTGCCAATTCGCCGCGACCTTTTGCGTTTCTCATCCAAGTTCCAATCAATTTTGTTACACTTGCGAATGCTTTTTCAATTCCGTTGATTGCGGTGTAAACTGATCCGGCAATATCGAATCGGTCGAAAATCTTGTGCATTCTTAAGCTAGCTATGGTGTTCATTTCTTTTATCTCCTATGTAGATGTTTTAGTAGACGGTGAATCTCCCGTCATGTTGCGCCGCAGCATGCGGCGACATCTATTTATCTATTCCGAAGAATTATAGGATTTTGTTATCGTTTATTCGTAGCTGAATAGCTTGTAGAATGGTGTATCGCAGTGGTCTTTTATGCGTTGCTCTGTGATGTCGCAGTAGTGCTGACTCATATCGATGCCAGTATACTGGCCACCTTCTTGTAGTGCTGCGATTCCAGTGCTGCCGCTGCCGTTGAATGGATCCAGTACGTGTCCGCCTTTTGGCGAATAAACTCGCACAAGGTAGCGCATCAGATTGATTGGCTTGGGTGTTGGGTGATCGTTGTACTCGCCGCGTTCCTTGCGTGTAGCGCGTGGAGCATAGAAATATTTTTGGTGATCCGGAACATCAAAGTGACCGATGATGTTGGATGGATATCTGCCGTCTACGTTAGCATCAACTTTGCCATCATCCTGATGATTTCCAGTAGTTTTACCATCTTTACCAAATGTTCTGCGCTGGTGCCCGGACTTGACCCAACCTTTCGGCGGCTCCTTGTCCCATGGAATGCGTGTAGTCTCTACGTTGATAGCACCGCATCCCCATTTTTCAACGTTTGCTTTGATGCTGCCGTCAAACGGTTTCTGTGCTACGAAGATCGGTTCGTGCGCTGGCTTTAAACGATTGGTCTTTGCCATCTTCGTCGTGACCATCCACGTTATCATGTCCAATGGACGGAAGCCTGCATCTTCCACGTTGATAGCCATTCTGTGATACAGCTCGGGCGAGCAGAAGCTCAATGCGAACGCTCCGGGTTTCAGCGTTCGATACACTGCTTGCCAAATTTCTACAGGAGGAACGTTGTGATCCCAGTCATCCATTCCCATCCCGTAGGGCGGATCTGTAATACAGGAATCGAAAGTGTTCTCAGCAATCTTTGACAATGCCGAAACGTTGTCGTCGCATATAATTGTGTGTTTTAGCATTTAAATATTTAACAAATATATAGCGGATGAGTAAATTAGTTATCGTAGATCGTCGTCGAACAGGGTTTTGAATATTCTAATCTTCTTCAATATCGTGCTTTGTTTGTGAAATTTGTTTTAGTAATGGTCCCATCTCAATGACGTTTCGCAGTGTTGGGCCCATCGACTGAGATCTTAATTGTACTAACATTTCCTTGCTTGTTCTGGTATATTTCTTGGCGTCAGGGCCTTTTGGAATGCCATAAACTTTTATGTAATTAGATGGCTCGTTAACAACTTCAAAATCATACTGTTTCATAGTTTCGAGTAATCCTGGGCCAAAGGATAGCTCTGTGAATCCAAGAGCCTTGGGAGTATTTTTAAGAATGACTATGTTAACTTTATCGTCGCGATTGGTGGCATGTAGGAAAATACCGTCATATAACCTGTCAACAAAAACTGCTTGACCTAAATCTGTGCTTAATTCTTTCTGTATTTGTTTAGTTATGCTGGCATATACGGGTGCGACCACATGCATTTTTACTTCTTCCATGGATTGCTCATCTGTAAATAGCTTTATTGTTTTGGCTGGAATCATAACTCCAAGTGTACCTTTAAAAAAGTTTGTCATATTCTTGACTTTATGTCCCGAAGCTTGCCCGAACTGAGTAACGTTGCTCGATTTTAAACTTAGTAAGTTGATAGGAGTACCGTCTACTTCAATAAACAGATCCGCTTTAGTGCCGGCGTTGTTGGAGACGCCGTCGCTGTTTACTACAATGTTATTCGACTTTTTGTCTGATATAATATACCTCAGGACCTGAGCAATATTTGACGATGTATTAACAAATTGCAGCGCGGAACCCAATAGTCCTTGTACCTCTGGGTGAATTTTGCCACTTTTAATCATCTTGATAAGAGCTTGATAATCAGTGCGACCTAAGCCTAATTTAAAATGTAGCTTGTCTTCCTCTGAGTTTGTATCCAAGAATCCCGATACTGCGTTTTTGCTTAAGACGGTTGGTTTGCTTAAATCCTTAAGGATCTTGATAATGTCGTCTTGTGTTACTCCGCCTTGCTTTCTCTTCTTAAATACGGCTGTTACCGCAGCTCCTAGTATGCCTTCTGCTACGTTACCTGTATTAAATCCTTTCCCTGATCCTTTAATTCCGGCGGACTTTAATATATCTCCACTAGGCAATGTATTTCCATCCATTGTTGCTAACTTCAGCAATAGTTTCTTTAATATGATATCATCTGTTGGTGTGAGCTTGTTTGTGCCGTCAACTTCAACGTCGCTTATGTCTGGAGTTGTTGGACTGTTAAACGCAGCGTTAGAAAGTTCGGCTGCTACCTCTTGATTTATCGTAACAGTCTCGCCATTAACCAATTGCAATGGTTCACCCGCTGCGATTTTGTCGATAAGCCGAATCAAATAAATGCCGGCGTGTTTTGATAGTTGGGAGTACGGCAACCCTGCTTCGACCATAAATTCTCTATATCTCATAAATTCTTTTCCACTGCTGTTATAATGTCTGGCTTCGATATGCTACGCGCACCCATCACATCGTTGCCTAATTCTTTCCAATCGACGCTCTTAAATGCTCTTAGAGCTGCGTTATCTCCTTTTATGTAGTAGAACGACGGAGATTCTGGTACGTTTGCTATATCAAGCACCTGTCCAGCTCTACGGCCCTTGCGGCGGATAGCAAAGTTTGCTTCCGCTGGGTCGACGAACGAGAAATGATCTGATGTTTTTGGCAGATCTGGCATATGGCGCGCTTCTTCTCTGCGCTCCCATATCTGTGCTACTGCTGGAACATCGTACGGTTTTACTTTGTCTTCTGCTGGCAGATAGAACGAATTGCGCGGTAGCACATATTCATCTACCAAATGCCACGTTGCGTCCAGTTGCTTTTGAACTGATGGACGTCTAAATGTGCGCGGAACGATCATGGCAATGTAATCCGCAATGCTGCTAGCCTTGTTAAAAAACTTAATTGCTAGATCGCTGTTGCGTCCGTACGGCGGATTCATAACGACCACAGTTCCTTCCTCGTAACCCATGTCGCTTGTAAGGAAATCCTGTGCTGTGATATCCGGCGACTGCGGGAATAAATCATACATCTCAATGCCAGGAAAATGTTGTGCTAAATCCTTGGATCCTGTTGCTGGCTCAATGACACGCCCTGAAATAATGCGGTGACGCTTAATCCATTTTGCGAAGTGTTCAGCTACTTCCGGACGTGTGAAGAATTGATCCGCCTCGACGCCGACTTCCGCCTTGCGTTCGGCTTGGGATAATTCTGTTAGTTCGTAGTATCGCATTGTGTATTTATCTTGTTTTGCTATTGACGGAAATTTGGTCAAAAAAAAGCACTAGTCATTTTGACTAGTGCTGGGTTGGTGGTCCTTCGGGCTTCGAACCCCTGGCAACGAGTTGAATATTCTCGTCCAGCCTTCCTCTGGCCAAGCGGACCTTAATTTTGGAAGGGGAGTAGAGAATCGAACTCTATACGCGGAGGATCAAAACCTCCTGCCTCGCCATTCGGCCTCTCCCCTATTGTTTGGCACCCTCCACAAGATTCGAACTTGCATCTCGACCGTTCGTAGCGGCCGGCTTTATCCAGTTAAGCTAAAAGGGCATTAATTTGGTGGGAAGAGCAGGACTCGAACCTGCGACCACGAGCTTTCAAGGCTAAGTTTTGGTTGCTGTTAATATCCTAGCAGGATATTGTTCAATCGTGCTCTACCGTCTGAGCTATCTTCCCGAAATTTAAAATATTGATATCTATTTACACCAGCAAGGCTATGAACCAAGCGCCGAGTTACCAACAAGGTCTCCTCCGGGTTTCACCCCAGTATGCTTTTATGCTCCGAACAGCAAAAGGTAGATATCTCAAAACGCTTAATAACGACTGGTGGTTTCGGACACCCTGTCGCCTAAGCAGAATTTGGCTGACCTGCTAGGATTCGAACCCAGATGAAGGGCGTCAGAGGCCCATGTAATACCATTATACTACAGATCAATAAATTTGGCGCCAGCTACTGGGAACTACCCCTAAGGAAAGCATCGTTACCTTTCCACGTCTCCGGCATAAATTGGAGCGCCGAGCAGGAGTCTAACCCGCATTTGTCACTATACACTCGTTGGTGGTGCGACCACCTCGGAGGACATATGTAGCTACCTTAGACGCGCTTTCCTAATTCACTACATACTTACCGGCGCATAAATTGGCATCCCCGGCAGGATTTGAACCCGCGACCGCTGCGTTCGAAGCGCAGTACTCTGTCCACTGAGTTACGGAGATATAAATTGTATTGCTACTACAACATTGTAGTTGCACGTTAACATTCATTTTGTTCTCGTGCAGTTTTTGTGTTAGAGAGGGTGCTGAGTAGGACTTTCACCTACATTTCCATCCGGGGCTCTTCAGTAAATCTACTGCTACCTTCCGGTTTTTTCGCATATCGCGCGAGTGTATTATGTCGCAGCGGGACGGCCGTCCCCTTTGACTTTATTATACGACCAGGACCTGTCGACTCTAATTTGGAGCCCCCATCAGACACAATCTGATTGTAGCGCATTATATACTAGAGGGGCATAAAATGGTCCCCACCGCAGATTACGATACTGCATTTCCGACTTGCTGCCGGTGCCTTCGAATTTAGACGAAGCGGGGTTAAAATGGTGCCCGGTGAAGGTTTGAGCCTCCGTCTCCTCAGCAAAAGCGAGGTGTCTTTTCCTCTAGACGAACCGAACGTTGTTTGGTGTTGAGAAATAGGATTCGAACCTACTTGGAAGGGTGATCAAACCCTTAGCGCCAACTGCCATACTCAACATAAATAAGGCGGCCTATATTATGAGTAGGAATCGAACCTACGAGCTACTTGTTTAAGAAGTAGTGGTGTCCTTCACCTCTATAAGCCAGCATAATGTGTTTCATCTTTATTCGACGGCCGTCCAAATTAGACGTGACACACTATACCATGTTGTTAAATTCATTCCAGACAGGATTGGTTACCTGAATTCGCGAGCCCATTGCCCGTATCTTATCCTAGACCCTCTGCAGAGAGCGGTCGGCTTATTAGAAGAGCCGGAATGTGTCTTGACACTTGGAGCGAGCGAAGGGAATCGAACCCTCGTCATGGACTTGGCAAGCCCTCGTAATACCATTATACTACGCTCGCATGTTTGGTGGACAGGGCAGGATTCAAACCTGCAACAAGAAATTCGCGTTCCCAGGGAAGGTGCGAATCGCATTTACATTCTGCCATCCTGTCCGTAATAAGTGGGGCCGATTGGAGTCGAACCAATAAGTTAGGTTTGCTGAAAATATCCTGTTCAGGATACTTGCCGCGACCAGTGCGGCGATCAGCCCCGTAATTCTTTAAAACATTTTAAAATAATCGTTCTTTGGAATTGGCACATTTCGTACTACGAAAACATATTCATCTGTTTCGTACACAAGCTTGCCTTCCTGTTCGTAAGCTAAATCACTGTCGCTTACATGAATCTCTTCAAAACTGTTGTCGTCTTCGTCGATGCTTGACCCTTCCATTGCTTTGACGATTTGATTAGCAATTGCCGCTGGAGCACCGGCGGTTACTGCCGCGATTTTTTGTTCTTTGCTCGTCTTCACCTTAATGTAGACGTAGTTGTTCTGATCAGGCTTAGTGACAAACGGTGTGTCAAAAATCTCACGCTGTACATTAGAACCGCGTTCCATGATTTTTAGTACTTCAATCATGTCGCCACGTTGTTCGCGCGTGTCAATGTTTAAATCGGTTGTCGCTGTTTCAATGTCGCATCCAAAGCGCAAATGTTCTTCAACAATTGACTGGAGCATGTCGAAACTGAAAATCTTGGATCGACGAGACAGCTCGACAATCTCTTGTGTAATCTTCTTGCTAACCCCGTAATCTCCGCAGTATCCAGTTACACTCATTTCGTCCAGTTTTCTGTACTTGAAATGGTAGTAAATGCGACTCGGACGATTCAGCATAAAATCGTTAATGTCAAATTCGCTGTTCTCGGTCATAATGAACATGCGTTTTGTTTTGTCTGTGCCGTCCATCAATGACAACAATGCCTTTTGTGGAACATCATTGTCGTTGTTGTGACGGTCGTTTGCTGCGTACATTTTACCGAACTCGTCGAATACAATTACGCATTCTCCAATGGTTTCAATGAACGTAACGAATTGGTTGCCCGCATACGCATCCTTAATCAAAAGGACTGGCAGGTTCAAATCTGTAATCATCTTGTTTGCCAGTACGGACATAAGCAAGGTTTTTCCTGTGCCTTTGTCGCCTGTTAACAAAATTCCTGTTGACATGTCGCGAGTAACATATGTCTCCATACATTTAGCGACACGAGCTAGCGTATTGCCGTAAACTGTTTGCGGTACTTCCAGCTGGTCTTTTACAATGCTTAAGTAAAATCCAGTAAGCTGGTTAAACTGTACGTTGTAGATCTTTGCTGGCAGTTTGTCAGCAAGCTGATCTTCATTGAGTTTCATTACGGATACAGTTGTTCCGTTGGTCATGAATTTTGTTTGCATTATTATTCTCTTTAAATTTTAGCTATTATAGCAAGTATAACAGCTCGATACAACCTTTTCGAAAACTGGAGGAAGCGGTGGGATTCGAACCCACGGGACACACTTTCATGGACCAAACGGGTTCAAACCGTTCTCAATAACCCGGACTCTGACACGCTTCCATTTATCTAAATAACATCATAAACCCGCGAGAAGTTCCTTCTGGAAGTTCAGCTACGCCAGGATCTGATGGTACAATTATACTAATTATGATCAATATGATGAAAATTCCTAACACCCATTTCATAACTGTCACGCTTTTGTCATCGCAAACCCTGTGGAAATGTGACTTAAACCAAGGCCCGGGATTTTCCGGATTTGGGTCATACATTTCTGCTACCCAGTCTGTGGCGAATAGCACGATTCCTATGATAAAGGATGCTGTTCCGCTGATGATATCAAAACTCCAAAACACTGTAGTAATCAAAAATGCGATTGCTACGACGTGATAAAAGTTTGCTCTTACGTGATGTTCGTTAAAAAACTTGTTAAAAATATTCCTCAATTAGATCTCCTATAGTTAGTGTTGAATTAGGCGCAGAACAGAGGAATTGAACCTCTCACCAACCAATTTTTTTAACGAAGGTTTTGAACCTTCTGGGCGCTGCATGCGGGCGCTGGACCGTCTCATTCTGCAAAATTTGGCGGGTCAGGAGAGATTTGAGACTCCCAATATTCGGTTTGGAACCGCCTACGGTGTGCATGCCACCTCTGACCCTTTGTTTGGTACTCGGTCTGTGAATTGAACCACTAATTAAAACTCATATAGTTGTAGTAAAATAAATACAGTGTGAATATTATAATTAAACAGCCGACAACGCAGACACATCTTGACGAAGAAACAGCTATAATCGTCGATTTATACTGGGGTGAGATAGCTAATATTATCACCGTATTGACAAAATTGTACGAAGACCATGATATGACACAGTGCAAGGTCTACATATATTATCCCGAAGAACCATTAACGTTTCGTTTCGAGAACTGGTCTATGACGCTACTTGGAGCTCTACATAAATTTGCGAACGAGCGAGATATTAAACCATCTAATTTTTTCTTTTATACTGGAAATTTTAAAGCGCCGGAGCTCTATGCTAGCATTATAGAAAAACGCAAGCTCTTGGGCGATGAAATTCGAATAATACTCTGTACTGCTCACTGGGACCACTGGCTTAAAAAGCCGCGATACAAATCTCCCACTAGAAAAAGACATTTTAAATACGTAAATCTTAATGGTGAAAAACGTTGGTGGAGAGCAAGTGTTTTAAATTTCTTGTATGAAAACGAGTACCTCGACAGCGGTTATAATAGTTACCATAGATCCGACAATGAACTATTGCCGGATCTTCAACGAAAAATACCGCTAATAGCTGATCATTTGTTACCCAACAGTCATACTGCCAATCAAGAACATTTATATAATAACGCATTCTTTTCAATTATCGGTGAGACATGTTACAGCGCCGACGCAGGCGGCATAACAGAAAAGACGTATAAAACGTTCTTTTATCGTCATCCATTTGTTATGGTTAGTTCATCTGGAACACTGGCAGAACTACACAATTTAGGATTTAAGACATTCGACGGATTAATAGACGAATCATACGATTTAATCGAAGACGATGATGAACGCATGCTTGCTATTCAACAAGAAATTAAAAAACTATGCGATATGTCGCTAGATGATCTAAACGAATGGTATGATTCGCTTAAAAACACTTTCGACCACAATCAAAACTTGTTAGAAGAGTGGGCTTATACTAGTAAACGTGACCGCCACCGAATAGATTGGAATTCGATTAAATCTAAATAATTGGTACTCAATAGTGGAATCGAACCACTGTATCTTGCGTGTCGAGCAAGTGTTCTCCCATTGAACTAATCGAGCATAATATAACAGGATAGATTTGTTTTTTTTTCGATAAAAGTTTTAGTTGCTGTTACTATCCTAAAATTGGTACTCAGTGGTGGAATCAAACCACCCTTAAACTGCCGTGTAAAGACAGCGCCTCCTCAATCGGCCAACCGAGCATTATGTATAACAGGATGAATTGTGCTAGGAGCGGGAGTCGAACCCTAATGCACATCGCCCCAACGGCGTGCCCCGCAAAGTTTTGGCTGCGAAAGTTTGGTTGCAGTATTCATCCTAAAATTGGGAGCGGGCCTGGGATTCGAACCCAGCTAACAAGGATATGAACCTCGTATCGAACGCGAACGCCCGCATAATTTGGTAGCGAGTATTGGATTCGAACCAATGACCTCCGGGTTATGAGCCCGACAATCTGACCTCTGATATAACTCGCTAAAATTTGTTGCGATTTTGACCAGGAGATCGCGAACTCACTCAAAATTGGTTGTGAGCTTGTCCAGTCACGGCATGCCGCAAGGTGTCCGGGGCTCACAGCAAGACATTGATCACATGCTTTAGCATTTATGTCTTGCTATTGAAACCGTTGTCGACACGGTTTCAAATTTGGTCAGGGCAGCGGGGCTCGAACCCGCGATCTCCAGTGTCCAAGACAGGTGACTTACCAACTAGCCTACACCCTGATTATTCTTTGGCGGAAGGATGACGAGTCGAACGCCGAACCTTTCGGATCCCTCTGGTATTCGACACCAGCTGCCGGCCAACCCAGCGGAACCTTCCTTAATTTAGCCACCTTTTACATCTCGGATACCTTGCCTTCGCGCTGTTGCTGGCAGGAGGGAACGATGGGACCCTATTCATGAATTTGGAGGAAGACATCGTAATTGAAACGAACCCACATTTCTGGAGCGTCTGGTTTAGCAAACCGACCTAGACACCTGTCTAGTTTATCTTCCGTTATTTGGTGGATCAACAAGGAATTAAACCTCATCTCCCGAGTGTCCCGGTGTGCTAAACATTTACACTATTGATCCATAATTGGTGTTCGGGCAGGCCACGATCCCTGCATCTCTCCCCCGCAAGTGGGAAGCGTATTTGCCTTATACGACCGTACATAAATTGGTCGGGAATGTAAGATTCGAACTTACGACCCCTGCGTCCCAAACGCAGTGCTCTACCAGACTGAGCCAATCCCCGATAATAAATTTGATGTTGCCAAGTTTGCGTTGGCACTAGCTGGAGCGTCCCCAGCCTGTCTGCTGTAAACAGCGGGAGTCTATCCCCGACTTATGTTCTTAATCTTAAACATCGAATAAGTTTCACTTCGCATTGGAGCAACCTGGCAGGGTCAGTTCCGCGAAATGTTGCCCGACACCTATTTAAGCAGACTGCCATCTGCCGTTTTTAGTGCCTTGCATGGTAGATGGATTTGAACCACCGACAATCCGCTTTGACGCGGGTGCTCTCCCAGACTGAGCTATACCTTACTACTGTGGAGGAAGACGCTGTAATTGAAACAGACCCACATTGCTGGAGCGTACTGCTTTCCAAGCGTACCTAGTCACCTAACTAGTTCATCTTCCTTATTCTGTTGGATTCCAAATCCAAATCATAGCTTTCTTGCTAGCTTTGAATTCGAATGTAAAACCAGTTGGAATTGGTCCAACCCGACCAGCTCTGCGAGCGTCCGATGTTGATTTAAAAATTCCAAGTTCTTTCATTAGCACAGAGAGGTCAGTTGCTTCAGTGAAGTGAACTTCCTCATCTTCGAACAGGAGCTCAATGTCTCTATCTGTCCATGCGCTTTGCTTTACTATAATGTTCATAATGTATATTATACAGTATTTGAACGTTATGGTCAAGCTTTCATTTGGCGGTCATGAAGGG
>Ga0307377_10007392_pt1 | contig 11353 bp, 14 predicted proteins | sample TR3MG_FD_202535 | JGI IMG/M metagenome (GOLD analysis project Ga0307377, IMG submission 202535) | Soil microbial communities from Risofladan, Vaasa, Finland - TR-3 | ecosystem: Environmental > Terrestrial > Soil > Coastal area > Acid sulfate soil | place: Finland: Risofladan, Vaasa | collected...
TCTTTATTTTTTAGCCCGGTTTAATTCCGGGTTTTTTCTTGTTGTTTGTTGTCAATCTGTTGCCCTTTTTGTTTAAGTACTTGATTTATATTATACTTTCATTTTTACAGCATAAAAATGTAGTACTTTCCTGATAACCTGTATTTTGTATATTCTTCCTTTTTTTTTATGGATTTAATTTTGATAATATTTACTTTTTGTTATATATTTGTTGCCTGAATGGGTGTGTTAAATTTTTGATTTGTTGCCCGGGATCGAGTTTATTTAAGTTTAGATTTAATTATGAGTGTAACGTTAAGGAAAAGATTAAAAAATAATAAGGTTAGTTTGTATCTTGATATTTATAGTAATGGTGTAAGAAGTTATGAGTATTTAAAGCTGTATTTATATCAAGAAAATGGTAATCTATCAAAGCAAACAAAAGAAGAAAATAAAAAAACTATAGAACTAGCGGAAACATTAAGAAGTAAAAGACACTACGAAATACAAACTATCGGCTCAAATAATTCTATTGTTATTAATAAATTTACAGATTTCATTTCATTTTTTAAAGATTTAAAAGATAAAAAAACTTCTTCTGCTGGTTCATATAATACGTGGGTTACTTCATTTAATCTATTTGCTAATTTCTTTGCTAATAATTTACCATGGTCACAGGTTAATTATAATAATATTTCAAGATTTAAAGAACATTTGGATAATACTAAAAGCACTAAAAATGGTCATATTCTTTTTTCGTCTTCCCGGAATAGTTATTTGTCTTGTTTAAAATCTGCACTTAAAAAAGCATATAAAGCCGGGTACTTGAATGTTGATTTGTCTGTTGACCTTGGTGGTTATAAAAAAATTCCTTCGCACAGGGAGTTTCTGACAGCTTCTGAGTTGAAAAAATTAATGGTAACTAAATGTGATATTGATAGATTAAAAGATGCTTTTTTATTTTCGTGTTTTACTGGTTTAAGATGGAGCGATATAGTTAGTTTGAATTATGATAATGTGATTATGGATGATAAAGGAAACCACTATATTAAAATTAAAATAAAGAAAACAAAAGAATCTGAAATGTTACCAGTAAGCAAACAAGCATTGAAATATTTAAGCCACACACCTAGTAAGAACAATAAATATTTTGATGGTTTATATTATTCTGCCTGGTTAAATTTAAAACTTGGTCAATGGATATTAAGAGCTGAAATAAAAAAAACTATAACTTTCCATTGTGCCAGGCATACATTTGCAACCTTACAATTATCTGCAGGTACTGACATATATACTTTGTCTAAATTACTTGGTCACTCTGATGTTAAGACTACTAGTGTTTATACTAAAATTATTGATACTGATAAACTAAAGGCAATGAATAAAATTACTGTTAAATAAATTATTTATTATGTGTGAAAAAATATTAAAAAACAAATTACTACTACAAAAACACCTCAATAAATTAGTGCCAGTGTTAATTGATAAAAAAAATATTTCTATTGGTGAATTATTTTCTACTCATAAGCTTGTTTCTTTTAAAGTAGGAAGAAGAAAATACAAAAATCGGGAAGGTAAAATAAAAATAAGGAAAGGTAAATTTATTGCTGTATTCGATAATGCTGTAGAGATTGAAGTTAATAAAGTGATTTATGATTTTTACAGGTTTGAAGTTGAAGAATTTTTATTTTACTACGCTAAATGATATAGTATATGACAAAAGGACCTTGGATAAAATTGTATATTAATTTGCTTGATTGGCCATGGTTTCATCAAGCTAGTACACTTCAATTATTTTTATATCTGTTGCTAAGTTGTAATAAGGTTGAAAAAAATTGGCAAGATATAACGATTAAAAGAGGTCAAATTGTTACTTCTTTGGATAAATTAAGCCTTAGATGTAACCAATCTATGCAAACAATAAGAACTAACTTAAAAAGACTAAAATCAACAAAGGATATAACACAAGAAACAACAAACAGATATACTATAATAACTATCTGTAACTTTGAATATTGGCAGGAAAATATAAACGCAACTAACAAGCTAACTAACATACAACATAACAAACAAACAACAGACAATCAACAGAAAGATAACAGACAACTAACAACAACTAAAGAATATAAGATTAGAAAAGATTATAAGAATGTAGATAATAAAGAACAAAAAATTTCAAAAAATAATTTAAGAAAAAAAGGGAGTTTTGAGAAGTAATTTAATTCAATATTCGACAAGGAAAAAAAAAACAGATAACCTGGTGCAAGAAAAAAGTTTGCCAAAATTTAATTATAATTTTATCCAAAAATCAGCGTCACTAATTTCTGTAAATAAAAACTGGCAATATATACACTTTGACAAGGTTAAGGGGTGCGAGTGTTCTGTTTGTGGTTCGTATGTTAAAGATGCTTATTTATATATTTTTACTTTTATGGATGATAAGGATAATGAGTTAAGATTTGCTTTGTGTCCGTATTGTTGGATTGATTATTTACTTTAATTTATTTATTTATTTGTTATGGATATTGCTGATTATTTAAAAAGGATAGAGGAAAGAAATAAAATTAATGCTGATAATAGATTTAATCTAAGAGGTCAATATCATTTCGACTTTAAAAATTTTTGCAATATAGTTTCTGTACATGCTCAGGATATTATTTATAGCAGAAATGAAAGTACTGTTTTTGTTGTTGATGATGATAATAAGAAATTGTTTGAATATTTGTTTTTATGGTTTACAGCAGATAAAAGTTTTCCGGGTGATCTATTAAAAGGTATTATTGTTTCAGGTACTAAAGGAACAGGGAAAACTTGTATTGTTAAAGGTGCATTGATGGCTTATTCAGAGATATTGGGGGATGTAAACAAGAAACATATTTTTGAATTTATTTCCTGCCCTAGATTTCATTTGAAGTATGTTGATAATGCTGATGGATTTTATTTTAAAAGAAATTTATATATGGACGATCTAGGAAGAGAAACAACAGAATTTATGCACTTTGGAACTACTCACACACCTATATTGACTACCCTTTATAATAGATACGATTTTGGTGCGCTTACTTTTGCAACTTCTAATTTTAATTTAAAAGATTTGTCTGAATTATATAGTGGTACTGTTGATGATAGATTTTTATCAATGTTTAATTATTTTGAACTAACAGGAAAAACGAGAAGGAAAAATATAAATTAAAACTAAATACTATGAGCAAACCAATAACAATTGACGATCTAAAAAAATTAAAAACTGGTTATTATTTGGGAGTGTCTTCTCATTCTGAACTTGCTGAAACTATTCAAAATATTACAGAATGTGAGTATAATCATGGTGGTATATTGGCAGATCAAAATAATAAATTACGTGTTTATGAAGCTGATTTTAGAGGGAATAAAAACGGTGCCGGAATAGTAATTACTGATCTCGATGGTTATTTGTATTCAGATAAAATTTTATTGTTCCGGAAGCCATTATTTGAGTTTACTGAAGAAAATATTTTAGAGGTGATGTTGGATAATGTTGGTCGTATTAATTACAGTTATTTTGATCTTATTGTTGCTTTTCCTGTTAAATATTTTTGTCGTAAGTTGTTTAAAAAAGAAGTATGGATCGGTAGTAAAGAAAATAATAAAAAATCTATGGTTTGTAGTGCATGGGTTGCTTTTGTTTATAATTCTGTTTGTCCGGGTATTCCTTTCTTTAAAAAGTTTAAAAGTATTTCTCCTGGTGATTTGGCTATGGATAATAAATATTTTGAAGATGTTTTTATTATTGTTAATCGGCAGATTATTGATATTAATATTTTAGTTGCTGATACGATGAAAAGGATTGAAATTGAAAGGGAAAGAATAAGATAAAAAAAAAAAAACATGCAAAATTTAAAATTGGTCCTTTCAAGGAATCAGGTTTTTGTTTTAAATAAATTTTGTGTATCTATTGTTGCTATAACTCCAATACCCGGACTAACTCTTGAATCCTTTGTGATATCCGAATTTTATAAAAAGAATATTGCTAAATTGACTTTGCCAAATATTAAAACTACAATTAGCTTAACTCATTCACAAGCTTATTCATTTAAAAACTTTTTTCTTGGTTATGACTTTAGCCAGTTACATGTTTATGACAAAAATTTTACGCAGACATTTCTTTGCTCTTGTGATAAATTCTTAGTTTAGTGATCCCTTCCGGAATATGTCAGTTTTTTTTTTCTCCGGTTGCTTTGCAACTTCCCACACATAAAACAACCGGTAAAAAAAAAACTGTTTGCATACCCACTTACTTCCTGATTACTTCGTACCAAACCTATTTAACATAATACCACCGTATGTTACATCTGCCTGACACACTTAGTTGCTCAGCTTGTCCCATACTGGTATTATGTTAAATAGGCACACGCTAACCCATGAAACCGCACATGCCTAATTCTGGTGCTCATTAAGGTATTTAATTTATATTATTTTTCCCACCACAAATTTTTGTCACATTTTTTGAATCCATTGTTTTTTTTTAAGTATTTCAACCAGGTAAAAGCCAAAAAACCCACTTCCTTTTGTTTTACTTGGTCTTCAATACCCAAAAAAAAACCGCACTAAATAAAGTTTTTCCCATTCACGCACCGTCTTTACTCAAACCTTATTTTTTTTCTCCGCTTTGTCAAAAAATCCGCCAAAAATTTTAATCAACCCTAATCCCTACGCTTCTGGTTTGTCATGTTTTTTGCATTTCTGAAAGCCAAAAAACACGCCAAACCCCATCTTATTTTCTATCCCACATTTCCTGCGCTGTTTATTGTAAGTAATTATAAAGCCTACGCACAATTAAAAAAAACATTTAGGCAATATAGCACTCCCACGCTCTTGCAAAAGGTGGGCTAACGCCTTTTTTCAAAAAAAATATTCAGTTCTAAGGTAGCAAATCTTAATTTTTTTTAAAAAAACTTTTGCAATTCAACATCCGCACAGGTGCAAGATTATGCCTAAGTTTTTTTTTGCCCGGGGTTGTGTCCATTGCTCATCAGGTTTGTTGTGTTTTCTCCGGTTGTGGTTGTTTTGTTAGTAAATTTTTAATTTAATTTTTTGGTTATGGAAAAAAATTATTTCGCTGGCTGTAATTCTTTGCTAGAAGTTAAAGCCAAATTTAGAGAACTTGCTTTTATTTTGCACCCGGACAAAGGGGGCAGCACCGCAGAAATGCAAGACCTGTTAAATCAGTTTCATGCAATTTTGAAAAATCCGGTTTTTCGCTTCTCTGAAGCTTCTAAGCCCGAACAAGAGTCTTTTGGTATTTTTGCCGATATAGTTAGTCAGCTTGCTGGTTTCAATGGCTTAAAATGCGAGATATGCGGGTTGTGGCTGTGGGTTTCTGGTAACACTTATTTTTTCAGAGCGCAATTAAAAGAAATGGGTTTCTTTTTTGCACCTCAAAAAAAAATGTGGTACTGGCGACCAGCCGAAGCAGCTACCAAAAATAAAAAACCTTTGGAAATGGAAAAAATCAGGCAAAAATACGGCTCAAATGCTGTTAGTGGCAAGCCTCTTTTAAGTATTTTTGGGTACTGTATGCGCCCTTAATTTTTAACTTAAATTTATATAGTTTTTGATTTTTAATTACTTTTGAGCTGTGATAAGAAAAAATGGTATAACAAATTGTGTTTTGCTTAACAATTTTGTAACCCGGTTGCTTTTGCTTCCGGGTTTTTTTTTTTATTTTGCATGATTAATATGTTCATAATTATATGCTAAATTCCTGTTATTTTTGGCATGTTTTTTTCAAAGACTGAGCAAAAAAAACGCCAAAAGCTGACACACTCCTGGGCTATTATTTGTCACATTATTTGCAAGAAAAAAGCAAATAATCCGCCAAACGCCATCCATCAAACACACTATTTTTGTCACATTATTTGCGGGAAAAAAGCAAATAATCCGCCAAAATCCACAAAATCTTCCGCACTTTTTGAGAGGATTTTTTCACTTTTCAAGCGAAAGGATCCTCTCAAAAAAAACCTCTTTAGCTTGTATTTTTGCCCTTTTGCGAAGTACCAGTATTGATGTGTTTTAAAACACATTCGCATTTATGTTATTGATATTGAATTATTTTGTATATTTGCTTGTACCAAAACTTCAATTAATGTTACTAATATTAAAACGCTATTGTAACGCCTTTATAAGGCTACTCGTTTTAATATTATTTCGTGCCAGGTTCTCCGCGATCCGGAGAGAACGCCAACGCCTGATCAAGACCAGGCAACCACCTGCAGGGATTTTGTTTTTCGCTTGTATATCAACTTATTATATTCTTTTAGTGTGAATTATTTTAAATATTAACTTAATACTTTTTATTATGGCTATTGTTCAGAATCCAATTACCGGTCGTTCAAAACAAAAGATGGGTAATGTAGTTTTTTCAACCATTTTTGGTAAAAATGTTCTAAAAAGCAAACCGCTTACAGTTGCTAATCCACGAACTGACAAGCAAAAAACTCAAAGAGAAAAGTTTTCAGCTATGATTGAAACTTTAAGAATAGTACTTCCTTTTGTGAAAATTGGTTATAAAATTGTTGCTACTGGTATGTCAGCCTTCAATAAGGCCAACATGGAAAACATTAAAGTCTTTTTAACTGGTACAACTGGCGCGATCGTAAAACATTTCGATTTGCTTAGTGTCGCAATGGGTAGTTTATCAGGTGTTCAATCAGGTGCAGCAGTTGCAGCTGCTGGTAGAAAAGTTACTTTTTCATGGGATGATAATTCCGGGCAGGGCGATGCTCAGGCTACTGATATTGCTATGATGATTATTGTTTCTGATACTAAAAGAAACATGGTCATGGATGTGGCACTTAAAACAAGGGCTGATCTAACTCATGAATTTACAGTTCCTAGTATTTGGATTGGCGAAGATGTTCATTGTTATATGTGTTTTAAACAAGCTGATACTTTCAAAGTTTGTGATAGTGTATTCTGTAGCACTGTGACTGTTGTTGCATAAATAAAATTTATTATGGCTAAAATGGGCAACGGCTTATTGGGTGATGCAATAGGCAAAATTGGTAATGTTATTTTTAAAAGGTGGAAAGGTTTAAATGTTGCTTCGCAATATCAACCTGATATCGCAGACGCTAAAACGCCTGCTCAGTTAGCTCAAAGGGCTAGGTTATTAAGTCTAATAAATGCTTTAAGACCACTTAATAAAGATTTTATTAAACTTTATAATTCAAGATTTGACGAGCATAGTACGCCCTGGGCTGTTGCAATTAAAGATAATATGCAAGCTGTTACTGAAGAAGGTGTTTTTATTTTTGATAACTTAAGGCTTGGTAAGGATAAAATTCCACAACCTTTTATTTTCACAAAAGATTATGACCCTTTTATTAATCAAATACACATTGTTTTTGATAGTTCTGTTTTTGATAATGAAATAGATAATTTATTGCCTATTTTGTTATCGTGTATTGGTAAATATAACAATCCTGATCTAGGTTACTATGAAAACACTCCTTTGGTTGATTTGCCTCCTGGTCATTTTTGGTGTGTAAGATGGTTTAGTGACGATGATCCTGTTTGTTATGATAACCATTGGGGAAGATTTGGTTTAGGTGCTTTCTTATACACTGACCTCGCTTATCGGTATGTTGCACCAAATAAAAATTTACTTAACTCTGCTTTTACTTTCGATTCTCCAGTTATAAAATATCCTTGGTTTAATTTTTTGCATGATGGTAATCAATGCCCTGCTGCTGCAATCAGTTGGCAGTTTATTGGTGGTGTTGGTACGGAACAGATCCAATTCGAAATCGACATTTCTAAAACTACTATTGGTAATCCTTCTCAGAGGAAAATAAAAATGTGGTTAATGTTTTATGGCAATAATGAAACGCTTTTATTTGAATCTGATTTTTGGGTTTTATCTTCTACAAATTTTATTGTTGATGCTGCTTTGCCTATAAAACAAGGCATGTTTATTGTTCTTTATGCACTTCATAATTTACCAGGTGTACAGGTTAGTTTATTCAATCGTTTAACTAATTTAAAACCTTTTACTGGTGATAATGTTAACTTACTTGATGGTTTATTTTTATCAGCTTGTACGTCACCTAGTAGCTTTAAAACTGATGGTTTTACTAATGGTTTATGTGGTTGGTTTGATGCTTTATTCTCTGATTTTATTAAATCAGGTATAGAACCAGTTATAGACCTTGTTTATTGGGATTTCTTAAACAATCCTTATTTCTTATTTGCTTTCGATCCTGTTTATATTTCGCAAGATGGTACTAAATACTATTATGAAAAAGATACTGTAGTTAATGTTCAAATTGATTTTGCAGAAGGTTGGGAACTCGATGCTTGGACAGGTGCCAATGCTGGTGAAATTGTCGATCTTGGTGCTAGTTTGTTTCAGTTAACACTTAATGATAATAAGGTTGCAAATTGTATTCCAAAAGAAATCCCTGCAGCAGTTTATTTGAGCATGGATAATTTGATAAATGGACTTGTTAAAGTAACTAATTTAGCAAATCCGGAAGGTGTCAATATTGGCCCTGGTGCTGGCACTATTGAATGTCAATTTGGGGAAACTGCATATATGCAAGTTTTGCCATCTGCTGGTTATGGTTTTTCAGATTGGGGTGATGAGTTTGTTCCTGATCATTTATTAGTTGTTCATATTGGTGGTGATCAATATTCTATTGTTATGTCAAAAGACATGTATCTTAAACCTTTGTTTTATTTCTTATAAAATTTAAATTATGGCTGAATTCGATTATACTAAATTTGTTGTAAAAGTTTTTGATAGTAAAGGAACTTTTGTTAAAGAAGCTCTAAGAAATAATAATAACGAATTTTTTGTGCAAGGGCTAGTACCAGGTTACAAATATCATGTAGTTATTATTTGGGATGTTTACCACTTGATGAATTTCTTTTTTATTAGAGAAAAAAGTCAAGATGTGGTTTATATTAATCCGCAATTAGTTGTTTTCAATAGGCGAGTAGAACTTCTTCCGGAAGAAATAAAAACTCAATTTTTAACAGAAATTTCTAATTCTATTAGTGCTGAAATACCTTTAGAGTTATACCCAAAAAAGGCTTTGGATTATTTCATTGAAGAAACCCGGGACACTAAATTGGCAAGTATGGATTATCATTCTTTGACCTGGGGTTGTGGTAAGATGTTTAAAGATGCTTTGTTACCTAATTCTTAAATTATGGCTACTGTAAAAAATGGTTTTCTTGGTAACGCAGCCGGGAAGCTTGGAAATGTTGTTTTTAAAAAATATAAACGTCTCCAGGTTGCTAGTAAATATCAGCCTTATGTACAAGACAGAAAAAGCACTGAGCAGCTTACACAACGTCGTAAAATGTCTGTTATTACTGAATTCCTAAAAGATTTTGATAAAGGATTTTTTGATGTTTTCTATTATTATACAAAATCTGTTAAATCAGGTTTTTCACAAGCTATCAGAGATAATATTAATATTGTTGATGATCTAGGTAATATTGATATTACTAAATTATCATTCGGTAATCCTTCAATTAAAGCACCAATTTTATACGAGCAAACTTACGACCCTTTTATAGATCAAATAAAAGTTGTTGGCAATTTTACTAAGCCTATTTCTGTTCTTATTTTTCGTGAAATAGAACAGTATTTAGGTCCTGTGAATACTTCCGATACTTACAATGTTCCTTTTGGTCAAATTTATGTATGCCGTATATACGGCGCACATGCTGAACAAGAATCTGTTTCGTACTGGTGTAACTACGGCGGTTTAGGTGCATTATACGAAATTGGTGATATACCATTTTAATATTTTATTTATTGTTTATTATTTATTGTTTATTTTATGGAAGATATTAAAATTTCAAAACCTGCTTTTTTTACTCCTATTTCTATTATTCCGGAATTTAATTTAGACGTTAAAGCTAATTTGTTACCTTATTCTGCATTGTCTGCTTTATATATAGATATTACCGGAACTAAATATATTCAACTTTCAGTTAATGAAAGTTTACTGCAGGAAGAAATTCCTGATACAACAAAAGTTAAATTTTGGATTTTATGGTTAGGGAATTATGAAAGCTTAGTACAAAATAATATATTATTTACTTTGCCTAATAAATCTATAAATGTTATTTGCGATCTACCTGTTAAATTAGGTGTGTGTGTTATCTTATGGTCACTTTTTAATGCTGATGATGTTCAGATATCAACATTCAATAAAAAATACGTAAATATCGACTCAGGTGGTAAAGAAGTTGATTATTTTGAACAGTTATTTTATTGCAATTATTCTTTTCCGGCATCTTGGATATTAGAAAGGGGTTATACTGGGTTTTGTGGTGTTTTTTTTGAATTGTTCAGTGGTTTTATTCAACTAAAGCAACAGGGTATAATATAGTAAGCAGCTTAATTAATTTATGGTACTTTTTTACAGTTTTTATACACTTACTTTGCAGCCTGATAACAGGCTGTTTTGTTTTAATTTTAATTTACTTGTTAATAATTTGTAGATTATGGCGAAGCTTAAAAATACTTTATTTGGTAACATATCCGGAAAGCTTGGTAATGTTGTTTTTAAAAAGAATAAAAGAAAATTTATAGTTACAAAATACCAACCTTATATTAAAGACAAAAAAAGCTTAGTCCAAAAAATACAACGTAATAAAATTACTGTTCTGAGTAGTTTTATTGGTTTGCTTAATAATAAATTTTTATCTTTATTTTATTCCGGGTTAAGTTCAAAAAAGAGTATATATTCTCAAGCGATAAAAGATAATTTAAAAGCTGTACAGGACAATGGAATAATTAATTTTCATAATTTATCTTTTGGTAAACCATCACTGGATAACATTATTATTACTGAGGCAACTTATAACCCATTTATTGATCAAATTACTTTAGATTTTGATAAGACCAATTTAGCAAATAATTCACTAGATGAAATTGGTTTTTTTAGTTTTATTGGTAAAGGAATTGGTGATGCAGGTTTGTCTGAGCTTAATTTGGATAATGATATATATGCACAATGGCCTGTTCAATTTAGATGTAAGTCTTATCATGATAATGGCGTTGGTAACGATGAAGCTGGTTATGTTTGTGTTTTTACAAATGTCAGGGATGGTGCCGTTATTTATTGTAGATTTAGTTACAGATATAATTTATAGGTTATTATTTTATTTGTTATTTAATTTTCTGCAGTAGGTTATCTTTATTTTTTAGCCCGGTTTAATTCCGGGTTTTTTCTTGTTGTTTGTTGCCAATCTGTTGCCCTTTTTGTTTAAGTACTTGATTTATATTATACTTTCATTTTTACAGCATAAAAATGTAGTACTTTCCTGATAACCTGTATTTTGTATATTCTTCCTTTTTTTTTATGGATTTAAT
>Ga0307377_10007393_pt1 | contig 11353 bp, 19 predicted proteins | sample TR3MG_FD_202535 | JGI IMG/M metagenome (GOLD analysis project Ga0307377, IMG submission 202535) | Soil microbial communities from Risofladan, Vaasa, Finland - TR-3 | ecosystem: Environmental > Terrestrial > Soil > Coastal area > Acid sulfate soil | place: Finland: Risofladan, Vaasa | collected...
ATTTAACAATATGAGAAGAAACAACGACTAGGTAGGCGGTGCCTCCGTCGCGACTTGCTCACTCTCGATCAGCTTCTTTGAGAGAGTGACATGCACTTCATCACCCATCACCTCTTCTTTGATCTTCACCCAACCAAACCCGCGCACTAGATTCATCATACGTTCAATTTCGATTTCCTTTGGCATTCCAACCATTTTCTAACCTCCTTATATAATCGTGGTTTACTCCAAAAATAATAACTTACTATGCCAGCCATATACCCTATCCAACCGGCCACAACGTAGCCAAAAAAGCTATCGATATTAAACATTAGAGCCTCTCGCAGTTTAGATTAAATAATTTCACTCGGATCTCTTCAGCGCCTTTTTTATTACCATCGCACAGCGCTTGATTTAGCTCAATAGTTAGCTCGCGCCCCCGCGGATCATCTTTGAATTCTTCACAACCCAACCACCCTCGATCTTGACACTCCTCGCAGCCAACAAACTTAGCACACTGGAAACAATCCATTTCACACCCTTGCTTTACCCTTCCCCTCTTATAATTTTCATTATTGCTTCGTAGCAACTCGGGCACGCCGCGAGTTGCCGCATTTTCATGATGTCACACGCTTCCTTGCAGAGCGCGCACCCTTTAAAAATTATCTCACTTTCATAAACGCCCCTATCCTCCCCTCCGCCCACGATATCGCTTGAGGCCCGGCGCACGTCAGCCACAACGTCGTTGACCCACCCGCGGGCAACCGCCGTTGTTACCCCGTGGTCAATGCACATCTCGAGTAAATATATCATTCGACTTTCATCCGGGCAGCGGTGAAGTTCTTCACTTACGCCCAGGTTGATCTGTTTTTTATGCAAGGCATCCTGAATACGCTCGTGCATTTTGAGCACGCGCGTCCGTCGCAATACGACGCCGCCGCTTATTCCAAGCATCTTGCCTATTTTATCCCAGCTCATGTTGTGTGTAACGTGTAAGTTTTGATATTCGGCAGCCTGCTCTAACGGGCTCAGGTTGGCGCGTTGGCCGTTTTCCGTGGCTCGGTCGATCGCGATATCTTCAGCCGTGTATTTCCTTACACAACACCTTATCTTTCCTAGACCTAATTTCTTATGCGCGAGGAATCGCCGATCACCGAACACCACTTCAAACCGCCCGTCTTTCTCGCAAACGGTGATCGCCTGCAGCAATCCCCGTTCTTTGATCGACTCTGCAAGCTCTGCGATTTCTATTTCTGGAATCTCGAAACGGCTAATCCTCGACGGGCGATCTATCTCGGTCAGCTCTATTTCCGTCTCGACCACTTCCTTTCTTTTCTTCGCTGTCAAGTGCTATCACCTCCAATTTATTATGGCCGGCCATCTTCACCTCAGCTAAATCGGTATCGAAAAGCCCACTTTCCACGGCTAACGGTTTTGGGATAGTGATACGAATTTGATTATTATAACGGCCGACTTTTACGATCCGACGAAGCATGCGCACAGGATTAGTCTATTAGACTAATTAAGTCAAGAGAATAAAACGCGACTCGAGGCAAATTAACTGCTTCACCCCTCCGCCCCTCGAGGGGAACCTACTCGGCTAAGATAAAGAGCCGAGCCAAAAGACTATATTTAAACCCACCCACCCAAAATTTGGGTAGCGGAACCAATCCCCCGGCAGCGCTTTGGCGTCTTCAATGGGCCGATCCTGCGGATTGCCCGTTTGAGGTCCCTGCGATCGCCCCTTCCTTTGAAGAGAAGCCGGGGCTCACAGCGGGCCGCTTCGCGTACCCTCAAACGGCGACCGTATTTTTGACGCGTCGCTCTGGCCGTCGTCCCTAGTCCAGCGCCGGGGACTTTCCCAAATTTCGCCCAGGGAAGACCCCTCACCCTTTACCTTAGCCGTGTGACATTAATGTCACAATATCCACCCTACGGGGTAAATATCATCTTAGAGATAAGGATAAGGGATGATCTGCAGTAGCAGATTATAAATAATTTGAGCTGATCCTGGTTTAATAGGGACTCGAGCGCTTAAAGCATCCAAGATCGCTTGAGCCGCAGCGACCACCGCAAGATGTGCCGGTAAGGTATGGTAATCACAGCCTTAATGCAAAAGCCATGCCAAGCCCCGGTGATGGTAGGCTTATAAAGCGCAGCCTTATGAAAGAAAATGACCTTTAGATGAAAGGAGTACCCTTTCAAATCCCTGATTTTACATGCCTAGTCTGTGGCCCTGCAGGAAAGAAGAGTGACAATTTTTGCTATTAAATACCGCAAAAAGTGACACAAAGTGACATAAACCCATTACTTTATATAAATCTTTCTTGATATAACTTACTTGGTATGATGCTTGCATATAATAAGGGTAGAACCTAAACCCACTAACTCAAGGAGGAAAACAGGATGGACAGCAAAGACTTAGAGCAAAGAGCAATTAAGAAGGCGATATCACCGTTTAATTTCGTCCTGTCGCCCACAACATCCGCCTTAAAAAACCTTAACGTGACTAAGGACGGGCCGGTGGTTGTCAAAAATGGTTTGGTTATTGTTCCGGTGGATGTCTTTATGTTCTCATCACATAGATCATATAAGGCACGAGTGATAATCAACGGAAACGATTTATCAGTCATTAAGATCCTCAAATAATAAGGGTAACTTTAACTAATTTAAAAGGGAGGTAACACGATGAAAAAAGCGACATCGATCGTAACTTGGAGAAAAACGAGGACCGGAAAACTGCTTCTTAAATCCACTGATCAAGCGATAATGTTGGGCAATAGTTATTACTGGGTGCCGGACTTCATACATTATCTTGAGGTGGAGGTAGTACGCCTGCAGCGCATTTTTAATGGAGTTTCGAGGTCCGAACGGATGAACCTCAACAACGCCTGCAAGCTGGCAACCAGGCTACAATTTAACCGTGAATGTTTACACACCGCTTTAAACGCTCGACGTGTAGCCGAGTTTAGAGCCAATAGGGAGGACTATGTAAATGGAAACTGTACTTGAAGCCTTTGACTTAGAAGGTGAGTTGATTGGAAGATGCGATGCAAGATGTCACACGGCGAAAGGATCTAAATGCACTTGTATTTGTGGAGGGCTTAACCATGGAAAAGGCACTGGTAAAACAACGCCTTATATCAGCTACGACCTTGTAGCAAACAACCCAGGCATAAAATATGTCACACGGCCAGCGCAGCGCAGACTTTTTACTCAAGAGCTGGACTAAAAGAATCTATAATTGAGCCCAGGGCTTCGAGGTCGGAGGAAGTGCGGAACACTTTCTCCGGCCTTTTTTTTCCTAGGAGGAAAGAGCGCAGCCGACTAATCGCCTCAAGGTATCTTGCCTTTGAAACCATCCGTAGTTTATAAAGCAGTAAATAACCTTTGATCGATATTTCATAAAGCGTTGAATGGAAAACCATTCCCCGCCCTTTTTCGCGCCGGTGCCGGCGCGTTCTCTTAATCAAACCGCCGCCTTGAATATCAAGTAAGATGCGGTTTAATTGACGACGCGACACCGGAAGACTCGCGACCTCTTTGAGGTACCTAAGAATTCGGGCCTGCGAAGGAAAGCAATAGTATTTATTGAAATGGATCATGAACATATTCAGGCAGGCGAGGACGGGGAGGGCTTTGGGTGTGAGCTTCATTTCATGAACCCCTTTCACAATATATTGTGGTTCCGGAGGCCTCCGGCAATACAATATATTGTAGTTGGGCGCCGGGGATCCGGATCCGGCGCCCACAATATAAGCGATTTACTGATTAACGACTGAAAGGCCAGAGACAGGGACGAGCGGGACGCACGCCCCATTCCAAGGGGTTGCAGTACTTACCCCCCATTCAGTCCCACTAATCCTCATAGCCTTAACCTTAAACTCATAATCTCCGACCGCGAAGTCTTCGAGATCAAACCACAGTCGAGTATCAAGACGGGCTGAGACTATCGAGGTCTCGCCCGCGACTGTTACCTCGTAATGAGTAATGCCCACCTGGGCATCACAGGTTAACCATGGCCAGCCGAAGGCGGGCCCGGCCATGAAAACGCACACAAGGAAAAAGCCTAATAGACTAAAAGCCTTTATTTTACTGACTCTCATAAGATCACCGCCTTTCTTTTATCTTGACATCCTTACTTTTTGGATTTACCTATGTCAAGAGGGCAAAAATCATGCCAATGCATTATTAACCACAAACTTTTGAGGGAGGGAACACACATGGCAGAGATTAAATCACTCGCAAGTATACGCGAAAAGTGGGCGAGAGTAACGCCGGGCAGGACGGAAGACTATAAGTTGGGCATCCAAAATCCTAAGCGCGACTGGGAAGAGGAGGCAGTCGCAGGAAAAGGAAACTGGAAAGCTGGCATCGATGCCGCCGCCGCGAAGGATCTTTACGCGAAAGGCGTAACTCAAGCAGGATCTGCGAAATGGAAGAGCCGCTCGCTTGAGAAAGGTCCGGGACGATTCGCCGAAGGCGTCTATATCGCCGCGCCTGACTACGAGAAAGGCTTCGCACCTTACCGGGAAGCCATCTTGAGAACCGATATTGGCCCGAGGTTTCCCAAAAGGGATCCTCGGAACCTCGAGCGCGTCAAGAAGATTGTGGACGCCCTGGTAAAAGAGAAAGTTGGATCATAACCCGACCGCGCCGGCGTAGCCGGAAGGAGATAAAATCTTATGTTTGGATATTTCTTTAAGGCCCTAGCCATTATGGGTATCATCGCCGCGTGGAGTGATAAGGCACTCGAAGACGGGAAAATTACCGTTGAGGAAGGCTTTGACCTTCTTGCGAAGCTTGCGCAAAACCTCGGCTTGCCTATGGCGTTTGATGTGCCAGAGCTCGCGGCCAAAATAGAAAAAGAAGGAGGTAAACTCGCATGAACCACAGACTATCAACGATCTTGCCGCGGTCGACATATGTCGCAGATGTCACAGAGATCATCGAATTGGATATGGCCGACCCTGTTTCCGCCATTATCATCGCACTTAATGTAACCGGCGCCGGCGATGCGGCGACCGCACACGCTATCGCATGCCTATCAAAGATTGAAATCGTGGACGGATCAGAAGTCCTCTTTTCACTCTCAGGATACGAAGCGGAAGCGGTCGACATTTACCACAACAACGTGATGCGCTCGAACTGGAACCCGTACCTAAACGGCCTGGACTGTGAAAGGTTTATCGGGATAAACTTCGGGCGTTTCCTTTGGGACCCGCTCTATGCCTTTGACCCCAAGAAGTTCAGGAACCCGCAACTTAAATTGACGCTCGATATTGACGCGGGCGGAAATGCTTCAGTGCAAAATAGGCTGACGGCCTGGGCTGCACTCTTCGATCAGAAGGAAATTGCGCCGGTTGGTTTTTTCATGCATAAGCAGGTCAAAAACTATACTCTCGGTGCCAGCTCACACGAGTACACCGACTTGCCGCGCGATTTTCCCTACCGGAAACTGTTTGTCCGCAACCTGGAACCCGGCACCGAACCAGAAAGTAACATCGCCCACTTTAAACTCTCTGAGGATCAAGACAAGCGCGTTGTCTTTGATCATGCTCCTAATGCGCTTTTAAGGGCAATGGGAGTTGACCAACTCCAACTTATTGAGCAGATCATGTTCGCCGCGAATCCTGCCACCGTTAACGTTTTCACCACGGTCACGGCACGCGCCACCGCCACGTTTTGCACGTGGGCTGCAGGGCTCGGCACAGGAACTTTCGCTTCCTTTGGAAGCGCAGGCGGGCGCATGGTCGTTGACTCCGGAGCCGCAGAAAACGCCGTTGCCATCGTGGCCGGTTACACCCCGCACGGAGTCTACCATATTCCATTCGGCGACCAGATGAACCCCGCGGACTGGTATAAGGTGAACGTGGGAATCGGAAACTTGAAGCTCGACATTACGGGCGGCGCCGGTGTCGCAGGCACCGAAACCTGTCAAATCCTTTTACAGCAAGAGCGACTGTACGCACCGTAAAAACCCCAACCCCTCACCCGAAAAGGCCCTTGTAGAAAAACAAGGGCCCTCTTTCGGAAATGGAGGTGAATTATGTTTTACGTCTTTTCAATGGGGATTACGGCCGCGCACACCGCCGCCGCGCCAAATCGAATTGAACTTCCGCTATCCCCTGGAATTATACATCAAGTGGACGTGCTCTTTCAGGCTGGGTGTGCTCACGTGCAGCACGTTCAAATCTTTGACGCGTCCCTGCAGGTTTGGCCGTTTACTAGAAATGAAACCATACGCGGCGACGCCACCGTTGTTTCCTTCAGGGAGTTTTATGAACTGACGAACCTCAACAACGTCTTGACCGCCTACGCTTGGACAGACGATCCGTTGATCTTCTTTGACGTTGTCGTTCAAATAGGAGTACTACCTAGAAACATATTACAGCCCTTCTCGCTCGCGGAGCTACTTAGGGCAATCAGGCGTTAAGCCATGATGCCCATTACAGACACCGTGCCGGCCTCTGTGTATGAAAACTACACACAGAGTCAAATCCAAGCGGATTTGACCTCCGGCACTATGCCTATCACATTCACTCGGCGCATGAGACTTTTAAACCTACTCTCAGGCGTTACCCTTAATAAGATCCCCGTCCCTTATATCAAACCTTTTAAAGTCCTCGATATACACCACGCCCTTAATGATGGAGAGTCCGCGGAAAACATCATCTCGGCGCTTGATAGCTCCGCGATGTTTTCAGCGCTCGCCGTCGGAGACATAACGCCACTTTGGGAAGAAGCGCAAACCGATCAAAAGCTAAAAACTTCTTTTACCCAGGGCTGGACGCCCCGATTTTTCGAGGAACCTTTCTCCCCCATTAATATAATGCTCGCCATGAGGTCAAAGCTACTCCTAGAGGTCGTGGACGAGCTCGGACACAGCTACGAGCTTTTAAAATCGCTCGGCCTCGGCTTTATCCCTGATGAGGACATGGAAGGTTGGCCGGACGGAGGAATCGACGATACTATCCCGGATATCTTAGACGACCCTATCGTGCCCCCGGTCGACTCGGACCCGGACGATCCGTGGTATGAGCCGCCCGAGCCCGAGCCACCCCCCGAGCCCGAGCCGCCCGCTCCACCTGCTCCGCCTGCTCCGCCTGCCCCGCCCGAGCCGCCCGCTCCACCCGAGCCGCCCGCTCCACCCGAGCCGCCCGCTCCCCCTGCGCCGCCCGCTCCACCCGAGCCGCCCGCTCCCCCTGCGCCCGCTCCGCCTGCGCCGCCCGCTCCGCCTGCGCCGCCCGCTCCGCCTGCGCCGCCCGCTCCGCCTGCGCCCCCTACGCCTTACCCGGGGCCGGTTCCCGGCCCCATTATCGGTGTAACAGCGCCGGGCTCAAGCTCATATTCAGGTTTTGGTGATGCTTATGGTCCGCTCGGCTCCGGTGGACGTTCGCCCGGCGCGCCCTCCGGCGGAGGTGCCGCCGTTGATTGCTGTATTGCTTCGGACGGGGAAACCGTTTACTTAGAGCCCGACGCTGTCGAGCTCGCTTGTGGTGAAACAGTAGCAATTAGCATTGCAAACCTGGTTGAAGGTTGCGACATTGATAATTATTGCTTTGAAATCACAATAGGCACGGGCACATTAAATCTTGACGAGGACGGATTTCTTGAGAGCTACACCGCCCCGGATACAAACCCCGGAGGCGTAAACGATCCGACTATTTCGCTTTACTGCAATGATGAAATAGTGGATCAAGTCGAATTGACCGTTCACGATTGGTGCGTCGGAGACGACGGGGAACCCGTCTCAATCTCATACACCACCCTTCAAATGGCCGTTGATGAGTATCAAGCCATTTCACTCGCGAACCTTAAAGCGGCCGCGCCGGTTTCCGCTTTTACATTCGGCCTTTCCTCCGGTGAAGGAACGCTCCACTTTGACGTTGACGGTTGGCTGGAAGGCTACACCGCCCCCGCAACTAATCCCAACTGCGATAAAAATCCAACCATAGCCATTCTTTGCAACGACGGGCCGCTCGACAGTATAACCATCGCCATAAACGCCTACGCCTCAAATGGCGCATACGAGCTTAAAACAATTCTAAGCCTGGACGACTCTTGTTGCGCATACACGCCTTGGAGTTGCACCCCCGGCGTAGAGCCGCCACTTTGTGGCTCGACTCAGTACTGCGGGCAAAAAACATATTACGCCTGCGCGCGCCACGCATGCGACGGCACACAGTATTGTATAACCCACCCGACCAAGTATATTTGCAACTACGCCGACCCCGGAGACGTTTGGGAGCTCAAGGCCAGGGCTTATTGCGAGGTCCAAACCTGGTATATGTGCGGTGTAGACGGGCCGCTCGGCGTTTTTGACAAGAGGACACAGGCCATGAAAGACGGCGGATGCTGCCCCGCCGCACTCATCTAATGAAACAGGTCGACTTTCAAGCATTTCACGACAAGGCCGCGGCGATCGCGCGCGCCCGGCATATCTTTATTCCTCACTTTACGAACAATATAACTTTCGCCTTTGAGCTATATCAGCAAATGCTCGCAGAGCATCAAAGGCAGGTCCGCGTCAGCACGCTGTCCGCGGGCCATCAGCCGCCCTCTATTATTGATCAGTTAGGGCGCCTTGATTGCCTTAGGTGTGATACACCAATGGCCTTGCGTATACTTTCGAACGGTAAATTCAAGACCCAATGGGAATGCCCTCGATGCAGCTATAAACGGCGAAGCAAGAAGACGATCAACGATTGGATTGAGCACCTGAGAAAGCGATTTGATAAGCTTGCAACCGACTGACAAAAGAGACGCATGGCGCGAGTTCGCGACCAACCGCACATCGAATATACGGAGATATTCGACGAAGCAGGGCTCGAGCACTACACCTGAAAGGAACCCCCGAAAATGGATGCCACAACCGTATTTAGTACAATTGTAGGCACTATCCCTCTGCTTGTTGTCCTGGTAGTTTACTTGCTTCGCGTCGAGCACCGGTTGACGAAGCTCGAAACTCTTTTACTAGATCCGAACACGTTAAAAAGATATGCCGACCGTGCTGGGTAGACCATATTCTATTTTTTGGGGCGGGGATCCGCCCCACATGCTCAAACCGGATATCCCTGTTTGGTGGGATTTTCAAGCTCGCTATTCCATGTACTGGGACGCGCTTTACCTTGACTGTAAGCTCGGAGGCCCTTACTACACTCCGGAGCAGCTCGCCGAGCCAATGACGAAAATGTGGAGGGACCTACTTGTAAAAAGGGCCGACGCAATCGCAGACCTCGAGGACGAGGTTTGGATAATCGAGGTTTCCGCAGATCCGGGCCTCCGGGCAGTCGGTCAGCTTTTGGTTTATCAATCGCTGTGGATTCGGGATCCACCGATTGCCAAACCGGAAAAGCTGGTTTTGGTATGTCACACTATAGAACCAGACCTACTTGACGCTGTGGGGATGCGATCCATTCAGGTTTATATCGTATAATCCTTGCTACCCCCCTCACTGATCAGAGATCACCCAACCTCGTTGAGATATGGAAGCCGCTACGCATGGCACATAAATTCGAATCGCCAATTACCTTGCCCCGCTTCTCAACGGAGGAATTTGAGAAGAAACGGGCTGAATATGCAGCCGCGCACGGCTATCAAGTCCATATTCCCGCCTTTGATGAAATATTTAAGTGGTATGTCATTAAAGAGCCCGACGCGATGGAAGTCGCACTCTGGAAAAAGAAGGACATTGCCACGCTGGGAGAAAAACGCTATTCGGACATAAGCACCCTATTCGCTCAGAAACGGGCCAGGTATGAAAGGATTCTTCAGTCACCCTCGCCCGCGTGGCTAAGGAATGCGTCAAGCGCACTTACTTTTATAGACGATGTAAACGACACATTAGGCACGCTGGGAGTCGTCGCGCGGACAATCGCGCACGTTTTACCAAAAACTCTAAGCAAGGTGGCCATGGGGCCAGCCGGTTGGCTATTTCTCGCCGCAGACGTGACAAACGTCGCCATGATGATCGCGCGGATCCCGCTCAAGATGCTCGGCGCACTTGTGGGCGACGTGTCGCCCCTCGCGATGGCATTAACACCCCTTCCCTATAAAACCAGACGCCTGCAACATGAGTTACACGCCACACTCAGGAATCACCCTTTCTCGAAGAAAGCGCGCCTGAGAAGGATCGAAAAACTCAAGAGACTTAGGCTAAGCGTCCCGGAGCTTATCGAGGGCCTACAGACAACGGACAATATGTTCGGATATGGGCTTTGCTTAGGCCCAATCATGGGCCTGCTATATGACATCCCTTCAGGCCTTTATCACCACATAAAAGGCGAAACGGTCACTATTACCGGCCTACCAACGCCCCTCCTTTGGTTTGATCGGATATGGTCAAACGCCATGAAATCCATTGTAGAGCTATATTACGGCTTCCCGCCTATCCTTGACGAGGAGCTCGACAAGGCAGCGGTAGCCTTTAATATGGGGACTCAGGTAATGCAGACCGTTCACGGCCAGATTGCAGCGTTCGACTTGTATCCGGACATCGAGGGAGTTCAGCTACGCCCGCGCGTACCTGAGCACCCTTCGACTCGAGAGGTCATTTCCGAGTACGGAAACGACCCGGATAAACAAGTCGGTTGGCCTTCGACCGATACTTTTTATATCGATGCTTCGCATCACTGGGAGAATAATCGGGAAGAGATAGCAAGCTCGGTCAGGAAATGGATGGTAAGAGGAAAGGACAGCTCGCAAACAATGGTAGCCGCGCAAAACGCGGTTGCCGCGGGCCAAATGGCCCTCGCCAACCTGTGCGGCGTGGAAGCGCTCGAGTGGGAATACGAGCCGGTCACGGCTACATTGCTAAAGCTTTACAATGAAGGCTACACTTTTCCGCCCACGGTAGAACTCGAAGACGTTCAGGCGTGGGCCGCACACATAACAAAGCTCGCAATGTCAGATGGCACGGTTGATATCCGCGTTGCCCTGGACATCGCCAAGTATGAGCATAATTTCTATTTCACGACGGAGATCCCCGAGCGCCCGAAGGTCGTTATTACCATCCCGGTAGATAGTCCAGACCACCCGCTTGAGAAGCTCCGCCTTTGGTATGCCAATCAAATACGCGTTACGCTCAAGCAAATAGCAGACTTGCCCGACCCGCCCCCGCCCGGAGTCCTAGCAATTTTGAAAGCGCGCCTATCGAAAACTGCACAGTGGCTCGAGCGTTACGGATATCCCGCGCCGATCACCTAACAAAATCAAGAACCCCACCAACCCACCCAAGAGAAATCGGACCCTCCCGGGAGTGACTACGCCGGGAGCCCCTGGTTACGTTTGGCTTAAAGTGGCCACCTGAGATTCAAAAAAAGCAAACTACAAGGAATTTCCGGGCAAAAAATCAATACGGTACCAAAAGAGG
>Ga0307377_10007394_pt1 | contig 11350 bp, 7 predicted proteins | sample TR3MG_FD_202535 | JGI IMG/M metagenome (GOLD analysis project Ga0307377, IMG submission 202535) | Soil microbial communities from Risofladan, Vaasa, Finland - TR-3 | ecosystem: Environmental > Terrestrial > Soil > Coastal area > Acid sulfate soil | place: Finland: Risofladan, Vaasa | collected...
GCTACAGCGTTGCACAGCGAAACAAGTTGTTTTGTACCCGATATAACATTGACTCCTAACATAGAAATAAAAGCACTTGTTCTAAGAAACATTAAAGTCTTATCCGAAGTGCTAAGAATTTTACTTTGTTTGGCTTTTACAGAATCCTTAAACCATTGCATAATATTGTCATAAGCGATTCTTCCATATTTAGGATGATTTATAATTGCTTGTCTAAGATCTTCGTTGGTCAATAAGTTATTCAAATCCATTACAGTTTCTTCGTATGCTTTATAATGTCCAACCTTTGACATATCACGCAGCATATTAGACACGGAATCTATGTTAATAACATTTTCAGCACGATGTGTTCTTTCCTCTCGGAATCCTTGTTCTAAATAGGCTCGTCTCGTGGTTGGGTTGCGTTCCAGATTTATTGCTTCACTATTTTCCAATTCTTCATTTAAAACTTGAATGGCATAACGATTCTCAACTTTTTTTAGATGTACTCCTCGCACTCTTACATCAAATTCATCAAGGTCTTTTCCTTGTGTTAGTTGGTATTCCTGATAGTGTTTAGCCATAGCCTTTTCTTCTTTGGTCAAATTGTCAACGACATTATTGATGTCCTTATCTGTGAATTTATAAGGTTCTTTCATTCCCTTCATCAAATATACACCGGCATTTTGTATGTGTCTTTTAGCATCTTCATCTAAAGAACATAAGTAAATTCCAACTCTTTGGGAAGGCGTGAGCATTAAATCTCCCGTTCTTTCCTGTAAAAACTTAACGATATCTACTTTATTATCTGCTATAAAATTCTGGGAATCTTCTATCTTTTTAAAGGTATCTATTAACTCATCATTTTTACATTTGTTTATTACATCGTAGAAAGTCTCACACCATAAACCTCTTTCTCCACCGTCCATTCTTTCAAATAATGCTTCATCTAAAGTAGTGTTTATCCAGAAATGACTCCAGGTATCTTTGACTTTTTTCTTTAAACTTTCCGCTTCTTTCATTTCTTGTTTGATATTTCTGGTTATATCAGGTTTCTTGCCCTTATAAAGTTTATCAACGAGTTCCGTTACAAGCTCGTCCAGCCTTCTCCCTTTTTGTATTTTAAGTAATTTACCTTTAGTCTTTCCTATATGAGCAAGATGTATAAGGTCATCATGAACAGTCTCTAACTGTGCTATAGTCATGTCATTTAAGGGTATCTTTTTTATAATATCGATAGTTTTCTGAGGAATCTTTAGGTTAGTGTCACCTTTAGCCATTTCTCTTTCGATAAACTTTGCTGTTTCTTCTCTTGCGTGTAAAGTCTTTTGTTGTCTCTTTTTTAAATCAAATGTTTCCTTAATCGCTTCGATTTTATCTCTGTAATCTACAGCGATGTTTTGAGTGGGAAGTTTATTGATATCATTGATTAATTTATTAACATATTTCTTTTGTGCTTCTCTTACCTTCGCCTTTAACTTAACTTCTTTCTGATGTTCTTTTATTTTTTCTATCTTTTCTTCAAATTTTTCTTTGGTGGCAAAGATTCCTTCTTTCTTACCTGCCTTAAATACTTCTCTGGCTGTTCTCTCTTCACCCTTTAAGACATACTTCAACATATCACTTTCGTAAAGTTCTATCTTCTCGCCTTTGGTCTGTCCTGTAACTTCTCTGACTTTACCCTTTACTTGTTTAGGAGTTAATTCTTCTCCTTCGGTGTAGACATCTTTAATCTTCACATCTTTGGGAAATTCTGGTTCTTCTTCTAATGCCACTTCTTTGGGTGGTTCTTCTACTTGTTTCGCAGGAGAAACCTTTTCAACTTCCGCTTTTTTCTCGGTAGTTACCTTAAAATCTTCTCTTGCATTGTTGACTTGTGCTTTTAAATTTGGTATATTTTTTTCAATAAATTCTACAAGTTTTGGGTGTTGTTTTATTACAGTTTTATTATCATCAACAATTTGGTGTATAGCTTCGGCAACAGCTTCTTCCCTATTCATTTCTTTTGCTTCTACATCAGCTTCCATATCAAATTCTGCAATAATTTTTTTATCGTTTTTAAGGTCAAATTGTTTTTCTACTTCATGTCCTACTTCATGTCCTATTGCATTTAAGTTATGTTCCACACTTTTTCTTTCATTTAAACCAATTCTTCCCCCTTTTTCCGAAGCTATCCCCGCTAACTGCCCCAAGTCCATTATATCTATTTCAGGAAATATGAATGTGGGTTCTTTAACTTCTACCTTAGGAGGTTTTTCTACCTTCTCTAATACTTCTTTCTTGGTCAGTTTAACTTCCTTGCCCCATTTTTCCTCTAAATCCTCAATTAACTCTTTACTTACAGTTTCTAATGTAACATCAGCTTTGGGGAGTTCAGTAATCTTGGCTATCTTAACAAATTCATCAGTAAGTAATTCCTCTTTTACTCCATGTTCACGTAGAACCTCACGTTTAGCTTCGAGTTCTTCGGGTGTGGTAGGGGGTTTGGGTTCTACTTTTAATTTAGGATATTCTTTTAAAACTTCCTTTGGAACTTCTTTGCCTTCTTTGAGGGCTTCTTCTACTTTTTCTTTATGTATTTCATAATATTCTTGTTTGCTTTTTTCATATAAGTCAAATGCTTTTGGTGCAATTTTTTTATTCGCCCAGTTCATTGCAGCTTTTTCAGTATTAAATATTGCCTTTTTTGTTACTGAAATATTTTCGGTTAACCAACCTTTCATTCCTAATGCTTCACCATTTTGTTGAACTTCCCAACCATTAACAGTTTTTTGTACTCTGTATCTATCTTGTAATTTCATTAAATTTTCATCAGTGTATTCTTTTTTTGTCATTTGCCATGGTTCTTTGGGTTCTACTTTGGGTGTAGGTTCTTCTTCTGCTTTATAAGCGAAGACTTCCTGTTCTTTCTCAAAGACTCCCAATATTGCTTTCTGGATATCTGGGTCAGTCTTAACCTTTTCCATAATTGTCTTTGGGTTTAAGTTAGGTAATATTTTAGCTATTTCTTCTAACTGTTTATTAACAATAGTCTCGATTAATCCTTTTTTCTGTTTATCTGTAAGTCCTTCGATGTCTGTGTTATCCTCAATATTTGCTGTTATTGCGGAAGCTCCACCACCAAGAACTGCACCGATTGAAGTAGATTCGGCAGTGCCTTCAAATAAACTTCTTGTTCTTTCCCAACCAACTTTGGCAACGACATTTTCTCCTATCTGTTGGGAAAATTCCTGGAAGCCTTCGAGTCCTGCATGTAAGAGACGGTCAACCCAGAAATTTCCACCAAATTTAGTAAATAACCATTGTAATCCTATATACTCCAAAGCACCTTCTATTACGCCACCAGCAACTGCAAGTCCTGTAGCTTTACCAACTTTTGTTTTTGCCTCTCGTGCTTCTTGATATAATGAACCAGTTTGATACATTCCAAAAGCAACAGCAGCAGCATGTGGACTACCAGTCAAAAGTGATATACCTAATGCACCAGCTAACGATGTAGCGCCACTACCTAACTGAAACAACCATGTAGCGGTCTTATTGTCTAAATCAGGATGTAATCCTTCTTTTAATAAATATGCTCGATTGTCTTTTATTATTTCTTGTGATTTATCGACCAAGAGTTTATCTAAACGTGTTTCGGGTTTCTGATTTTTTTTAGCTACCAAGTCTTGATACTTCTTGTCATCTCCAGTAAATATGTTAGGAGTTCCTTCTGTCTCCTGCATATTTTCACCCAAGAGACGCATTAATCCACCAACAGCTTGAGGGGTAGAGTAAATACCATGTTTAACACCTTTTAATGGTGCAGCTATGTATTTGTTAATCTTATCTAAATCTAATGGTTGGGAAATTCCTAAAGCTCCACCCATAACGGATGGTTTATCGAGGATACTTGAAAATTGTAAACGGGGATCACGAGTCGTTTTTTGTGTACTTACTTCTTGACCACCAAGCATTTTTTGTTGTATAAATTCTTGTTTTTTTTGAGTCGATTCCTGAACGGACATGATTTCGTCTCTCTTGGCGATATCAGTTTGTAATGTACCAATTAAAGTATTAAACTTATTAACCCCTTTATTATAATTAGCGATGATAGTAGGTTTCATAGCGTCTGGTATTTCAGATAAAGTAGTATCAAATTCACCTAAAGTTTTTTGAAGTTTTAGATATTCCTTGTAGTTCTTTTCGATAGATTCATTCAAGACATCTAATGGGTTTTCTTCTTCTTTCTCTTCGGTTAATGCTCCTGCACTACCACCCCCACCTGAGACAGACTTACCTGTTTTAGTATTAATTCCATCAACTATTAAGTTTTTATGTCCTTCCTCTTTATACTTAGAAGGGAAGTGTCCAGTTGGGTCTGCTTTTAATTCTTTAGTATCTCTATATAATGCTCTCCAATCATATTGGTGTCTTGGGTCATCTGGGTCTAATGATAAACCTTGTTTGGTAGCCATTTCTTTGTAGACTTTTTGAAACTTTTCTTCTTCTTTTTTAACATCTAAAAATTCCCAAATATTCATTTATTCCCCCGTCAGTAAATGTTTGCCGGTTACATTGAAATATTGCTGGTCGTAATTATTGGCTTGTTCCCAATATTTTTTATATAATTCTCTATATTGTTCGTATGTATAATCTTCTCCTGCCTGTTCTTTTTCACTTAAACTATCCCAATTTTTAACTTTGTCAAAAGCATATTTAACATATTCTTTTACTTCTTTGTATTTTTTCTCCATTAATCCAGCAAAATATTCTGTGGTCTCAAATGTTTTAGTGTCAATACCTAATCCTTGTAGTCTCTTTAATTCACTTCCAAAGTCTTGTACGTTTTCTACCTTTTCCATAAATCCTTTTTCTATACTTTCAGCAGTAGAGTAAGTAGGTGTCGTTAATCCTCCAGTGGGTTTTGGTTCGGCAGTATAATTTGCATACCAACCTTTATCTTTGTCTAAAGTGGGGTCAATCCTGTATCCTGGTATTTTATCTGAATTTTTTATAACTTCATCAGCAGTTTTAAAATATTGATTTGCCATTAAACTTGGTTTTTCATATTTTTGTCCATAAGTATCAAAAGTAGTAGGTATTCCTAATTTTTTAGCTTCTTCATTAAATAATTCTGCATTACCTGTTTTATATATAGAGTCTAAATAATCTGTAACATCTTTTAGTATCTGTGCAGGAGTTTCAGGTTCTTTTTTAGCTTCCCAATATTGTTCAACACCTTCTCCTGGATGTTCTTGTAACCAATGTTCTAATTCTGAACTTGGTTTTTCTGTTCCTGTAAAATAATCGGAATATGATTTAGCCAAAGCCAAATCTTTAGATAATTTTTCCTTTGGAGATTCTTGTCCTAAAGCTTGATTCATAACCCATTCTTCCATAGGTGAAAAAGTTCCCATCATACTGGGTCTATGTTCTTTCATATAATTTAAAATAGGTGCAAAATCCATCTGACCTTCAGGCATATTCTGTATTGCATTTAAGAGTTGGGCTTTATCTCCTTTAGGTAACATTACTTCTGAAGTTGGAGGCATACCTTGAGGCATACCTTGAGTAGGAGGAATACCCTGCATAGAACGCATACCTCCCATTGTTGACTCTTTTTGTGCTAACTTTCCCATCACATTAAACGTATCTACAAATTTACCTGCCATCTCTTCAATACCACCAGGATAGATATCTTCTCCTGGGTCTGCATTTAATAAACTAATGGTTTCGGTCGCTTGGTCTGGAGTAAGTGATTTATTAAGTTGGTCTATAGTTGTGTCAAGTAAACCTTTATTATATTTATTTAAAATCCTTCCTTTTATTCCCTGTACTATCGTTGTGATAGCTGCCATTCTGTCCTTAAAAATATCATAGGGAGCTTCTCCTTGACGATATGGACTCGGAAAGTTTAAAACTTGCATATCAAAATCATCTCCTCTTATTTACCTATACCTGCTCCTGCAATCGGTAGAGCATAATCAAGTAATCCAGGTTGATAATGACTCGTTGGTTGACTCCAAGTTCCCCAATTAGCAAGAGATTGCATAATCGGAGCTTGAGCTGTATAAGGTAACATTGCCTGTTGAGTTCCAATTTGCTGATTACCAATCGCCTGTTGAATACCTGTTTGATAATTGAGCATTGATTCCTGTCTACCTATGTCTCCCGATTTTCCTGCCAATGGTGCTAAACCAGTTATTCCTGACATAGCCATTCCTTCTCTGCCGATTTGCTGTCCAGAATAGCCTAACAATTGAGGTATCATACCTGCTTCTCTGTTGATGTTTGATTCAAATAATCGACCCAATTCTTTAGTTAGACCAGTCCCTATCTGACCACGCAATCTACTCTCTTCGCCTATTCTGGGTTCGGAGTAGAGCATTCCACCTAATTGACCTGCTTGCCTGATTCCACTTATTCCTTCTTCTGTTAGAACTCCAGCTTCTTCTTTTAATCCCTTATAATAATCACCTTTTGTGGGGTCATATTCTCCAGCTAATACACTCTTGATTTTATCCATTCCCAAAGTGAAGGCTTCTGGCATCTGTCCACTCATCATATTCTCGATTAAACCCATTCCCCAATTTAATAATGAACTTTCCTGTCCCGATATTCCCGGTAGACTAATTGAGGGTAAATCTAAAGTAGGTAGGGTTGGTAGTTCACCATAAGCTAACTCTTCTAAACCCTGCATCGCCTCATCAGTATATTCAGTTGTAAGTAATTCTGGTTCTGGGTCTCTCACCTGTTTTCCTGGCATCTAATTCACTTCCTTTTTATTTTTATGATATGGCATTAATTAATATCCTTTTCTATTATGTTATAAGTTACCTTATAACCATATTTCTCTAATTTTCTATCAACAACTTCGGCATTTCTTTTGGTACTGCCGATTATTTTTTTCGCTTTGAATGCTCTCGCAACGTCTTCTACAAATTTCATATATTTTAACCATAATTTAGGATAGTGTTTGTCTATCCAAATGAAAATCACATATATAGCTAAATCATCGATTAAGTTCTTTCCTACTGAAAGTACAAGACAACCATTCATTTCACCATCATAACTGGCAAAAGAAAAAGTTCTTTTGGTTTGCAATCCTGCATACATATAATTAAATAATTTCTCTTCTGTTAATTCACAATCTTTTACTTCCTTTAACTTACTGCATATTTCCATAAACTCTTCGTAAGTAGAAGTAGAGTAAATTTCATTAATTATTCTTTCCATTTTTTACCTCCTCTAATTCACACCATAATGGAAATGGCTTATTATCTTTTTCAATTTTGCGTTTTGATTTTAGACAAAACATTTCTTGAGTCCAGGTTGTTCTATCATCAACCCAGAGGGGACAACGATAATTACAACATTTTAGTTCTCTTTGATATAGTCTATTCAAGTGCTTCCACTCTTTCTTCCATAATCTCCTCCTATGGTTCTAGAGTTTCCACTCTCTGATGTAATCTTGTGATATCCGAATATACAGCAGTTACAAATTCTTCTATAGCTTTGTTATATTCCTCAAATATTCTTTTTATTTTTTCGTCTTCTACATTTTCTATATCCGGTAGAAATAAACTCGGTGGTGTTTTTAATTGTTCTGCCATTATCTCACTCCTATCGGAACAGCCTCAGTTATAAGTCCTATAAAACTGAAATCATTTTCAAATTCAAATCTTATAAGAAAATGCTTCGCTAACCAATCCACATCTCCGCTACTATCCTGATTTTCACTTGGAAGATGAGGCACTACAATATCATCTTCCCCAGTCATAGAAATCTCACCACAATATTGCCAGGTTGTTTCGGAGTCTCTTTTGATATAGATTTTGCATGTTCCATCTTTCTTTTCAAAATATGAATATAAATCCTCAAGTCTTTTCTTAGAATGAAGTCCTTGTTTATCTGCCAGGTCGGTAGAAATTGTAAAGTGAGATTTGTAAGTATTTCCGTCATCTGTTAAAGATTCATTTAATATATATGTATAACCTGAATAATCAGAACATATACTTATCTTCGTTCCTGTCGGTGTAGTTCCGGCAGCAGCAGTTTGAAATTTTACCCATGCACCGTAACCGTAATAAGGGTCTACCGTATTTTTAGCAAAAGCCCTATACCAGTATTCGGTATTTGGTTGTAAACCATTTATCGTTAAGTAAAAAGCCCCTGCTACATATCCGCCTACATCTACTTTTTTAGTCCATGTAGGATATTGAGTTAAACCATATTGAAAACCCCTTTCGGCACAATCTTCCCCACCGGTGGCTGTAATAGTTCCATTTCCTCTTACTGAAGTTGTCAGGACATCAGTAGGGTCTTGTGTGGTAACTGTGGGGGCTACTTTATCAGTAGTAAAATTAACTTCACTGCCATAAGCATAACCAGCTTCATTGTAAGCGTATGCCTTAACAAAATACTGCACTCCTGGGGATAAACCAGTTATAGGTCTGGTAAAAGCACCTATTCCGAAAGACCCTGTTTCCTCTGCTTTACTGTCTGTTACTGTTGGGCTTCCTGTAGTATTCCAACAAATGCCTCTCTTGGTAATGTAACCACTACCGAGAACAGTGATATTTCCCCTACCTGTAGCAGTGGTAGATAATATATCAATTACTGACTGAGTAGTAACTGTGGGTAAAATCCAATCAGCTAAATTAAAATCTACCTCATATAAACGCAAATAAATAGACGAAGAGGAATTGTTATTATAACCTCTAAATCTGAATTTAGTAATGTATTTTGAAGAAGCTAAGGACTTCTCGACCCACGTTCGGTCAGTAATCGCACCTGAATATACGTGATTCCAAATACCATCATAATAAGCGTCTATGTCCCACGCACTACAAGTATCAGTCTCACAAAGTGCATATAATCGAACTTTATCACACCACATAGAGGCGTGAGTAAGCTCAATAAAAGGACTCCACTGCCCAATGGGGACGGGATCAGCTTCAGCCCAAGTACTAAGACTCTCATCATAAGCATTGGTCTCACAATTCCATTTAGAATTAGGGTCATAATTTCCTGTCGGTGATACCCAACCCATTTATTTACTTCCTTTCTTGACTTTTAGTCGATTTTGTGCTATCATCTAAAACATGAAAAAGATTATTTTATTTTTAATATTAACTATCTTTCTATCTGGTTGTTCTGTATTTAACTTAAATGATTTTGTTTTACCAAATGATATAGAGTTTATTTCCTGTATTAAAATGTTAGACACTCCCGAAAAAATCTGTTCTTATATGAAAGAGAATTTTACCCGTAAAAATAACCTTTTTTACAATCCCGACCCTTACGAATTATGGTTATGCCAAGAAGGTGATTGCAACGATTTAGCAACTTTCGCTATGTTCGTAGCAAATTTTCACGGTTACGAAACCTATCAGATACAAATATCTTTTAAAGGTACGTTTATAAAGCACGTTTTGGCTGTATACTTAGAAGATGGTAAATATACATATTCAAATTTCAAGGCTTACTACCCTCTCTATGTTCTAAATTTTAATGATATTGTTACTGATTATTTTTCTACCAATTTTGAATACGAGTTACGATCTTATAAAGTTTATGATTACAATATGAATCTAATCGAAAATTAAGCCTCATAGTATTCGCCAAATGCTGGGATAGCAAGGTCTATTTGTCCCCATATTCTGTTTCCTTGTTCATCTTCTTTAAGGGTTACTATTTTGTTATTTAGAGTATTCTCGAATGGAATACTCCACCAAGTTTCCTCTGTTTCGTCAATAAATTTACTCTTAATAAGGTCTATGGAACTTTGATAAATTTTATCTATAATTTCTGTCTGAATAGGTTGAGAGATAGTTCCTACTGACATTTCTTTAATCGTTCCGTCAGAAGCATACCAATACAATCTTCCTTTATTGTCATTAACAATCGAACCACCACATTGACAACCTACTGTCATTGAAATAAATGCTCCGTTGAATATGTAGGTAGAAGCAACTAACCAATATTTAAAATGACTCGTTTGCTTAAAGACAATTAGATATCCTCGATACAAACCGAAACCAGTAATGAAATCGGCTTTTCCTACTTCTGTGCTTCCTTTAGTTCCCGTTAGCCAGTTTGCCTCTTCTCCGATAGAGTTCCAACGCATTCTCTGGGGATACCACGTGCCATCTTCATAGGTGTGTCCCAAGATTAGATAACTCTCGTAAGTAATTAAATATTTGCATTTAGTTAAGTATTTACCAGTGTCGTATTCGATACCAGTCGTCTCATCTAAAGCTACAAAATTCCCGGTTGTATCCCATGCTATTACAAAATCTATACCATTGGTTGCAATGACCTTATCGTTATAACTTTTTGTTTCCCAATTATCGCAATTAGCAACGATAGTAACCGAATCTCCTGCGTCTTCTGTGGTTAATACATTTGTGGCAATAAGGGTAATGGTCGCTGCAACAATCGTATCAATGGTGTAATCTCCGTTATTACCACTGTCACCTGTAACTGTGATTTTATCTCCGTCTACAAATCCAGCAGTAACAAAACCTGCATCAGAGTCGGTTATCGTATCTGCGGATTCTGCATTATGAGTAAATGATATGGTAGTTGCAGTTATATTATGATTAGTCCACTTTAAGTCGAGACTTGGAGAGTTCCAATGATAGATGTGTGCTTTTGTGAAGGCAAGTAAATATTGTGTTCCCGTTGCACGTTTTATAAATTTATGATAATGAATAATCGGATTTCCGTCCGGAGTTTGGACTTTTACTTCTTCGGCGGTAAGTAAGTCTTTCTCTCGCATTTTTCTACGAATTATCTTTCCGTCTTTAAGTAAAATATTCTGACTATCAGGTAATAAAACTTTATTAAGAAGTATTTTCGGGATGTTCTTTACTAATTCATTTTGAATATTAAAGATACCGAAAGTCTGTTTATCCATTACTCACAACCTTAAAATAAAATAATTCCCCACCGTATTTATCGATGTAATCTGATACAATTTCTTTAAAAGTGTCCACACCTATTGGATGATAATTTTTATTACTTGAATAAGTATATTTACCATTTTCCTTATAAACTGCCAAAGCGTGTCCTACCAGAGCATTTTTAAAATATATGTTTATCTTATAGGTCTTATACCCATGATAATTAGCTATGAATCCTGCAAATTTAGCAAGATCACTACAATCGCCTTTTCGTGTTTTCCAAAGTGTGTAAGGGTCAGTCCCAAGCATGTGATATTCATACTCGAAATTCTCCTTCATATACTCGCAAATCTTCGCTGGTGTATCTAAACTTTCTACCACAGCAAGAAATTCAGGGTCATCAGGCATTACAAAACCGTTAAGTATTCCACAACCTGTTAAAGCTATTAAAAGTAATATTAAGACTAATGTTTTCATCAGAA
>Ga0307377_10007395_pt1 | contig 11348 bp, 10 predicted proteins | sample TR3MG_FD_202535 | JGI IMG/M metagenome (GOLD analysis project Ga0307377, IMG submission 202535) | Soil microbial communities from Risofladan, Vaasa, Finland - TR-3 | ecosystem: Environmental > Terrestrial > Soil > Coastal area > Acid sulfate soil | place: Finland: Risofladan, Vaasa | collected...
TGGGCGTTCGCGCCAGCAACCTTCCGCTCCCTGTGCAAGCCATACGTGTGACAGATCTAGCCCGACGACATTGCCAACTCCAGGAGATGACCGGAACGGCAGGCGAGGAGGGCCAACCAAGGGGAGAGACACAGCATGAAGACAAGCACGTTACGCAACGCCATTTCCATCGCTCTGCTCGTAGCCATCACCGGCACCAGCGAGTGGGCCATGGCCCAGGACACCACGACAGACACGGTCACGCGGGGCAGGGCGCCGGTGACCAAGACGCCGGCCAAGTCGCAACCGAAAAAAGCGACCGAAAAGTCCGCGGCGCCAGCGGCAACCAGCCTGCCGACCGTGACCGTCACCGGCACCCGTATCCGCGGTGGCACCTCGCCATCGCCAGTCATCACCATCGGCAGCGAGCAGATCCAGCAGGAAGGCTTCGCAGACCTCGGTGAGGTGATCCGCAGCGTGCCGCAGAATTTCTCCGGGGGACAGAACCCGGGGGTGGCCGCAAGCGCAAATGTCAGCGGCAATAACTACAACACTACCGGCGGATCGGGCCTCAATTTGCGCGGCCTGGGGACGGATGCAACTCTGACTTTGCTCAATGGGCGGCGCATGTCCTACAGCGGGGCCTCGCAGGCGGTCGACATTAGTGCCATTCCTGTCGAGGCGGTGGAGCGGCTTGAAGTTGTCCCGGACGGCGCCTCGGCAATTTACGGTTCGGATGCAGTAGGCGGTGTGGCCAATGTGATTCTCAAGCGCGATTTCGATGGCGTAACGGTCGGCACGCGCTACGGCCGAGCCACCGATGATGGGCTGGTGACGCGCGAATACAGAGCCACCGCCGGCACCATCTGGTCCACGGGCGGCTTGATTGTAGCGGGTGAAAAAACCTTCAACGATCCGATCTACTCGGACCAGCGTGATTACACACAATCGATGTACCGTCCATCGACACTGTGGCAACGCAACGACTTGCGCAGTGGATTGCTCAGCGTGCACCAGTCGTTGGGAGACTCCATTGAGCTGCATCTGGACGCGCTCAGGAGCGAGCGGTCGATATTGACGGATACGGCGTACTCGGCTGTGTACTACCACGACACCCCCGAGACGAAAACCACCCTGGTATCTCCCAGTTTCGAGTGGCAACTGCCCAACGACTGGCTGCTTACCCTGAGTGCGGCTTATGGAAGAGACAAGACATTGACTCATCGGCAAGTGATCAGTACCGGGACGGGTGCGATATCAAGCAACAGTATCGGCACAAGCAGCAACAATAGTCGGACTTACGAGATAGGCGCGGAGGGACGGCTGTTCACGCTGCCTGGCGGCGACGTACGACTCGCCGCCGGCACAGGTTATCGATACAACGGCTTTGTGAGTCTGGGAATAAGCAGCAACACGACGATTGCCGATGGCGATGAAAGCAGCCGCTTTGGCTATGCCGAATTGAGCTTGCCGGTGATCGGGCCGGAGCAGGGAGTTCGTGGCGCTGAACGTCTCGCATTGACCGGAGCCATACGTACCGAGGACTACCGAACTTACGGCAGGGTGACCACGCCCAAGTTTGGTTTGATCTATTCGCCCAGTGCCGACTTCACGCTGAAGACCTCCTGGGGAAAGTCGTTCAAGGCGCCGAGACTCTTACAGCGATATTCGGCCCAGTATGCCCTTTACTACCCACAAACAGTGCTTGGAGGAGCGGCATATCCGGTTGATGCTACGGTGTTGTACCGGACTGGCGGAAGCGAGGATTTACATCCGGAGCGGGCGCGGACATGGAGTGCTTCGTTCGCATTGCACCCCGAAGCGCTGCCAGGAATGGACACGGAACTGACCTGGTTCAATATCGACTACACCGATCGTATCGTGCAGCCAATTGTCGCATCCCAGGCGCTCATCAATCCCATTTATGCGGGCTTCGTCGATAAACATCCTGCCTCGGAAGCATTGACGCAGGCTGTCGACAGTTCTGACTATTTCTACAACTACGCCGGAGCTCCCTACGATGCCAGCAAGGTTGCGGCAATCGTTGATGGTCGGTATGTCAATGCGTCGCGCCAGAAAATCAAAGGTGTCGATCTGTCCGGATCGTACCGATTCGACGTGGGGACGGGGCGATTGACGGCCCGTGGCTCGGCTAGTTGGTTGGACAGCACCCAAGCGACCATCCCCACGCAGAGTCCTTACGACTTGGCGGGCACGTTGTTCTATCCAGTCAGGTTCAATGGCCGTATCGGCGCAGTCTGGAACCAGGGCGGATTCACCGCCAGCGTCTTCGGAAACTACAGGAGCGGAGTGAAGAACACTGCGGACGGCCGCCATGGAGCTTCGTTCACTACCTTCGACGCCACGTTGCGCTATGACACGGGTGAGGGTAGCGGCCTGCTCGCGAACGTGGCGTTCGAAGTGGCGGCCCAGAATCTGCTCAACCGCGCACCACCGCTGTACACGGTCATCGCGCGGAACGAGGCCCCCTATGACTCCACCAACTACTCGGCGGTGGGGCGCTTCCTAAGCCTGTCCGTTTCCAAGCACTGGTGAGGCCGATGAAATTCCTATCTGTCCTCCTGCTGGCAAGCGGGCTATGTTGTATCGCCAATGTGCAAGCGGTTGAGCCTCGCGAACTGCTGGAAGTCGTCGATTTCAATCGTCCTGTCTTGTCGCCTGACGGCGAAAAGGTGGCCTTCCGGACCGAACAGGCATCGGTGGAGCGCAACACCTATGACGCGTTCTGGTACGTGCAGGATGTGGATGGGACCTCGCTGCCTCGTCGTGTTGCCGATGGTGGGTTGGTCCTGCGCGATATCGCGGGGGTCAGCTTGCCAGTCGCTCCTGTGTGGTCACCTGACGGACGCTGGATTTACTACCGCGCCTCAGTGGACGGCAAGATCGATGTGTGGCGTGCCGCGGTAGATGGCTCGGGGGCGGCGCCGTTGACACACGATCCTGCGGACATCAGGGGCTTCCGGCTGGCAGATGAGGGTCGCACGCTCCAGTACAGCGTTGGTGCAACGCGGGCTGAGGTCATTGACGCCGAACAGGCGGAGTATGACGCCGGGATCCGGATCGACGCGACTGTGCCGCTTGGTCAGGGCTTGTTCCGCTCCGGCAAGATCGAAGGCAGGCTGGCGACGCAACGCTTTGTGCACGGCTCGCTGGCCCGTGGTCCGTTGCTTGCCGATACCCCGGATCGCTGGAAGGAGATGGATCTGACGACCGGCGAGCACCGGGCGCTGACCTTGCACGGAGCTGCGGACAGGTCGAAAGCCGAAGCCGAACCGGTCAGCGCCGCCGATGCTCCTTGGAAGCAGGCTTACTCGGCCAATGGCTGGGTCGCTATGCTGACCCGCGTTGGTGAGCAGAAAGGGCTGCTTCAAAAGCCCGATGTCGTGTTGTCTGCGCGTTCTCCCCAAGGAACCACAGAGTTCGCGTGTACCGCGCAGTTGTGTACGAACAAACAGATCACCGGTATTCAATGGCGGCCGCATCACAACGAAGTGTTGTTCACGGTGACTGATCCGGAAGAGGGGGGGGCGCAATCGATCTATCGTTGGAACGTCCAATCCAATGTGGTCCATCCTGTCGTCCGCACACCTGGATTGGTCAATGGAGGGAGGGCCCAATACAGCCCGTGCGGTGTTTCATCCGCTGCGCTGGTCTGTGTGACCGCAGATGCAAGCCAGCCACCACGCTTGGAACGCATCGACCTGGAGTCTGGCAGGCGTCGGGTACTGTTCGAGCCCAACGCGGCGCTGGCGCAAGCGATGGCCAGATCGACGCCGGTGAGATTACTGCGCTGGAAGGGTACGAACGGCCAGGTCTTCACCGGGCAGTTCTATCCGGCGCAGAGGGTGGCGGGTTCTGCGGCACCGTTGTTCGTGAACTACTACCAATGCACGGGATTCGTGCGAGGTGGTGTTGGCGATGAGTACCCGTTTGCGAGCTTGGCGGCGCACGGAATATCGGCGTTATGCATCAATCAGGCGCCGTATGTGCGCCAGCCTGTCGACCGCTACAACAGTGGGATCGCCGCGGTTGAAGGTGCAGTGAAGTTGTTGTCGGCAAGCGGCGAGGTCGACTGCACGCGAGTAGGGATGGGTGGATTGAGTTTCGGGAGTGAGGTGACCCTGTGGACGGCAATGAGGACCAAACTGCTTGCTGCAGCTTCCGTCAGCTCCCCTTCGTTGTCATCGACCTACTATTTGTTCAATTCCTTTACGGGGACAAAGTTCACCGAGATACTGAAGAGGAACTGGGGCTTGGGTACACTTGAAGAGACTCCGGATCGCTGGCATGAGCTGGCTCCGGAGTTCAATGTGAAGGCCGTGACCGCGCCGGTGCTGTTTCAGATGTCTGAGCAGGAGTACCTTTTCGCCCTGGACTACGCGACCGCCATGATCAAGAAGGACATGGCGGATCTTTATGTATTCCCGAATGAGCCACATCAGAAATTTCAACCAAGGCACAAGCTTGCCGTGTACGAGAGGAACCTCGACTGGTTCCGGTTCTGGCTGCAGCGTTTCAGGGATCAAGATCCGTCCAAGGATGCTCAGTATGCGCACTGGCGTACCATGCGGGAGAGCATGAAGCGCGCAGGGTCTTCGGCTCCGTTGGCCTGCAAAAGAGCGGCCAGCCGCTAGGCATGATTCCTTATCCAGTTCTCGATCATGCACAAATCGAGAACGCGCATGAAAGATTGATCGCGAGCCTTCAGTGGACTGTCCAGGAACAGGTTCAGCTTGTCCGGGTCAAGCAGCCCATGGGCGTGGAGATGGCCATCCAGGAGAAAGCGGCGAATTGTCTCTTTGTTCCTGCGGTACATAGCAAAGGTGTAGTTCATGAAGGTGCCCTTGCTCCGTCGATTCAATATCTCCGCCGGAAGCTGGCCAGAGAATGCTGATCGGGCAATGGCACGATTCCGGCCTCCGGATATCCACATCCAGCTGGGGACGCCGAGACAGGCTTCCATCACAGGTTGCGAGAGCAGTGGCATGCGTACGCGTCGATGATCGGCTCGGAGCATGACATCCGCAAACATCTGATTGCCGGCGAGGTCAAAGATCCGTTCGCGATCACCAGGGAGGGCGCCGGCCGGTGCAGTGGACCAAGGGTGCAGCTCCAACGGTGGCGCCGGGTGGTTTCGCGTCAGCAATGTGTAGACTGGCTTGCAAGCCGGTTTGGGAGGCATGTAGAGCTTGCGTAGTGTCAGTCGTGCGGCCTTTGCCACCGTGCATCCATGCAGTTTGGACAGGTCGATGATGGCCTGCCAGCAGGCTGCCAAGCCCAGCGACAGGAAAGCATCTGCAGCTGGAGCTGCAGACTTGAGATAGCAAAAGACCGTATCGCCACCGCCTCCTGAGTACACGCTGTTGGCGCTCTGGAGTTCTGCGATGTTATCCATGATGCGCGCGGCCATGCGGGCAAGCGAGGAGACTGCGGGTCTCAGTGAGTTCCGGGGTAGTGAGAATTCAATGCCTGACTCTTCAAAATCCAGTAGCCCTTGCAGAAGCTCGATACCGAGCTGATCGGCGATTTGACTGGCGTAGTGGCGTTCGTCAGCGCCAGGCAACGGCGAGATGGCGTTACAGGCGGCAATTCGCGCGTGGGCAGTCGCCAGGCAGACACCAACGATCGACGAGTCCAGACCGCCCGAGAGCTCCAGCAGCAGAGATCCATCGGTTTCTGCCATGGCGCGCACGACCGAGGTCGTCACGTTGCGAATCACCTGCGCTGCTGCAGCTGGGTCGCGGTGCTGTTCGGCTGGGGCGACAAAACTCCATGGCGACCAGGCCAGGTTAATGCGCGTTGTGCTGTCAGCAACCGTGAGCACGCAGCCGGGCAGGAGTTCGCTGATGTCTGCGAGACCTGTACGGGAGATCTTCATGTACGGGTAAATCAGGCAATGGCTCACAAACTCCCAGTCGATCTGCTCGCGGTGCAGGCCAAGGTGCGACGCAATTGAGGGATCGGAAGTAACGAATTTCCCTTTAGGCGAGTGGGCGCAGGCAACCCCACCGGACGGATCACGCATGAAGGTGACACCGTTGCTGTCTTCATCGATGGGCTGAATCAGCAGATATTCGCCCCAGTAATGGTCGAGAAGATGCTGTCGAAGTGCCTGGTGTGTCGAGAGGTGTTGAAAGCAGGCCACGTCCACCACTGGCCGGCTATCTCGGTCATACAGATCGCCGAGGAGGACAGTACCGCCAGGTAAAGACAGGGTCGGTGTTTCCTTCGGGGCGAAAAGTGTTACTCGTCTCACGCGGCCCCGACGTTCCAGAGAGAGGTCCCGGAGCTTATCGGCAAGCTGGCAGTCGCCGTTGTCCGCGGCGCCTGCAACATCCTTGATCAATGCTATGTAGCGGTAGCCCATCAGATCACTCGGATCGGGACGTGGGCTCGGGCGTTGCCCACGGTATCGTTCAAAACCAACTGACCTTGTTGGACCCAGGCGTGCGCGGAGAATGGATCGCACGCCACTCCCATGACGAGATGGGCAGGCAGGCCAAGCTTGGCGAGGAACCGGACCATCGATAGCGAGTCGATCAGGCAGCGGGTCTCGATAGGCACGTAAGGACGCACGCGGTTGAAGACAGTAGCGGCCTCAACCACGCGTTGCTGGATATCAGCTTCGCTACTAACTGCTGAGGACATCCTGGCGCAACGGTATTCGCTCAGACCGTCTAAAATAGATTTCAGACGCCGCTTTTTCAGCTGCCAACGCATCACTGCTACGGCGACGAACACGCCTAGGGCCATTCCGGGCGAGACACGGGCCTCTAGGCCGAACGTTTCAAGCACGCTCTGGTTGGGAAGGGTGAATTCCGGTGCGGTTTTGCTACGTGTCAAGCCTGCGGCCGGTGAGGGAAAGCTGTGCTTGAAAAGTGCACTGACATCGATGTCTGCGGCATTGGGAGCTTTCAGGAAGTGGAGGAAGCTTTGTTCCAGTGATCTCGACAGCTGGAAGTAGCGGTCCTGCTTTATATCCAAGAAAAACAGCCGCCCATCCAGTTGACAATACGATATGTCCTCATTCAGATGCCAAGTCATGGTCGCCTTTCCCGATGGAAGGGCGCGCCTTGCGGCGCGCCCTTGTCGATCACTCTTCCGAGATGCCTGCACCAGGCAGATCTCCAAGAACTTCGGTGGCGATGAAACCCCCGCCCTGGGTCTCGACACTGGCGACGCCGAGCTCGATGACGTCTTCCGGCGCATTGGTGCGGATTTTTTCGTTCGTGTTCATCTCAATCTCCTTCTCTTACGTCATGGCGGTCCCATGACGCGAGCAGAGTAGGAGGCGGGAATTTTGATTTTCAAATGATTATTTCGTTGTTATCCGGTGATTGTTCCGGAGCGTGATAGACATCCGTCATGGCCGGGCTCGGCGCCGATGTTCCTTCGGCTGACGCGGACTAGTGGAGGCGATCGCTGCGTTCGCTCAGCAAGGCCACGATGCACGGCACGAGTTGCTTCCTGCATTCGTGATAGTCGTGCAGTGCGGACTTCAGGGCCGGCATGTCGCGGGCCTGCCAGTGCCGGTTCAATTCCGAAAGCTCTTCGAACCTGTGCTCGAGCAATCCTTGCGCGGCCCAGCGTATCGGCGCCAGCCGGTCATTGGCCTGCTTCACGGCATGGTGCAAGTTTCCGCGGGCAGTCGCGCTGGCGATCGCGTCGAACAACTGCCACGTCAGCTTCACCAGATCGTCGTCAGCGGACGCGAGCTCCAGCGGCTCCGCCTTCCGGGCTACCCGCGCTACGCCGATATCGCACGCCATCAGCAACAGATGTTCCATCCAGTCGTAGAGGTCGCGCAGGGCGACCTCGGTGAGCAAAGGGACGTGCAGTCCGTCGCGGGCATGATCGACGAGCAGGGATTCGCCGACCAGGCGATACAGCGCGAATCGAACCGGCGTGGGGCTGGTGTTGAACTCTGCGGCGAGTGTGGCCGGATCGATCCGCTGACCAGGCGCGTAGCGTCCCGATCGCAGGGCGCGTTTGACCTGCCGGTACACGAATGCACTCTTGGAGTGGGTCGCATCCATAGCTGAACTCCATGTCTGCGGATGCCTCCCGGGTGGGGCGGTACAAGGATTTGGCGTCACGCAATGGATCGGATTTTCGGCCCGTCCAGTGGTTGTTTCGAATTGCCCCTTTATGACTGTCTGTGGAATGGCATGCTTACACGTCGCGGTCTGTGATATGCGTCACAGAATATGAGGACTTCATGGACGCAGGCCTACTGCCAAGTAGTCCCTCTGTCGCCTGCGATCGTTGGAGTGGTGGCGATCCTGTTTTGTGCCGCCAGCCCGCCGGTGCTAGCGAGCCGTCATCGTACAAAAAAGGGGTAAGGTTCATTTACTGGCGCGGCCTGTCGACCCTGACTCACCGCTGCACAGTGGCCCTGGGCAGAGCACGGGCCATCGTGGCACGCCCTTTTCAGCGAAGCCTGATCAAGGGCCAGAAGCTGCCGAGCGTCCTCCCCATCGGCAGCGTTATGATCGCCCCCATGTGATTTCCCCGGGAGCCGTCCATTCGGTTGGCGACGTGCTGGAACGCATCGCAAAGGCGGAATCCCATGGAATCGATCGGCGACGATTTGCGAGTCATGCAGCGTACCCCGCCGGCACCTGCGCACGTTGCCGCGTTGCGTGAGGCAGGTACGGAGGTGGTCTACGCCGCCGGCATCTATCTCGCGCGCCCGGGACAACTGGCCGATCGCTTCGTCTATGTCCTCGATGGCGAAATCGAGGTCGTCAACGCCTACACCGATGAGCGTCATCTGCCGTCGACGCTGGGGCCGACCCAGTTCATGGGCGAGATATCGTTCCTCAACGGCGGCACCTTCTCCATGCCGCTGCGCGCCGTGCGGGATACGTCCGTGATCGAGGTGCCGCGTGCCGCGATGCTGACGCTGATGTCCCGGATTCCCGAGATGTCGGACATCATCATCACCGTTTTCTCCGCGCGCCGCCGCCGGCAGATCGAGCAACGCGACAGTGCCCTGGTCCTGATCGGCGAGGAGCTTGACCGCGATGTCCGTTGCATCGCCGAATTCGCCAATCGCAATCGCATTCCCTACAGCTCGTTCGAGCTTGGCAGCGCCGAGGCGAATGCCGTGGCCGCCACGTGTACGCTTGCGCCTGGTCGTCCCGCGGTCATTTTCGGCCGCGACACGATCGTCGTCGATCCCACGCCGGACAAGGTCGCGCGTCTGCTCGGGCTCAACCTGGATCTGGTCGATGACGAGGATTTCGACGTCCTGATCGTCGGCGGCGGTCCGGCGGGCGTGGCGGCCGGGGTCTACGCGGGTGCCGAGGGGCTTTGCGCGCTGGTGACCGAGGACATCGCGATCGGCGGCCAGGCGGGTGCGTCGAGTCGGATTGAAAACTACATGGGTTTTCCGACCGGTATTTCTGGCGCCGACCTGGTGTGGCGCGGCGAAATTCAGGCGATGAAGTTTGGCACGCGTTTCGCCATGCCGCGCCGCGTCGCGCGGCTCGAGGCGCTGGAGGGCGGTAGCTTCTGCGCAACCTTCGACAACGGCAGGCGGGTTCGGGCCAGGGCAGTCGTGGTAGCGACCGGCGTGCAATATCGCCGTCTGCCGATCGAGCGGCTGATCGAGTTCGAGGGTGCTGGCGTTTATTACGCCGCGACCGAAATCGAGGCCCGCTACAGCAAGGGGACGGAGGCGATCATCATTGGCGGCGGCAATTCGGCCGGCCAGGCGGCGATGTTCCTCAGCCGAACGGCGAGCCGGGTGCGCCTGCTGGTGCGCGGTCGGTCGTTGGCGGCGTCGATGTCGAGCTACCTGTCGAGCCGGCTCGAAGCGGAGCCGACGATCACGATCGAATATGGTGCCGAAGTCAGCGCGCTGCACGGTACCGACCACCTGGAGGCCGTGACGATCCGCAGCACCGCGGGCGGCAGCGAGGAAACGGTGCCGACCCGGACGCTGTTCATCATGGTCGGTGCCGCGCCGAATACCGGCTGGCTGACGGATCTGGTCGAGCTGGACGACAAGGGCTTCGTGCTCACCGGCGCGGCGGTGGGCGCGAGCTCGCCCTTCGCCGCCTCGCGGCCGGGCATTTTCGCGGTGGGCGACGTGCGCAGCGGATCGGTAAAGCGCGTTGCTTCGGCCGTCGGCGAGGGGTCGGTGGTGATATCCAAGGTCTGGGAATTCGTCGATCGCGGCCGCTGAATCCAGCCGGGCGCGACGAAGAACGAGGCCGGGTTCACTTGATTCCGCCGGGGAAGCGAAGCTGCGCCGGTTCCCGGTCCGGGCCGGCAACGGCGATGCGCGTGCGGAGCGGGGTCAACCGGGCTATCGTGCCGTCCTGATCACGAAGAAACACCATGACGAAAAGCTACGAGCCACCCCTGACCACGAACCCGCATGGTCCGCTCTACCGGGTCGACAAGGCGATCAAGGCGGCCCAGCAACGGCTGGATGCCGCCATCGACGCGAAGCGGCATCACACCAGCCAGAATCTAGCCCACGAAGTGATCAAGGAGGCTCGCGAAGGACTCAAGAAGTCCGAACAGTTGCGCGTGCTCAAGATCAAGGAACTCGCACAGAAGGCGGCGGAGACCGGGAACAACCAGCCAGGTCCGTAAGTTTGAGGTCCGCTGCCCGAATCTATGGATAGTCTGCGACGTGCGGCCGCAATGTCAGTCCGCACGGATCTCGGCCCGCAGGGCAGCGACCAAGATCCACTTCAGCCGGCGCAGCCACCGCAACATATGGTCGGCAGCTGCACCACCTGTGTCGGTGCCACGGTCCAGCCGGTTCGCTGCAGTGCCTCGATCAGGTCGGTCACTGACACGTAGGAGGATATGACTTCTTGACGCTGGAGCGCTTGCGCGGCAGTAAAAAAACCGTGCTCGATGCAAAGCACCTGCCGTACCCGAAGGCTTCCGCCCGCGCGGGGCTGGGACCGGTGCAGCGGCACCTGCCCTGGTCGATCGCCACCACGCGCTTCCGCCTCGCCCGCGTCATCGCGCGACACCTGTCGCGCTGTCCTTGCTGCGGCAAGGCGTACCAAAGAATCATGCATGTTTAGTAACACAGTAGAATTACGGATCAGGGTCGAGCATGGTGTTTCGGGCCAGATCCAGGCAGTTCGCTGAAGACGGCCGGGCATGGAGGTAGCCTTGAACCACATCACACCCGTGGTCTTTCAGCCAGCGAGCCTCTTCGATGCGCTCCACGCCTTCGGCAACTGTCCCTATGCCCAGTGCGCGGGCCATCTGCAGCATCGAGGTCACGATTGCCTGGCTATCGGCGAGTCGGTCGACGTTGCGGACAAAGGACACATCTATCTTGACCCTGCTGATCGGCAGGCATTTGAAATGCG
>Ga0307377_10007396_pt1 | contig 11348 bp, 16 predicted proteins | sample TR3MG_FD_202535 | JGI IMG/M metagenome (GOLD analysis project Ga0307377, IMG submission 202535) | Soil microbial communities from Risofladan, Vaasa, Finland - TR-3 | ecosystem: Environmental > Terrestrial > Soil > Coastal area > Acid sulfate soil | place: Finland: Risofladan, Vaasa | collected...
TATATGTATGTATTGACAAGTAGAGATGGTGGAGGATCACAACAATTATCTGGAAAAACTCAATACTTTAATATTTTACAATCACAGAGTAGTTCTTCGGCTTCTTCTTCTTCTACTTCTGTAGCTCCATAGATCCAAAGAGATATATGTATGCATTGGCTTCTAGAGATTCAGGAGTAGATCCAGCAGATACTATTACAGGAAGGACTCAAAAGTTTGAGATTATATAGGAAAAATATATAAATATAAGTGTATGAGTAAATTTAAGAATTTCATAGATAGCGATATAGAAGATTTTCGAAAACTCAATATTGGGATAGTAGATGAATCAAGAGATGATTTAGTGCGTAAAATTGAGGAGAAATATGGACTCCGTAATGAATCAGTAGATTTATTAAATGATCTCAATAGGCTATTGGGAAAAAAGAAATTTGGATTTACTTTTGATTTGCTTGAATCTAATAAGATAGAGAAAAAAATAAAGAAGTTAAATAAGAAAAAGTTAGAAACGATTAAAATGAAATTTTTTGAGTCAAACTCTTTTCTATCGGAAATGAAAAGAGAGTTGGAAGAAAAACTTAATAAGGAGAAGTAATATGGATTTTCATGGTATTAATACAGTAGGAAAAATTTGGCTGGAAAGGATAAATTCTAAACCAGTATTTAATTCAGAATGGGAAGGTAGAGTAATCTTTGCTCTTGATAATCAAACTCTGTCTATAGGTACGTCTGCTGGATGGATAGATATTGCTTCTGCTACTCAAGGAGGTATAACTAATCCATCTGTTCCGATTGGAGGAGTTATTTTATTTTATTCAAATACAGTTTTACCTGGATATAGATTATATACAGATGATCCAACTATAACAGATGATCTTGTTTATATAACTAAAGGATCTGGAGCAGGAGATGAAGCTGGTGGAGCCGCAAAGGTAAGTGGTAGCTGGATTCAGGATACCCACGTTCATGAGATTCGACATACTATAACTGAACCTGAAATGCCTTACCATAATCATCCACCTCTACCTGGAGTTCAGAGTTTTATGTCCAATACTGGTAGTTCACATGGACACGGTGGAGATTCTTATGGTATATACCCAACTACAGGTTATGCTGGTGGTTCACAACAAATGAGTTTTAATTCACAAAGTGGGTTAACTCCTGCTAGCTGGCGGCCCAAAGGTAGAAATTTTACTTTACAAGAAAAGCTATAATAGGTGTGTAATGGTGTGTAATAGGAGGAAAATATGTTAGCTAATAAAAATGAAAGGGGTAAATGTCCATTAGCAAAATTTAAGGAATGTAGGGAAGATTGTGTCCTTTATAGAAAGGGTACAAGAGTAAATGATTTAACCAATGAAGTAACTCCAATCGAATTATGCGCTTTTAATGTTATTGCTGATAATATTGAAGCTATGCACAATAGAACTTTTATGCTACAGAAGGAAATGGGAGAAACTAAAAATGTCATGGCATTTCACGTTCTTGCAGACCTTGGAGTAGGTAGTAAAGAAGAAGCATTAAGACAAGCCGAAAAAGTATTAATTCCAATAGTAGAAAAAATCCAGAAAAAAGAACTTTCAGAAAAATAATACGTTTACAAAATGACCAAATGTTGCTATAATGGTAATAAAAAAATAGAGGAGGATTTTTTAATGCGTGGATACGGAGACTGAGATGAATTATGTAGATAATGCGAGTTTGTTAAAAGAAGTAAAAGTGTTTAAAGATACAGGATGTAGAACAGAAGCACTAGGAAATATGTTATTATTGATAGCTTCTAAATATTCGGATAAGGGAAGCTTTGCTGGATATACTTATAAGGATGATATGGTTTGTGAAGCTGTCTTGACTTGTATAAAATATATGCATAATTGTAGTGTAGATGAGGGATCAAATCCCTTTGCTTATTTCAGTAAGATTGTCCATAATGCTTTTTTAAATTTTATCGCAAAACAGAAAAAACATTCTAATATTAAAGACATGTGTTATAAGAACTTAGACTTTTTGATTGAAGACAGTTGTTATGAGAAAGGTTCGGAAGCACAATTTTTTAACGTAACAGCTATTGATTATCAAGTCATTAGAGGAAAGAAGAAAAAAAAGAGGAGAAAGAGAAAGAAGAAAGTGGATAGCAAAGTAAAAACTGGAGAATAATAACAGGAGAAATTTGTGAAGAAGTTAATTGTTACAGATACACATTGTGGACTATATCAAGATTCTGATAAATGGCTTGATATAGTTTTGCAGTTTTTTAAGGACATTGTATTATACTGCCATAAAAATGAGATCCATGAGGTTTTCCATTTAGGAGACTTTTTCGATAATCGTAAAAGTCTTAATACTAAGACTCAACATATAGCACACCGTATAGCTAAAGTCCTTGGAGTTGGAGGACTTCACACCAAAATAATAGTAGGCAATCATGATTGCTACTTCAAAAATCAAATACATCCAACCAGCTTAGAACTTTTTAACAAATATTCTCATATAGACATTATAGATGAACCTACGGTAGTGGACGATGTTTTACTAGTGCCTTGGGGTTTGCCTATAGAATTTGACTCTAATTCTAATCCTAAATATTGCTTTGGTCATTTTGCTATCAATGGTTTTCATATGAACGATAGCTATATATGTAAGACTGGTATGGATGTTGCGAAGTTTAAAGATTTCGAATTGGTTCTAAGTGGGCATTTCCACACTCCTTCTAAACAAGGTAATGTTACATATCTAGGTGCGCCATATGGTCAAACATTCCATGATGTAGATGGAGTAAGAGGATTCTATACCTTTGAAGATGGGAAGCTGGATTTTATAGAATATGAAAAAGCCCCGAAGTTCAAAAAGATCCGTACAGATAACTATGTACAGGCAATAGATGAAGGTCAGATTACAGGAAACGTAGTAAGATTAGTATTTGTCACCGATCATGGAACGGTAAAGAATCAAAATATACAGGATGCAATTTTAGAGCAAGAGCCATTTGCCTATTCTATTGATTTTACGAAGATTGAAAGTGAAGAGATGGAAGCAGATGAAACGGTAGTAGAAAACAGACAACAAATGATAACAGAGTATCTTACTAGTCAAACATATCCAGAGAATATTAAAGTTCCTGTACTTGTAGGAATGTTTAATAAGCTATTGGGAGAAGCAGATGAAAATTAAAAAAATGTTATGTTGGTTATTTGGTCATAAGAATGTTACTAGTAATAAATATTTTCCAAGTATTGATGCGATTATAGTTAAAAGATGGTCACAAACGAATAAATGTGTTAGATGTGGAAGTGAAAAAACATTCACATATTTTTTTGATGAGGAATAAATGAAGATAAATTGTAAAGAAATAGCTTTTAAAAATTTTCTATCTTTCGGTTCAAAATGGATGGATGTACCATTGCATAATGGTTTGAACTTTGTTACTGGATATGATGTCTCAAGAAACAAGTCAAATGGTGCTGGTAAAAGCTCATTTCTGGAGTCTATTATCTTTGCTTTGTATGGGAAGACCGCAAGGAATATAAAGAAGGAACAGATAGTCAATTGGAAGAATAAGAAAAATTGTGAAGTAGTATTTCGGTTTGATGTTGGCAATACGGAGTATGAAGTAATGAGATCCATAAAGCCTGATAAGCTAGAGGTTTACAAGAATGGGTCTTTGATGTCTCAAGATGCTCATGTTAAGGATTATCAGAATATGTTTGAAGAAGACATTTTTGGTATGGACTTGAAAATGTTCACTAGCCTTGTGCATAGTAATACTAATTCTTCTGCTAATATCCTTTCAATGAATAAACCAGAAAAGCGTAAGCTAATGGAGCGAATGTTTGACCTTACTATATTCTCAAGGATGAATCTTATCTGTAATGAGAAGCTACAGAATATTATAGGAAAGACAAGAGAAACGGAACTCAAGATTGAATCGCATTTGGAACAGGTAGAGCAAGCTAAACAGATGATAGAAAAATTTAAGGATGAGATAACTAAGAAAGCCAGAATTGAAAAAGAGTTAGCTGATTTGTTATTAGCATTTAAGGAGCTTGTTGATGATCATCTTGGAATAGAAGAAGAGATTGAAGATTTATCTAAGAAGATTGAGTTAGCTGAAAAATCATTAACTAATAAAGTCCAGTTAATTGAAACTAAAGAGACAGAGATAAAGGTAAAGGCAGAGCGTGTTAAGAAGGATATCGAAGAAGCAAAGAAGCTGGATAATATTATTGAAGAGAATAAGAAGCTGGAAAAGAACATTGCTAAACTTGAGAATGAACAAGGAGATATAGAGCAATTAACTAATAAGATTGCTTTACTCAAAAAACATAAAGGAAATTGCACAGAGAATAAAGTAAAGTATACGGAGCTTGTTAGTGGAATTGAAAAGGAACTTATAGAGCTTAAAGCGGATTTAAAGAATTGTGAGAAGAGCCGTGATCTTTTAAAAGAAGGAGTTTGTCCTGTATGTGGTACAGAGGTTACAGATCCTAATAAACATTACGGTAAAGAGATTGGTTCAATCAAAAGGAAGATTACTACTAGGGAAAACAAATTAGGTTCTCCGTTAGAAGACATACGAATGTTAGATATAGAAATGGGAGGTTATGATACTGAAATTGACGCTTTTCAAGACCTCAAGGAATATCTTCTAAAGTTAAAAAGTCAGATCCAGAATGTGACTCAAAAAGACAGTAGTGAACTTCAAGAGGAATCGGATGCATATATTAAAAATTTGAGTATTCTGTCTGCAAAGAAAAGAGATTTAAAAAATGCTACAGCACAAGAAGTATCTCCCATACATAATAAATGGATGGATTTGACAGAAGAGTTTAAGAAGATCAAAGCCAAAGAAAAAGAATTAGAGGATCTACAAAAGGAAGTTAGTATTGAGCAAGAGAATATAAAGTCATTTGAAAAAATGATTGAGGATCAACATAATAAAATTGAAGAACTTAATAGAAAGTCAATAGAGTTAGGAGAATTCATGAAGAAGTTCCATACTCTAAGGGATTATCTCAATGCTATCAAAGGGCAATTGAAGGATGAGAAGATTAAACAGCATATGATATCAAGGATCATGCCGTACTTGAATCAGCAAGCCAATTACTACTTGTCAGAAGTCGATTATGCTTTCTATGTGAAGATAGACAAGTGGTTAGACATTGATATCAAGGGGCCAGGGATTGCTAACGCTACCTATGACTCATTGAGCGGTGGAGAACGCAGAGGAATTGACCTAGCTATTCAGCTTGGATTCTTGGACATTGCCAGAACACAAGCAGGGATCTTTCCAGACCTATTGATATTTGATGAATTGCTTGATAGCAGTATTGACGGTCAAGGAATTGGAGAAGTGTTAAAGATAGTAAGGGTAAAGCAAAAAGAAACTAATGGGAAATTTTTCATTATCTCTCATAGATCAGAAATTGATAATGAGTTGATAGATCATAACTATCATGTCATAAAAGAAAATGGGTATAGCCGTGTTGAATTATGAAGAAAAAAGATCTAAATAATGAAAATTTTGAAAATATTATAGCACTTCATAGTACTGATAGAAGATTAGGTGGTAATGTGATTTGGATATTTAGATGCTTGTTATGTGATAATATTTTTGAAGCAAGTACTTCTGATGTAAAAAAAATAAAATCTTGTGGATGTTTAAGAAAAAAACATGGGCATAGAAGAATAGATGGAGATTCACCTAGTAGAACATATGTTTCGTGGATATCTATGAAACAAAGATGTTTTAATAAAAATCATCCTTCTTATAAAAATTATGGTGGAAGAGGTATAATGATATGTGAACGCTGGATGGTGTTTGAGAACTTTCTAGAAGACATGGGAGAACGTCCAGAAGGAATGACTTTAGATAGAATAGATAATGATGGTAATTATGAACTTGGAAATTGTAGATGGGCTACACATTTTGATCAACAGATAAATAGTAGAAATTGTATCCTTACTAAAAATAAAGTTAAAAAAATTAGATGTGAGGAGAATGTAAGTCAAGAAAAAATAGGAAAAAAATTCAATGTAAGTAAATCTACGATATCTAAAATTAGAAGGAATAAAAGTTGGGTAGAGATATGAGCTTTATGAGACATCAGGTTGAAGAACATTCTCCAGCATACGGAGATACAGCAAGACGTATTGCTGAACATGCAGAAGAAATAGATATAGCAATACATAGACGTATTATAAGAAATATGGAAGCAACTGAACACGTTAATGATTATGAGGAATATGAAGAACCAGAAGAAAAAAAGATATTTGGAGGATTGGAAAGTGCTGTTGCTTTTGCTACCGTTATACAAAATAAATTTCCTAGAAGACTTTTATGTGGAAGTTTGGCATTGATGTTATATGAAGCTATTCCAAAAAGAAAGATTGGAGATCTTGACTTTGTATCATATGAAGTAAATGTAAAAGATGATGAGGTTGTATCATTGAAATGTTCTACTCCACATAAGCATTGTTTATTTTTATCTTCATCTGTTAAAGAAGGAGAAACAATACATGGACTCAAGTTACAAAATTTAGATCAAATGATATATTGGAAAAAGAAATATGGAAGAGAACGAGATTTAAAGGATTTGGAGGGTTATATGAAGAGCCAATATTTTAAAGAAGAGGAGTTTCTAATAGACCTATAAGGAGATCAGATGCCTAAAGAAAAAGAGAACCTTGATTTTTTTGAAAAGTTAAAAAAGAACATAAATAAAAATGTAACAGGAGTCCATGCTTCTGTAATGTCTCAAAGTAAATTAGCTAAAGATAGATTTTCTGTTAGTACGCCTTGTAAGGACTTGAATAGGATTTTATCAGGTTCATTATATAAAGGTATTCCTTCACGTAACTTAGTTGCGGTCATCGGGCCAGAACATACGATGAAGTCAAGTTTCATGGTACTTTGTATGGTCAATGCTCAGAAGCAGGGATATAAGCCTATTATTATAGATACTGAAGGTGGTTGTGATGAAGCATTTTGTAAGAGATGGGGTCTGAATACTGATGATTTATTTTATATCTATACTCCTTGGATTAGCGAAGTTAAATCCATCATTGCTCAAATTAAAGAATCAGGTGAAGAGAAACTAGTCATTGGTCTTGATTCAGTAGGTGGATTGGATAGGCTTAAATCATATAAGGATGCTTTGGATGGTGAACCAAAAGCAGATCAGGGATTACTACAAAAGGAAATTCGTAGTACGTTGAAGCTCTTTTTAAATGTTTGTATTAATCAGAATTCAATTGGAATTGCTACTGGACATTATTATGGTAAACCTTCTAAAGTTCCTATGCCAGATCAAATTGGTGGAGGAAAAGCAATGAAGCTATTTCCGTCTATCATTATAACATTGAAAAAAGAACCTTTGATTGAAGTTAAAGGTGGGCTTGTACTTGGTAATAAGATTACTGCTACTACTTTGAAAAATAGAATGTATCCTCCATTTCAGACATCTACAGTTATGATTGATTACAAAGATGGAGTACAGGAATTTGCTGGACTTGTTGATTTAGGAGTGGATGCCGAATTAATTGAAAAGAGTGGATCATGGTATAGTTATAAAGGTGAAAAACTAGGACAAGGTATTCTTAATGCAACTAAGGCACTTTCAGAAGATGGGTTTGATGATCTTCTCAAAGATATAGATGGTTGGCTTGCAAATACAGGATATTCAAGCGTTAGCCAAGAGATACAGAAAGCAGAGGAATTACTACAAGATGAAGAAGTTAAAGAACCAAAGAAGTTAAAAACTGTGATAAAGGAGGAGTAATATGCCATACATTAAACAAGAAGCGAGACATAAATTCGAAAAACCGATTAAGGAATTGTCTACATATATTTCTTCTAAAGGAGATTTAAATTATGTAATTAGTGAGATGGTAGGTCAGTTATTACTCAGAGGTGAAATAGGATATACGTCTATCTCTAATTGGATTGATGGAGTACATGGAGCAGAAAGGGAATTGACTAGAAGGTTACTTAATCCTTATGAGGATTTGAAGATAGAAGAAAACGGAGATGTTCCAAGTTTTGAAGTAATACTACGGAGGATGAAATGAGACAAATAGAATTTCAAAAGTTAAGAGAATTTGAAGACGAAGATGACATGGAAGATTTAAAAGAAGGTGATATTTTTTTATATGGTAAAAATGTAATTGGGCAAAAACAACATAAGACGATTGGAGATGCAATATCTTATTATAAGGTTGTTTCTAAAGTAGGAAAAGATATTTCCTATGCTCCAATATTTGATAATTTAGAAGAAGATAAAGAAAAAGAAAACTAAATAAGAGTGGTTTCAGCAAAAACTATACTGGATATTATAGGTTCGATTCCTATATACTTCTTACAGGAAGTATTAATAGCCACTCTGTAACTAACAAGGAGGTAGTAAAATGGATCAAAAGACAGAAGAAAAACATGGAGTAAGTTTGTTCAAAATTGATTACGAAATGGATGGACAGGATAGTATCTGGTCTGCTGGTATTGTTGCGACAACTAGCGAAGAAGCAGTTAAATCATTAGCTAAATTTCTTAAAGAATCAATTAAGGGATTTAAGGGATTTAAGATTGATACGTTGTCATGGCAGGGAGCAGTTCATCATTTAAGTGAAAATGTTAGAGAAAAGATTGTTGCTGGTACACCACCACAAAAGGTAGAAAAGAAAGCTACAAAAGTAACAAAAAAGAAAATACTTCCAAAGGAATAAAAAATGATAGGTATATTTACCAAATCACCAGATGAGGTATTTTTGGAGAAGCTTAATCTACCATTTCAATTACTAGAGGTGGGTTCAAATGTCGCTAAGATAGATGGTCTTTTTCTTGATTGGGTTCCACCTACTCTTGAAAAAGACTTTATCTATCAAGCGCAATTGGTAGAGAGATATATTAAGAAGATACCTATAGTCATTTTCGATAGGCATTTTTCTGTTACTCACCAAGAAGCTTCTTGGATGAAAAAATTCAAGACATTTATGTTTGAGCCAGCATTGTTAACAGGTAGATCGGAATTCACATATTTACCTGAATGGGCTTCTTACTATTCTGTTTTAGATAATGATGAGGATAGAAAGTATAATGTTATTGACATATCTAAAAATTTAGAGTATAGGATAGAATCATTTGAAAAATGGTATGCGGAGTATGCTAGGTTGTTTCCAGATAAGAAAGTAGCTTACTACACTAAGAATATAGCAGACTTTAAAAAAGAAGAGTATAAGAAGAGTAAACTAATCTTCATAGAAGGTGATGTATTACCAGATTACACGGTTTCGGATTTTACAGTAATTAATAGTACAAAGAATATTTGTGAGATTGGATATTTAGATCCTATGTACTTTATTGCTATGAATCATGGATGTATTCCTTTGCTTCCAGAAGAGCATAGGTTTTTTCATTCTATTTTTAAGAATCTAATAGTTACAGATTTACGAGAAATGGATTACTACATTGGCTTATATAATAAAGTTAATGGGCCAATTATTGAAGACATATTCGATAGGATAAAAAAATTCTTTCCAGAGTTCACCGTTGAATATGCTTCTGACATAATAGGTAAATGCTATGAATAACATAGAATTAGAAGAACTAAAAAGTCAGATTATGGAATATTTAGGTAGTCAAAAACTAGCAAGGGAAGTTGGTTTTATGAATGATAATAAATTACAAAAATTGAAAAATGAGCTAGAAAAGCTAAAAGATAAAAAAGCAAAAACACATAAAGATAGAGTACGTAAAAGACAGTTGGAAGATAGACTTAGACTTAATTATTCAGTTAAAGCTAGTGAAAAATTTGAGCCAAGTAAACAATTTAAATCTACAGAAGCTATAGATAACGGAGTTATAGTAGTTAAAAATATAAAAGTCTCTGTTCCTGTTTATAGGAAACCTAAAATATTATTTATGGCAGATGTTAAAAATTGGGCATGGTGGATTAAATCTAAATATCTGGAAAAATATTTATCTGATGAATATGATATAGATGTTATTTGTGTTATAGGGAAGGGATGTATAAGTCATTATAACATACCAGTAAATGACTATGATCTTTATTTTACATTCGGATATACTTATGTGGATTACATTCTTAGTATCCCTAGATATAAAAGGGTCACAGGAGTTACCGCACATAGAGCCAAACATGTTATTCAACCTCAAATGAAGAAAGCTGGTAATGTACATGCTAATAGTATGATGCTTTATAATGAGTTAATTGAAATGGGATTTCCCGATGTCTATTATCTACCTAACGGAGTCGATGTGGATCTTTTTAGAGTAGTAGAACCAATACAAGAGAAAAGAAAAAGAATTATAGTTGGTCATGTAGGAAAAGAGTGTCCACAAAAAGGACAGAAAGAATATATATATCCAGCTATTAAAAAGGCTGGAGCGGAAAGTATAACTAGTGTAGTCACTTGGCAAAATAAAATACCTCATGATCAGATGTATAAGATTTATCAGAAGATGGATGTCTTTATTGTTGCTTCTACAGAAGACGGAACTCCTAATCCTGCTCTGGAAGCGGCTTCATGTGGAAGACCTATAATTTCTAATCGTATAGGCAACATGCCAGAGTTCATTGAAGATGGAGTAAATGGGTTTCTGGTAAATCGCAATGTTGATGAGTATGTAGAAAAAATAACGTGGTTGCAAAATAATAGAGACAAGATGATTAAGATGGGTCAAAAGGCAAGAGAAACAGTAGAGAAGTATTGGACTTGGGAAAAGCAAGCTGAGAATTATAGAAACATGTTTAAAGAAATTTTTGTTAAGGAGGGTGAATAAAATGAAAATAGGTGAATTCGAAATTTATGAAGATAGTGTTTTCGATTGGAGATGGAGATTAAAAGCTAAGAACTCTAAGATCATTGCAGTTTCAGAAGGGTATTCAACTAAGCAGGGATGCATGAATGGTATCAGGTCTGTAGTCAAAACAGTAGGTGAAATAAAAGCTTCTCCAAGTATGATGATAAAATTGGTGAAGTAATGGATTTCACTTATATGAAAACCCCGTTAAGGAGATATACATTTGAGAATAGACGGATAAGAGAATGGGTAGAAACTAATGTTGAAGGAACTGCTTTAAATCTCTTTGCTGGTAAGACATTTCTCAATTGCCGTGAAGTAAGGAATGATCTACGTGAAGATATGCCAGCACATTATCACATGGACGCTCTTGAGATGGTGAAGAGTTGGAATGATAAACCTTTCGATACTATTATATTAGATCCCCCGTATGCCTACAGAAAGAGTATGACAAAATATGAGGGTGCTGTATCCAGTCCTTTTAATCAGGTGAAGGATGAGGTAGTTAGAATTCTTAAACCACAAGGTATAG
>Ga0307377_10007397_pt1 | contig 11348 bp, 12 predicted proteins | sample TR3MG_FD_202535 | JGI IMG/M metagenome (GOLD analysis project Ga0307377, IMG submission 202535) | Soil microbial communities from Risofladan, Vaasa, Finland - TR-3 | ecosystem: Environmental > Terrestrial > Soil > Coastal area > Acid sulfate soil | place: Finland: Risofladan, Vaasa | collected...
GTCGCCGAACATTGTGCACTCTGCGGCGGACCAGCGCAGGTCAGAAGTCGAGACACCCGCGCGCCCACCCGGGGTTTGCGAGAGGTGGCGCGCTCCCTCGACGACGCGACGGGCATGATCACGCGAGGTTCAACTGCTGCCCAGTTCGCGCTCGAGCTGGGCGAGCACCTCGGGGTCCTCCAGACCGCTGGTGTCTCCGCTCGTGACGCCGTTGACCACGAGTTCACGAAGCAGACGTCGCACGATCTTGCCACTACGAGTGCGCGGCATCGTCGTGAGGATGTGGACACGTCGTGGTCGGGCGATGGCCCCGATCGCTTCCACGAGGCGCTTACTCAAGGCCTCTTCGCTGATCGAACCAATCGCGTTCGCCCCGAGGATGACGAAACCTTCGGGAACCTGGCCCTTCACCGGATCGTCGACCCCGATGACGGCCGCCTCGGTGACGCCCGGCATGGTCAACAGGGCACTCTCCATCTCCATGGTCGAGAGTCGGTGGGCCGCGACGTTGATCACATCGTCGACGCGTCCGACCACCCAGATGTGTCCGTCGTCGTCCTCGATCGCGGCGTCGGCGCTGTCGTAGCGGTTCGGACCGAAACGCTTGAAGTACTGGTTCCGGTACCGCTCGGGGTCACGCCAGATGCCGCGAAACAGCGTGGGAAAGGGTGCGGTGATGGTGAGGTACCCCGCGCTGCCCCGCGCGGCGGCGTTGCCATGCTCATCGAGGATCGCGTAGGCGTGTCCCGGCAGCGCTACGCCACAGGATCCCGGCTTCGCCGGGGTCACGCCCACGATCGACGAGGTCCACGCGCTGCCCGTCTCGCTCTGGCCGTAGGTGTTGTTGATCTCGAGGCGACCGTGGCCGATGTGCTCCTGCACCCACGCCCAGGTGCTCGCGTCGAGCGGTTCACCCACGAGCGCCAGCAGTTCGAGTCGCGACAGGTCAAAGCGCTCGGCGAGGTCGGCCCCGTGGCGCGCCAGCATGCGCAGCACCGTCGGAGCGGTGAAGACCTTGGTGATCTTGTAGGACTCGAGGATTTGGTAAAAGCGCTCGGGGGTTGGAAAGTCGAGTGCGCCCTCACAGGCGAGCATGGTCGCTCCATTCGCGGTGGCCCCGATCAACTCGAAGATCGGAAATGTGAGCCAGCCGCAGTCCGCGGTGCACCAGAAGACGTCATCGGGACCGAGGTCGAGCGACATCTTGACGTTGTGATACGTGCCGACGAGGAAGCCGATGCCGCTGTGCAAGAGTCCCTTGGGTTTGGCACTGGTGCCGCTGGTGTAGATGATGAAGCCCGGATCGTTGGCTTCGAGGTCGACCGGAGGGGCGAGGCTCGTGGTCGCGTCGAGCAACTCGTCGTAGTAGCGGTCGCGTGGTCGCGTCATCGAGACGTTGGGGTTGGCGCTGCGTCGCACGACGATGACGTTGGTCACGCTGGGCAGGCGCGGCAGGACTTGGTCGAGGGTGGCCTTCAGCGCGATGGGCTTGCCCCGACGAAAGGTCTCGTCGGCGGTCACGACGACCTTTGCCTCGGTGTCGAAGACGCGGTCCGCGAGCGCGTCGGCGGAGAAGCCCGAGAAGATGATGTTGTAGATGGCGCCGATCCGCAGGCAGCCGTGCACCACGGCGAAGGTCTCCAAGAGGTTGGGCAGGAAGATCGCGACGACGTCACCCTTCTTCACGCCCAGTTCGACGAGCGCTTGGGCGAAGCGGGCCGTGTGATCGGCGAACTCGGCATAGGTCCACTCGCGTTGGGAGCCGTCCTCGCCGATCCAGTGCACCGCCACCTTGTCGGGTGTCGTGCGAGCGTGGCGGTCGACGCAGTTCACGCTCACGTTGCCCATGGCGCCCGGGAAATAGGAGAACCCCTCCGCGAGGTCTCCCGTCATCGCGGGCGACGGCGGCCAACCGCTCGACCATTCGAGGTCACCGGCCACTCCCGCCCAGTACGCCCCGAGGTCGTCGAGTGAACTCTGATACAGCGCCGTGTACTCGTCCAGCGTCGACACGGGCAGTCGACCTGATGGCGGACGGGGTGGCGCCACGACGTTCGACTCACGCATCATGGGTGGGAACTGAGAGAGATCATCCTCGTGCTCCGCACCGCTGGCTTGCTCAGTACCCATCGTGAACCATCCCCCGTCGTTGAGATTCGCACTACTTCGTAGCGCCACCGCCGAGTCCGTGGCCGGCGAGTCGCAGTCGAAGTTGACACTAGCCTCGCGCCTGCCTGGCGAGGAGTCGTGACGCAACGCGACGCGACGAGCGTCACCAGGGCCGTGTGCGGGCTTCGAACATCGGGAGCTCCAGCGGCCACGGCACGAGGTCTGTCGTGGCAAGAAACCCACACCCTCGCGTCGGCGTCGTCACGCCCGTGGCGAGAGGCCATGGTCTCCAGTCAACCCGTCGCGGTTCATTTCGATATCAGCGGTGCACTCAATATCAGTCGGTTGACGACGTGCTGGGTCATCTGGCGGCACCCCCCCCTCAACGAGTTGCGCCAGGACTAGGGTATTTCTCGAAGGCACCTAGACCTCGTTTCCTTCTCGTATGGCCAGTTGCCAGATTGACAGGAGAGAAGTACGAACGAGGGACGCAGTGGAACAAGACCTTGAAGTCAGTGCAGTTGCTTCGACTTTCGAGGGCTGGATGCTGGCTATTTGTCGTCGTAACGCGATTCTCGACACCGTCTCAGAAGGTGTGACCAGGTTGGCACGGATCGCCGTAGCCGTGCGTCAGATTGTGCCTGACGCGCATCGTACGCAGGGGCGACTCGCGATGCTCCTTGAACGAGTCACCTCGGTAGACGCCCGCCGATCGTTGAGCGGACGGGGTACTGACTTCGAACTTGGACGGTGTCGATGACCGACGCAAACGCAAAGGGTGCGGGTTCCGATGCCATCAGGCACGACCATGGTATGGACCGGCGACGGGCATTATTCGAGCCATCGACCAACGGACCGGCGTACGGACTGGCAACGAGCGTTGCTCGGGGGCACGGCGTCGCTGCCACCGCGTTCGCCACAATTGCCTCGTTCGTGGTGATGGGAGCGTTCATTGTCGCCCTGGGTCTCATCGTCACCCACGTCCTCGAGCACGGTTCGATAGGCGTGTGGGACCATCACGTCAGTCAGTGGTTCTATCGACATCGCACCGGTGGTTGGAACCGAATCACCGGCGACGTGACCTACATGGCCGATACCTTCGAAGTCGCCGGCGTGGCTGCGGTGGCTACTATCGTCCTGCTCATTCGACGATGGGGACGATCGTCGTTCTTACTCGTGGCCGGTCTGGTCATCGAGCTCTCCGTCTTCTTGACAGCGAACAAGATCGTCGCCAGACCGCGTCCAGGCGTGAGCCATTTGGGGGGGACGCCCTCGACGTATAGTTTCCCATCAGGTCACACGGCCGCGACCGTCGTTCTCTATGGTGGCATCGCGGTGATTGTGACGGTGGCGACCACACGGCAGTGGCTCAGGGTCGTGATGTGGGTCATCGCGATTGTCTTGACGGTGTCCGTTGGCTTGTCTCGGGTCTACCGCGGAGAGCACTACCCGACTGACGTCCTTGCGGGGTTGGTCTCAGGTGTCGGAGCTCTCTACGCAAGCATCTTCATCATTCGAGTGGCGGGCGTGAATCGCTCCACAAGACCGCGGAGCGCAGGGGAGTCGATCTCTGACGCCGGCAAGTCCCAATTGGGCGAGGCGTCGCAGTGAGGTCGGTCGCCGTTGTTGCGCACACGAAGAAGACATTGGGCGGAGGTCTCGAGGAGTTACGACAGGTCTTGGCCGAGCGGGGTTATCCCGACCCCCTGTGGTACGAGGTCGCCAAGAGCCGTCAGGCACCCGAACGGGCTCGTCAAGCGGTGGCCGAGGGGGCGGACGTGCTCTTCGTGTGGGGCGGTGACGGCACGATCCAGCGCTGCGTGGACGCCGTGGCCGGAGAACGGGTGGACCTGGCGATCTTGCCGGCGGGTACCGCCAATCTGCTGGCGACCAATTTGCACGTCCCGATTGATCTGAGCGCGGCCGTCGACGTCGGTCTCTCCGGCGACCGGCGCCGCCTGGACGTCGGGGTGTTGAACGGCGAGCGTTTCGCCGTCATGGCGGGTGTGGGTTTCGATGCCATCACGATGCGCGACGCTGACGGTGAGTTGAAGGGTCATTTCGGTCGAGTGGCGTACGTGTGGTCCGGTGTGCGCGCTACCCACATGACGAGTCGCAAGGTCCGAATCAAGATCGACGGGAAACCTTGGTTCAAAGGCAGTGCGACGTGCATCCTGCTTGGCCAGATGGGGACGCTGGCGGCGGGCGTCGTCGCGTTCCCCGATGCCCAACCCGATGACGGGCTGCTCGAGGTTGGCGTGGTCACGGCGGACAGCATGCTGCAGTGGGCGCGGGTGCTCGGTCGGCTGGTGGTCAAGGACGCCAAACACTCACCCCTCACCCAAATGGGCCGAGGAGGCAAGGTGGAGATCAAGATCAATCGCCCCACGACGTATGAACTGGACGGGGGTGCCCGAGAGGCAAAGAAGAAGTTTCGCGCGAGCGTGGAACCCGGTGCGATCACGGTGTGCGTGCCCAAAGAGGAAGTTGGATGAGTAGCGCCACACTCGTTCCCGAGACTCGTGGACTGACCGGTGACGACGCGTGGGCGGTGTTGAAACGAACCGGTTGGGGTCGTCTCGCGAAGGACGCCTTCAAGCGGATGCGCGTAGCGGATGGGTTCAGCCACGCTCGTTCCTTGGCGTTCATGATCTCGCTCGTCGCCATCGAGGGATTGATTGGCATTGTCGGGCTCGCGAGCGTGTTGCACAAGGGCAGCGTCAGCGCGACGATTGACGCCACCGTGCGCCGAATCGTTCCCGGACCGGCCGGCGACGTACTGACCACCGCCGTGACCCAGGCCCACCGCGTCGCCGCAGGACATCATTACGGCGCGCTGCTCTTTGGGGTGATTGGCGCGCTCGTGGTGGGAACCACGGCGATGGGTCAACTCGAACGGGGGCTCAACCGCATCTACGGGGTCGAGCAGGACCGCCCCACGCTGAAGAAGTACGGACTCGGGTTCCTCTTCGCGCTGAGTGTCGGCACGCTCGTCGTGGCGTCCTTCGCGTCTTTGGCCTTCGGGAGCGATCTGTTCATCTCCATCCACAATCACGCGTTCACGTCGGTGTGGTTGGTGGTGCGCTGGCCCCTCGGCGTCGGCTTGACGGCCATTGCGGTCACGGTGTTGTTCCGCTGGTCGCCACGACGCCGCCAGCCCAGTTTGTCGTGGCTCGCCTTCGGCTCGGGGATCTCCGTTTTCCTATGGGGACTGTCCACGGTCGGCTTGGGTCTGTTCTACGGGTCCAGTTCTTCCTTTGGCTCGACGTACGGCCCCCTGGCGGGAATCATCGCGTTACTGGTCTGGAGTCTGCTGTCGAGCATTTCTCTGTTCTACGGCGCCGCCGTAGCGGCTCAACTCGAAGCCCTCAGGTCCGGCGCACCGGCGCCCCAGGACGCCGCGAAGGTCGCCGAATCGGATCCGGCGAGCGATACCCTTCATGAGACGAGGTAACGGCGCGTGTTCGATCGCCACGTCGACGGTGACCTTCCGCGAAGCGTCGAGATCGATCCTCGCCGGTGCCCGTGGCGTCCGCTTTTTAAACGCGTCGACGAACAACTCGTCGCACCGCTTCGCGGCGTCTCCTTGGTGACGCGATGCTGATCCTGACGATCACTTTGCTCATGGTCGTCATCCCCGGTCTCGTCGCCGGATTGACCACGTATCGGTGGCCCCAGGCGGCGCCGACCGCTCCCAAGATCAGTACTGAACAGATCAAGGTGGTGGCGCACCGACACCCGCGCCTGAACGACTTCACCCGATCTCGGCTCGACCCCAACTCCGCCACGGGACTGCTCTTGAGCGCCGCCGTCGTCGGGCTACTCGTTGGCGCCCTCGTCGTCGTCGCCGTGCTCGTGATGATCCGCACCAACTCCGGATTCGCTCGACTCGACCGGAGCGCCAGTCTGTTCGGTGAGCACCACGCGACGGTTCTTTCGACCCGGTATCTGAGGATCTTCACTCAGCTCGGAGGCGCTGTGGTCCTCGTCCCGCTCGGCGTCATCGTGGCCGCCGTGGAATCGATCAGACAGCGATCGATCGCGGTGATCACCTTCCTGACCCTCGTCGTGGGGGGACAGTTCCTTATCGCGAATGTCATCAAATCGATCGTCGATCGAGCCCGTCCCCACTTCGACCAATTGACAGGATTCTCCGGATCGTCGTTCCCTTCCGGGCACGCGGTCGCCTCCGCCGCGTGCCTGGCGGCATTCGCCTTGGTGATTGGCCGACGGCGTTCCCTACGGGTGCGGGCTCTTCTGACCGGCCTCGCCATCGGCCTCGCCGTGGGCATTGCCTGCTGTCGGGTGATGCTCGGCGTGCACTGGTTCACTGACGTACTCGGTGGGTTGGCGCTGGGATGGGCGTGGTTCGCACTCTGTTCCATTGCCTACGGCGGCTACCAGCTGCGATTCGGTGCCCCGGCGAAGACTGCTGGGGAGACCGTCACCTCCTGAAAGAACTCAGGCACGCAGACAGCAGCGTCGTCGACGCGCTCACCGCACGGTGGTCCATCGAATCGCGGGTGTAGTTGGCGCGGCCCTGGCACATCGACCTGTGCGAACTCCGCCGACGATCAGTACCGTACGGACGTGACGCCACGTGCCTAGAAGGAGAATCCACCGGTCGCAAAGAGCGCGATTGACGCCAAGGCCATGAGTGCGAAGGTGAACCAGCCGAGAATGTTCGCGATGTGTCCGTTGACGTAGTCGCCCATCAGTCGTCGATTATTCGAGACGATCAAGACGACAACCAACAACGGGGCCGCGATGAGGCAATTGATCACGGCCACGAAGACGAGGAGTTTGATCGGGTTGACGTTCAAGAGGCTGAGCGCGGTGCCGCCGATGGTTCCCAGACCAACCAGAATGTAGAACAGCGGTGCCTCGCGAACGGAACGCGAGAAACCCCACTCCTTACCGAGCAAGCCCGACAGGCCGACGGAGCCCGATGCGGCGAGCACCGGAACCGCCAGGAGTCCACTCCCGATGAAGCCCAGGGCGAATATGACGCTGGCGAGTCTTCCCGCCAGTGGCTTGAGTGAGCTGGCGGCCTGCGCGGCGCTTTGAATGTTGTTGACGTTGTGGACGTGCAGCGTGGCGGCCGTGGCGGCGATGATCGAGAACATGACGACATTCGAGAACGCCATCCCCGAGAAGACGTCAACGCGACTCGTCCGCTGCTTCAGCCGTGCCCGAGATCGGCTTCTCATCTTCAGCGTCTCTGGTTGAGGTCCACGCTCGGGCGCGTCGCGCATCTCCTCGAGTCGATTCGCGCTCTGCCAGAAGAAGAGGTAGGGAGAGATTGTGGTGCCCAGTATGGCGACCAGCAACGCGATGTACGCCTTGTTGAATTGAACGTGCGGGACGACGGTGTAGTTGAGAACCCGCAACCAGTCGTTGGTCACGATGATCATCACGATGATGTAGACCACGAGAGTCGCGGCCAGCGCCCTGAAGACCAGCGCGATACGAGCGAAGGTACCCTTCACCAAGAGGATCGATATCGCCACACCGGCGATGAGCGCCCAGATCCACGTCGGTCCCGCTTTCAGCAAGTTCATACCAGAACCGATTGCGACCAGGTCCGCCGCAATGTTCAACGTATTAGCCACGATGAGCACGGACAGCAGCACTCCAATGATCCACTTGCCCAGACGCTGGAAGTGTTTGAGCGCCAGTTCCCCAATGCCCGTACCCGTCGCTAACGCCGTTCGATCGCAGATCTCCTGTACCGCGGCCATCAGCGGAAACGTCAAGAGCGCGGTCCAGAGGAACGATAGGCCGTACTTGGAGCCCGCCTGTGCGTAGGTGGCGATGCCGGACGGGTCGTCATCGGACGCACCGGTGATCAGGCCTGGGCCGATCGCCCGCAGATACTCACGAACGTGGACTCGTGTCGTTGGCGTGCGCACGCCGTCGTCGCTCGGGATTGACGTCTTCTTGGGTTGGTGTCTCACGATTCACTTCCGACGATCGTGTCGGCGGTGTCGGGCATCGTCGTTGCGCACGGCGGCGGTATCGTGGTCATCAGGTTCAATGGTCGGTCTCATCCACGTGCTGGCCGGTCCCACTGATGAGCGATGTACGGTTATCCGCCCACGCGCCGAGCAGGTGCGACGCGAATCGTTGTTCGAGCATCAAGACGGCCGCAGCTCCAAACAGCACGTCCCCACTCAATTCCGGTTCGGCGCGTACCAATCCGGCGACCATCCGGTCGCGGGCGATCACCGCGTGGCGCTCGTCTGCGGTGACGTGGACGTCGTAGAAGCGCCGGCCCTTGGAACCAATGCCGAAACGGGCGAGCGCACGACTGTAGCGCGCCATCGGTTCGACCGACGTCATCTCGAATACGGCGAGGTGCCCGACGAGGGCGCCACGCCAGCGTCGATGGAGGGCGAACATCGACACCAGATTTGTGGTGGCGAGCGTCACGCCGGGCAACGCCTCCACGTACGCACCGTAGGAGGAATCGAGACCCAGCGCGTCCATTGTGTCGCCAAAGAGATGGGAGTGCATGTCCGCGGCGACGCCGGATCCGTACTCGTCGTATTGGATCTCCACCATCGCGGCCTTAGCTTCGCCGGTCAACCTCGGAATGGCGAACGTATGGGGGTCCGCCTCCTTCAATTGATAGGCCGATCGATGCATGCAGAACTCGCGGAGTTGCGTCAAGGTCCCTGACTCGAGGAGATGTCGCGATAGTGACGGACCCGGTGCCGCTCGTATCAATTCGTCGAGCGTCGAAGCCACTTCGAAGGGAAACCGAAAGCCCGGGTCGACGACTTCGTCGCGGAGCCGGTCCACGAAAGCGCGCTCCAGTTCGGCGCGAAACGAGAGAAGGCCCGAATCCCACTCCCAGCCGGTGTGAGTCTCGGCGCGGTAGTGGACTTCGTAACAAAGATAGAGAGCCAAGGCAAAATCATCATCGCTCAACGCATCAATTCCCGCGATAGGCGGAGTGGGACCGAACGTCCCCGGCGAGCGCCGCAGCGCTGAAATCACCGCCGCACTGAGCGGGCCCCGAGCCCGGGGCAGCACCGGTGAATCTGATGACCGTACTATCTCGGTGTAGGTATCGACACCCGTTGGTCGATGACCGTCGAAAGATACCGAGGACTGCCGGGCAGTCCTCGGCGGCGAGAACTGTTCGGCACTCGCCCCGTAGGGACCCGCACTACTTCTTGAACGCATCCTTGACTCTCTCACCGGCTTGCTTGACGTGTCCCATCATCTGGTCCGCCTTGCCGGCGATTTCGAGCTTCTTGTCGCCCGTGGTCTTCCCAGCCGCTTCTTTGACCTTGCCCTTGACTATCTGGCCCATATTCTTGGTCTTGTTCATTTTGGTCACTGTGACTCCATTTCTCACTTATCGACGAGGGGAAAACTTCTCTCGCGCGGACGTTCAAACCTGGTGGCCGGCTTCTCTCACGCGAGCGAGAACCCACCACTCTCCTAATCTCATGGACCTTTGACGTCCTCGTTATTCCGCACTGAAGAGGGCTTCAACGTTGCCAATCAATCCCCAATCCTCAGGATCGGAATTGAATCTCACGCTGCGCCGGTCAACCCGGTTTCATCGCCTCATGAGAAAGACGATAAGGATGACGACGATGATCAGAACGACTGCTCCGCCTCCTATATACATTGCGTGTACTCCTTTCTGTGACAGTTTCGATCAATGTTGAGAGGGTTGCCGATGGGGCGGTGGCGACCACCAGCGCTCAAGCGCCAACGACAACGAGCGAGTCGGGAATCGGTTCTTCGAGTCCTCGCGTGAGGAACACGATGTTCCACGAGAGTCGACCACTTGACGATCGATCGAGTGTCGGGCGAATCGCACCGGCCCTCTCGACACCGCAACGACGATCACCGATACGACAAGCCCGTATGCGCCGACAATCATGAGGACGGTCCCGACGGTCGAGGGGCGAACTCCCGTGCCTCGCTGGGTATGGCTCGGGACATTGTTGGTCCGACCGCACCACTACTCGCGCTGAGCACCATTTCTGGAAGACCCATGTGACACCCTCCTCTGCTTCCCTGACTAACTGGCAGGAAAGAACGGATGCGAGGTCTTGACGTCCTACTGCTGAGCGTAACACCCGTGGTCGCGATGCGCACTGGGGATTGGTCCGACATCGCGCTGCGTCAATGGCGTCCGTTCCCTTCAAGCACCTTTCAGCAGGGTGCCGTAGAAACACTCGTTTGATTCGAGCATGCTGTGATCCGGAACGACGATGGTGGCCGCGGGGTCTTGCACGGGACACTCGAGATCAAGGAGGCAGCGACCTCGACGCAGGGAATCTCGAGCAATGCCGGGAAGTACAATCACTTGACTATGAGGAACGCCATGACTGAGGACGCCCGACGTGGCTAGCGCCAAACGACTTCCTCAGCACGTGGGCATCATCCCCGATGGTAATCGGCGGTGGGCTACTGATCAAGGTCTCGCAAAACAGGATGGCTATCACTTCGGACTTCAACCGGGTCTGGAGGTGTACAACGAGTGTCTGGCCCTGGGTATTCCTGAGATCACCTTCTACGGCTTCACCGTTGACAATACGAAACGTCCCGCGCCCCAGATCGAAGCCTTTCGAAACGCGTGCGTGGAAGCAGTTTCCGAATTGGAGAAATTGGATGCGGATTTGCTCGTGGTGGGCAACACCGAATCGGCGCTCTTTCCGAAGGAACTCTTGCGTTATACGCAACGGACCAAGATCGGCGAGGGTCGCATCAAAGTCAACTTCCTCGTGAACTACAGCTGGAGTTGGGACCTTAACTACTCGTTCAAGAACGGCGACGGGAAACAGCGCGACAACGTCGTCGACGGCATCGCGTCGGCCGATATCTCGAGGATCGATCTCATCGTGCGCTGGGGCGGCGGTCGGCGTCTCAGTGGTTTCTTGCCCGTCCAATCGGTGTACGCCGACTTCTACGTCGTCGACGAGTTGTGGCCTGACTTCTCACTTGAGCAGTTCAACGAGGCACTTACGTGGTATCGAGAGCAAGACGTCACTCTGGGCGGTTAGAGGGAGGGAGCGCACAGTTGGTTTGGCTGCGCTGGACGGAGTTCCTAGGACCTCGTGGCTCTGAGAGCATCGTTCGTCCTGGTTGAAATTATGAAGCTTTCGGACGGATCACCGCGCAAAGGTCTCAACGTGATGTCGCAAGCGCACGATGAACAAGACGGTGTGTCTGATGACCAAGTCAGGGTGCTCAGCGTCGAGTGACTTGAACGC
>Ga0307377_10007399_pt1 | contig 11346 bp, 15 predicted proteins | sample TR3MG_FD_202535 | JGI IMG/M metagenome (GOLD analysis project Ga0307377, IMG submission 202535) | Soil microbial communities from Risofladan, Vaasa, Finland - TR-3 | ecosystem: Environmental > Terrestrial > Soil > Coastal area > Acid sulfate soil | place: Finland: Risofladan, Vaasa | collected...
TCTAAATGAGAAGGAATAGAATAAAGAGACAATCTTATTGCACATTTTCCAAAATTTGATAAAATTTGTTTTTTATCTGTTAATTCTTTTTTTGACCATTCTTGATTATTTTTTAATCGTTCATATGCCGGTTCTATATTTTTTATCCGATTAACCATTTGTTTGTAGGCAACTTCGTTTAAAAAACCATCTTCTGTTACCAATGGTTCATCTATTATTTCAAAATCATATTCTTCAAAATCTTCCATAATTATTTCCCTAAATATCCATTAACCCAAATCTATTAGTTCTTACATCCTCCATTAAATCCTTAGGTATTATTTTGCCTTCAAAATCATCAATATCATTTAGGTTAATTCTGATAATAGTTGAACCTCCTCCATACATATAACGACTTGTAGAACAACCTTGTATCCTGGCTGGCCAAAGATAACCATTTTCTTCTATTAAAATCGAACAATCTAAAAATCTCAGGGTCCCAGAAAAATCTTCTGGGGAAGAAAAAAAAGAAATTATCTTATCTAAATTACTTGTCTTAAAATCAACATGAATATGAACTGATGGATAACTTATTTCTTCTACATCAAAACTAAATTCTATTTTTTTAATGTAATTTATAGGTATATTTTCATCTTTAATAACTACATAAGGCTTAAAACTTTTATTTATAGGAAAAAATGAATTATAATCAATTTTTTTAATCATAAATCTAACAACTCAAATTTATTATTTGCTTTATCAATTGTTTCCTCGGGAACATCGTCTATTATTTCAGGATCATCGTTTATTATTTCAGGAATAACATTTTTTTCATTTTTATAATTCTGCATATATGAAATATGATTTTCACATGTACATTTTTCGCCAAAACCTATAAAAGAAATTTCTGCTAACAAACCATAACCATAATCATTATTATTAGAAGTCAATTCTATTCCTTTGCACTTGACTCTATAACCAACTCCATTTAAATATAAACAAAAATTTGACACCAACTCTATTTTGGTGCAGTCTTCAGAAGATGCATTGGGTAAAATAAAATCAGCTTCAAGGATTTGTCCATTCTTACTAGAAAAAAGTATTTCTGTTGCCTTTATATTAGATGATGGTTTATCTTCACCTTCATAAAACAATAATACTTCAAACATAATAAATTTTTTCAATCATAAATCTAACAACTCAAATTTATTAGATACTCTATAATCTATTTCCTTAGGATCATCTTTTATTTCATTAAGAACAACATGATTTTCATTTTTATGTGTACCTTTTTCACCAGTACTTTTAAAAGTAACCATCGCTGATGTGGAAGAATCACTATTCAAAGTATATTCTATTTCACAAGATTTAACATCATATTCAACCCCATCTACATGTAAACAAAAAGATGTTAATGATTTAAATTCTTCATATTCCTGAAAAGATAAGTTTTGTATAAAAAATTTAGCAGTAATAATAGGAACATCATAATCATTAAGAACAGGAGTGTCAATATACATCTCTTTTACTATAAAATTAGATATTGGCTTGCCACTATTTTTATTAAATAATATATTTTCAAACATATTTTATTTTCTTCTTTGGTTTTTCTTTTTTTATTAAACCAGCTTCTTTTAAAAAATCACTAGGACCAGTAGTAACATAAAACACTCCCTTTTTCCCAAATCTTTTCCTCTTCTCACAATAAGACAAATATAATAATTTTTCTGCTCTAGTCATAGCTACATACAATAATCTGCGTTCCTCTTCCGTGCCTTCCTTCCCTTCATTAGCAGACATCATATGAGGCAAAATACCTTTTTCTACTCCAATGACAAATACTACAGGAAATTCTAAACCCTTAGCAGCATGTATGCTCATTAAAGATACTTTTCCTTCTTTAATCTCTTTATCACTATCACTAAGCAAAGAAATATTTGACAAATATTCACTTAGAGAGATATTATTATCTACAGAATTTCCTGCTGAATCTATCATCTGCATTACATTTTCTCTTCTATTAGAAGCAGAATCATTATCATAATTATCATCTAAATGTTGCAAATATTCAAATTTATCCACTAAATCAGATAATATCTCTGCTACTTCATGTCCTGATTTAATAGAATCATACATATCAACTATTTTTTTTAATCCATCTTTTATCTTAACTGAATTAGTTTTCTTACCAAATTGTCTAGATGCTTCAATTAAATTCAATGATTCCTCATAGGCATAATTTTCTATTTTACCAATAGTTATATTCCCAATGCCTTTAATAATAGAAGATATACGATGAAAAGATACACTATCTCTTCTATTAGATGCCAATTTTAACATTGATAGACAATCTCTTATTTCCTTACGATCATAAAAACTACGTGAGCCTATCACCTCGTAAGGGACACCATTGGATACTAACTCTTGTTCTAAAGGTTCAGACATTTTGTTCATTCTGTACAGAACAGCAATATCCTCATAATTCCATCCTCCTTCTTCCTTTAATTTTTTTACAGTATCAGCAAACCATGATGCTTCTTCATTTTGATCAAAAAATGACCTAACTTTTACATCTTCTCCTGATTGATTATCAGTCAATAACTCAAGAGGAATTTTATGAGGATTATGTTTTATTAAAGACCCTGCTTTTTCTAGTATCTGAGGAGTAGAACGATAATTTTGTGGTAATATTACATGATGACAATTATTATAAATGCTCAAAAAATCAAGAACATTTTGATATCTAGCTCCACGCCACCTATATATCGATTGATCCGAATCTCCTATTGCCATTATGTTGTTCCATCTAGCACCTAACAAATTTGTCAAATGAAACTGAGAATAGTTAGTATCCTGTACCTCATCTATTTGTATGAATTTAAAATGATCTTGTATTTTCATACGAACTGTATCATTTGCTTCTAAAAGTTTTATTACATCATAGATTAATCCAGCAAAATCTACTTCATGATTATCTTTGATACGGTCTAAATAATCATAAGCTACTTTTACTAAATTATAATCATTTTTTAATACTTCATCTATATATCCTTCATCTTCCAACTTATCTCTAAATTCATTAACTGCTTTAGCTATGAAATAGGCATCAGAAAGTTTTATATCGAACTCATTACGACGTGCTATTTGTTTGATTAGATCAATTTGATCTTTATCATCTACAATCGTAAAATCAGTAGGATAATTAACATGTTTTGCTATTTTTCTTAGCAAAGATGAACAAAAAGAATGAAATGTTCCCACGAAAAAATTAGGTTTAACACCTAATCTATTCGTAATTCTCTCTTTCATTTCTTTTCCAGCTTTATTAGTAAAGGTAATACATAAAATTTTATTGGGATCAACACCCTTTTCAATAAGTCTTATGGTTCTCTCTACTAATACCCTGGTTTTCCCACAACCAGGAACGGCTGTGACTAGACATGGTCCTTCAAAATGTTCTACAGCCTCTATTTGGAATTCGTTCAAATTCATCAGTTTCTACCTCTTTATGTTTATTATTTACCAATCCTCGACAGATAATTTATTAAATCATCAGCAGTTAATGGTCCTACGTGTTCTATTATAATAGAACCATTATCACTAAGTAATTGAATATGTGGTAATTCATCAACATTATAATAGTCACACATTTTTTGAATGTCTTCGTCATCATCTTCTGTATCAATGTGCTCTATTTCTATTTGACTTCTCTCAAGCAGAACAAGAGCCTTCAAACAATGAGGACAATCTTTAGAACAAAATACTCTAGATTTTTGATTATTCATTTTCGTTCTCTTTCACTAAATTTAACAAATGTTTAGGAAAAGGATAATTAGAGACATCTTTATTTACTGGTTTAAAATCATTTTGAGCTCTCAATTTTTTTTCTACTTCTAAAAAAGGATAATTATCAAAATTTTCTAGACTTTTCATTGTTGCTTCTTCATTATTAAGAGTAATATCTTTAGGAGATATAAAGCCATCATCCTTTTTAAATACAAAATCACGAATTTGTCCTGTCATTTTATGACAAAAATCATGAAGTGCCTTTACGGGTATTTTTTGATCATCCTTGAGTTTCATTCCAAGAGCAGCAGGAATATCCTTAGCTCTCCATGCTAATGTTAAAGATTTTCCTGTGGCCACATCTATTATCTGCCATTCTAAAAGATCCAAAGACTCATCATAGTTAGCAGATATTATTTTTATTTTTCTCTTATCTTGAGCCATTTTTTTTCTGTCTTAATGTAATAATGTTATTATGTAATCTATCCATAAGAATTTTAACCGCTAAGTCTTTTTCTATGTCATTTTCCATCAATCTAAGTTTCTGTAATTCATCCATAATTGAATTTGGCATAATATACAATAGAATATGATCATGATATGTTCTGTAACTCCCTCCAATTTCATCATTAATTTCATTACGAGAAACTCCAATAGATTCTTCAATATTACATGATTGATTCCACCATTTATTGGTATCCTGTTCAGTTATTTTTGCACCATTCTCAATTGAAACAAGAGGACATTGAGGTTTAAAAATGGCATCAGAATTAGATTTGTACTGTTCTGTAAGAATTGCTCTTCTCTTCTCAAATTCTTCATGTGGAGTAATTCCATAAAGACGACAAGCTAATGGTCTGTGCTTATGTATTTTACAAAAACAAGTTTCATTATCCCAAAATATACAACCTTTTATAGGCTTATTACTTATATAATTTCTTACACTTTTCTCAATTACCTCTTCAATAAATTTATAAGAGCATTCATTGATTAGATAATTCCATAAAATTATAAATTCAATATAAAGTAACTGTGGATTTTGTATCTGACAACACCACGCCTTACATGAAGTGATATTTTCCTCACACCCTTTAGTAGAGGGTATATCATCATAAATACGTCGTAATCTGCGTATTGCTTCTTTTCTGGAAACTTTTCTAGAAAAATTCTTCAATTTAACTACCTCGTAAAATCAATAGCATCAAAGTTTTCTTCAGTTACAGAAACTTTTTTAGAAGACTTAGCATCTTCTTTGATAGGTATTATTTCTGATTCTTTAGGAATTTGTATAGTCAAAGTAAATTCTTCATTTTTCTTATTAATGCCAGAAGGTAACTTTCCCTTCTCTTCACATTGTTTGCACAACTTATTAGCTTCATCTTTTTTTATCTTTGGTGTAAATTCTACTACCTGGTCATACTTCCCTGAAGATTTAAGATATTTGATAAATTCTTCTTCATCAGTTATCTCCCATTGAACAGGCTTTTTCTTTCTAGTGACTTTACAAACACCTGGAAAAGTAAGACTTTTTTCTCCGTTAGCCTCAAGAGTTGTGAGAATTATTTTTTTGAAAAAATCTATTCTCTGAGAAACATCTTTAATAGCTGAAGCAATATCATTATCTTTCTTTTTTTTCAATTCTTTCCAAAAAGAAACCTTATGATCCAGTGCTTCTATCTTTAAAACAACTTCTTCTATACCTGCAAGGTCTTCTAACGGTTCTACCAAATTAGCACGGAACATTTCATCTATTTCATTCTCGTGAAACATTTCATCATTCATAATATTTTCTTCCTACAAATAAAATTGTATCATTTAATTAAGTGAACTCAATTCTTTTATATTAATAACTTCTTTTACAATACCAGTTCTTTCACTTCCAGCTATTATAACTGTACAAAAATCTGGTATACTAGCTAAAATATCTCCTCTCTTATAAGCTTCTCCTCTTGCTATAATAAGAGATTTTTCAGCATTATTACCGGCAGCAGCACCAACTGACCTTAGCTTAACTTTTCCGTGTTTGTAGAAAACTTGAAGAATAGCAGTTGCTAATTTCTTAACATAATCACTATCAATTCTCTTGTCTCCACTACTACCTTTAACCAAAAGCAACGTTTCATCATCATTATTCTCTATCTTATTTCTAAACTGCTCCATTACTTTTTCTCCTTTATAATTGGATCGTTTATGCTAATAACTAAACAACTAAATAACTAATAATTATATTATCGAAAATTTTCTACAATCCCTTGTAGAACTTTTGTCTCTTCTCATCTAATTTATCATCTTTCCAAACTGAAGAAGTAAGACAAACCGAAGAGAACTCACACTTTTTACACTCATAGCAAGAACGAGAAGAAGGTCTGGGAGGAGGCAAAAGCTTGTTTTCCCCACTTGCCATCTCAACCATCATTCTAGCCTGGTCTTTTATAATAGCAAATCTCTTATCATTTCTTGGTATTTTAAATGATTTTATCTGTGAATCATTTTTATTTTCATATAACAAAACTCCAAATTCACACCCTAGCAGATGTATATATGTTGTTAATTGAATGACATATTCTGGATGAGGTCCGATTTTTACCAATCTATTTTTAAAATCATAATCATTTATTGTTTTCATATCTACAACAATTGGATTTTTTGGAAAAATAGATTTGTCAAAAGAATCCTCAACCCCCTCAAATTGTCCTATTTTCAAACCAGAAAAATCCAGAACTGCATCTGCACGTCCCTTCATATTCATTTCAGAAGAAATAACTGGTGTTTCAACATATTCAAAATCAGGACAACCACAAACACATAAATCTGGTTTAAATTCCCCCATAACATTTTTTTTACCATATATCCTTGTTTCATTCTTTTTGGAATATGACGAAACAAGATTGGAAGAATCTAATACTATTCCTTTATCATCGATGTTCATACAAAATGGATTTTTACATTTCCATAGACCTCTTAAAATACCCATCCCATCAAAATAATCAGTCCATCGAGAGTGCATATTATGTCCTTTGTCAAAAAGACGTAATATTCTACTCTCAAAAGAAGATTTCTCTACTTGTAGGTATCCTAATTCGGTATAATGCAAATACTGTTGTCTTCTTAAACATTTGCCAAATTCAGAAGGATGATAATGTTTATAACTTCTATCATCCTTTTGCAAAAATTGCCTATGACGGATATAAGTATCCACTAAACCTAACAAGGCACAAATTTCGGGACATTCACCATTAATTTTCTTCATAATTTTTTTACCATCTTTTCTTTCGAATTCTTTAACAAATGTAAAATCCCTTTTTTCCCATGTTCTTTAACATAGTCATCAGGATCCATCCCCATCGGCAATTCTACAGGTACATACAAAATACCACAACTATTGCTACCCATATTATATCTTCTATATATATCCATAGCTCTTCTCATGGAATTTCTACCAGCATTGTCTCCATCAAAAAGAAGATATACTTCAGAACAGTAGGTAGTAATGGACATGGCTTGATACAAACTATGAGAACTCCCACAAGCAGCTACAGCAACTGGAATACCACAAGAATGTAAAAAACCAACGTCCATTTCACCTTCAACTAATATAGCTTTTCTATATTTGATAATATCATATTTGGATTCGTACAAACCAAATACAAATAAACTTTTAGTAAAAACCTCGTGCCAAAAGTAATAAGGATCTCCTTTTGACTTAAACAAATGACGAGTTGTAATAGATACCAAATTTCCATATTCATCTCGAAAGGGAGTAATAATGCGACCTTCTAATTGATGTGAAGTTCCTCTAGGACAGTATCCTATTTTGAACTTTTTAATAACATCAGGAGTAAAGCCACGTTTCTCTTGTAAATAATCCCTTGCTTCCTTTCCTTCAGATGACCAAATAGATTTACATCCTAATTCAACTATTTTTCTTCGGTCTACCTCGGTGAACCGATTTACCATCTTTTGATTTATCATTTTTTTCTTCTTTGGGAAGACAAGTATTACATAAATTAGCAATTTCAGGAGATAATATAGTATTATTTTCTTTTGCTAAATCAGACAATTCAGATACAAGAGGATTTATCAAATCATTTTCCGACAATTTTTTGATAAATGCCATCCTTCCTTCTGCTTTCAATTCTTTCCAGGTAAATACATTTTTACGGACACTAATAGCCTTTAATTGTCTTCCTAAATCAAAAACTTGTTCTCCTATATTTGGAAAATAAGATTGATAATATATAGGAATTTCTAATATAATTCTTTTTCCAGAAGAACTATCTATTAATGGTGGTCCCATACGATTTTTTACAATTGTTGCACCACTATATCTACCTATAATCTTACTTTTTCCATCTTCGTCTTCAATTGTAATTAAACTCTCTTTATTAGTTCTTAAACTAAGTTTTATCCTAATACTAGAATTATGCTTCAGTGACCTACCTCCAGGAGTGGTTTCGGGATTACCAAACATAATCCCGATCTTTTCTCTAAGTTGATTAATAAAGATAATAAGAACCCCATGTTTAGCAGCATATTGAGAAACTTTTCCTAAATTATTACTTAGAAGTCGAGCTATTTTTCCAACATCTTCTTTCGAAGCAGAATTTTCAAATCGTGTTTTTGGAATTAAATTTGCCAGAGAATCCAAAACAATAACTTTCACATTATTCATATGAATACAAATTTCACAAATCTTATCAATAAGATCTTCAGCAAAATAATTTTTATCAGGATTTTTTTCATCCCACATTTCAGAATAATGAAGTGTATCTATATCAACTCCATTTAACTCTGCCAAATTTTCTTCGAATGAATGCTCAGTATCTATCCATACCGCTTCATAACCCATTTTCTGAGCAAACCCGACAACACGATATGCTAAAGAGGACTTGCCACTACCTTCTCCTCCAAATATCTCAACTAATCTTCCACAAGGTAGACCTAATGGTATAGAAGGATCATAATCTATACTGTCTAGATCAATATTAGAGGGTAGCATACCATATTTAATAGAAAAATCTAGTTCGAAATGACCCGTAGGAATATATGCTTTCGTTTTTAAACGAGCACCCTTACGAATAAACCCTTTTAAATTATCTAATGCTAAATCTGACATTTTACTATTACTCCGCAAAAATTTATTCTATGTAAATACATATTAATCAAAAATCTATTTCAATTTCTTCAGTATCATTGGAACCTGTAAAATCATCATCTGAATCTGAAGATTTTTCTTGTTCTAAACCAAAAAGCTTTTTCTCAATATCTTCAGGACTATCAGCTTTGAATAGTTCTTCTACATTAGTCTGTTCAAACAATTCCTTTATCATTTTTTTCTCGTCGTTTGTAAACGGAGTGGCCTGAATAAAAGTAGTGTTATATTTGGTACCAAATTTTCCTTTTCCTTCTATTTTTATCTGAAAATCTCCACCATTGCTGCTACCAGGATCTTTCTTTGCACCCTGAGCCCAACTATTAATAGACAAGAAAACTGTACGAGGAACCTCTAAGATTTTAAGTTTACCATCTGCTCTATCTATAACTCTAAAAACATATCTCTCCGAAGGTGCATCCAACTCAGGATGTTTCTGCCTTACTTCACAAGTATTAGGATCTGCACAAATAGCAGTTCTCAGTTTTTCACCTTTAGGTTGGTAAAAATACTTATAAATTCTACTTGCTTTATGCACAGGCCTAACCATGTGAACCGATGCAGAACTCAATCTTAAAAAATTTACTCCGTTGCCTTGTTTCTGTCCTCCAGGAACATCTTCCCAATTTACCAAACTCATGTTATCTCTCCTAAAGTTAAATAGTTCATTAAAATTATCACACCATACATGATGTGAATATCACACAATTAAACAATGTCTCCCCATTCAACTACTCCTGTTTGAGAAGTTGGTCTGGGTCCTGCCTTAGATCCCTGAGGCAATTCGTCATAATCAGAAGAATCATAATTAGAAATGACTTTTTTCTTTGGTTTATGATGTATTTCTTCCTCTTCTTCTCTCTTACCATATCTTACTACTTCATCAATAGAACCAAGAATAATAGTAACTTTCCGAGAAAGACTAGCATATGCCTTATCCAAATTTACCGTAACTTTTTCACAACTTTCTTTTATAATTTTTAAACGTCGCCAGTACACCTCCAAATCTCTCATGTGTTCATAAATCACTCCATCTTGTCTAACAATAGGTTTTTCATATGCCACACGAGCTAAATTACCTCTCATTAACTCTAAAAATCTTTCCCAATAATAATACTGTTCATTACAACTTACTTCTATCTCAGTTATTCTATCTCTATAACGCTGTATAATATCCATATAAGAATATATCTTATGAGAGTCCCAGACATCATCTTCTATTTCTACTTTACTTTGTTTAATTTCTTTATACCAAGCTGAATATGGTATTTCTTGATCTCCCACTATATCCTGTATAGCCTGAATTTTTTTCTCATAAAAACTATCATATTTTTCACTAGGAGGAGTAAGCAACCATTGTACCATATCATCTATGATAAGTACATTATCCACTACTTTTTCCTTTGGGACATGATCTGATACTTCTTCTTCCTCTTCCATATCTATTTTATTTGCTGGTTCATCTTCTTCTTGTTTTTCATCTTCTTCTTGTTTTTCATCTTCTTCTTGTTTTTCATCTTCTTCTTGTTTTTCATCTTCTTCTTCAACAGAAGATGAGGAATCAATCTCATCAAAATCAAACTCCATAAAATTCTCTGTTTCTTTTGATTTGTTTTCTTGAGAATTTTCTGGTTTCTCACATGCTTTTTTAATTTTTTCACCCATTGTAACTTCCGACTTTTCTTCTGGTTTATGACCCATATCTTTCACTTCATATTCTTCTTCAGATAAATCTTTTTGTAATAAAGAAACACTATTATCAAAAGTATCATTTTGTGCATCAGAAAAACGAAAATCAGATTGTTCTGTTTCTTCCTCTTCTCCCTTACTCTCTTCTGGGAGATCAAATAACCCCTCAAATTCTTTTATTTCTTCGTCTTTCATAATTTCAAACCTTGCAAACTATCACCAACTTCTTCTATATCTATATTTGTAGTTTTTTCCGAGGAAGGTTCAGAATTTTCTATCGTAGCTGTATTACGATGTAACTTCAATTCTTTAACAACATCAACCATTGTATTCCTGAAATCTTTAATTAAAATTTGAGTAACTTTCTTAGTTTTTTCGTCTCTTTCAGAAATACTGTCCCATCCTATTTGTTCTTCTATATCGACATAAATTTCTAAAGACTCAAATTTTTTTGTTTGAATTTTTCTACCAATTTTTTTTCTAATTAAAGATGTATGTTTCTTTTCCATTTCATTTAATCCTCTTTACTAATAATTTCACATTTTTTGCCTGATTGTTTTGCCCGACGTACCATATCCTTAGTCCCTCTACTTAAACTTATATTTTTATGAAACGCTATTACCATATCAGGATCGCCTTCTCTCAACATTTTTTCATTTCTTAGTGGACCTGCTGCTTTTCCATATTTATCCCAATCAGCAGGAAATTCAAGAACCTCTATACCTATCTCTTTGCCTATT
>Ga0307377_10007400_pt1 | contig 11346 bp, 22 predicted proteins | sample TR3MG_FD_202535 | JGI IMG/M metagenome (GOLD analysis project Ga0307377, IMG submission 202535) | Soil microbial communities from Risofladan, Vaasa, Finland - TR-3 | ecosystem: Environmental > Terrestrial > Soil > Coastal area > Acid sulfate soil | place: Finland: Risofladan, Vaasa | collected...
TTCCCGCCTTGTTGTGAGACAATTGAATAATAATGTCATCACCAACCTCGTTTTGGCAACCAGTGTTTTGTTGCCCCGGAACCGATACAGTGGCGCTGCCAGAAGCGCCAGTCGGTGGGAATTGAAACCGGTCGCAAACCCAACATATATCCAAACTGTTACATGGAAACACAAGTCCGGCAGTATCTATCGCCGCAGCTTTTAACGGTATGAATTCTTCTCTCAACCCAAAGTTGTAAACATTAACAGCCTGTGGGCTTGGCGCTGAATTGACCAACGACGTTCCCATTTTGACAATTCGCGATTCGACCACCGTCTGGCAAATCGAACCTCCAATGCAGTATTTTGCGCGAACAAACAATTCAAATACTGTTTCCGGTGCAATGCAGTTTAGCTGTGCCATTCGCCCCGCGAATCCACCAAGCATACACGGATCAAAATTGAGGCACTGACCACCGCCTTGGCATTCTGGCAGCGATGACCACGGTTCGCAATTTGAGTTGCCTCCGCTAGATACAGTCGAACAATCCGGCAGTTGCGCCCACCAATCGACGCATACGTTAAATGGCATTGGAATTTTTGTCGTTCCAATGCACTGTCTAACCAGAGTTCGCAGCAACGTGTTGGCATTGACTGTCGGATAGACGCAGCAACAGTTACAGTCGCAAGAACTGGTTGCGAGGCACCTTTGGCATGACTGTAACTTAAAGTCAAGCTGAATTACTGACGCACAAAACGGATTGCAAACCATTTTTTTTAACCACTAACAGCTTGGACAGTCGAATGTTGATGCAAGCGTCTGCCATGCTGTTAATATTTGCGTGGCAATCGCTTCGCCGTCTGTATGGAAAAAGCTTTGGTCTTCAAAGTTGACCGTGTGAGTCGTGGTAACATTTATGTACAGCGAGTGGACCGCGTCCAGCAGCGTGTCGGTGACATCTACCTTGTAGTAGTCGCCAGTAATGTAGGTCACAACCAGACCAACGAGTGGAGAACCATTGGCAAATGCTGTGACTGTATAGGGCGTAAGGACTCCGGGGGTTGGGTTGTCAACATCGTGAAATACGAAGCTATATTCTATTGCCATTTCGTTCCCTGTTTCCTGTCAAGAATGAAAAAAAGGGACTGTGCCAGTGAAACACGGACACATGACAAATCTCGCCCCAGCATGTCAAACGATGAGACAAATGGCGCGGGCAGATTTCTAATGCGCATGCGATCACTCCTTGATCGTTAGAGACGAAGATGGTCTTGCGACCGACACAGCCCTCCTTGGTACTGGTCAGTCTACCATGAGATTTGGCGACCTCAACACGCGGTTTGCTGATAAGGATGGAAAAACCCACTCTAGCCGTCGATGTCTGGCACCCATTCTTCTCCGTCGTCATCAAGCGATGGCACCATCCAGTCCACAATCTCAGCAGCAGTATCCTCAAGGGCGATTGGTCTGGTGGCGGCATCAAAAAACTCACTCAAGCTCTTTGAGCTGCAGTCCCAGTCAAACATGTCCAGTTCTGAAACTGCATATCGCAACAGCTCCGATTTTCTAACCTCAATCCCATACTGGTTGTGAAGCATCAGTTGTAGCGCCTTCAGTGACTTGTCCATCAGATCAGCCCTCCATACTTGCCGCACCGCTTACGCTGCAGTGCTGAACAGTGATTTGTCGTACCGACGACCAGCCATCAATTCTGGTGTCCAAGTGATTTTGAGCGACACTTTGCCACCACGACCTTTTTTATACCCCAAGGTTCCACCGAGTGCTTCACAAAGGAACAGGATTGTCCTGAATTGTGGCAATCTTGTCTTTTTTGTGCCAAGATTTTTCACAGTTTGGTAGTTTACCCCTGCGGCGTCAGCGAACCGGCCCCAATTCCATTTGCGCCGATACGCCATTTCGAACAGCTCGTCTACGATTTCATTGAGTGAATCAATGTAATCGCTGCCAACCAGCTTCTTCCATTGAGCCTCTGTTCGAGCCTTCTTACGCTTAATCATTGCAGTTTCTCCAGTGTGGTTATAAGCAGCTTGAGATTGCCAAGTCCACCAAACTTGTCGGCCATTCTCTTGACATCCGTCAGTTGTGACAGCACGTCGCTACCGACAACTGCTCCGTTCGACCCACCCGCCCGCTTGCTTCGCTCCTTAACTCGGATTGACGACCATGTCGTATCTGCCATCTTGGGAACTTTGTTTTTATGAGCCATTGCCATCAGTTTTTTGATTGGCAAATTCAATTGTTCATCTGTCAGCGTTGTAACGTACTGCCTTGCTTGTTCTATCTTGCTGACTTTTTGATACTGTCGCCGTGGAGTGGCTTTTGTTTTAGCTGCCATTTGTTGTTTCCTTTTAACTGTGTGTGTAAGTAACTGTCTACATAGTACACACAGTTCACTGACTGTCAATTACTTCTTTGGTGTTTTTTCTTGTTTTTTTGCCCACTCCCGAAACCCCTCTACTGCATGTTCCAGCTCACTGATCCGTAAGTGCGCCTTTAGGAGCATCCCATACATCGTGTTTCTGTCGATCATGTTCAGGTTGCGTGCTTCATCCACCACCTTTTTTCGCTCGGTTTCATACATATCAACAAACGTATTACAGCCTGCTTCCAGCTTCTTATTTTCTGGGCATTCAATCTTTGTCATGCTTCACCTTTTTTTGCACGTTGGATTTGGGAATTTAACGATGGTCGTAACCGCCAGATATAGAACAGCTCAGCTACATTGCTTTCAAATTCACACATTTCAATAAATGCAAACGAGTCGTGTGGCTTGTTATCATGTCCGCTAAGCCTTTGTCCAATGTTCTTGCTGCGACCGACATAGATCACTTCAGAGCCTTGATAAAGAAAGTAAACACCGGACTTGCCGTTCGCAATCTCAACCTGAAAGCGTGAAAACCGTTTTGCAGGAATGTTTGGCATATCGCTACCAACAGGAATTTCAACCTGTTTGATAGTTGTTAACGCTTCGTGCTGCATCTTTTTAGCGTCCATAACCCTGCCATCAACCTCCCGCTGTGCTTTCATAATACTGTCGAGTTTTTGCTGATGGCTTTTCTCGATTTCAGCCACTCGCTCGTCGGAGCGAATGTCATCATACAGGGTGTCAATTGTGCTTTCGATGTCTTCCAACCACGGATAGTCGCAACTCATTGAGTCCCCAGCACTACGCTTGCCACCAAATGCCGCCTCAACTATATCTTTGCGACCAGCGAACGTCCCGCCCGGCAAACAACCCCATCGCCACCTGTATCCGTAATTATGTTCCGCTCTTGTAAAGTGCCAGCTTTCGTCAAGCTGCACATAAGCATTCTCGTCCCAGCGGAAATACCAAGGTAGCTCGATTGTTAGCATGAAATACCCGCTTAGTAGCATTTCGTATCGCACATACTCAATTGAATATCGAGGGTGATAGATGCCGTGTTGTGTTTCTATTTCGCCGGCAGCATAAAATTCGAACATTATGCTTCACCCTCTACTTTTTCTGGGAATTTCAGGGTTTCGTCTTCTGGATCATTGCCGTCATACAACACGACATGCTTGCTCAACACTGACTCCCGGTGTTCATCCCACCACACTGGATCAGTGACAATGACACAGTCGCCAAACTGAAAGCCAGTGTCTTCGCCGTCAATCGTCAACGCGAACACTGCAACAAGATGCAGCTGCTCAGGCAGTGCTGTGTGCTGGGTTTTGAAAAATAGCCTTCGCTCAGAACGGTGTCGTAGCGCCTTCATTAAATGTTTGAGTATCATATATTGCTACTTCTTTCGTTTTGTTGAACTAAAAAATGCCGCTCGCATCAAAACGTGGGGCGCACTGAGGTTTAGTCGAGTCTGGCACAACAACATTGCCACCGGGCCATTCGTAACCATTGAATTTGAAATTCCATACCAACTTGATTGGGTCATCGTGATCTGTTGGTTCGCCACCTGATTTCTTGTGCTTGACCTTCTGCACATGAACTTCTGTGGTGTACTTGTTATTGGGACACTGAATCTGCCGATGAACGATTACGGCATCGTCGCAGCGGTCGTACCACATTGACCCCATTTCAAGATTGGCAATGTGTGGACACTTAATGTTGCCATCCTTGTCACGGTTTCGCTGTGCCTCGCTGTTGGCGTGCATACTGACCATTAGTTTGCATTCATACTTGTCAACAAACCTTCGCATCCAGCTGGCATTAGCGTAGTGTTCGTGATACGAACCAAACCTTAATGAGTTGTATGGGTCAATGAAAAATCCATCGAAGTCAAACATCTCTCGATGGACGACACCAGCGATCTGCAGCAATGAAACGAGCGTGTGGGTGTAGTTAATTGGCAGGAACTGGAAATGGTCATCCACCCAACTCATTGCTTCCCTAAGATGCTCGCAACTGATTTCTGTGACTTCAACGCCAGCGTACCATTCGATCAATGAGATTTTGATTTCGACGTTGTCGTTCTCATTAGTGAATAGAAGAAATTTGGGATGGCTTGGCAGGAGTTTTGCCCATGTGAACAGAATCCACAGCCAGCTAGTAGTCTTCCCAGTCGTTGCTGCCCCGCCGATGATCGTCAGGTTTTTTTTCATCCTCAAGTGCATGTCCAGCTTCACGATGCCACAGCCGGGTATCTTTCCAATCTTCCCTGACAGATACGGTTCCAACTGTTCTTCCGTGATGACATCGAGCATCTGCAAACTCCATTATTTTGATTTCCAGTTTTTGATTTCATTGAATTGTCCCTCTGCTGATTCCCAGTCTTGTTCAGCCACATGGTGTGAAAACGCCTTGCCAATAACGTACAGGCTGTTTTTGAAATCTGTGTACGCAAACCTTGTCGCAAACTGCGGGTGAAACACGCCGACAGGTCATGTTCCCCAGTGTTTAGCCTTGATGACTTCGTGCCTTGTGAACTTACGAGGCACCTGTTCATTGAACACGGATTCCCAGTCAACAGGCCGCCTCGCCGCTGCATAGTCGCCATGCTCGTAATCCATTTGCTTCCCCCATCGACAAAGAAACGCCCACCGAGCAAATATTGTCAAGGACTTGGCTCGATGGGCGTGGGACGCCGATTTGAATTGTTTCCTTGACTGATGCAATTTAAGTCATTGATCGCAGTCAGTCAACACATAGTTACATTATTATTTCTTGTTTTTGTTTTGTTTTGTATAGCGCACACCGCACCCATGTTTTCCCTTGGGAGCGTTCCAAAGGTTTCGGCGGTGCATCAATCCCTCTGTCGATTCACTGGTGTTTAGTAGCGACTGCTGTTTGGGGCCAAATCATATTTATGCCCGTCCCAGTTATCACTACTTCTCACCAAAAAATTTGTAAATCGACTCCAGCGAATCAACAACCACTCAAACAGTCTTTTCCCAATACGGTCGGGGCGCAGCAGGGTTGGCCGCGTGGTTCCCCTCTAAAGTAGACTGCCCCAAAGTGTATGAACCTGCGGATCGGTTCACTGTCAATTGTTGATAGATCGCTGGCGAATCCATGACATTGCGTGGGTCTGAACCACATTTGCCTTTGATGCTGCCCCAAGTAGGAACGTCGAGCTGTCGAATCCGGCTCTCGTCCGTCTCAGTCTCTATGCGTATCGGGGTTTGTTTGTCGGCATTTAACGTCATGGATTTCCTTCTTGAACTTGGAGCCAATTTAGCTCGAACCCAGAAACTGTCAATCTGAGTTTCACCTATACCCCCCAAATGGGGGGGTGGTGCGATTAGACGGTAATTAGCGGGCAATTAAGAGTGGTACCCCCCAGATAGGGGGTGTTGGTGTGGCAAGAACTAGGCAGTTTTCCCACAGAATTATTTCACGAATAGTACCCTTGGTCGGCAAGAAGTTCATCCCCGAACCCTAAACCCCTTTACCCCCTGTCTACACGTCTACACGTCTACAGCCTGTCCGTGTACCCGTAGACGAGTAGACATGTAAACGGGGGGTTTAAGCAAGGAAAAGCCAATGAACACCCAACAACTGGAATTGAGTCGGACCCCAGTTGCCCCGAACCAATACGCCACCAGCGGTACCGTGCAGCTGGGTAACCAGCAGCACCAGTGGGCACTGTGGGAAGGGCAGCAGCTGGGCAAGCATATTGCCATCGACACCGAAACCACCCTGATGCAGCAGCACCTTTTTCAATACATTATAAGCCACTAGAAGCCACTAAACGCCCTTGATTATGGCAGTTGAAATGAAAACATCGAGCAAACTCGAATGGCGCGACCTCAACCAGCCGAGCAACTGCATCAGTTCTCAAAAAAAATCGTTCGAAAGATGTTTTTGGTCAACCCATCGCTGCGCCGGAGAGCCAGCCCTCAAAAACGACGACGGCACAAACCCTAGATTCCACCCATCTTCACCCTGAATCGACCCAGCGATTCGATATCTATTATCATTGACGACTACCAGTACAAATAACATCTGTCGCATCTCTGACTCGAAAATGATCAGCTTGCCGGTATTGTGAGTCGTGCCACGAACTTGCACGCCATCAAAATCTCCAAAACCCGTGCCAAATTCGTTTTCGTCGTTCGGCCACTTCAAGTCTCGAACCAATGCAAACGCCAATTCCGCTCGCGCCCCTATCACATGTCGGCTCAATTGGTATCCACTTTCCCCGTGACCGCGTCCATAGCTGTTCTGCTTTGCTCGTCGTTGCCGAATTTTGCCCACTGAGTCCGCTAATTCCAACTGTGCGTCTGTGAATGTATTCATTTATTCCTCCAAACAAAACGTGCTTACTATTAACTATGCCTATTGACTACCATAGCAGATGAATTATGATTTTAGAAGTCTCATTACACACACTTTCTGAAAAAAGGACACACACATGGCTGCAAACACAAAACTTTCCATTCGTTTGAGTGACGACATTTCCTTGACGCTGGAAAACACCAACGTCAAAGGTGCGATTGCTGCGATTGAGGAATTCGCCACATACTTTGGCAATTCTGAATGTGGCGCTTGCCAAGGAACTGACATGCAGTACATCCACCGACACGTTCAGGATTACGATTTCTATGAAATCAGGTGTCGTGGCTGCGGATCGAAACTGGAGTTTGGTGAAACCAAGGTCGGCAACAAACTGTTCCCAAAACGAAAAGACAAGGAAGGAAACTACCTTGTCGATGGCGGCTGGACGAAGTATCAGCCACAAGGTCAGCAAGGTGCCACAGCGCCAGCTGGTGGTGGCGATCCATTCTAGGAGTAAACAATGAAGACAATTGACAGATTTGAGTTCCCTGAAACTGTAGGCGAGTCACGGAGCTGGAAACCTGTGACTCGCCGAAAAGCATTGCACTCACAAGTGCTTTGTCATGCGCGAACACGCATCGAAGGAATGTGGGCTGCGTACATCTTTCCAGTTCCGGGGATGAACCACGAAGAAGAAGAATGGTTGTGGAAAACGGAGGGCAACAAGCTGCCTGAAGATATCGCCAGAGCCATATTCCCAGCGTTCAGGGAACTGCCCTACGCGAAATAAGAGTTGACTTTCTGATAACGGTGGGTATAGTTACTGCAGGCCGGAATGGTGGTGTACAGGAACGATCCTGTGCATCATTCCGGCCACAACACACACACGGGAGAACGACATGGACTTTAGGGAAAAGCTACGGATTCAAGACATTTCAGCTGCCGAGCAAGCGGAAACGATGGTTTCTGGATACGTGTCATCGCTGCAAAAAGCAGTCACTAACACCCAAGACGCAAAATCCATGATCAAGGTGTTTGAGGGATTTAGGAAAACGCTTCGGAGTGAAATGGAGTCACGTCAAAAATTAGACGACATGGCTGGTGCAGTTATTGCACTGGTTGGCATGTTTGGTGCTGAATACCTCGCAGAATTCACTGACCAAGATGCAATGGATGATGTCAGTACAAGGCAGCGCAAAGTCGTCAAACAGTGGATATCAAAAACCGGCGACGATACAGACTTTGCGTTGCGTGATTTTATTATCACCCTGCGCGAAACCATTTCTGACGAACTGGGGGCATCAACCACTGCAAATGACGACATCTGTAAATGGATTACTCTGATCGGTGCAGATCGGTTTTTAATTATGATGGCCGACAACAGGAGTGCAGCATGAATGATCAGGCGATGAAAGTTTCTGGCATCATCCAGAAAGATGGCCGTAAATATTACATTCTAATCTGGGACACGCAGCTGTTTATTGCCAAACCAACTGATGGTCAAAAGTTTGAATGCAATGGTGTGACTGGCACACTGAAAGCAATCAAAGAAAAAATACGGTCAGGGGAAATAAACAACATCCAAACCAAAGACGCGGATGTTGACCACTGCGTACCAGTCGCAACAACGACGGCGCAACCAACATGGGACTGTATTGACCCATGTGCGTTAATGATTGTTGACGGCAGCGAAATATCAGCATCTGACATTCTTCATACGCTCAACTGCAAAGGCTGGTTGTCAGATGACGGCTTGCCAGATGTTGAAAAGGCTAGACGTGAAGTTGACCGATTCAAACTCAAGTAGTGGAGATTATCAAATGAAAACATTAACGATGCTGTTGATGTTGTGTTGTTCGGTTTGTATCGGCGGCGAACCTGAAATATGGTTCGCGCCGCCGGTGCAGGCTACAGAAGCGGACAAAGCCGCCCAGTGGAGAACGTGGACATCGCGATGCGGTGAATACACAATCTATGGCAAACTTGTGAACCAAACCTCGCTCAAGTTTGAAATCCAGACTTGTAATGGTTGCGTTGAGGTTCATAGACGCAGTGTCAGCAGTGCTGATCTAGCGTTCCTGCGGGAATACAAATACCTGTTTCCTGACGTTGTATCTGAGCAACGGAAGATCAAGGTCGCTGACATCGCTCGCCAGATTCAGGAAATGGACATTGAGGAAGCTGAATTTGAACAGCTCAAACAACAACGATGCATCATCACCAAACGCGGGAGGGTGTCGTGACGATAAACGATTCAATGCAGGTGCATTAAATGAAGTGGAAAACAGCAAGCGGCGAAAAGATCAGAATTAAGGATATGAGTCATTCACACCTGAACAATGCGATTGCATTGTTGGAACGACGTGCAGAGCAAGAATATTTGCAATGCCTGTCGTACCCAGAACCGAACGGTGAAATGGCAATCATTGCATACAGCAGTGCGATTGATGCGCTGTTGGACGGTGGTGCCGAGTCGCTACTGCCAGAAATTTACTACGAGCTAACTGCCGAACTGGACAAAAGAAAAATATGATTACTTGGGAACATAAAGTGTTTGCCTGCGGAATCGAAGACGACCTTGTTAAACACCTAGACAGTCATGGACAGCAAGGCTGGGAGGTAGTGGCTATCAATGCAGGCTCACTCAACCAACCAGTTGAAGTTGTTTTCAAACGTCCAAGACCGTGGAAAAATGTCAGGAAACAAAATGCCAAAAATTGCGACTAATCACACCGAACTAACATCCGAAACAATTAAACGGTACCAATCGCTGCAGGAAGATATCGGCAAGGTCACATTTAATTCTGTCAACGAAAGTTACAGCTCCAAATACGCGTCGTTGCCGTACCTGCTCCAGACTGTTATGCCAACCGTCCACAAGCATGGGTTTATCATTACCGTCACAGCAACTTCAGAAACTGGGATCGTCACAACTTTAGTGGATGTCAACGGAGAATTGGTCGTTTCATTTGACATGCCTTGGCCGGAAACGCGCGATCCACAAAAGCTGGGCAGCGCCATCACTTACGCTCGACGGTATGGCCTGTGTGCCGTCCTGAATCTATGCGTTGACAAGGATGATGACGGTAATGCTGCCAGTGGGAAGTCGGCTGCCGCATCTGTGCCACGCGGTTTCGACAAGAATTCTTCGCATGGCTTCGGCAGCAGCCGACCTGCAGAAGATGAAAACATCCTTCCGCCAAAGTCAAAAGGTTTGCATAAAACGTCAACAAAAGGCAACCGGTCTACCAAAAAGCGGGGTGAACAGTATAAACTGCCATTGGACTCGGAAATCCCTTTTTAGTTGAGGGCATGGAATGCCACTGCATGCAGGAAAAAAAGGCAAGCGATTTGAACTGGATGTTGCCAAGCGATTGTCAGCAGCGTTTGAAACAAATATCCGCCGCACGCCGAACTCTGGTGGTCTGAGTTTCAAAGGTGATATCATTGCCACTTATGGAATCCTCGCAGAATTTTCATGGGAGTGCAAAAATCAGGAGCGGTTAAACATCTGGTCGGCGCTCAGACAGTCACGCCAAGACGCCATCGCCAGCAATAAGTCACCGCTGGTAGTGTTTACGAAAAATCGCGAAGATGATTATGTTGCATTGCCGCTCAACGACTTCATCAACCTGTTGAAAAAGCTTGATGACAACCGAAAAATGGATTGATCCGTGTTGCTTCCAGCCAACTGCCTGTGCATAAACCTGTCACGTCTCCCAGACGTTGAAAATGGGATGCGCGAGGCACTGCACGCAGTCGGGTTGACGTTCGCCAACAGCTTCGACGCGCCGCCAGTGAAACAAAACGAGTTTCTACAGCGATTCTCAGATCGGTACATTAAACGCAGCTGCAGGTACGACTATCAGCCATCTGTCAGGCTTGCCATGCTGCTGCTGTCCAGTGATGCGAAAGTCTCGACGTATGCTGTTGATGATTTGATTGACTGCATCCTGATTATATCTGAAAAGCTAAACCAATTGAGGATGCAGGGATTAGTTCCAGTCCCAATGCCAACTGAAATTGAAATGATGGCCGGTATAATCAGGGAAGACGCCTCTCACGGACAGGAAATAGTCTATAATTCAATACCACCCTATCTGAAAACGTCAGGCACCAGCGTTTATACTAAACAGCCAATCAGCACCAATACGAACCTTGGGATAGGGTTTGTGAAATTCTTTGGCGATACAGTTACATTTCCGACTCAACTTGCAGAACTTGCGATGACTGACGGCAATCACAACTGCAGTCGCGAGTTAATCACTGAAGAAGAACGGTACAAACGCTGGGATATTATCACCAATGCACGCATAGAAGCTGGTGAACAGATTGTTTTGGGATAGTGTGTTGCCTTCATTTGTTAATAACTGTATGTTTACTTGCAAAGGAATTACAGATGACTAAACTTGTTTTATCTTTGGCGATTCTGTTAAGCGCACCAACTGTTGCATCAACAATGGATTGGAGTGATTTGCAGTCAGGGATTTCTGCTGTTGCATCAACACTGGTCGTTGATAACCCATTCATTACGCAACAACCAGAAATCAATGCACCAGCTGAAGTCATTGGACGGAGCGACTTCCACTCAGGGATCATCGCTGCGGCAGTCCGGGCGAGGCAGGCCGGAACGATTACAGCACGCGACAGT